>Ga0114972_10001687_pt1 | contig 16566 bp, 11 predicted proteins | sample M_140807_EF_Meta_FD_87354 | JGI IMG/M metagenome (GOLD analysis project Ga0114972, IMG submission 87354) | Freshwater microbial communities from Lake Montjoie, Canada to study carbon cycling - M_140807_EF_MetaG | ecosystem: Environmental > Aquatic > Freshwater > Lake | place: Lake Montjoie... | reverse complement strand
GAGGCGCCGTCCGCACCGACCTGCACGAACGAGGGCACGCTGAGTCCACAGACGACCAGGTCAGGCGCTTGCTCGGTCGTATTGCGCACCTCGAGGGTGAAGAGCCCCACCGCGGCATTGTTCGTGCGGTCCGAATCACCGACGGCCCCTGAGAGGTCCGCGACGACACCCACGAAGTACGAGCCGCTCGGCAGGTCGGCGGGCAGGGTCAGCGGCTGCTCAAGCGACTCGAGCGCGCTCGCGGGGTCACCTGTCCGGTCAAACGCGCTCACCACTCGGTCCGAGGCGTCGATGGTCTCGTCGGTCGAGAGGACATAGGCCAACGTCCAGTCGCCGACGACGGCGGCACCCTGATTGCCGAGCCCGCCGACGACGTTGATCGTCGCGCCTGGAGAGACTCGCCTCGGGTCGAAAGAGATGTCGCGAACGAGCAGATCGGCCGGCGGCGAGACCTCGATCGTCGCGGTCGCGCGACCAGTTCCGCCGCCCACCTCCCGCACTTCAAGCTCGACGGCAAATGTCCCTGCGTTGCCAAACGTGTGCTCGGTTTGCTTCAGGTCGGGTCCGGCGGCGACCTCGCCATCCGCAAAGTCCCAGCCATACTCAAAGGCGCTCTGAAGGCCGCCCGTGTGCTGCGCCGAGAGCCGGACCGTCAGAGGCGCGTTCCCCGAAGAGACGCTCGCGGTGACCGCGGCCTCCAGCGCCGCCGAGGATGGCGAGTCGCCCCCACAGCCCGACGCAAGGCCCGCGGCGAAGGCCGCCAGCGTAATCGAAGCGACGCCACTCGACCTCGTCGTGCATTTCCAGAATCGACTCACGATGTTCCCCACGCGGCTGGCCAGAAGTGCGGACCATAACGGCGCCCGCCGAGCGCTCGCAAGGACGCAGAAAGCGGCCGAGGGAGCGGGGTCGGGGCGCGAACACCCCTTGACCGCCGCGATCCCCGGGGGCTAACTTGCCCGCCATTCTATGGACGATGGAGGCCGGCGTTGAGCAACGGCGAAAAGAAGCCGGGCGTGAAGGACATCAGTGACCTCAAGGCGCGCTTGAGCTCGCTGAACAAGGGCGGCAAGCCCGTCGGACCCGCGGGCGGTGCGGCCTCGGCGTTTGGCGCCCCGCTCGACGACCAGTCTGATGCGTCCATCGGCGCTGCGACCGCGGTCGTCCGGATCGAGCCCCAGTCGTTCGGGAGTGGGTCAGCCGGCCAAGAGGACCAGACCGAGGCGATCTCCATGCCGCCGCCCGAGGTCTTCGCTGCGCCCGCGCCCATCGCGGGTCCGCGGACGCTGCCCGGCCCGCCCAGCGGCGCCCCCCCCGGCGGCTTGAACCTCGGCGCCGACCTCTTCAAGCGGCCCGAGCCGGAGCCCGCGCCGGTGGTTCAACAGCAGGCCCCGAGCGCCAAGCCCTTGATCTCGGCGGTTCAAGCCGAGCGCAAGGAGCGGCTCGCGAATCCACTCGCATCGGCACCCGTCTCCGTCGCCCTCTCGGCCGCCGACGAGGCGGCCCTGAGCAGCGTCGAGGGCAAGGCGAAAGGCGTCAAGCCGTCGCTCCTCGTCGCGGTCGCGGGCGTCACGATGGCCGTGACCGCGTTCGTCGCCTTCGGGATCGGCAGCAACCTGAAGGACAACGAGCTCATCAAGTATCGCAAGGTCGAGGCCGCCACGGTCCGCGACCGCGTCGCGCCGCTCATCACGCAGATGGAGGAGCTCGCGAACCTGATCGAGCGCATGGACCCGCGCAAGGTCGACTGGCAGACCGTGAGCGCGCTACCCGAGACGCTGCCCGGCGTGGATGCTGCGGGTATCCTGACCACGCGCGTGCCACTGCCTGCGGAGATCACGGGCGATATGGGCCGCGCGGTCGCAGACATTGATCGTTTGTTCAAGCTCACGCTGGACCATCGCAAGTTCACGCTCAGCCGCGACAAAGCAGAGCTCGAGGCGCTCGAAAAGGGCGACTCGTGGAGCAACAACCTCTACTTCGCTGCCTACTTCCAGCCCGTGGACGCGAAGACCCCGCCCCTGCGGTACATCCCGCCCGATGCGTCCATGGTCGCCGTTGTCGGGAAGCCCCGGCCGAGCGACGACGGACAGACCAACGTCGTTCAGGTCAAGTTTCGCAGCGGCGAGACTCGGGACGTCCCGGTGCAGCACATCGTCCTCGTGAAGAAGGGCGACCTGCTTGAGAGCGGCTCCGCGAACGTGCTCGCGCTCTACAGCAAGCGCGTCGAGGAGCTCCGCATGCTCGTCGGCGCGATTCGCCAGTACGGCAAGGGCCTGCGCGACAAGCTGAACGCCGAGGCGAACCGGCCCTGACGAGCGAGCCTCAGTCGGCGTCGAAGATCGGCTCTTCGGACTGACTCCATCGTCGCATCTGCTCGCGCTCTCGCTGCGCGGCGTCGTGCGCCATGAACGCGTCGAGCAGCTGGGCGCCCGAGCGCGCGTCGACCATGACCCGGACGCGGTCATTTCGGCCCGCGGCGCGCAGCTCGACCTCAAGCGTATCTCGGTGCCTGCGACCGACGCGACCCAGCAGTGCGTCGAGCGTGAGCCCCATCGCGATGAGGCCCGCGCCCAGGCCCGCCATGCCCACATCCGCACCGCGCAGCCCCACGAATACGAGGTGGCCGCCCGCGAGCGCGGCGACGCCGAGGCAGCCCGCGCCGAGCACGGCGTAGAAGCGCTGCAGCCGCTGCGTGACCCGAACGGACTCGAGCGCAGAGAGAGCGCAACTCCATGCGTCTGAGAACTCTGCCTCACCCTTGAGGTTGGACACGCGCGCGACGACGACTTCCTGGTCGGTGAGCCTGAGCCGAACTTGGGTACGCACCCCGACAAAGCTCAAGACCGAGTCGAGCGCCTCCCTGAGGAGGGTGACCCCCGTATAGGCGGAGAGCACCGCCGACACCGCACCACCGCGACCCCGCGCCACAGTGCCAAACGTCTCAAGGGGCGCCCCCCGATGCGGCTTGAACTGCAGGAGTGGGGTGACTGGCTCGTGCGACGCCCGCGACGGGGGCGGCGGCTGCACGCTGGACACGCCCACGTCAAGGCTCAAGGCGCCTGCGGCCTCGGGCTGTGGAACCAGCCGCGGGCGGCGACGCGTGAAGTCGACCTCGGCTTCGACCTCAGCTTCGGCCTCTGTGCCCGCCCGCAGCGATGACTCGATCTGACCCACGAGATCGGCGGCCGCGCGCAGGCGGCTCGGGTCTGCAATGGTTCGCTCGCCGCTCAGGTCAGGGAAGAGGCTTGGGACGACGTATTCCGCAGCCCCGAACGCCCCTGTGCCGTGAGCGTGCAGCTCGTGGGCACAGTAGGCACGGACCAGCAACGCATACGCTTGTTGAATCAGCGCCGCGCTCGCCCCGCCCCGCTGGAGCGCTCGGCAGACCTGAAGCCACAGCGTGCCGAATCGCGTGACGAAGCGCACCATCAGATATTGCTCGCGCGCGTCCTCGCCCTGCCCCCACTGTGCCGCCGCCGGCGCCAGTCCGACGAGCGCCGCCTCAAACCGCGCGAGCGCGGCGTCGCCTCTGTGGGTCAGGTCCGAGACGGCCGCCCGGACGACGATATCGCGCCACGCGGCGTCGTTGAGGGGGTGGTCAACCCCCGACGGCGTAAACGTCTGCGTCCACGTTGTGAGCGCGCGCGCGATGTACTGCTCCGCGACCACGGCGTCACGCGCGCGGACTGCGGGCTCAACCTCGACGAGCAAGAACAGGTGCCTCAGCGCGCGCGCGTCTCGCCCGACGCCGCTCGGGAGCGCGTCGAGTGGACCAGACGCGACCTGCGCCTGTGCGAGCTGCTTCACGCCACGAGACAGGCGTTCGAGCGCGCTCCCTCTCGGCAGCGCCGGGAGCAGGTTGAGCTGCGCGTAGATCTCGACCAAACGCGGCGCGCTCTCCTGAAATGGCCGATTCGAGAGCTCATCGAGCGTCGCGTCGACCGCAGCGTGCGCGTCTGGGTAGGCATGTAGGGTCATCAACGCGCAGGAAACGAGCCGACCGTTTCCGCGCACCAAGAAGACGGGGAGGACCTCGGGGTCTTCGACCATGGCGGGCGCTGTGCACAGGTGGTGCAGCATCCGCGGCTCATGGCAGCCCTCGGCGAGGTGACGCACGAAGCGCCAGCGGTGGCGATGTGCCTGAAGAACGCGGTTCACATGGCGCAGCAGCGTCAACCAGCTCCCGCGGGGCGGCGTTGGTCCTTCGGCGTGGAGCGCGAGGAGCCGCGTCAGGAGCCACGGCTCCGTGGTGGACACCTCCGGCGCCGCGCCGCGACGCCCGACCTCGGCGGCAACGCGATCGACGTAGATCTGCCAGAACCGGAGGGCGTCCTCTTCGTTCAGGACCACATCAAGGAAGTCACTCAGGACAAACGGCCCCGCGCGCTCGACCCCCGGCAGCATGGCGACAACACGGAGAGTGAAATTCCGGCGTTCGACGACGTCGAGCGGGGCGAGCTTGACCGAGTAGCCCAGAGTGAAGAGCGCGTTCACGGCCTCGAGGCCTGGCCCTTTCGTGGCCTCACCCTGGAGGAGGAGCGCGCGGAGCGTGCCGCCCCCGAGCGTCGGCGGCAATGCGAGCGCCTCGAGGTCTACGCCGTGACGACGCGCGAAGGAGTCGACGAGTGGACCCTCAAGCACGGCCTCGGCGTTGAGGGCGACGTGAGAGAGAACATCGAACACGACCTCGGCGAGGACATCACGCTTCGGCGCACGCTCAAGGGCCGCGAGCACCGCACGCCGCCTCGCCTCGACCGCCGCGAGAAAAACGCCCGCTTGGTCGGGCGTCGGCGCGCGGGGAGCGTCTGAGTCTGCGAGGGCGGCGCTCATGCGCGGAGACTACTTCGCCCTACACCCGGGCCGCAAGAACGCGCCCGAAGACCGACAGCTCAGTACTTGCCCCAGGTGATCTCGACCCGCTCGATCTTGACCGACTCCTGCGGTCGATTCATCGGGCCGACCGGCACGCGGGCGATCTGCGCGACCCGGCTGACGTCCTTGCATTCGCCGAAGATCGCGTGTCGGCCGTCGAGCCACGTCGTCGCCTTCTCTGTGATGAAGAACTGGCTGCCCCCCGTATTCGGCCCCGCGTTCGCCATGCTGAGGGTGCCGGCCTTATGCGTCAGCCCCGGGCCAAACTCGTCCGCGATCGCGTAGCCGGGGCCGCCGGTCCCCTCGCCGAGCGGGTCGCCGCCTTGGATCATGAAGTCCGGGATCACGCGGTGAAAGGTGAGGCCGTCGTAGAAGCGTCGCTTGACCTCGGCGCCCGTCTTCGGGTCCTTGAACGGCTTCTCACCCAAGGCCAGGCCTGCGAAGTTCGCGACGGTCTTCGGCGCCTCGTTGTGGAAGAGCTTGCACCGGATCTCACCCATGTTCGTCTTGAACTGCGCGAGCAGGTCGGGGCCACCGGGCTTGAGGCTCTTGAGCGCAGCCGTCAGCTCAGCGTTCGGTTTCGCCCCTGCCTGCGTCGTGGTCGACTGGGCAGCGGCGCCGCTAGCGGCTCCACCGACAGCCACCCATGTGAATACGGCGACCCGCGGATTCAAGATGTTCATCTCGATTTCTCCTGTCTGCGACACGCGGCTAAGCCGCGAGAAAGCGCGCGCTCCTCGGCGCTTGGCCGAGGACACGCGTCCACTGATGGTCGAAGTAGCGACGCACGACCTGAACGTCGGCCTCTGAGAAGCGCGCCTCGGCGTCCCCTGTGCTCAGGCGTTCCAGGGTGCGCCGCGCGGCATCTGGGAGGCCCGACAGGGGCGGCGGTCCGTAGCCCAAGCGCCCGAACAGCGCCAGATCCCACAGCGCGAGCAGTTCGGGCGTCGGGCTCACCTGCTCGAGCGTGTCGACCATCCCGCAGGCGAGCGTGAAGAGCGCGGCGTCGCCTGCGCCCTCGCGGGTCGACAGCCGCACCAGCTCGAGCAGGTAGGCGAGGCTGTGAATCCGGTCGAGGTCCTCGCGGATCTTTCGCAGCGGCGTTGTCACCTCACACGCGCCCAGCGTGTGCAGGTCACGGCCGGGCGCGAAGCGGACCTCGGCGTCGATGCGGGCGCCCATCTCCAGCGCACCGCCGTAACGCTTGAGTGACTTCCGGGCGCCCCGGGCGACCACGCTGACGCGGCCGAGCGCTTCGCAGAGCAGGTCGACGATGAGCGCGTCATCCCCGAACGCCCGCGTCTTCAGGACCAGCGCGGCGGAGCGCTGTCGGCCCGTCAAGGGCGAGCGACGTCCGGCGCGCCGCGATCGAGGACCTTCGCCTCGAGCCTCGGCGGCGAGACCGAGAAGAGGGTGGCCATCGTCACCGCGATCAGCACCCCGACGATGAGCGCGTACGCTGCGCGAACGCGCACGGAGGACCAAGTGTCGGCGAGGTCGGCCGCGTCCTGAGCACGGGTCGCAGCCTCTTCCGCGACGACGACCTCGGCCTTGGCGCCGTCCATCAGGGCGAGCGGCACGCGCGGATCGAGCCCGACCTCGCGCGCATAAATTCGAACGAATCCACGCACATACGCATCGCCGGGGAGCTCAGACCAGCGCTCGCACTCGATGGCTTCGAGCGTGGAGCGCGAGATTCGAGTCCGTGACGCGACATCCTGAAGAGAGAGGCCGCTGCGCAGGCGCGCAGACGCGAGGACACTCCCCGCCGTCGGCGAGAGGGGCTCTTGGTTCGTCGATTCAATCATGAAGGACCTCCCCGTTGACCGCAGCCAGAGGCCTGCGACAACGGTCGCCGAGCGGCGTGCCGTCCGAAAGTTCGAGGCAACGGCGATAGCTCGCGCTTGCGCGCGCCTCGTCCGCTCGCCGCGCGTAGAGCCGCCCCAAGTGAAAGTAGGGTTCGGCGTACTCAGGGCACCGCTTCACAGCTTCGCCGAGGTACTTCTCCGCGCGCTCATCGACCTTATCTTCGAGCAACACCAGTCCCAGGTTGTTGTAGGCGGGGCAAAGCGCGGGCGCGACTTGGATCGCCACCGTGAGGTGGTGACGAGCCTTCTCGTGATCGCCCTTCTGGTAATAGGCCCAGCCGAGGTTGTTATGCCCGTTGCCGGGCGTCGTGTAGAACGGCGTCTGTACGAGCGCTTCGAACTCCTGAATGGCGTCGTCCCAGCGAGCCATCGCGATGTACGTGGTCCCTAGGTTGTTTTTGGCGAAGTAGAAATCCGGCTTGAGCTCGATAGCGCGGCGATAGTGCCGCTCGGCGTCGACGAATTGCTCTCGCCCCATCGAGATCAGGCCGGCGAGGAAGTGGGCCTCGGCGTGCGTGTCGTCCGCCTCGAGCGCGCGGAGCGCCTCGACGAGCGCGGCCTCGGGATTTCCGCCTTGCCCCGGCTTCTCAAAGTAAAAGCCATAAGCGAGCTGGTAGTGGTAGTCGGCCTTCTCCCGCTGCGCCTTCAGGTCGGCCTGAGACGGACCGCAAGCGACCAGCGACGCGGCGAGGGCCGCGCATCCGGCCCCCCGGACGCTCAGCGGGTAGAGGTTCCTCAACATGGTCTGCCCGCTTATCACAGGGCACCCACGAGATCAACGCGTCCCGATGGCCGGGTCGTTCACTCGCCCGCCGTCGCTCGCAAGCCCTCGACCGGATCCATGCGGGCGCCGCGCCACGCGGGCACCAGGGCGGCGACCGCCGTGATGACGAGCGCCCCCGCCGCAGCGATGGCGTAGTCCGTCGCGTCGAAGACGACAGGGAGGCGCGCGATGCCGTAGACCTTGGGGTCGAGCGCGACGCCGCGAGACAGGAAGCCCTCGCAGAAGATGAACGCGAGGACCACCCCGAAGGCGGTCCCAGTCGCGCCGATGTAGACGCCCTGCGCCAGAAAGACCCGCATCAGGCGGCCAGGGGTCGCCCCCATCGCCTTGAGAATCGCGATCTCACGCTGCCGCTCCATCACGAGCATCACCAGCACCACGGACACGAGGCACGAGGCGAGGACGACCATCACGGACAGAACGATCAGGATGACGACCCGCTGGTAGAGCAGGCTCGTGAACAGGTTGCGGTTCTGGCGGCGCCAGTCCATGACGGAGTAGTCCTCACCCACCTGTGCTCGGATCTCGTCGGCGACGACGTCGGCGCGGTTGGGATCGGCGACGGCGACCTCGAAGCCGGTGATGGTGTCGCCGAGACCGAAGAAAGTGCGCGCGTCCTCAAGCGTCATCAACACCAAGCGGGAATCGTACTCATGGAAGCCGGCGTCGAAGATCGAGACGACCCGGAAGCTGCCTGAGGTGGGCGTTCGGGCCTGCGCGGTCCACGCCTCGGGGTCGGCGGAGCGGAGCGGGGACACGAGCGTGACGGCATCGCCCACGGACGCCCCTACCCGCCGCGCGAGCTCGGCGCCGAGGACGACGGGCGGCACATGCAGGTCTGCCCCGAGTGCGAGGGCGGTCAGCGACTCAGCGACGCCCGGCAGCGTAAAGACGGCGCCGGCGCGCGTCGGGTCGATGCCCTTGACGATGCCGCCTTGCGTTCCGGTCCGCCCCGATACCATGGCCTCGTTGAACGTCATCGGCGAGATCGCGCGCACGTCGGGCACCTGCGACACGCGCGCCTCGACCTCGCGGTAGGTCGTGAACCGCACGCCGTACTCGCGCACGAAGACATGCGCGGTTACGCCGAGCACCTTCTCGCGAAAGGCCGCCTCGAAGCCTGCGGTGACAGAGAAGCCGCCGACCAAGAACGCCACGGCGAGCGCTACGCCCAACACTGCGAGCGAGGTGACTAGGCCGCGGCCGGACCCGGGCCGCGGGCGCAAGTGCCGCCACGCGACCGCGAGCTCGAAGGGCAGTTCACTCAGGCGGCTCACCCGCGTCAGGGGTCTGTGGTGAGCTCGGCGAAGACCTCGCCGACCTCACCCGAGGCCGCGACGAGCCCGGCGTTGCAGAAGTCTCGGCGATAGTGGAAGTCGTCATCGGGCGTGGTGTAGCGATCGCACGGCGGCGTCTGCCCTTGTGTGCGGGTCGGCAGGCTGCTGAGCCGCCGCCACGCCGCCCACTCGACCTCAACGTGGCTCAGGCCGTGCTTGAGGGTCTTTAGGAAGTTGGCCTTCTTGACGGAGGCGCCCGCCGAGTCGTTTCGCCAGTCGACGACAGGGAGGACCAGCGGCAGTGGGCCCGCAGCGGTCTGCACCGCGAGCTCGACCCGTCGATAGTAGGCCTCGATGGCCGCAACGTCCGCGGCGTCAGCGGGCGCTGGGTCGTCGTTGAACGGCGGCGACATCGACTCCGGCATCATGGAGAAGCCCACGAAGTCGGCGGTCGGCCGCACCGGCCCCTCGGCGCGGACCTCGAGGAGCGGCTGAACCGTTCGCTGCCAAGCCCGGTAGAAGGCCTGCACGCTGTCTGCGGAGACGTCCCCGAGCTCACCCGCGACCTCGGGCGCCGTCACGCCCACCAGGAAGTCCCAGCTCACGCCGGGTCCCACCCGGATGTCGGGGTTCACGCCCTTCACAGCGGCGTAGACTTCACGGTAGAGCGTCACGAAGTTCGCATAGTCGTCCCGATGGTCACCGCCCGCGTCGTCCCGCAGGTGATAGTAGCGGTTCATGTCGAGGCCGACCGTGATCCACCCGAGCCCGTCGAGCTGGGCGAGCTCGGTGAACGCGGCGACCACTTGGGCGCGGTGCTGGGGCTCACCGAAGCGAGGCTCGGCGGTGATGTTGACGCACTCGTGCAGCAGCCGAGTGCGGCGCGCCGAGAGCAGGTCGACGTTCACGGCGACCTTGTCGAAGGCCAGCCCCCGTGCATCCTCGAGGCGGGCGCGCAAGTCTCGCGCCACGGCCAACGGCCGCGCTGCGGCCGCGCGGTCCTGCGGCACGCACTCGCCGGTCGCCGCGCCCTTGAGATAGTCCACCACCGGCAGGTTGAGGACGAGGTGCCCGAACTTGCTCTCCAGTGCGCCCACCGCGACACCGGCTGTGCTCTCCACCTCTTGGATGATACCGATGTCCTCGGCGTCGATCGCGACGCCGCGCTGCGCGGCCGTCCAGTGGCCGTCGTCCAGCGTCGGCGAGCGCTCGGCGGGGACATCGGCGTAAGGATTTGGTGGGTTCGGTCCCGTGTCCTCTTCACCGCACCCCGCCCCGACCATGAGGCCGGAGGCCAAACACCCCGACAGGAACCAAGCAGAGCGAAGGCTCACCGCAACTCCACCGGCGGTCGCAGACCAAGGCGCCGCCGCTCCGTGCCCCGCTCAACGGGGTGTCTCGACTCGCGTTCAGTAGATGATGACCGGCTTGGACGGCGCGGTCGGCTCTCCGCCATCCGACGGCTTGGCCGCCTTCTCCGACTTGCCGCCCTTGCGCTTCGGCTTCTTCTCGCCGCGCGTGGATCCGGGGCTTGCGTCGACGGCGTCCTCAGTGGTTTGCCCGAGGGGCTGATAGATGTCCTGCTCGTCGTCTGGTCGATTGCCCTTCAGGTCCAGTGAGTGCTGTGCACCCGTGAGGCGGTCGACCACGTCGTCCTGAGCAGCGCCGGTGTCGGACGTGATCTCGTCGAGCGCCGATGCGACGCCCGGGTCGTCGAGCGCGCTCGTGCGCGCCGGCCCGCTCGACTTGCGAGCGTCCTCGAGCGCGACCCCATCCGAGAGGCTCAAGAACTTCATGCAGTAGGTGCCGAAGAACTCGGTGCGGTCCTCGACCACCAGGCGCGTCATCGCGTCGTCCCACGAGGCAGAGACCATGCGCTTGGGCGCGCCTCGGGGCGTGACCCACTCCACATTCAGCGGACGACCGTACTTGACCTGAACCTGACCTACGAAATCGGTGAAAGGCGTCTGCTGAGTCACGCTCGAAGAATAGGCGACCAGAATCTTCCAGAGACGGTCATTGCGAAAGAAGTAGTAGCGCTGAGCGTCCTTGTCGTCGATCCGCAGCATCGCCTCGTCTACGTTCGACACGAAGTCGTTGGCGATGAGTGACGACTCGTAGCCCGTCCGCTCACCGCCGAAGCGCACGAACGTCTTCTCAACCGCCGCGAACTCCGTCGCTTTGCGTCGCAGCGCGCGGTCGACTTCGACGGGGTCCCGCAGGTCCTTCAGCACCTCGTTCCACCGCCCGGTGATCTCGTCGCGGACCATGTCCATCACGGCGGACGAGGGCGCGCCCCAGTCGAGCATCCCCAGGACGTGCGATACGCCCTCCTTCGGGGCGCGACCGGCGTTTGGCGGCGTGGGGCTGGCCGAGGTCGCAGCCGGCGGCGGCGCGGGACGCTTTGCAGCGGTCGCGGGCTGTGCCGGGATGAGACACAGGGCAGCCGCGGCGGCCGCCCATCGGGAAAAACCTGCTCGGGGAGACGTGGCTGACATGAAGCTCCTGTGGGTGGGCAGTCTACACCACACGCAGGCTGCGCACGCAAGTCGACCGCGCCACTTGGACGCTGGCTGGGCATTGACAATTCATGGGTCGGTCCCTAGGTTACCGCGCCCCTATGTGCCGACCGGTTCCACATACGCCCGTCGAGGCGAGCCGCACATGAGCGCGCTGGACCACATCGGCGTGGCACGCGCCGAGTTCTTCGGGCGGGTCAAGGAACTCCACCGGCTTCGCGAAGCGCTGCGCAGCGCGATCGAAGAGCGTCACCGACGGGCCGTGATCCTGCTCGGCGCGCCCGGCATCGGCAAGTCGCGCTTGCTCGATGAGTTCCTGGAGACCGCGGAGGAGCACGTCGACAAGGTCACCGTGCTCTCGGCGTCCTGTCGAGTCGATGGCGGGCCGCCCTACGGCATCTTCCGCAAACTGCTGATGCAGCGCTTCTACGTCTCCGCTGACGCGCCCCAGGACACCGCCCGCGAGGCCATCTTGCAGGGCTGCTGCCAGGTTCTGCGAGACGAGTACCTCGGCGAGGAAGCCGCCCACGTGATCGGCCACGTCGTCGGCCTCCCGTGGCACAGCTCGGCGCATGTGGCCCGCTTCGGGGGAGACGACGAGCGCCTGCGAGACCGCGCGATCGCCCTGTTTACGCAGGTCGTCCGCATGGACGCCACGCGCGTTCCCATCGTCCTCGCGGTCGACAACCTGCACTGCGCGAGCGATGAGTCGATTCACCTGTTCCTGCGTCTGGCGCACGGCTTGAACGACGCCCCTGTGCTGTTTTTGGCAGCGGCCCGGCCCGCGTTCAGCGATGCCCAGCGGCTGCTGGTCGACGGCCTGAGGAGCGTGGGTGAGGTCATTGAGGTCGTCGGGCTCGCCGACCGGGATTGCCGGCGCATCGTCGCCTCGCTCCTCGCGCCGGCCGATGACCTGCCCGAGGACTTCGTGCGCGTTTGCTGCGAGAAGGCGCTCGGGAACCCGCTGCAGCTTGAGCAGATCGTACGCCTCCAGCTGGAGTGCGGTGCGCTCGAGCGCAGTGATGCCGGCTGGGTCGTCCAGTCCGATCGCCTCGTTGACGCCCCCATCCCCAGCACGCTCCGCGAGGTCGTCCGCGCGAAGATCGCGCGCCTCGGGACCCTCGAGCGCGCGGTCCTCGAGAAGGCGGCGGTCATCGGAGACAGCTTCTGGGTCGGCTGCATCGACGTCCTGCGTCGCGCAGACGAAGGGTCGGGGTGGGAAGAGTCTGATCGCTACTGGAACAGCCCGCGCCGCACGGACGAGCTCGTCCTCGTCCTCAATGACTTGCGGCGTCGTGACATCCTCCTGTTCTCGCCCACGTCGACGTACCCCTCAACCCGCGAGTTCGCCTTCAAGCATTCGCTCGAGCGGGAGATGTTGTACGAGTCCGTCGAGGGTCCCCGGCGCATTCGCTACCACCGCTTGGCCGCGCAGTGGCTCGAGGCCGCGAGCGCGAACGCGACGCCGTCGGTCGACGTGGCGGAGCGCATCGCGACGCACTGGGAGCGCGGCCATAGTCCCCGGCGCGCCGCGACGCACTTCGTCCGCGCAGCTGAGCACGCGCGGGCTGGCCATGCCAATGCGCGGGCGATTGGCTTCCTGCGACGCGCGATGGACTGCCTAGGCGAGGACGACACCACGACCCGCATTGAGGTGTTCCACCTGCTCGGTCGCCTGTACATGACGATGGGCGACCACAGCGAGGCGCTCAGCCACTTTCAGGAGATGCTCCGGATCAGCTGGCTCATGGACGACGCCCGACACGGCGGCTTGGCCTACAACAAGATGGGCCAATGCTACCGGGCGCTCGGCGAGTACGACTTGGCGCTGTCACACTTCAAGAACGGCCTCGCGCTCTTCCGGCAGACCGAGGACGTGCGCGGCATCGCGATGACGGCCGACGACATCGGCCGCGTCTTCTTGGCCCGCGGAGACCTCGAGCGCGCGATGGAGCGCTTTCAAGAGGGCCTGCGGCTGCGCCGTTTCTTGGGGGATGACCGGAGCGTCGCGGTCTCGCTCCAACACATCGGCGGCATTCATGCGGAGCGGGGTGACTTTCGAGAGGCGGTCGCGACGCTCCGAGAAGCGCTTGAGTTGGCACGGCGATGCGCCGACCGGAAGACGATTGCGGACAACTTGAACAACCTCGCGGTCGTCTGCTTTCAACGCGGCGAGCACGACAAGGCCGAGGTGCTCTGGACAGAGGCGCTGGGCATCTCGCGGGAGCTCGGCGAGCGGAACCTCGAGGGCATGCTGCTGACGAACATGGGCGAGACCTCGCTCATCTGCGGCCGCCTCGAAGAGTCGCGTGACCGGCTCCTCGCGGCAATCGAGCTGCTTGAGCAGGTCGGCGACCGCCGGTCTCTCGCTGAGTCACACCGCAACCTGGGCAGTGTTCACCTGCGCATGGACGACTATGCCCGCGCGCTTGAGCACAGCCAGCGTGCCCTGGAGATTGGGCGCGAGGTCGGCGCGAGGACGCTCGCGGCGCTCGCAGACCGCAACCTGGGTGAGGTCTACTCCCGCACATTGTATGACGACCTGGCGGAGCGTGACGCGCGCATCGAGCGAGCCGCAGGCCATTTTGCCGCGAGCATCGAGGCCCTTGAGAGCGCGGGCAGCCACGCCGAGTTGGGCAAGTCCCTGCTGGCACACGGCGCGTTCCTCGCTGAGCTTGGCCGGGTCGAGGCGGCGCAGGCTGAGCTTCTGCGTGCCCGCGAGCTGTTCATGCGGCTCGACATGCGAGACAGCCTCGAGCGCGCGGACCGCATCTTGTCGGTCATCTGAGGGCGGCGTGCACCGCGTCGTTGTCGGGGCGCTGCTGTGCGTCGGGCTCTGGTCGGACGCGGGCGCGGCGGTGGTGGCCCCATCGCCCGGGCAGGCGCTTCAGGTTCTCCGCGAGGAGGCGGTCCTGGTCTTCGACCCGCTCACGGGCCAGCAGACCACGCTCGTTCAGCACGTCTTCACCGGGACCGCGGCCCCCTTCGGCGTAATCATCCCGACGCCTCGGCCCGCGACCGCGCGCACTGTGCCCGATCGCCTGATGGCGGCGCTGGACGCGACCCTGCACCCAAAGGCCGCCGTGCATCGTGTCTTGGACCTGCGCGTCACCTCCTGGGTGGGTAACTGCGCCCTCCAAGAGGTGGGGGACATCGCCCCGGAAGGCGCGCAGACCACAGAGGCCGCGGGCAGCGCCGGTACCGCGACCACGCTGGGCATCGCGCCCGAGCCGCTCCACGACTGGATGCTGGAGAACGGGTTTACGCTCACGCCCGCGCAGACGGTCTACCTGGATGAAGTCCGCGCCCGTGGGTGGTCGCTGACGGCCGTTGTGGTTCGCCCGCCGAACTTCGACGGGCCGCTCCCGGAGACGCTCCGCGGGCCGGTCATTTCGCTGGCGCATGAGGCCGAAGAGCCCACGTTTGCGGCCGGCCACCCGCCCGAGGCCTTGGTCGCCGAGCGTGGCCCCGCGCCGCCCACCCTCGAAGTCGCCGTGCTCACGGAGTGGCCCGTCGCGCTCGATGCGAGCGCCTCTCCCGAGCCCATTTACCTCGACGCAGTCGAGGGCCGCGACGTGGCACGCGTCGCGATGCTCGGCGGCGAGCCTCGCTGGAGCTTTCGCCGGGACGGCACAATGACGCAGTTCCCCATTGAGCGGCCCAGTGGACCTGGCTTCCTGCGTTTTGTCCGCGCCGCGCCCCGACCTCCGATCAAGCCCGCGCCCGAACCGCTGACGCGTGTGCACCGCGTGGGCATACCCATCGAAGCCTTGCTGGCGCTCGTGGCTTTCTTGGCTTGGGGCTGGCTGCGTTGGGGGCGACGCCGCGCCGATCCGCCGGGTCGCATGACCTTCTAAGGCGCGCCCCCGAGCCAAGCGCGGACAGCGATGGCTTGCGGAGACGCCGCGAAGAGCAGCAGGTCGCGCGCGACGTCGCTGTCCGAGACGAACTGGACGAGGTCAGCGCGGGTGAGCGCCGTGCGAGGGCGGTCATCGAAGTCGAGCCGACGGACCATCTCAAAGGCCCCCCCTGCCCCGTCACCCAGCAGGAACGCCAGGCGAGCCGTGTACGTCTCGAAGCCGGCGCGCAGCGCCGCGGGTGCGAGCATCTGCATCTGCAGGGCTGCGTTCCGGGCCAGCTCGACCAACGCGGGCGTCCGACGGTGCTGCGGCAAGGCCGGCTCAAGCTGCGCCCGCATCCGGTCGTATGTCGCACGGTCGCGCGCGCGGACGGGCATGTCGGCCCCGAGCAAGCCCAAAAGCGCCGCGAGAAACGCGCCGAACTCACGGTCGGTGAACTTGCGCGCGAGCAGCGTGCCCTCGGCGAGTGGCACGAGGCTGCGCGCCAGCAAGAAGCTCCGCGCTGTGTCCGCAGCGCCGTCTAGGATCGCGCTCCCGAGGACCACACTCGAGGGATCGCCGGCTTCGATCGCGGTCGTGTACGGGCGGCTTGGATTGCGCAGCAGCAAGACGGGCTCAAGCCCAAGAACATCACAGTGTCGCCGCGCCATCGCATGCAGCGGATCGGCGTCATCGACGAGGTCCTGAGAGGTCACGCCGTGTCGAGCGGCGTCCACGCAGAACGGCGCGGTGACCCAGACGCTCGTCGCCCGGAAGAGCTGCGCCACCGCCGCGGGCACGGTCGTGGGCAACAGCCCCCGCTTGAGCTCCTCGGGCATCGGCGTTGCTCGCTCTGTGGGACGCCCAGCGAGGACGTTCCCCTGCAGCCATTGGAGCACATCGTTCGCCCACGCGGCGCCTGCCGCCTGCCCCTCGGCGACCAGAGACGCCTCCAGCGCTTGCCATGCCTGCGCGTCCAAGGGCTCGGCCTCGATTCGAAAACGCGCAGCCCTCGCCGCCGAGTCCCCGTCGGGGAGCGGCGGTGGACCGCCCGGCCGGGTGGCGGGGCGTCCCCAAGAAGTCGCCTGAACCGCCTCGGAGAGCGTCGCTCGAACCGCAGCAGCGACCGAGCGCACGGGCAGCGGCGGCGGCGGCGGCGGCGGCGCTGCGGGCGGTCGAGGTTCGAAATGAACAACCGGCAGGCCGTAGGGTTCGGTCTTCCGAAGATCAACCGTCGGGGGCTGCGGTGGTGCCGACTCAAGCGGGATGTTCAGCTCGAGCGGCGCCTCTGGGATGGTGGGGGGCTCTGCTGCGGGGGGGGGTCCGGTGGGGGCGCGGACGCGGGGGGGACGGACGCGGGGTTGCCCCGGGGCAACCTTGGGGGGGCGGTTGCAGGCGCGGACG
>Ga0114972_10001685_pt1 | contig 16580 bp, 7 predicted proteins | sample M_140807_EF_Meta_FD_87354 | JGI IMG/M metagenome (GOLD analysis project Ga0114972, IMG submission 87354) | Freshwater microbial communities from Lake Montjoie, Canada to study carbon cycling - M_140807_EF_MetaG | ecosystem: Environmental > Aquatic > Freshwater > Lake | place: Lake Montjoie... | reverse complement strand
CCTAAAGCCTAACCAGCGATCAGTTCGCAAGTTCTATTCCGTGCGGCTGGGCGCCTTCGATCCATCGATACCGACGGTCGGCTTGCACGTTGTCGATGCTCTGAATCTGGCCGCTTGGCCATACGATTTCCAATCGATCGATTTGATCCGCTGAGCCGAGTCCCACATGGATCAGCCGTTGATTGGTGCCATAGTAGCCGTCCCCAACACTCGCGGAGCTTACCCATCGCTCTTGTGCTCGCGTGACTCGAACGATCGCTCCGGTCGCATTGCGTTCGGATTGAGTACCGACGAGTTCGAGTTGCACAAAGTGGTTGGAGTTCAGGGTGGTATTCGAGAGTAGAGCCGTGGGGCGATCCAAGTGCGTGACCGCAAAATCGATCCGGCCATCTCGGTTGTAGTCCAGGGCGGTCAGCGAGCGACCGACATTCTCGGCGTCGAAGTACTTACCAGGGCTGGGGGTTCGCAACCATTGAAATTTGCCCTTGCGATTCTGTAGGACTTGGGGGGGCATCTGCCATGGCTCGAGGAAGTCGATGTGGCCGTTGACGGTCACAAAGTCGAGCCAGCCGTCGTTGTCTAGGTCGCTCAGTTGGCAACCGAAGCTGAGCCATTCGAGGGTGGGCTCTCCGAGCTTGGCTACCCGTGTCGCATCGGTAAACAAACCTGGTCGGGTTTGCCGGTAAAGGGTGCTAACCTCGTAGCGAAAGTTAGTGACGATCACATCGAGTAGTCCATCGCGCTCTTGATCGCCGCATGCTATTCCCATGGAGGCCTGAGCGCGTCCAAGCAGATCGACGGCAACACCTGAGCGGATGGCGCACTCTTCGAGCACGGGGGCTTGGCCTGAATGGGCAACACTGAGTAGCAAATGTTTTGTAGAGACAGCGTTGGCTAAGAAGACATCGTTGCCTGCGAACTGATCAAGATTGGTGATCAGAGCACCTAGTGCATAACCATCGACGAGGGAGTCGAGAAGCTCGGGATCGGCCAGCTTCCAAGTCCCATCACCTTGGTTCCAGAGTATGCGGGTCTTCCCGGGTGTGAACCGTTTGGGATGGCAAAAGACCGATTCGGGATTGGCGGCTGTGGGGCATTTACGAGTCAGGAACTCATCGCCGTCGATGTAAGCGCACTGGACGATATCTGGGAGTGAGTCGCCATTGAGATCGGCCGCTTGGATTGCACTGTTCCAGATCGAAGGAGCAGTGGCCTGGGGCAACGGTACACTTTCAAAGGTGCCGTCCCCTTGGTTTCGATACCAGTGGATTTGACCAATGTTTGCGATGAGCAGATCGTCCAAGCCGTCCTGATCGATGTCCGCTACCCCGGTGCCTTGTCCATAGCCAACATCGGCGATGTAGGCTTGGCGCTCGACGGGTGTGAATCGCAAACCTTGGGAAGACCGAAACAGTTGCTTGGGCAGGTACTCTGGAGTGGGGCTAAGCGGAGAATCGCCTGCTTGCGAGTAGAAAAGATCGGGCCAACCGTCTCTGTCATAATCGATCGCCGATACACCACCGCCGAGTCCTTCGAGGGTGGTCCAATGATTGTTTCCTTTCGAGCCATTGTCGTAACGAGCATTGAGTCCGAGAGATTCAGCGACATCATCGAGTCGGATTGCCGAAGGTTCTGCGGTGGCAGCTTCTTGGCTTCGAGCCAAGTTTGCTGGTGAGCTTGCGGGCTGGTTGTCGGGCAAGGGCCAAGATTTCACGGGAAGATTCTCCAGGATTGGCGATACGACAGCCTTGCCTCCTTGAAGCTCCTTTTGCAAATCGATGAGCCTTTGAGGAAACGGCTGCTTGGTCTGCGCAAGAGCGATTGCTTCCCAACCGAAGGCTAGAACTTGGTCGCCTAGTTCTTCGTAGAGTTTCGCTATCTCAAAGAAAGCTTGGTCTTTGGCCAGACCTCTTTGGATTTGGTTGGTAAGGTCCTTGATGCGGACGAGTTTTCCCGATTGCTCTCGCACATCGAGAGATTGTTCGGGTTGTTTCATTTCCATCAAGCATTCCGAGAGAGACTGCATGGCACCGACATGCCGACGGTCCAGTTCGAGGGTTTCTCCAAAGCAACGAGCGGCGGTGTCCCATCGCGATTGGAGCACACAGTAGCGGCCGACGATGTACCAATACTCTGGGTGACGCGCATACCCATCCGGGGCGCTGTTAAGCCAAGTTGGTATTTTTTCATTCTGTCCGGTTTCGAGGAGGGCTTCGCCATACCAGATCCAGGGTTCGAGTTGCTGGGGATGGCTTGTAGTAAATTGTTGGAGTTTTTCGATGCAATCTTTCCATCGATCGGCATAGATCAGGAGTCGGATCTCGCCCAATTGGCTCAGTGGATTTTCTGGAGCGAATTGTTGGAAGGCCGTTCTCAGGTCTTGTTCATCGCTGGGGTCGCGAAGGTCCACGAGGCTCATCAAATCTGGTGTTTTGAAGTCCCCCAAGCGGACGACTCGATCGAGGACTTTTCCGGCGTCCCAGCGTCGGCCTTGGGCATGGAGAACCGCAGCGAGCAATCGAAGGGCTGGCGTCGCGGTGGGGTATTGTTTGAGCAGGCCCCGCAACTTGGCCTCGGCACCGGGAAGATCGCCGCTTTGAGCAAGCCACTCGGAGAGTTGGCCGGTGGCGGCCGGACCAGCCGCAGGGTCCGCCGGATCGATTCTGGAAATCAGTTGAATCGCACCGGCTAAGTTGTTGCGGGCGGCCATGATCTGAGAGGCCAGGAACAGAGCCGATGCGGAGTTTGGCTGTTCGACTAGAAGCTCCTTGGATGTCGCCCAAGCCTCATCGAGTTTCTGTTCTGCGAATAGTACTTCTGCCCGTTTTAGTCGAGATTCAAAGGTCTCGGTGGGCTTTTCTTGCGTCTTTTGGTCTGCAACCTTTTTTTCTGCAACCTTTTTTTCTGGGGTCTGCTTGTCCTTTGGGGGTGAGCATCCGATCCAAGAGGCACAAGTCACGAAGATCGAAAGTAGTATTAGCAACCGTTGGCAGGAGAGGAGAGTTGTGCACATGGTTAGGGCATACTGCGTTGTTGATCTTTCCAAACATCGCGAATGACATCGCTGAGTTGGTAGCGAGGAGTGTAATCGATGGCTTTCTTGAGGCGACCCAGGTCCGGTACACGGCGGCGGATGTCCTCGAAGTCTTCGTCGTAAGCGTCAGTGTAGGATTGAAACTCGACGGAAGCTTTAGGGTTAACGATCGAAATGACTTGTTTGGCCACATCGAGGATCGATACCGGAGAGTCCGAACCGATGTTGTAGATGCGTCCGAAGCAATTTGGTTTTTGCATCAGTTGTGTAACGGCATAGACGACATCGTTGACGTGGGCAAAGCATCGTGTTTGTTGGCCGTCGTCGTGTACCATCAACGACTTGCCCTGCATGGCCGCTTCGACGAACCTAGGGAGTACCATTCCGTAGGCTCCGGTTTGGCGCGGACCGACGACGTTGAAGAATCGTCCGATGATGATTTGCATCTGGTGTTCGCGGACGCATGCCATACATAGGAATTCGTCGATCGCTTTGCTGGCACCATAGCTCCAGCGAGGTTTGGTTGTTGGGCCGAAGACCAAATCATCTGACTCGTTCCAGACCGGTTTGGGGTTTTTTCCGTAGACCTCGCTGGTGCTAGCCAAGAACAGAGGAATGGGTTTACCTGCCAGGTGATGCCTTCGAAGTTCATCGAGAAGGAGTTGGGTTGGATAGATGTTGCGATGGATCGTTTGCGTGGGTTGTTTGGCGATCAGCGCTACTCCGACGGCGGCGGCCAAATGGTAGACTGCATCTACGCCATGGCAGGCCTCTTGAACGCAGCCGTTTGTTGCTAGGTCCGAGCAGATCAAACGCAGCCTGGGGTTGGCCTCCAGATGCTCGATATTCCTGCGACTTCCCGTGCTAAAGTCGTCGACGACGACGACTTCGTCTCCGCGTTGGAGGAAGAATTCGGTGAGGTGCGAGCCGATAAAACCGCCACCGCCGGTGACCAGAATGCGCATGAAGTGGATCCGAAGTTGAATATATGCGGCAAAATAGCCGGGTGAAATAGCCGGGGAAAATAGCCGGTGGACAGCTTCTCCTATTGTACCGCCCGGCACCGGTTTGCAACGAGGAAAGTTCCCTTAGTGGGTAGTGTCGTTAAACTTTGCCGACTTTGCGGCCTGTTCTGTTAAGGGATGAGCCCTGGGGGGATTCGATTCAGGTCGATCGGCTTGGCCTACCGAAGTTAGACGAGCGGAGGTGGGCTCGGAGGCCCAGGGTTTCTCAAGCCGCCGTCGATTCGGTACATTATTTCAAAGTGATGCGACACAAATCGCATGCTGAGTTGAAACGCGCAAAGACCATCAAGGGAATGCTGGGTATGAAAAAACATCCTTTTTCTGAGGCTTACTGCAACGTCCACAAGCGCAGAGACTCCCGGAAGATCGTTTTGTGTATCCTAGCTTCGCTTACCTGCGCCGGGACGCTGAGCACTTGGTCCGATGCGGCTTGGGCCCAAAATCGCCAGCCCCAAACGCCAAATCGTCCATCGCCGCCGGGTGCCAATCGGCCCGCAAAGCCCAATCCGCAGCAACCCGTTGCACCGGCTAGAAAAATGAGCGACGAGGAAAAGCGCAAGGACCGAGTCCGAGCACTTTTTGCCGACGCCGCCAACGCTCAAAATAATGGAGCCTATCCCTTGGCGATGGAGCAATGGCAGAAACTCATCAAGGAGTTTCCCAACGACCCTCTGTCTTCGAGCGCTCGATACTACCTAGGTCTGTGCTTCCAAGAGCAGTCGCCTCCGGATTATGCCAAAGCCGTTGGAACGTTCCGCAAAGCGCTCGAGGACAAAGAACTCAAGGAGCAAGAGGAGGCGCTTGTCAATCTCGGCTGGTGCTTGGTCCAAATCGGTACCCTTCAAACAGCCGAGGGGCAAGCAGGTAGCGATGCGGAAAAGAACACCAAGACGACGTTCACTGAGGCATCGAAAGTCTTCGCAACTTTCTTGGACAAGTACCCTGATAGCCCGTCTGCGGACCGAGCTGTTTTTTACGCAGGCGAAGCCGAATCGCGATTGGGCAACACCCAGAAAGCGGTCGGTTTGTACAACCAACTGGTGCATGACAAGAAGCTCGCCAAGTCCCCATTGGTCCCCGAGGCGCTCTTTGCGATAGGTTTCTCCTACGAGGAGCTCAAGCAACCGAAATTGGCCAGCGAGAACTACGAAGCGCTGCTCGTAGGGCACCCTAAGCATCCGTTGGTGCGGGATGCCAACGTTCGCTTAGGTGAGATCGCCTTGCAGATGGACAATCCTGATCAAGCCGCCGCGCGGTATGAGAAGGTTGTCGCATCGGCTGACTTCAAAAAAACTCCGATGGCAGACTATATCTATTCCCGTTACGCATTCGCATTGGCAAAGTCTGGACAGTACGCCAAGTCCTCGGAAGCCTATAAGCAGCTTGCGGCGATGTTTCCGAATTCTAAGTATGCGCAGAACGCTTCGCTATCGATGGCCCAGGCCCTGATGAGGGACAAGAAGTACCCACAAGCCGAGGAAGCATTCAAACAAGTTGTGACCTCTAAGGATGCCAAGGCGATCGAAGCGGCTCACTGGCTCTGCCAACTGGCCATTCTACAGAACCGCAAAGAGCAAGTCGTCCCGATCGCGCGCGAAGCGCTCGGTTGGGCTTCGAAGATTCCAGCCAAGGATTTGACGTCGGCATCCAAGACCCAACTGGCCCTTTTGAAAATGGATTTGGCCGATGGCCTCTTTGCAGGTGCCGAGGGGAAGGCCGAGGCGCGCAAGATCTACGAGCAAATCGCCGTCGAGTACGCCGACGAAGCTGTCTCGCCCCGAGCCACCTACAACGCAGCCTTCGCTGCGTTGCAGTTGGGAGATTTGCCAGAGGCTCAGCGATGGTCCGAAGCTTTCCAGACGCGTTTCCCCGGCAGCGAGCTGACTCCAGATGTGGCGTATGTTCGCGCCGAGTCGTTGCTCCAGCGCAACGAACACCCAGCGGCCAGCGATGCCTTTGAAAAGCTAGTGCAATCGGCCAAGGACCATCCCTCGAAAACTGCTTGGGAACTGCGGGGAATTACCGCCCAGTACCTAGCTGGCCAGCCAGAGAAGGCCTTGGCACGGATCGATACGATCTTGCAAGCGAGCAAAGAACCCGGGGTTCAGGCCGAAGCTCGCTTTCTACAAGGAGCCTGCTTGCTCAAAACCGCCAAGCCCGACGAGGCGATCGTCGCTTTGGAAAAGTCGTTGCAGGCAAGCACCAACTGGGGGCAGTCCGACGAAGTGCTCCTGGTTTTAGCGCAGGCCTTTGAAGCCAAGCAAGACAAGGCCCAGGCCAAGACGGTTTTGGAGCGATTGCTCAAAGATTACCCAAAATCCCGATTCAAGACCCAGGCGGAGTTTCGGCTCGGACAGCTTTCGGCCCAGGCCGGTAAGGTCCAAGAGGCGATCGATTGGTACCAGCGCGTCATCGCTCAAAATGCAGATGCGAATTTGCGAGATTTCGCTAAATTCGATACCGCGTACCTGCTGATCCAGCAGAATCAGTATGACAAGGCGCAAGGACTGGTTCAGCAGGTCTTGGAATCGACCAAAAATGTGGGCTTGGCCCAAGAAGCGACCGTCGCCAACGCGATCTGTCTGAGGCAAGCCGGGCGGGTGCAGGAGTCCATCGATGCCTTGACCAAGCTCATCGAGCAAAAGCCGACCAAAGGAGCTTTGGTCAAGGCGCTTTACGAGTTAGGGGTCGCCCGCGTCGCGACGCAGAAGTACCAAGAGGCGGTCGTCATCTTCGATCGCATCGAAAAAGAGTTTCCTGAGTATGCGCTCATGGACCGCGTCCTGTTCGAACAAGCTTGGGCGCAGAAAGAACTTGGAAATCTCGAACAAGCCAACCGTTCATTCCGGATGATTGCAGAGAGATATCCCGAGAGTTCGGTCGCTGCCGAGTCGTATTTCCATGTTGGCCAAGCCGAGTTTGATAACGCAAGCTTTGAAACCGCTGTGAAGGCTTATACGGTTGCGGCGAGCAAATCACCCAGCAAGGAGCTGCAGGAAAAGTCCCTCTACAAAATCGGATTAGCCCTCTATCAACAGAAGCAATACCAGGAGTCAGCCAAGCAGTTTGGCAAGCAGTTAGCGGCATTCCCGAAAGGTGAATTGGCGTTGGATGCAAGGCTCATGGTTGCCGAATGCGCCTTCAAACTACAGCAGTTCGCTTCGGCGATGATCCACTACGACTCGGCCCGTAAGGCGCTCGAGAGCTCCGAGGATCGGGTGGGGATTCAAGAGCAGGTGCAGGCGCTCATTTATCTACATGGTGCCCAAACGGCAAGCGAATTGAAAAAGTGGTCCGACGTGGAGGCTTGGGTTACCAAGATGGCTGCGGTGGTCCCCGACTCGAATTTGTTGCCGATCGCAAGGTATGAGCAAGCAGTCGCGTTGCAGAATCTCAAGAAAAACGAAGAGGCTTTGAAATTGTTCGAGTCGATCGCCGAAGAGCAGCGCAACGAATTAGGCGCTCGCTCACGGTTCATGGAAGGAGAGTTGTACTTTGCGCAGAAGGACTATGCCAAGGCCGTGCAGGTATTCCAAAAGGCGATGTATGGCTTTGGGGGGACCCAAGCCCCAACGGAGCTCAAGAATTGGCAGGCAAGGTCCGCTTACGAGGCTGGGCGATGTTCGGAGGTTCTCATTGGCGATTTGACTGGTGAGAGGCGTAAGAAGGCGATCGAAGGGGCCAAGAAGTTTTATGAGTTCTTGATCAGCAATCACGGCGAACATGAACTGGCACGCCAAGCCCAGGAGCGGATCGACGAGTTGTCGAAGTAAGAACAGCCAGTCCTATGCGGCCAGTTCTGGGAAGTCGTTAGGCATAATTTCTGACGAGCAAGGTTACCGCAAGGCTGTTTAGATTGCCGAAGATTTCTACGAAATCATTGGGCTGATTGGCTGTTCCCTTAACGCTTACCCCTTATCCCTTACTTGGGCAGCGACATGGAGGACGATCCTGGACGCTTGCGTTGAAGTCGCGGTGAAAGGGGGGCATTTTTGTTGATGCGAGGTAGCTTTTTGAGCGATGCTTGAGGTTTCGGTTTGCTTTCAGATGGTTCCGAACCGCCATCACCTGCCGCTTCTTGAGGCTCGGATATCGTGATCACCGTTTCGGTTAGTTCGTTGTCCGAGTTGTAATGCTCGACCACCGTGCGGTTTGTGGGTCGTAGATCCATGGTGGCCAGTTGCATCGTGGTCATCGTAAAGCGGGATAGCCCTTCCATTCCCCAGGGCATTACCCATACATACCGTTCTCGGTAGCTTCCGATGCAGCATGCTTCTTTGGGAACATCTTTGTAGCAACCCGAGCAGAACCAGTCTCTGGGCAGCGCTTGTTCCAACTGCGCATCGGTTGCAATGTTTAATAGCTCAGCGAGTCCCCCGAGACTGCCATCATCACCGCCATCCTTATTGCCGGAGTCAGTTGGTTCAAACTCTCCGGTGACAATGTATTGAAATGCCGTTCGCAATCGGCGAATGCGGCCGCTATCGGTTACAGGGTCGAGAGTCCAATTTTCGGTAATACCGCGCGCTACGTTCGGGTTAAAGAACAAGCTCAAGATGGGGAAGCCGCCGATTTGGTCGGCAGCGGTGATGGTGGGAGCATAGGTGCTTGCGCCGCCGAGCGTGGTTTGATCCATCACCGAAACGGTTCCGTTATTGACGATGGCTACGGAGGGGATGGAGGAAGGGTTGGACGTGAATCGAGCCACGTTATCGAGGACTTGTTGATAATGCAAGTCGGCGATGGTCGATGCGGTTTGAAGGGTATGTTTGCGGAGCGACAGATGGGTTTTGCAACCCGAACCGAGCAATAGCAGCAATACGAGAATGAGGAGACGGAACATGCTTGTGACTCGCCAGGCCGCCGATTCCTGAGTGGGTTGCCTAAGCAGACAATTCGACCTGTAACGATTGTAACGACAGTGAGTGGTATCGGTCGCTTAGCCGCAGGACCTTACCTTTTATCGGATCTTAAGCTCAAAACCCCCAAAAAGAAAAAGCAGGTAACCACAGAGGCACAGAGGCACAGAGTGAAATGCTCTGGTTCCCTCTGTGCCTCAGTGCCTCTGTGGTTCAATCTCTACCGACGTTAAGTCAAAACCAGGAGAATCTTTGGGAAAACAGGATTCCATCGGCCTGGTTTCGAGCTAGGCTATTAGTCTCGAAAATGAGATACACCAAGCCGGCACACACCTTCTCCAGCCGGCTCTCGAGCCTGCCAAATCCCAATGCTCTAGCCGACAGGATCATTGTCCCTATGAATCGTAATCTCCTGTGGATCGCTTCTATTTGTTTTGTGTGCTTGACTCACGATCCAGCAGCATGGGCCTTGGATCAAGACCCTAGTCCCGCACCACCAGCCACAGAGCCACCAACCACAGAGCCACCAACCACAGAGCCACCCGCCACAGAGCCACCCGCCACAGAGCCACCCGCCACAGAGCTACCGGCAAAGCCGGATGCGGCCGTCGCCGCTCAGGAAGCTGCCCCACCCAAAAGCGAAGAGCCGAAAATCGAACAAACCCAGCAGCGTCTCCAGGCGATCGAGAAACTGCTTGAACAGCTCTCCAGTGAGCTCAAGTCGCGTAAAGAAACGACTGCTGTCCAAGCTGCTCCGGAGAAACCACCCGCTCCAGAAAAAAGCTCCGATGTAGTCGCAGCACCTCGGCCTCGGGGTGAACGGCTAACGCAACCGAAGCTCCCTGTGAGCGTCAAGCTTGAGCCGGCCTGGCTCGAGGAGATCAAGTGGCGCTCGATTGGGCCTGCAAATATGTCTGGCCGTATCAGCGACATCGCAGTTCACGAAAAAGATTCATCGTTGTGGTGGATCGCGACCGCATCGGGTGGGTTGCTCAAGTCGACCAATCATGGTGGATCTTTTGAGCATCAGTTCGATCGGGAGAAGGTGGTCTCGATTGGAAGTATCGCCACCGATCCGAACAACAAAGAAATCCTCTGGGTGGGAACCGGAGAGATCAATCCTCGCAACTCGGTTTCCTATGGAAACGGAGTTTACAAGACTGTCGATGGTGGCAAAACCTTTCAGCACCTTGGTTTGGACCGATCTTATCAAATTGCACGCATCTTGGTCGACCCAAGGAACTCCGATACCGTGTATGTAGGTGCGGCAGGTCGATTGTACGGGAGCAACCCCGAGCGAGGTGTTTATAAAACCACAGATGGCGGGAAGACTTGGCAGCAGATTCTGTTTGTCGACGATCAAACCGGTGTGATCGATATGGTGATGAGTCCTATCGATCCGAACACAATTGTCGTAGCGATGTGGGATCGCCAGCGCGATGGTTTCGATAGCTGGCCTGGATCGGTCCCCAAACCCGATGGGGTTGATGGCTATGACCCGATTCGCAAATGGGGCAAAGGAGGAGGCATCTACCGCACAACCGACGGGGGTGCGAATTGGACCAAGATTTCCAAGGGGCTTCCTCCGGGGATGACGGGCCGAATCGGATTGGATTGGCAGCTTCATTCACCCCATGCCCTGTTTGCCATCATCGACTGCGAAGACATCGGCAAAGGCCCCTCGACGTTCTCTGCTTTCCTGGGTCTAGTTGGTGAAAATGTGGATTCTAAAACGATCGTTACTCAGGTAATGACCGATAGTCCGGCGGCCAAGGCCGGGGTGCTCGTGGGCGACCAATTGGTTTCGGTCGATGGCATGAACACCACCGAGTTCGATCAATTGCTTGAGGCCTTGCGGAAAAAACGCGTAGGCCAAAGAGTTGCTATCTCGCTTAAGCGAGGCGAGGAAGACAAAGCCTTCGATATCCTGCTCACGGGTCGACCTGGCACACCCGCTCAAGCGACTACGGTTACTTTGGGGGTCAACGGTGAGGACAAGGATCAAGCCATCGTTATCCAGCGGGTCTCCGTCGGTGGTTCAGCAGCCAAAGCAGGGATCAAAATTGGTGACGTGATCACCAAGGTCGATGGCCAGGCTCCGGGGACACTTGTGTCACTAAACGAAAAAATTCAAAAGAAGTCCGAGGGCGACAAGATACAGCTTGAGATCCAGCGGGGCGAGGAGAAGCTCGAAGTGACGGTAGTTCTCGAAGCCCGAGTCGGTCGAGGGGGTGGATTTCAAACACCTGCTCAGAGCAACGTCTATATGGGGATCCAAGGTGAAGATGCCAGCGGCGGAGTTACTCTCACGTCGATCACCGAGGCCGGACCTGCTGAAAAAGGAGGGCTTAAGTCAGGTGACATCGTTATTCAGATCGATAGCAAAGAGATCGCCAGTTACGAAGCCCTTGTGAGCGAGATTCGCAATCACAAAGCAGGTGACGTGGTCAAGGTGAAAGTCAAACGGGGAGATCAGACCGTCGAGATCGAAGTCGTCTTGGCCGATCGTCTGTCAGGTGGTTCGGCCGTCCGACCGTACACTTACTCCTATTTCGGTCAGTCTCCAAATGTTCAAGATCAGCAAGGTTCGGATGGATACAAGTACGGAGGTGTTTACAAGTCGACCGATGGCGGGGCGACATGGCATCGCATCAATTCGCTCAATACCAGACCGATGTATTTTAGCGTCGTGAAGGTGGACCCCAGCGATGAGAAGAATTTGTATGTTCTCGGGGTCGCCCAGCACCAGTCCCGAGATGGCGGATCGATCTTCACCGAGGATTTCGGCAAAAGAGTCCATGCCGATGGTCACGATCTATGGATTGATCCTAGCGATGGACGACACATGATCATCGGGTGCGATGGAGGCATCTATGCAAGCCATGATCGCGGGGCGACATGGGACCATATCAACACCGCCGCGATCGGTCAGTTCTATCATGTGGCGATCAGCCCCAAACAGCCTTACTGGGTAGCAGGTGGGTTGCAGGACAACGGCTCCTGGGCGGGTCCGGCGATCAGCAGGGCTGGCGGGGCGGTCAACGAGGATTGGGTCAATCTCAACGGCGGTGACGGTTTCGTTTGTCGGGTCGATCCGAACGATCCAGATCTGTTCTATGCCGAGAGTCAGAACGGGATGATCATCCGTCGGAATTTTCGGACTGGCGAGCGAGGCTCGATCCGCCCTGCCCGAGTCGATGGCTTGAGCTATCGCTTCAATTGGAATACACCCTTCGTTCTGTCGAGTCACAACTCCAAGATCTTTTACACCGCTGGAAACTATGTGTTTAGATCTTTGGATCGAGGCAACGACCTGCGTCCCATATCGCCAGAAATCACTCTGACTCAGCGAGGATCAGCGACAGCGATTTCTGAGTCCCCGAGGGATTCGAATGTGTTGTATGCAGGAACTGACGACGGAGCGGTTTGGGTCACTCGCGATGGTGGGACTAATTGGAAGAACATCACATCGAATCTGAAGGTACCAGGTCCGCGTTTCGTCGCGACGATCGAAGCCTCACGACACTTCAAGGGTCGCGTGTACGTCTGTTTGGATGGTCACCGCTCGGATGACGATAATCCTTATGTGTTTGTCTCCGAAGATTTCGGCGATACGTTTAATCCCCTTCACTCCGGTCTGCCGTGGGGATCCACACGCTGTTTGCGAGAGGATTTGGTCAATCCAAACCTTCTGTACCTGGGTACCGAATTCGCCTTTTGGGTTTCCATCGATCGAGGTCAGAACTGGACTCAGTTCAATCAGAGCCTGCCGACGGTCGCGATCCATGATGTGGCGATCCATCCTGAGAACGGAGAGATCGTCGTGGCAACCCACGGTCGCAGTTTGTGGGCGTGCGATGTGACCGGCCTGAGGCAACTTAAACCGGAAAACGTCGGCAAAGAGATTGCGCTCTTTGACCCCGTGGATGTGATTCGTTGGAGGAGCGATCCGGGTCGAGGCGGGACCAATCGAAGTTTCGCTGGACAGAATCCTTCGCAGGGAGCGAAGTTCTGGTATGCACTGCCCAACAAGGTCGAGAAAGTGGTCGCAAGGATCGAGAATATCGACGGCGAGCTTATCAGTGAACTAACAGCCAAAGGTGAGCCGGGGCTGCATTTGATCACTTGGGATCTGACTCACAACAACCGCGACCAAGGCCGTGGACCTGGACCTGGTGGTGGCGTGCCTGGCCGAGGCCCAGGCGGTGGCGGATTCGGCCCAGGCGGTAGCGGCGGTGGTAGAGGACCCGGTGCTGGTGGACCCGGTGCTGGTGGTGATCCTCCTGCGGATGATTCCGGTCAGCGACCAGGGCGTCAACGGCGAGGCAGAGGAGAGAATCCTCCCGAGGGCTCCTCGGCACCGACCGAGGAGACTGCGCAGAACCCCAACCCGAATCCCAATCCACCGGCGCAAGAAGAAGCCGACGCGGAAGCTCAGCAACCGGCGACTGGTTCACCTGCAGCGCAAGCAGCCTCTCCAGCATCGGGAGCCCCGTCGGGCTCACCGTCGGGCTCGCCGTCGGGCTCACCGTCGGGCTCACCGGGCAATCGTCCGCCGCAAGGCTTCCAAGGGTTCCGGGGTGCACGGCCAGTGCCCAACGGGACCTATCGGGTGCAATTGTTGGTCGATGGCAAGGTGATCAAGAGCTATTCGATCAGCATCAATCGCGATCCTAACCTGCCTGAGAACGCCGTAGCCGATGAGCTCTATGAGTTGCAGAATCTGCTAACCAAGCAAGCCAAGGAGGACAAGTACCAGAACAAATCCAACGGGCGGGGTAACTTTGGAGATGATTGATCCTAAGCAACGTGGTTTTACGCTCGTCGAGCTTCTGGTAAGTATCGCCATCATCGGGATTTTGGTAGCACTTGTACTACCAGCGGTTCATGGGGTGCGCGAGGCGGCGCGGAGGGTGTACTGCGCGAACAATCTTCGACAAGTTGGGATCGCACTTCACAACTTTGTCGATACTCGAAAGAGTTTTCCGGCTTCGGGTTGGACGATTGCTTCACCGCAGAACCCTTCGGGGGCTTATGTTGGCTGGCAGGCGTCGGTGCTGGTGCATTTGGAACAGAGCCAGGTTTCGTCAGGCTACAATCGCAGCGAGCATTGGTGGTCCGACAAGAATCTGCTTGTTGGACGCATCCCTATGTCGGTGTATCAATGCCCCTCGACACCCATTGTCGAGAGGCCGCGGTCCTTGGTGGCCAAATCCCCCCGCCCTGCCCTGCAACTTGACAGTCCATTGGGTGCCACCGACTATGCGGCTCTGATGGGGATTCGAGCGAGCATTTCGCCGCAGACCTATCCGACGACCGAGTCGACAAGATCGGTGCTCTTTAGGAATTCAGCGACACGTTTTGCCGACATTACCGATGGTTCATCGCATACGGTGATGATTGTTGAGTGTTCAGGCCGGCCGGCAGTTTTTCGTGAATCGAAGTATGTCCAAGGGTTAGGTAACGATCAGGGCAATGGTTGGGTGGATAGCGAAGGTGGATTCAGTTTGGATGGATCGGATGCGACCGGAACTCGCATGGGGGCCGGCCCGAGTTTGAGTCCGTTCGCGATGAATCGTACCAATGAGAACGAACCTTATAGTTTTCATGCTGGTGGTTCCCATTTTTTGTACGCCGATGGTTGCTGTGAGTTTATCGACGAGGCGATCGACTTGATGGTTGCTGCGGCGCTTTTTACACGCGCTGCGGGTGAGACGACCGCGCAGGCGCGCCAGTAAAGTCGGAGTTGTATCCGAAGTCGAACGAAAGGTTTTTTAGTTAGCTAGGCGACTAGGCCCGTAGAGTCCGATTCCCGCAATCTCAATGGGGGTTCGAGAGGATTTGCGGGATCACTCGGCCGTGGACATCGGTCAATCGGCGTTGGATTCCATTGTGGTAAAAGGTTAACCGCTGGTGGTCGATCCCTAGCAGGTGCAGCGCGGTAGCATGGAGATCATAGCAGTAGGTCGGATCTTCTGCGGCTTTGAACCCGATAGCATCGCTGCTGCCATAAGCCACCCCGCCGCGCACGCCACCACCGGCCATCCAGGCGGTGAATGCCCCTGGGTTGTGGTCTCTGCCCTTTTGCTCTCCCTGCATGAATGGTTGTCGACCAAATTCGCTGGTGCAGATAACCAGGGTGGATTCCAACAAACCACGGGCTTTGAGATCCTCGATCAAGGCCGACGCACCGGTATCGAGAATTCTGCCCCAGTAGCCGTGATCTCGAAGGATGTCTTCGTGGGAATCCCAGTTCGGACGAATGGCCTTCTGCGACGTATTCTCAGCACCGCAGTAGATTTGGACAAACCGAACGCCTCGTTCGACCAACCGCCGTGCGAGCAAACATTGTTTCCCAAAAGTACCGATGTCGGGATCTTCTAAAGCGTACCTCGAGTGAGTGGCCGCAGTCTCCTGACTTAGATCGACTACCTCTGGGGCACTCAATTGCAATTTCCCTGCGAGTTCGAACGAAGCGATTCGGGCTTCGAGCAACGAATCTCCTTGCCGCTGGCTAGCATGCTGACGATTCCATTCCTGCAAGAGCGACAGGCCTTGCTGCTCGCTCCGGCGCGACAGCGAGCGAGCTGGAAACAGATCGCGAATCGCTTCGTTTCCAGCCCCGATCTCCATGACTGTCCCTTGGTGAACCGCTGGGAGAAACCCCGCCCCCCAATTGATGATCCCGCCAGGCGGCAGCCCTCGCGAATCGGGCAATACGACGAACTCTGGCAGGTTGTCCGATTCGCTACCCAGGGCATAGGTAACCCAAGCCCCCATCGAGGGAAATCCAGGCTGGATGAAGCCGCTGTTCATCATGAACATCGCCGGTCCATGCAAAGCCGATTTGCTCTGCATCGAGTGGATAAACGCCATATCATCGACACAAAGAGATAACTTGGGAAAGAGATCGGACATCCACAAACCTGATTCCCCGCGTTGGCCAAAGGACCAAAAACTCTTGGCATGCTTACCGGCCACTCCCGCAAAGGTCTGCTTTCCAAGTTCTGAATCGAACGGGGTTCCATGCAGTCGTTCGAGCTCCGGTTTGTAGTCCCACGTATCGACATGGCTCAACCCACCGGGGCAGAAGATTTCGATCACATGCTTGGCTCGCGGAGCATGATGCACTCCACGGTCTGCCTCTGCTGGGGCTGCCTCCGCTGGGGCTGCCTCCGCTGGGACATTTGTCATCGCGAACCCATCCCGACGAAGCATCGCGGCGCATGCAATGGCACCCAAGCCGCTGCCCATGCGACTGAGCCAATCGCGACGCGGGGATCGGAGCACCGCTTGCTCAGAAAGGTCAGTGCTGGTGCGTTGTTTTTGCATCGAGTGAGCTTTAATCGACATACACAAACTCGTTGGTATTGAAGAGGATTCTGCAGAGCTGAAACAGTCCCGCATCTTGGATCAAACGCGATGCGTTTGCGATCTCTTGCTGGGTCGGACGCCTGCCAAAGGCTAGTCGAATCGCTCGCTCGGCTTGTGCCTCGGCCCGATCCCCAGCCTCGCGCTGCAATCGGTTCGCAAACCGATCGCTCTGCTGCAAAACAAAGGCGTTGTTGAGTGTAGCCAACGATTGGATCGCAGTGGTCGTCGTGTTTCTTACCGGTGTCAAGGTGGCTGGGTTTGGACAGTCCAGGCTGGTCAAAAATGGAT
>Ga0114972_10001684_pt1 | contig 16582 bp, 13 predicted proteins | sample M_140807_EF_Meta_FD_87354 | JGI IMG/M metagenome (GOLD analysis project Ga0114972, IMG submission 87354) | Freshwater microbial communities from Lake Montjoie, Canada to study carbon cycling - M_140807_EF_MetaG | ecosystem: Environmental > Aquatic > Freshwater > Lake | place: Lake Montjoie... | reverse complement strand
GCCATGGGCACCTATGCCAACACCGATCCGCAGGTGGAAGCGATCACCTGCCGCATCCTGGGCCTGGAAGCCGACACGGCCAGTACCCAGGTGATTGGGCGGGACCGCCATGCCGAATACATTCAGACCCTGGCCCTCGTCGGGGCCTCCTTAGAGCGGTTCTCCACTGAAATCCGCAATCTGCAGCGGACCGATGTGCTCGAAGTCGAGGAGAGCTTTGCCAAAGGCCAGAAAGGCAGTTCGGCCATGCCCCACAAACGCAATCCGATCCGCAGCGAACGGATCAGCGGCCTGGCCAGGGTGCTCAGGAGTTACACCGTGGCTGCGCTGGAAAATTGCTCCCTATGGCATGAAAGGGACATCAGCCACAGCTCGGTGGAGAGGATGATGTTGCCGGACTGCTCGGTGACCCTGCACTTCATGCTGCGGGAGATGACCGAAGTGGTGCGGGGCCTGGGGGTCTATCCGGACAACATGGCGCGCAACATGAACGTCTATGGCGGAGTTGTCTTCAGCCAGCGGGTGCTGTTGGCCCTGGTGGAAAGCGGTATGAATCGAGAGCAGGCCTATCGAATCGTGCAACGCCACGCCCATGCCGCCTGGAACCAGGAGGGTGGGAACTTCCGCGCCAACCTCGAGGCGGATGCCGAGGTCACCGATCGGCTTTCACCCGAGCAGGTCGAATCCTGCTTCTCCTGTGGGCTGCACCAATCCCAGCTGGCGGTGATCTGGCAACGGCTGGGGATCTGAGCGCCCTTAGGTCCGCCACGCGACAACCCCATAGAAATCACCACGCCTTCAGCGGAAAGCGGCTGAACTGAAATGCGCCTGCGATGCACGCGAGCTGGAAACGGCTGAAAATTCAGCCAAAAATTGATACTGCCAATCAAAATAAAAGATTAAATTGGAAGGGAAAGTTAAAAGCCAAAATAAAAAATAAAAATGAAATCTAAGCCTGGTATTTAGGTTTCACCGAACTGGGCTTTTGGCGGAGATAATTAGCGAGTCAAGGCACAAATCTTAAGCAGATCTATTTTTTCGCCTTCAAACTTGCGGGCGAAGCTGACACTGCTTCTTGCCATGGCTAGCTTCAAAAGTGAAGACCTTGTATTCATTGGCCCACTAAAACCATGCGTCAATCCATCGCTAAGTTGGTATCTGGGGTGGGATTAGCCACTCTTGTCTTGGGTTCAGCCCAGGCCGCTGGGGCCTTTGTTATCACTTATGAAACCACGAAAGCAACCTGGGTTCCCAATCCAAGCGACCAAGTCAATACCCGGCCACTGCAGTATTCAGCAACTGGATCAGCACTTTCTACAGGAACAAGAAATTTTATCTACCAAGATTTAGTTGGTAACCATGCACCTGCTGGCGACTGGGTACCAGTCTCACAGCCTGGCCCTGGATCAACTGGTCCACTAGGACCAAGACAACAACGATTTGATTATGAATTTGGGGTTGCCACAACAAAAAATGTTGGTCCACCCCAAAATAACATTTGGGATAACAATTCAAACCTTTCCTTTGGGTCTTTCTACCTTGACGGCACCTGTGACTTTTGTGGTTTAGCCAATGCCGTCAGCGTAACCAGTGCATCCTCAACAGGACAAGCTTCGTACCTAGGGGAAGCACCTGACAAATCCGCGGGAAATCAAAATAAACTGACCAGTAGTCTATATAACATCGTCTTTGGCGCTTCAGGTAAGACGGCTACGCTTCAGTATGAGGCCTACACCAATATCACTAATCGGGACCCAGGGGGCAGCCGGATTGAGAGCAGTGGTGGCAAAATCGTCATCACATTCGAGGACCCCATTCCCCCTACCTCCGCAGTTCCCGCACCCTTATCGGTTTTGGGTGCTGGTGCCGCCTTTGGATTTAGCCGACGCCTACGCCGCCGGATCCAAAGTGCAGCTAGCTGAAGGCTAAATATCGAATCCAGTCAAAATCAAATCTAATTCAATCTAGTTCTTATAGCATCAATGAAGGTTGGTCTTTGGCCAGCCTTTTTTTGTGGCGAATAAAAAACAATGACACTTTCAAAACAGCTCTCCAGCATCGAACCAAGCACAAAGCCGACGATCGGAAACCACCAACATGCCGCACGGCAAGACCTAACTGGCAACTGCCCCAAATGGCTAAATATGGATCAATGGTTAAATCTTAAGCCGACATTCAGCTTTAGGCCTTCTATCCCATAGTTCGGCATCATAGCGAGTTCCGACTAAAAAAGCTTAAGAAGATCTGTTGTTAGGCGAATCAAGGCTGACATCAAAATTGCCCATGGCTAGGTTTAAAAGTGAAGCCACTGCTTTCCACCCTGCACTACAAATCATGGGTCAATCCATCATTAAACTCCTGAGCAAAACTGGCCTTTCTACCCTTGTTCTGGCATCGGCGCAAACGGCTGGTGCCATTACACTGACTTATACCGCAACGCAAGCGACCTACGTTCCCAATCCAAACGCCTCAGTCAACACTCGTCCTCTGCAGCTATCAGCACCTGGCACAGCACTGACTTCAGGAACGAGAAATTTTATCTACCAAGGTTTAAGCGGCAATAATGCCATCGCTGGTGCCTGGACTCCCGTGGGCCAAACGGGCCCATCGGGTAGCCTCGGCGTCAATGAACAACGTTTTGATTATCTTTTTCCTGCTGCGACTACAACTTCTACCAATCCAACAAATAATAGCTGGGTGGATAATATCACCACTGACTTTGGTTCATTCTTTCTTGCTGGTAGCTGCAGTTTCTGCGGTGAAGCCAATAAAGTTCAGCTTTTGAGCACAACAAACAGTGATGCAAATTACCTTGGTTTGTCACCTACTGGTACCGCGGGCAATCAGAACTTTTTGAGCAGCGATATTTACAATATCGTCTTTGGGGCATCTGGAATCACGGGCACAATCCAATTCGATGCCAACACAAATATCACCAGTGGTAGTCCGGTCATACAAACGAATAGTGGCAAAATCGTCATCAACATCAACCAGCTACCCCCAGCCCCACTGCCTGTCCCAGGCGCCCTGCCCCTCTTGGGTGCTGGAGCTGCCTTCGGTTTCAGCCGTCGGCTGCGTCGCCAAATCAAGTCGAAGCAGGTTGTCAAGGCTGGGTGAAGGCCAAGCCAAAATGATTAAATCATGATCTTGATAAGCAATTAATACAAAAAAAGCTGGTCAGTGACCAGCTTTTTTTGTCAAAAATACCATAGCTAAAAGCTTTAATGTTTGGCGAGGATGTTATCAACGGTGCCACACCTCCTGGCAACGCCATCACAAGGGCCATGTTCCTTTTGGGTGCCTGTGACGCAACCAGCTACTGCCATCGGCTTGATCAGCGAATCCATGACAATAACCGTTAAAAATTAGCGCTTCAAAACCCAAAGAAAGCTGGCCATTAACCAAATTTCTTGGTCAGAAGCAATCTTCGAAAAGTGGATTACGGTTCAAAAAAACGTTGAAAGGCTATATCACAGCTCACTATCTTGCAGTCGGGCCATAAGCTCCTCCATCTGCTGCAGAAAAGGTAGGCTCCATTCCAGCCCTGGCGGAACCCTGTGCCAGCGGCGGTAGAGGCGTCTATAGGCCCGGCAGCGGCGACGCAGCTGGGCCGGTGTAATCGAAGGCTTGCCGAAATTGAGGGAGGTGATGGAGGCGAGGGAGCGGTTGTGAAGACTCAAGCGCTGATGCACCTCACGAATCCGCTCGGGATTTTGCAGGAACCAACCGCTGGCGGCCACGTGGCCCGTAAAGCAGCTCGGGTCGATGCTGCCCTTGCGGATCACGTAGCTATTGGTGGCGCAGAACCATCGGGGCCCGAGGCCAGGAATCAGACGTCGAAGCAGCAGGCGCCGACGGTGCTGGTTGTTAATCGGCAGCTCAATCGCGCTCTGTGGCCAATGCAGCCCCAATACCTCGGGATTTGCGGCGGCCTGGATGGCCTCCACCAATTGGGGCGCGAACCAGTCGTCATCATCCACGGGAGCCACCAAGGCGCCGTCGGGCACCTCCTCCCACTTGGACAGCACAGCTCCCCTCACCTGTTCGAGGTTGGCCTGGGCGATCTCGCGCATCTCCCGGCGAAACGCGTGATAAGGCAGGCGGAAGGTGCTGTTGAAGGCGTCCACCTTCGGGGCGAAGGCTGGATTGAGCTGGGCCCGAAAGGCGGCCTCGTCGCACCAGTCAACCGTTCTGCGTACACAGATGTGGAGCGGTGGAGTCAATCCCGATGTCATTGATCGCGTCCCGTGGAGTGGTGCAAGTCCCGAAGCCTTTGAAATGATCTGTCTCTCATCATCACGCAGCAACCCTTCAACGACCACTGCACTTACTGCTTCAGTAGGCAAGGACCACCCAACCGGCTCTGCGATTCAGCAGCTACGTCGGCACTCCCCCCAGGCTTGATTCTTAGAGAGGTGAATGACCGTCCGCCAACCAGCGTTGAAAGGATGCCTCGTAATCAGGTCGTGCTGGAATCCCTAGCGGAGGCTCTTCGCCCATCTGCCGGTAAAGACCTGGCTTGCCGCAGCGGTAAAAGACCGAGGGTTCATCCACATGCTGACATTTGACTCCCGAGTCCCGGACATGGTGCAACATGATTCGATCGCCGATGAGATGGCCGTAATCGGGCATCAAGACCCAATGGTGCAAAAGAGAGAATGCTTCCTTAGCGAAAAGCATGCAGTTGGTATCGATAAACCGCTTTGGATCAATCAGCGGACACGGACCCATCACACTGCCATCCAAGCGACACAACATCCGGCCGGAAGACAAAAAGGCCGCTCCAGTTTCAGCTCGCGCCTGCATCAGACCACTGATATGGCCAGGGTGTAACCAATTATCGGCATCCAGAAAAGCCACGGCCTCCACCCCAAGTCCAATGGCGTGGAAACTACCGATCAGCCTTGGAGTTGAACCGATATCGCCATGGGCTTGCGGCAATACAACATGGTGGGCCTGCCAAGCATCCAGGGCGGCCTGGGGCTCACCATCTGCCACCAACACGTGAAGGCACGGATAGTCCTGGGCCAGCACCGAACGATGGCACTGCCACAGCAGATCGAGGGACTCTTTGAAATAGGGAGTAATCACAGCCACAAGCGGCGGCGGATCGCCTGGAGGGATCTTCCAGGCTGGCCGGCCCGTCGGTGAGGGACCGGCCAGCCAATGGTGCAAACGCGAATCGTGTAGCAAACTCCCCTCCTGGAGCTGCCGCTCTCGATCGAGAGGCGTCAGGCACAGGCTGTCGTAATAGGCGTCAATGGTGCCTCCCAGCACATGCTCGCGATAGACCTGCCGCCAGGTGGCACCCACTTCGGGAGGTAAACGGGGATTGTTGGCTAGGGCCTGGGCGCCATGGCTGATCTTGGCGCTGAACTGGACCAGGCTGCGCACCGGAAAATGCAGGATTTCGATCGCCATCGTGTCAGGGGCGTCCAAGGACTGGCCGGCCAGAACAGCGCCATGATTGCCGTCAGTGATGCTGATTCCGGGCAAGGCCCGATGACAAATCTTGCCGGGTAAGGGCTGGCCCAAACTGTTGAGAGAGCGTCGCTCCCGCAGGAGCTGACGCTGATGGAAGCATCCGGTATCCGGACCCTCCGGGAAGCAATCCCGGGGAGGGGGCAGAAAATTAGTGCGCCCCACGGTAAGGGCCTGAATCCCTGCAGGTACGGCCTGCAGGGTGGTTTTCAAATTGCCATTAAGGGGCCACCAAAACTCATCTGCATCACTATGAATCAACCAGTCAGCTGCCAATTGTTCTGTTGCCATTCTGGCCATTTTGCTCACCCAGACCGCCTGATCATGGGTCGATTCAGGCTGGTCAATCAACAGCAATTTTCCAGACTGAACATAGTGCTGCAAGCAATCTCTCGTACCATCATTTGAACCATTATCCGTGGCCACAATACAATCAACCCCTTGGCCGAGGTGAAATCGAATCATACTTTCAATGATATCGATTTCATTGCGACACAATAGTGTGAGGATCAGGCGCATGATTCCTGCAGCATCCAGCCATGGGCCGTGGGAGCCAGGAGGGAATGCAGCTCCTCAAAATTAACGATCAATGCTTCCATGGGATAGGGATTGGTGCGCTGCAGGCCTACACTGACACTGACCACAGGCAACCCGAGATTCTCGCAAATCAGGCGATAACCCACAAGGGGATCGCTCTGAAGATGCTTCTCGTAAATCACATCCAGATAGCCGCCCCGCTTGGCCAAGCCCTGTCGCAATTGGCGATAGCCAGCCGTCATGATATCCAACCAATCCAACAGGGAGCGGGTCTCCAGCCCCACCGTGATCGCCCCCAGGGGCAGGGTGATGGCTTGGGGGGCTGGCTTGGCTTCGGCAACACTCAGATGGAAACGCTGGGTTTGCTGGCCAATGCAATGGGACACCATGCGGCGCAACAAATTGGAGCGTTCCAGCACCACATGGCGCTGCCAGCCGTAGGGGCTGAGGCGATCAGCGAGGGCCAGGGAATCGAGACCAAAAAGGCCAGGGTGCTGGGCCGCCAGAAACTTGATCTCCACGATCTGTACCGGCTTGCGGCGACTTCTGCAAACCGTCTCCAAGGCCGCATCCAAATCCGGCAGGGGTTGCTCGCCGCGGTGTTGAGGCATCCAACGATTCAGAATCTCATTCTCCTCCTGGATGGCGGGATGCTGATTGAGACATTGACCCAGCACACTGCTACCGCAGCGGCCCACATGCCAAATCACAACGCCGCTTTCCGTGGCAATAGAAGTTCCTGAAAATGGAACTCCAGCTCCTGATCCCTGGCTGCGCCCTAGCAATTGCTGGTAAATGGCCTCTGCTTCTGCGGTGGTTGTCTGTTCGGCGCGACTGCGGTTGAGGGCCGGATCGACCAATTCCCGATCTAAGCAATGGCCGCTGAAGGCTTCGATTCGATCCAGGGTCGTGGTTTCAAAGAGGCTCTCATAAGCAACAAACAACCATGCTCCGCTATGCACATGCTTTTCCAACACATGGCGATACAACAAACACCAATTGGCGAAAATCAATTCAGGACTAATGGCTAAATTTGCCAGATAGGGAGCGCTACGGCATTCGAGCAAAATACTGGCAGCCACAACACTGGGGTGACGAAAAACACAGAGATGGCGCAGCCGCGCCCCTGGCTCCAGGGCCGCCCACCAGGCTGGCAGCGTGTAACAGAAACGGGGATCCTTCAAACAAGTCGCCCCCTTGGCCAGAACGGCGCCTATACGGCTGGACAAGTCGGCTGTCGCCAGGGGGGTGATCTCCGCAGGCAAGCGCGCCAACCAGCGTTGACCCTCGCCAGGGACGTCATGCCCATGGCCGCAGGGCCCTGAGTTGATCCGTTGGGGCAGGCAGCGGGCCAACAGGTCCTCATTGATGGAATTAACCTCCCGATCCTCAAAGAACCCATGGGGGTTGGCCTGTCGTGGTAGGTAGGCCGAATCTCCCATGTGCAGTCCACTGCGACGGAAGAGACCCGTCACCAGACTGGTGCCGCTGCGGCCGGCCCCCAGGACGAACAGTCGATCCGAGGGGCCAGCAGCAGGTTGCAACGACGGAGGGGTGGAGCGCATTTCAGGACCCCGAACACCGGCTGGTGGGTACCGATCCAGGCTAAGGATGGTCCCATCTGAGTTCAACTCGGCCCATGATGGAACCGCAGCGGCAAAATCCGCAACGACTGCGACCCATTCCTCAGCCTGGCGCTGTCAAAGTGACCCTTTGGAGAAGAGTGTTTTGGCCTGTCGCCGCTGCGGCTGTCGCATGGTCACCAAGGTGGGACGCGGGGGCAACCTACTGATCTGCAGCGATTGCGGAGTGCCGGCTGAGAAACGTCAGGGTCAACTGGACAACCGCCAACGACTCTTCGGCGCCCTGGCTTTGATCGGCCTCACTCTGGTGGGCGGCATGATCTTCTTTCTAGCGGCCATGGAAGAACGGCTGGCACCGAAGATCAACCAAAGTGATCAGCGGAAGGGCGGCGGCGTGAAAGGGGAGGATGACCAGCGGTTGCAAGATCCAGCCTTGTTGGCCCCCGATCCCAAACCCAACCCGGCAATGATCAGACGAGGCATCAGTCCAGAGGTTCCAGCCAAGCGAGCAACCGCTGGAACCGCCAGGAGCGATGGCGATGGCAAGCCCGATCACTCAAGTCTGCCGCTGCCGTTGAAACTTCGAAATCAGCCAGGGAACGATCATCCTGAGCCCTAACAGCAGCAGCACCAAGGCACTGAGCCAGCCGCTGATCGGTCCCAGGTCAGCGAAAAATTCAGCGGCCCTGGAGCCCAACTTCATCCCCACCAGGGTGAGCAGCAGCACCCAGATGAGGCTGCCGGCAGTCGTCCATAGCAAAAAGGGCAACTGGGGCATCGACTCCATCCCCGCCGGAACGGAAACCAGGGTGCGAATCGCCGGCAATAGTCGCCCCCAAAAGACAACGGCGGCCCCATGGCGCCCAAACCAGGCCTGGCTGGAAGCCAGGGCCTCGGGTCCAAGGCCAAGCCAACGGCCCCGGTGCCCCAGCCATGCCGCCAACCGTTCGGCCCTGATGAGCCTCCCGACCCAATACCAGAACCAGGCCCCCAGCACCGTGCCCAACAGTCCGGCCAACACCACCGGCAGAAAATCCAGGCGCCCCTCGTGGACCAACGCTCCCCCCAGGGGCATGATCAACTCCGAGGGAATGGGAGGGATGAGATTTTCGAGCAGCATGGCCATGGCAATCAAGCCATAGCCCAAAAGGGGGTTGCGGGTGACACCCTCAAGAATCATCCTGGGCAGGCCCTCGGCCAGGGAACCCAGATCCGACGGCAGCCAATCCATGCAAACCATCCTGGCTGATCAAGGCTCCCTCAGGCATCGGCATGGCGATGGCGACGCCAGAGCCGAACAACCTTTTCAAGCTCGAGGTAGACGAAGAACAACAGACTGACCCCAACACAGATCGCCAGATCGCGCAGCGATAAAGGCGAGGTGCCGAAAAAGGCAGCCAAGGGCTTGACGTAGAGCAACAGCAGCTGCAGCAAGGTGGTGATGCCCACGGCCGCCAACAACCAGGGGTTGGAGAAGGCCGGCACCTGCAGCAATGGCCGATCGCTGCGCGCCGCCAAAGCATGACCCATCTGGGCCAGACAGAGGGTGGTGAACACCATGGTTTTCCAGGGGGCACCGCTTCGGTAGGCATAGAGCATTAGAGCAATACTGAAAGCCGCAAAAACCAAGCCAATCCGTAGAATGTAGGCACCAATCCCCCTGGCAAAAATAGATTCTCCTGGTTCGGCGGGGGGGCGTGCCATCAGATCCTTCTCGCCGGGCTCCAGGGCAAGCGCCAGGGCCGGCAAACCATCGGTGACCAGATTCATCCAGAGAATCTGCAATGGAGTTAGGGGGACACCGCTGAGTCCCAGAAGCGGAGTGGCGGCAATGGTGAGCAATTCACCGACATTGCTGCCCAGAATGTATTTGACAAAGCGGCGGATGTTGGCATACACCAACCGCCCCTGCTCCACCGCATTGACGATTGTGGCGAAGTTATCATCGAGCAGGACCATGTCGGCGGCCTCCTTGCTCACCTCGGTGCCGGTCAAGCCCATGGCCACACCGATGTGGGCCTGCTTCAGGGCCGGGGCATCGTTGACGCCGTCGCCCGTCATGGCCACCACCTGGCCGTTCGCCTGGAGGGCCCGGACAATGCGCAGTTTCTGCTCGGGTGGCACGCGGGCAAAAACACTGCAGCGACGCACCAACTGGCGCAACTGCTCCTCGTCACTGGCCTCCAGCACCTGACCCAGAACCACGTCGTCGGCGGCGGAACCACGGCCATTACCGCTGCTGACAGGCAACAGCCCAATGCCCATGGCAATGGCATGGGCCGTCAGGGGATGGTCGCCGGTGATCATCACGGGCCGGATTCCGGCCTGGCGGCAACGGGCCACCGCCTCTGTCACCTCAGGCCGGGCTGGATCCAGCTGGGCCATCAAGCCCAGTAACACCTGCTTTTCCACCGGCTGTTCCGGTCCCGGATGGTTCGGGGCAGCGGCAAAAGCCAGAACCCTCAGCCCCCTGGCGGCCAGCTCGCGGGCCTGGCCAAGCCACCATTGGCGCTGGGGGTCGTTGAGCCCTTCCACCCCGGAGGGTGCCAGCCAGCGGTCACAGGTGTTCAGCAGCACTTCTGGTGCCCCTTTCGTCAGCAGCAACGTGCCGGACCCTGCGGCGGCAGCGCCCAGAGGGGCTTGTAGCTCTCCGTCCGTATCGCTGACCCAGACGGCCATCCACTGGCGCTCGGAACTGAAGGGAATCTCCCCCTGGCGGCGGAAGCGCTGACGCAGGGCCACGGCCTCTTGTCCAGCCTTTGCCGCCACCACCACCAGGGCGCCCTCGGTGGGGTCGCCCAACACATCCCAACCGCCTTCAGGCTGGCTGGTGAGTTCGGCATCACTGCAGAGAACCCCGGCCTGGAGCAACAAGTCCACGGCGCCGGGGGCCGTCCCCTGCCGCTGGGCGAAGGGGACGGGCAAGGGCGAAGGGGTCAAGGTGCCACTGGGGTCGTAGCCCTGGCCACTGACGGCGATGGACTCGGTGCCAGAACGCAGTTCCTGAACCACCTGGCGGTTCTGGGTCAGGGTTCCCGTCTTGTCAGAACAAATCACGGTGACCGAACCCAGGGCCTCCACGGCCGGCAGGCGCCGGATCAGGGCGGCTCGTTGCACCATGCGCTGGGTGCCGATGGCGAGGGTCACGGTGATCACGGCCGGCAACCCTTCCGGCACGATCGCCACCGCCATCGACAGGGCCACCTCCAGCAAATCAAGCAAGGGCTGGCCCAACAGCCAGCCGCCCAGCACCACTAAGGCCACCAAGACCAGGGCGCTGCCCACCAGCACATTGGCCAGGCCATCTAGACGCTGCTGCAGCGGGGTGGTTTCACCGCCGGCGGTATTGATGAGCTGGGCGATCTGTCCCAGTTCCGTGCCCATGCCGGTTTGGGTGACCAGGACGGTGCCTCGGCCGCGGGCCACCTCGGTGCCCTGAAAGACACAGTTGCGGCGATCGAGCACCGGCGTGGCCTGATCGAGCACCAGCTGGGCCCGTTTCTCCACCAACTCCGCTTCGCCGGTGAGGGCCGCCTCCCGCAAACCCAGATCCGCCCCCTCCAGCAGGCGCCCATCGGCGGGCACCCGGTCCCCCGCCTCCAGACGGATGCGATCGCCGGGCACCAGCTGTTCGCTCGAGATCCGATCCCAGCGGCCGTCGCGGCAGACCGTGACCAAGGGCTGGGCCATGCGGCGCAGGGATTGCAGGGCCTGTTGGGCCCGGGATTCCTGTAGGTACCCCAGCAGGGCATTGAGCCCGACAATCAACAGGATCGCCAGGGCATCTTTAGGAAACCGTTGATTCAGGTGGGCCACCACCGCCGAAACGGCGGCCACCGCCAGCAGCATCAGCAACATGACGTTGCTGAGTTGGTCCCAGAGGATTCGCCAAGGACTGCGCCCAGCAGCCAACTCGATGCGATTGGCCCCATGCTCAGCCAGTCGAGCGGCGACCTGGGCCGTGGCAAGGCCGTTTTCACCACTGGCGAGCAGGCTTTGGCAATCCTGAGCTTCAAGGGCATGCCAGGGCTGCCGACCAGCAGAAAGCGTCAAGACAGAGGAGGCAGAGCGCAGAAACGGTAAGGACAAAAAAGAGACCTTGCAGGGAGGGGATTTAGGTTTGCGGTAACTCGCCTAACGAAGCGGCCTGCCCATGGAGCGTCACAGCGTTTTTGACCGGCTGCGCCGCACGGTCATTGGCAGTCCCCTGCCGACCAGCGCCAGCCATGAAGAGCGCTATGGCAATGCGGAAGCCCTGGCGATCCTCAGCTCCGACGCCCTTTCTTCCGTGGCCTATGCCACCCAGGAGATCGTGCTGACCCTGGGCATGGCGGGGGCCGCCGCCCTCAGTCTCACCCTGCCGATCACGGGGCTGATCGTGGTGCTGATGTTGATCGTCGGCACCAGCTATCGCCAGACGATCAAGGCCTACCCCCATGGCGGCGGCTCCTATCGGGTTTCCCAGGAGAACATCGGCCCGTTGGCGGGCCTCATCGCCGGTGCCTCCCTTTCGATCGATTACGTGCTCACGGTGGCGGTGAGTACGGCGGCGGGCATTGCCGCCCTTACCTCGTATTTCCCAGGGCTGGAGGCGCAAAGAGTACCGCTTTGCCTGCTGGCGGTGTTTCTGGTCATGCTGGCCAACCTGCGGGGCGTCAGTTCGAGCGCCAGTTTGTTGAGCCTGCCCACCTATCTGTTTATGGGCATGATCTTTCTGTTGCTCGTGGCGGGGGCCGTCAAGACCGGACAGGGGCTGCTGCCCGCCACACCCGTGGCCAGCCAACAAGCCTTGTTGGCCAAGGCCCATGAAGGGGGCCTGATGGTGTTTGGCCCCCTCCTGCTGATGCGGGCCTTCAGTTCGGGCTGTGCGGCCCTCACTGGCATCGAAGCCATCAGCGACAGCGTGGCCGCTTTCCGACCGATCGAATGGCGCAATGCCCGCCGGGTGCTGGCGGTGATGGTGGGGTTGCTGGCGGTGATGTTCACCGGCATCAGCGCCCTGGCCCACCAGACGGGCCTGGTTTATGTGGAAAACGGGCCCACCCTGCTCTACCAACTCGGTGAGCGGATTTTCGGCAATGGCCCCCTATTGGCGCTGTTGCAATTCGCCACCCTGCTGATTCTGCTGCTGGCGGCCAATACCGCCTATGCCGATTTCCCCAGGCTGGCGGCCTTTCTGGCCCGCGATGGCTACCTCCCCCGCCAGCTCGCCTCCCTGGGGGATCGGCTGGTCTTCAGCAATGGCATCTATGCCCTCAGCGGCTTCGCCGCCCTGCTGTTGATCATCTTCAATGGCAGCGTCAGCCAACTGATTCCCCTTTATGCCGTGGGGGTCTTCCTGAGCTTCAGCCTTTCCCAGGCCGGCATGGTGGTGCACTGGTGGAAAGAAAAGGGAGGGGGCTGGCTGGGCAAGGCCCTGGTCAACGGCCTCGGGGCCGCCATCACCAGCGTGGTGACGATGGTGTTGTTGTTCAGCAAGTTCACCCAGGGGGCCTGGTTGGTGGTGCTTGCCATTCCCGCGCTAGTGGCTGTTTTCCTGCGCATTCGCAACCACTATTCCGCCGTCAGCCGTCGCCTGCGCCTGGCCTCCGACAAGCTGCTCAAACTGCCCGATCCGCCAGTGAGCGGCGGATCCCCAACGGTGGTGCTGGTGGGCCAGCTGCATCGCGGCAGTTTTGAAGCCATCCGCTTTGCCCGCACCATCGCCAGCGATTTGGTGGCGGTGCATGTGGATCTGGGCGTCGGCAATGTCGAGGCTTTCAAGGAACAATGGGCCCGCCAGGTGCCCGAAGTGCGTCTTGAGGTCCTGGATTCCCAGTACCGCTCCCTGGTGGATCCGGTGGTGGACTTTGTCAAAACCTTTGAGGTGGAACATCGCAAGGACCGCAACCGCTTCTGTGTGGTGGTGCTGCCGGTCTTCGTGACCCGACACCGCTGGGAGAACCTGCTCCACAACCAATCGACGATCCTGCTGCGCAGCGCCCTGAGGGCCCAGGGAACCAGGGTGGTGACAACGGTGGGGTTCTACCTCTGAAATCTCCCCTCCAGGGGAAATTCAGCAGGCTGGGAATTCAGGTTTCTGAACGGCCCCTGTGCCGCCGTTGGCGCAGGGAATCGGCCAGGGACAAGGCCAACAGCACCACTCCAATGAAGCCCGTGACCCACTCCGGCAGGTGCACCCCTTGATGGGCCAGCCAGATGCCGGCCAGCATCAACAAACCCAGGGCACCGATGGCGTAGTGGGCACCGTGCTCCAGATACACCAATTGGTCGAGGGCCCTTTCCCGGCTCAGCATCAAGGTGAGGGCACGGATGAAAAGGGCACCGAGACCCAGTCCCACCATGATCAGGGCGAGGTTGCTGGTGATCGCGAACGCACCGATGGTGCCATCCAGGCTGAAGGAGGCATCGAGAAGCTCGAGATAGATCAGGCTCATCAATCCACCCCCGGCCGCCAGACGGGCACCAGCCTGCTCCTCATCGCCAAAGGCCTCGGCCAGGGAAGTGCTGAGCAGCTGCAGCACCAGGCCAATGACACCGGCGATCATGACATCACCCCGCAGGGTCCCCGGCAGGCTCGCCACCAGCAGGAGCAGCACAACTAGGGCGAGGGCAATTTCAAGGGCCTCAATGCGACCGGCGGCGCTGAGGCGACGCTCGAGGGGGCCAAGCCAGTGCAGGGTCTTGGCCTCATCCAGAAAATAGCGCAAAAAGACCATCAGCAAAAACATGCCGCCGAAGGCCAGGATGCGCGGCTCGGCCAGTTCCAGCAGTTCGCGATAGTGGTCAGGATGGTGGACGGCCGCATCAAAGGCCTGGCCAAGGCCAACGCCGCCAGCCAGAGCCACCATCAGCAGGGGACCGAGCAACCGAACCCCAAAAACTGGGATGATCAGGCCCCAGGTAAGAAAGAAGCGCTGCTGGGCCGGGTTCAACTTTTCCAGGACACGGGCATTGACCACCGCATTGTCAAAGGAAAGAGAGATCTCCAGCACCAGCAACACCAGGGTGACCCAGGCAGCGCTGGGACCCAGCCAGCCCATCACCATCACCAGACCTGCGGCACAGCAGCTGAGGGGGAAGATGAGGTAGCGCCAGTAGCGCTTGGACATCGGTTCAGGCCGAAAACGACGAGCGCATCATCCCCCTTCGCCTACCGGCCCTGCCGGGTCGCTTTCAAAGCTCAGGCGGCGGCGGGTTGCCATCGAGCTCCCGTTGTTCGAAGCGACTCAGGAGGCGGGGCAGCAGCACGATCAGGGCCACCAGAACCAGGGCGCCCAGGCCAAATTCGACGACTCCCTTCACCATCCGTTCGACGGGAATCCAGCGGCCCCCAAGCCAGGCCAGGCTGACCATGGTCGTGGCCCAGAGCGTGGCTCCGACAACGTTGCAGAGCAAAAACTTGGGATAGGGCATGCCCACGGCCCCAGCCATCGGGCCGGCCACCACCCGCAACACGGCCACAAAGCGACCCAGGAGGACGGATTTACCGGCATGGCGCAGGAACTGCTCCCGAAGTTTCTCCAACTGGGCCGGCGATTGGCCCAGCCAGCGGCCCACCTTCAAGATCAACCCCCAGCCCAAGCGCCTGCCCACCCAATAACCAATGTTGTCCCCCAATACCGCCCCGCCGGCGGCCGCTCCCATCACTCCCAAAAGATTCAATTGGCCACTGCCTGCCGCATAACCACCCAGCAGGGTGACCGTTTCCCCGGGCAAGGGCACGCCGGCGTTTTCCAGCAACATGGCACCGAAAATCACCCAATAGCCCCAGCGCCCCAGAACGTCCTGGAGGGTGGCCATGTCAAAGCCGCCATCAAGAAAAGCAAGGGGGAGGGTCATGGAAAAGCCACGGGCCCATGAACCCTATCGCCAGTCCTGCGCGCGCCCAGGCGTGAAACCGCCCTTGGGGAAATCAACCAAAGACTCCTTATCATCGACCTATGGGTGTTCGCCCCGTCCTGCAGCTCGGCGATCCCCGCCTGCGCCAGCCCAGCGCTGCCGTGGCGTCCGAACTCCTGGGAACGGCCCGACTCGCTTGCCTGATCGACGACCTTCGGGACACGATGGCGGCCCGTGATGGGGCCGGTCTGGCGGCCCCCCAGATCGCTGTCCCCCTTCGGGTGGTGATCTTCGGCATCACCAGCAACCCCCGTTATCCAGACGCCCCCCCCATCCCCGAAACCGTGCTGATCAACCCGGAATGGACCCCGGTGGGAACCGAGACAGCCGAGGGATGGGAAGGCTGCCTGAGTGTGCCGGGCATGCGGGTACCAGTGCTGCGAGCCTCCAGGTTGCACCTGAGCGCCCTCACAGCCGGCGGCCAAAGGATCGACAGGGAGGTGGAGGGGTTTGAAGCGCGGATCGTTCAACACGAATGCGACCACCTCAATGGCGTGCTGCTTCCGGATCGGCTGGCTTCCGCATGAACGCCTCATGAACGCCAACGTCGCTTTGCTGCTCGCGATCGCCGCTGAGGTGTTAGCCACCTCCAGTTTGAAGGCCAGCCAAGGCTTCACGCGTCCCCTCCCCAGCCTGGTGGTGGTGCTGGGCTACGCCAGCGCTTTCTATCTGATGTCGATCAGCCTCCAACGCCTACCCCTCGCCTTCGTCTATGCGGTCTGGTCCGGTGTGGGGTTGGTGGGCATCAGCCTGGTGGGCTGGCTGATCTATGGCCAGCGCCTCAACGGCGCCACCTTTGTGGGCATTGGCTTGATCGGGGCTGGCGTGGTGGTCCTGCAGCTCTATGGACGCAACGGCCACTGAATCGACCACGCTGCGCTTACTTTGGCCGCCGAGTTCCCAGTAAGCCGGGTCATGGCCGTTTCCCCCCACCCCGCCGACGCCGGCCCCCGCTGGTGGGTGCGGGGCGACCTGGATGGCTTCCTGGGGCTGGGACTTGACAACCTGATCCAGCTACTGCTGATCGTCTCGTTGTGTCGCGCCGTCCTGGGCTATCCAGACAGCTTGATCTTTGGTGT
>Ga0114972_10001683_pt1 | contig 16582 bp, 12 predicted proteins | sample M_140807_EF_Meta_FD_87354 | JGI IMG/M metagenome (GOLD analysis project Ga0114972, IMG submission 87354) | Freshwater microbial communities from Lake Montjoie, Canada to study carbon cycling - M_140807_EF_MetaG | ecosystem: Environmental > Aquatic > Freshwater > Lake | place: Lake Montjoie... | reverse complement strand
CTTTTTCGCCAGTCGGTGACCAAGAGCGGCAGCTGATGCCGGTAGAGCGGTCCCTTGCCGGGATGGGCGTTGGCCTCGCCCTGGTACCAGAGGCCGCCGCGGATCGCGAAGGGCACGAGTGGCACGATCTTGCCGTTGAAGAGCGTGCCGAGGCCGTGGCTGAGCCGTCGCTCGAGCGGATCCTTCGGCTTCTTGGGCACGGGCTCGCCCGCCTGCTTCGCCGCTGCCGCCCGTTCCTTCCATTTTTCCAGCGCCTTCTCGTGCTTCTCGCGGGCCTTCTGCTCGTCGAACTCCGCCGCGGCCTTCCGTTCTGCCGCGACCACCTCCGCGAGCCCGGGATCCTTGGCCTGCGTCTCGGCGTCGATCCAGGCCTCGATCGGCGTGCCGCCGACGGATGAGTTCACGAGCCCCACGGGCACGCCCAGCTCGCGGTGCAGTTCGCGGCCGAAGAAGAAGAGCGTCGCGGAGAAGCCGCCTACGGTGTCGGGCGAGCAGACGGACCAGGTGCCCGCGCCCCGCTCCTGCGGCGCAGCCGCGCCGCGCGACTCCTCGCGAAACATCCGCACCAGGGGCAGGGTGGCCGCCGCCTTCTCGGCGTCGTAATCGCGGGCCCGCGACACCTGCATCACCATGTTCGACTGCCCCGAGCCGAGCCAGACCTCGCCGACGAGCACGTCGTTCACGGTGATCGTGCCGCCGCGGGCCGACCTCACCACGAGTGCTTTGGCCGCGGCGTCGGCCGCGAGCGGCTCGAGCCGCGTCATCCACCGGCCGTCGGCGGCTGCAGTGGCCCGCCGCGACTGGCCTGCGAATTCGACCGTGACATCGTCGCCCGGCGTGGACCATCCCCAGACCGGCACAGGCTTGTCGCGCTGGAGCACCATGTGGTCGGAGTAGATCGCCGGCAGTGCGAGGTCGGCGGCCGTCGCCGGGCCGGTGGCGAATGCCATCCAAGCCAGAGCCAGGAACACAATGGAAGGCCGCCGTCGCGGGCGGCTTGGGGGCGTGCGCATCGGGAAGCAGCCGTCATCGGTGCGTGGCGTGATGGGCATCGGATGCTTTCTATGGTTGCGGGCCGCGTGCCACGGGCCGCCGGCACTTGCACGGCCGGCCCGACACGCGGCAAGATACCACCGCGGATTTCTTTCTTCCTCTCCCATTGGAGCCAGCCCATGGCCACCGCTGCGACCGTCGCCCTCCTGCCCGAAGTGGAAAAATTCCTGGCCACGGCGCCGCTCAAGGGAGTGGTCGGCGGGAAGGACGTCGCCGGATCGACCGGCGAAACGATGGCCACGCTCGACCCCGGCTCCGGCGAGCCGATCGCCGAGTTCCACTGCCTGTCGCCAGCCGACGTCGACCGCGCCGTCGAGGCGGCGGCGCACGCCTTCCGGAAGTCGGGCTGGGCCACGATGCCGCCCAACGACCGCGGGGCACACCTCCATCGGCTCGCCGACGCCGTCGAGAAGCACAAGGCCGTGATCGGCCAGATCGAGGCGCTCGATGCGGGCAAGATCCTCGCCCACGCGCACGGCGACGTGCAGAACCTCGTCGACACCCTCCGCTACTTCACCGACATGGCCCAGCACGTGCAGCGCAGGAACGTGCTCGCCGTCGCCGGCCACGAGGCCTGGACAGTCCGGCACCCGTGGGGTCCGTGCGGCTTCATCTTTCCGTGGAACTTTCCCTTCCTGCTCATCGGCTGGGGCGTGTCGCCGGCGCTGGCCGCGGGCAACACGGTGGTGATCAAGCCGGCCGAGGACACGCCGCTCTCGGCGATCTACCTCGCCAGGCTGGCACGCGAGGTGGGCCTTCCCGACGGCGTCATCAACGTGATCCCGGGCACCGGCGCGGTCGCGGGCGCGGCGCTCTCCGGCCACCCGGGCATCAAGCGGATGAGCTTCACCGGATCGCCCGAGGTGGGCCGGCTCGTGGCCGAGTCCTGCGGCCGCAACCTCGTGCCGGTGAAGCTGGAACTCGGCGGCAAGGGGGCGGCGGTCGCGTTCGACGACGTCGACGTATCCGCGACCGCGGAGAAGCTGGTCGGGGCGATCACGTTCCACACCGGACAGGTCTGCTGCGACGCCACACGCTGGCTCGTGCACACATCGATCTACGACCGGTTCGTCGACGAGTGCCGGTCGCGGCTGCAGGCGGTGAAGATCGGCTACCAGCTCGCCGGCGGCTCGCAGATGGGGCCGGTGGTCAACGCGAAGCAGCGGCAGCGGGTGCTCTCCTACCTGGAGAAGGGCACGAAGCAGGGGGCGCAGCAGCTGGTGGCCGGCGGTCCGGCCGACGTGCCGGGGCATGCCGGGTTCTACGTGAAGCCGGCGCTGCTGGCGGGCTCGCTCGACAACGTGGCCGCCCGCGAGGAGATCTTCGGGCCGGTCGCCTACCTCGCGAAGTTCTCGAGCGAGGACGAGGCGGTGGCCATGGCCAACGACACGGACTACGGCCTGGCCAACAGCGTCTGGACGACCGACCTGGGGCGGGCGGCCCGCGTGGCTGAGTCGATGATCGCCGGCAACAGCTGGATCAACGCCCACAACGTGTTTCCGCGGGGCGTGCCGTACGGCGGCGTCAACAAGAGCGGCACCGGCGGCGGTGTGAACTCGATCGAGACGCTGTTCGACTACTGGCGCAGCCAGTCGGTCGTGCGGCCGCTCTGATCGGGCTGCTTCGGTTCGGCCTGCCGTCCCCTCCGGCGAACGCATGAGTGATCACACGAACGGCCGCAGTGCCGATTGCATCGTCGTCGGCGGCGGTCTCGCGGGGCTCTCCTGCGCGCGGGAGCTCGTGCGTGCGGGGCGGCAGGTGCTCGTCGTGGAGGCCGCCGATCGGGTGGGCGGCCGTGTGGCCACCGACACGGTCGAGGGGTTTCGCATCGACCGCGGCTTCCAGGTCTACAACGACGCCTACCCCGAGGGGCGACGGCAGCTCGATCTCGCCGCCCTCGGCCTGGGAAGGTTCGAGGCCGGCGCACTGGTGGCCGAGGGGGGGCGGCTGCGGTGCGTGACCGATCCGTGGCGGCGGCCGCTGGCTGCCGTCACCGCGGTGCTCGACGGCACCGTCGGCGTGGTCGACGGCCTGCGGACGGCCCAGCTGCGGAGCGACGCGCTGCGGACGCTCGCCGCCGGCCGGCTCGATCCCGATGCTGCCGCGGCCGTGGACGAGCGCAGCACCCGCGACGAGCTTGTGGCCAGAGGATTCACGCCCGGGTTCATCCGGCGGTTTTTCGTGCCGTTCTTCGGCGGCGTGTTCCTCGAGCGCGGGCTCGACACGTCGTCCGACGTGTTCCGCTTCGACTTCGCGATGTTCGCCCGCGGCAGCGCCTGCCTGCCACACGGCGGCATGGACGCGATCCCACGGCAGCTGGCGGCGGCGCTGCCCGGCGACGCGGTGCGGCTGAACACCCGCGCGGAGCGGGTCGAGCCGGGGCGGGTGGTGGTTGCGGAGGGTGGCTCGCTCACGGCGGCGGCGGTCGTCGTCGCCACCGAAGGCACCGCCGCGGCGCGACTGCTGCCGGCGGAGCATTGCGGCCACCTCGCCGCGCGAGGCTGGAAGGCGACACGGCTGGTTGCGTTCGCGGCGGAGCAGTCGCCGCTGCCTCGGCCGACGCTCCTGGTGAGTGCCGATGAGCAGGGACCGATCGACAATCTCACGGTGCCGTCCGACGTCGCCTCAGGCTACGCGCCGGCCGGACGATCGCTGATCTGCGTGTCGGTGCGTGGCGATGCGCCGGCGGACGACGAGACGCTGGCGGACGCGGTTCGCGGGCAGGCGGCCGCATGGTTTGGAGATGCCGCCCGGGGCTGGCGGTGGCTGGCCACGGTGCGTGTCGACCATGCCCTCCCGGACGAGTCGCCCGCGGCCCGGCGGCTGCGCTCCCCCACCGGTCCGGTCTCGCCCGGGCTCTTTCTCTGCGGCGACCACTGCACGTCGGCCTCGATCAACGGGGCCCTGGCCAGCGGCCGGCGGTGCGCCGCGGCCGTGCTCGCGTCGGCGTGACGCCGACGAGACGGCGGCGCTGCCGCGCAGCGGTGGGAATCCGTATAATGGAGATCCTCCACCGCACGGATGCGACCCATGAGCGAGCAGTTCGGGGCTTTCTTCGTCTTCGCCGGGCTCGCCGCGTTCATGGCGGGCCTGCTCTGGGGGGCGTTTCGAGGGATGGGCGTCGTGCTGCGGCGCAGGAACGTCCGCAGGCTGCTCGCGCCGCTCGCGCTGGTCGGCGTCGGCCTGGCTGTGGGCGCCGTGCCTTTGGCCGCCCAGCGGGTGTATCTCGCCGTCGTCGGCCTCGGCCCGCGGGAGCGGGTGATCGACGGCCGGAGGGCCTTGAACCTCACCGGCTGGGATCGCGACGACTATCGAATCCTCGCGATGAAGCCCGACGTCTCGATCCTGGAGATGGGCAACGCCGACGTCGACGACGAGACGCTCGACCTGCTCGCCGACCTGACGGAGCTGCGCGAGCTGACACTTAACGACACCGCGGTCACGGATGCCGGCCTCGCCAAGCTGGCGCGGCACCCGAAGCTGGAGAGCCTGCGGATCGCCCGCACGCAGGTGACGCCCGAGGGGGTGCGGCGGTTCCTCGATGCCCCGCCTCCACGACTCCGGCAGATCGACGTGTCGGGCAACGACGTGCCGACGGCGACACTGCGCCGCTGGAAGAACGCATCAGGTGACGCGGGTGGGGAGCGCCGATATGTCAATTGACTGGAGGCTCCGCGAGGAGCCGCTCGGCAATCGTGACAGCGCCTGCTTCCTCTGCGAGGCCAGCGCACTCGCCTACCTCGCCGAGGCCGAAGGCACGCCGGCGTTTCGCAGCCTACTCGGCCTTGAGGCGCGGCTCTTCAGCGTCGACAACACGCAGGCGTGGCTGGGGGTGGATGAGTCCAACGTGGTGGTGGCGTTCCGCGGGACCGAATCGCCGACGACGCTCGACGGCCTCAAGGACGTCCTCCTCACCGACGCGATGAACCTGCTCGTCGTGCCTGAGGGCCGGCTGGGCCACGATCTCTCCGCAACCGGCGTCGGCGCCCGCTTCCACAAGGGCTTCGTGGACGCGATCGCGGCGGTCTGGGGGCCTCTAATGGCGGCGGTGGAGGCCGAGATGAAGGCCTGCGACCGGCCGCTCTGGATCACGGGCCACAGTCTCGGGGGGGCGCTGGCGCTCCTGGCGGCCTGGCTCTTCAAGCGGCGGTTCGTGCCGGTGCACGAGGTGTGCACGTTCGGGGCGCCGATGATCGGCAACCGCGAGGCCTGTGCGGCGTTCGACCGGGAGTTCGCCGGCCGCATCTTCCGCTACGTCAACGGCCGGGATCCCGTGCCGAAGTTGCCGACGATGTCGCTCGTTGCCAACGAGTTCCTGCACGTCAGCCAGGAACGGCTCCTGGGGAAGGATCCGATGACGGGGCTCGTGGACATGATCGGCACGGCCGCCGCCAAGGCCGTCGGCGGGGTGCTCTCGGGCGGCCTCGTCGACGAGGCGTGGGGGCACGTCAACGCTGAGGTAGCCTCGCACTTTCTCGATCGCTACAGGCAGCTCCTGCAGTAACATGGTCGGTCGGCGACGCAACGGCCCGCCGACATTGCCCCGCGACAGGGAACACCTCGATGCAGACGCAGAAAACGGCGGTCACATGCCCGATCACGGGCGCACCGATGCGGCACGTGTTCACGCACCGCGTGCTGGGCCGGCACGACGTGGGCTACTACTATTCCGATGAAAGCGGCCTCCTGCGGACGGAAAAACCCTACTGGCTGGACGAGGCCTACCAGGATGCCATCAGCGATGCCGACACCGGCGTCGCGAGCCGCAACGTCGGCAACAGCATGATGCTCGATGCCGTCGTCCATGGATTGGGCCTGCAGGACGGCCGGTTCCTCGATCTGGCCGGCGGCTACGGACTTCTCACGCGACTGATGCGCGACAAGGGCTACGACTGTTACACCACCGACAAATACTGCACGAATCTGTTCGCCAAGGCATTCGAGCCGGCCGCAGGATTCCAGGCGGACGCGCTGTTCGCGTTCGAGGTGCTCGAGCACCTCGAGGACCCGCTGGCGTTCCTCACGGAGGCATTCTCGGCCTACAACTGTCGGACGATCGTGTTCTCGACGCTGACCTTCACCGGCGACATCCCGCCGACCGAATGGTGGTATTACTCGTTTGAAGGTGGTCAGCACATCGCGTTGTACCAGCCTCGGACACTCGCGCTGCTCGCGGAGCGTCTGCGGTGCAACTACCTCATGCTCAACGCGGGGCTGCATGTCATCACGGACCGCCCGGTCGGAAGGTTCACGCGGTTCTTGCTCACGAAGGGCACGCCTCGCCGCTGGTACGGCGCGTTGGTCAGACGGCGGAGGCGGCGACGGAGCTTGACCTGGGAGGACCACCTGCAGATGCAGGAGCGGATGAGGGCCCGAGGTTGACGGCACACTCCGCGGAGTGCCGTCACTTCCAGCACATGTCGCCCGGGGATGGCAGGGTCACAGCGTTTCCAGCGACTTCCGTTCGGCAGCGACGTCGCCCCAGCCTGCCCGGACGGCACGGCAGCGGCGACGGCCGATGAGCGGAACGGTTTCATCTCGTGAACAGCCGCATGGCGGACTCGAGGACCGACGTCCGCAGTCGCGTCGGCCCCGCGCCGCTGGGAATGCGGCCTGATGTCGCGAGTTCGACGATCTGCCGCCGCCCCTCCTCCCACTCGCGGGAAAAAACCCCATTCCACCGGGCGATGTCGGTCGCCAGACGTTGCGGGTCGCCGAGCGACTGCAGGGGCCGGGGGAACTGCGTGCTGAACAGGAAACCGTTGCGGCGGTGCAGCAGGTACTCGTTCATCGTGGGCCGATTGGCGGCGACGACGGCCTTGCCCCGGGCGAGCGCCTCCAGAAACGTCATGCCGATGCCTTCGTACTTTCGTGGAGCGACGAAGAAGTCGACGTCATCGAGCAGCGAAAGATAGTCCGTGGGCTTGTCGAACCACGGCATGTCGACGACGCCGAAGCGCTCCCTGTCGGCCGTCGAGATCGGCGCAGCCGCCTGTCCCGGATCGGCCAGCGAACGCACGTACAGCCTGCCGATCGGCAGGCGGCTAAGAACCCGCGACACGAGGGGCCAATCGATCCGTCGCTCACGCTGCCAGAAGATGCCGGTGAGGCCCTCGGATCGGATGCTGCGCGTCATGGCGGGCAGAGGCGGAAAGAAGCGTACCGGCAGCGATGAGCACCCTGCGCGGACCAGCCGGCGGTGCAGTTCGATTGAGAACGACACGAAGGGCCACGGTCGATAGCGCCTCCATTGCGCCGACTTCCATCGCACGTATTGGTCGAACATCGGCACGAGAACGATGCGGCTCGTTTGGCCGATCCGCTCCAGTTCGCCAGGCTCGTACAGCTGTTGGCAGAACACGACGCAGTCGTATCGCTCGGCCAAGAGATGATCGACGTCGACGCCCGGGCCACCGTTCCACCGGTCGCACCACAGCACGTCCACTTCCCCACATTGGCCCAGGAGTTCCGGCAGGAACAGCGTGCTTCGGGTCTTGACGTGGAACGAGTGATCGACGATGGCGGTGCGCATGCCGTGAACCAGTGGGCTGAGGGACTCGCAGGCGAACGGGCCGCTGCCGGCCTCGCGGCCGCGGCGCGATCCCCGGCGAAAGCGATCGCCACCGGCCCGGCGCGATCCTCGAATCGCCATCCCGGGTCGCGTTGCGAGGCTCCAGCAGTATCGCATGCCCGCGCATTTTCGTCCTCCCGGACGGTCGCAGGCCGCGGTCATCCCGCGTTCCTGTTCATCGGGACGGCCTCGGCGACAACCCCCTGAACGTGGGCGACACAGCGAGAGCCCGCCGGCCCGCGTCGACGTCACGGCACCGCCGATGATGAGGGGCGTCTCGACATCCGACCTTTTTCGAATCGACCTGTGGGACGTCTGGCACCGGATTTCTCACTGTGGTTTCGATCGGAGCCGCTCGATCGTTTGTCGCTCGTGCCTGGCACCACCGCCGTGGACCGAGCCCTCACCACGGAGCGCATCGATTGAGGACCGGATTCCCCATGCAAGCCGAGGGTGAATGCGCATCCGATTCATTTCTCGGAAAGTCCCACACCTTCCTTGCGCAGCCTTGCCAGGGCTCGGCCGGGAGGGCCTGCCTCGCAAGGCGGCGGCCGATGACTTACCTGTTCGTTTTCGGGAGATCGTCTCCGACCCGTTGATTCTGCTGATCGCGAGGGACGCTCGTGCCGGCGTGATCGAGGGCGACGACGTCTCCCTTCAAACGGCAATCGGGCGGGTCTATTCGGCCCATTTCTCGATATGGCCATCCTTCGGGGGCCGAATGCGGGTGTTAATCCGGGTTTGCGGCTGCGGTTTCCCCTTATACAATCGATTCAAACGGCTGTTTGAGGGCTCTTTCCCCGGTGGGATGAACCCCGAGGTGCCGGCAGAGCGAATGGCACGATGACCGCCTCCCAGCCCCGACGCACCGAAGCCGCCGCGGATCCCCGGGAGCGGATTCTTTCGGCGGCGGGCCGGGAGTTCGCGGAGAAGGGCTACGAGGCGGCCACCGTCCGCGACATCTGCGCGGCCGCCGGCGTGAATGTGGCCGCGGTCAACTACTACTTCGGCGACAAGCGGCGGCTCTACATCGAGAGCGTCAAGCATGCCCACCAGGATCGGGGCAGGCAGGTGCCGCTGCCGGAATGGCCGCCGGGCACGCCGCCGCAGCGAAAGCTCCAGGACTTCGTCGCCAACCTTCTCGAGCGGATGCTCGGCTTCGGTGAGCCCCCGTGGCAGGTCCGGCTCATGATGCGGGAGGTGCTGCACCCGACGGACGCCTGCCGTGAACTCGTCGAGGATTACGTGCGGCCGCGGTTCACGCTGCTCGTGTCGATCCTCGACGAGCTCGTCGAAGGGCGGCTGTCGGATGCCGACCTGCGGCGCGTGGCGCTGTCGATTATCGGCCAGTGCTTCCTCTACCGCGCGGCCGGCGACGTGGTGGCCATGCTGGTGCCTGACGACGAAGTCCGATCGCACCACTCCCTGCGGCCGCTCGCGGACTATGTCACCCGCTACGCCCTGGCGGCCCTTGGTGCCGGGGCGGCCCTCGGTACCGGGGCGGCCCTCGGTACCGGGGCGACCCTCGGTACCGGGGCGACTCTGGTCGGCGATGCCAGCAATGCAGCGGTTCATCACGGCACCGGAGGCCTGCGATGAACACGTTGAAAACCGTCATGCGTTGGCTGCTGCCGATCCTGATCCTGGGGGCTGCGGTCGGTGGTTTCATGGCTCTTGGCGGGCCCAAGCCACCGGCCCGCCGGGCCTCGGAGGAGCCGACGGCAATTCCTGTGCAAACGGCCTCCGTCGACCGTCACGAGGGGGGGATCGAAATCGAGGCTGACGGCGTCGTGGTTCCCCTGCGGGAGGTGACTCTCGCGGCTGAGGTGGCCGGCCGCGTCCGTCACAAGTCGGACGCATGCAACGAGGGGCAGTTCGTCCGTGCCGGAACGCCGCTTCTCGAGATTGAGCCCCGCGATTACGAACTCGACGTCGATCGACTCGATCGTGAATTCAAGCAGGCTGGTCACGCGATCGAGGAACTCGACGAGGAGCTCGCCCAAAACGCGACCACGATCGATCTCGCCCGACGGCAGGTCGATCTGGCGCGGCGCGAGGCGGCGAGACTCGAAAACCTCAAGGCGGGCAGGATCGTGACTGAGTCAGAGCACGATCGCGCCCTGCGGGAGGAATTGACGGCGACCACCACGCTCACCGCGGCAGAAGGACAAAAGCGGGTGCTTTCAAAACGGCGCAACCGGCTGGTGGAATCCCAATTGCTTGCCTCGACGATGCTCGAGAAGGCGAAGCTCGACCTCTCCCGAACCCGGATCGTCTCGCCGGTCGATGGCGTCGTGGTCGAGGACAAGGTCGAGCAGGATTCCTTCGTCGCCAAGGGGACGCCGCTGGTCACGATCGAGGATACGCGGGCTGCAGAGGTGAAGACGAGCCTGCGGATGGACGAAGTGTCACGGGTGTGGGGCGGCCGCTCGCTCGTCGAAGCGGGCACACATGACGTGCCGGAGCTTCCGGCGAAGGTCGTGTTTGCGATCGGCGATCGCCGCTACGAGTGGGACGGCGCGCTCTCGCGGCAGGAGGGCCGCGGGCTCGACGAGAAAACGCGCACGCTTCCCTGCCGCGTCAGGGTGCCCTCTCCAGCGAAGCTCCGGGCGCTCGACCGCTACGGCGCGGCGATGCCAGCCTTGCCACCCGATGCGCCGCGGTCGCTGCTCCGCGGAATGTTCGTCGAAGTCGTGCTGGCCGTGGAGCCTTCGCAAACGCTGCTGTCAGTGCCGATGGATGCCGTGCGGCCGTCGGGAGACGTGCTCGTCATGCGCGACGGGGTGCTGCGAATCCTGCGGCCGAGGCCGTTTCACGTCGGTGCCGGCCGCGTCCTGTTTCTCGCCGCGGAAAGCGGTCTCGTGGCCGGTGATCGCGTCGTAATGAGCCAGATTGCCAACCCCCGTGATGGCATGCTGCTCGTGGAGGCGGTGCAGCCGTGATGCTGCCGCAAAGCGCATGAAATCGATCATTTCCTGGACGGTCCGCAATACCCCGGCGATGAACGTGATGCTGGTCGCCATCGTGGTGGTCGGCTGGATCAGCTTCTCGTCGATGCGAAGAGAGGTGTTTCCCGAGTTCGAGCTCGAGATGGCACTGGTGACGGTGCCGTATCCGGGAGCCACTCCGGAGGAGGTCGAGGAGGGCATCTGCCAGAAAATCGAGGAGGCGTGCCGAAGCGTCGTCGGCATCAAGAAGATCACGAGCGTGGCGCGCGAGGGGCTCGGCTACTGCATCTTCGAGATGACCGATACGGTGGCCGACCCCCAGCGGGTGGTGGGCGAGATTCGTTCCGAGGTGGAGCGGATTCCGAGCTTTCCCGAACTCGCCGAGGACCCCAAGATCGAACAGGTGACGCTGCGGACGCCCGCCATCAAGGTGGGAGTGCTCGCTCCTGCCGGTGAGGATGGTGGCGAGAATGCCGAGTTGCAGCTGCGGGATGTGGCCGAGCGAGTGCGAGACGATCTGCTCGCACTCCCCACCGTCTCGGCGGCCAATATCTCCGGTGCCAAGGATTACGAGATCACGATCGAAATCTCGGAGGACACGCTCCGCAAGTACGGGCTGTCGCTGAAGTCGGTGGCGGACATCGTGCGACGTGAAAACTTGGAGCTTCCTGGCGGCACGATTCGCAGCGAGGGCGGTGAGGTGCTCTTGCGGGGCAAGAACAAAAAGTACGTCGGCGACGAGATTTCGAAGCTGCCGCTGGTGACGTTGCCAGACGGTCTCGTGCTCACCGTGGGCGATTTGGGTACGGTCCGCGACGGGTTTGCCGACGTTGCCGGCCGCAACCGGATCAATGGCCGTCCCGGACTGGTGGTGTCGATCGACCGCAGCACGGGAGAGGACCTGCTCGCGATGGTAGCGGCGGTCAAACGGCACGTCGCCGAGGCGCAGCTGCCGCCAGGGTACTCCCTGGTGACGTGGGCCGACGCCTCTGTCGACGTGCGGGAGCGGCTCGACATGCTCCTGTCCAACGGCACCCAGGGCCTGCTCATCGTCTTCGTCATCCTCGCCCTGTTCTTCGATCTCAAGATCGGTTTCTGGGTGGCGATGGGTGTGCCTGTCTCGATGCTGGGCACCGGAGCGCTCATGTTTGCCGCCGACCAGACGCTCAACATGCTTTCGATGTTCGCGTTCCTGATGGCGGTCGGCATCGACGTCGACGATGCCATCGTCGTCAGCGACAACGTCGAGCGTCACCGCAGGATGGGCAAGGGGCCGATCCAGGCCGCGATCGACGGCACGGCGGAGATCGTCCCCTCCGTGGTTTCGGGCGTGATGACGACGGTGATCACGTTCATGCCGCTGCTCTTCGTGTCGGGGGTGATGGGCAAGTTCATCGCCGTCATGCCCTTCGCCTTCATCGCCACGTTGCTGGTCTCGCTGTCCGAAGCCATCTTCATCCTGCCGGGGCATCTGGCCCATGAAGACAGTGGCCTGCTGCGATTGTTCCAGTGGCTCTGCTGGCCTCTGCGTCCGCTCCTGCCCGGACTGCAGTACGTGCAGCGGTCGTGCGACAACGGGCTGAAGTGGTTCGTCAAGAACGCCTACGCGCCTGCGCTGGAGACGGCGATCGCGAACCGCTGGGCGGTCCTCGCCGGAGCGGCCTCCATCCTGGTCCTGGCCGCGGGTTTGATCCGTAGCGGAACGACGCCCTTCAAACTCTTTCCCAAAATCGATGCCAAGAGGATCCAGGCGCGGGTCGTCTATCCGGACGGCACGCCGGCGAGCGTCACGGAGCAGGGCATTGCCAGGGTGGAAAAGGCACTCGAGGAGACCGCGGCTCGGCTGGGCACGGGCGACCGCCCGCTCGTCACCTTCGTCTACAGTTCTGCAGGTGGGATCGAGATGCAGGGGAAGCCCGGCATGGAGTCGAAGATGAACGGCAGCCACATGGGTGCCGTGAGTGTCGAACTGGAGGATGCCGCCAATCGGACCGTAAACAGCGAAACGTTCCTGAGCGAGTGGCGCAAGTCGACCGGAGTGCTGCCGGGGGCGGACAGCGTGGTGTTCGCCTCGGAAAACATCGGCCCGGCGGGCAAGGCGATCGAGTTCAAGTTGCTGGCTCCATCGGATGCCGAGTCGGTGCGACAGCTTGAGGCCGCCGTTGAGAAGACCAAGGCGTGGCTGGCGGAATATCCGGGTGTCATCGACATCGACGACGACTCGCGGCCCGGCAAGTGGGAGTATCAGATGAAGGTCAAGCCCCGTGCCGAAGCGCTCGGGGTGTCGCTGGCGGATGTCGCGTCGACGATCCGGGCGAGCTTCTATGGCGAGGAGGTGATGCGGCTCCAGCGGGGGCGACACGAGGTGAAGCTGCTCGTTGCATACCCTCGGGAAGAGCGGCGGACGACCGCTGCGCTCAACGAGGTGCGGGTGCGAAGTGCCGACGGCGTCGCCCGGCCGCTCGGCGAACTTGCCGACGTCAAGGCGGCTCGCGGCTACTCGGAGATCAACCGGCTGGGCCAGAAGCGGTCGATCACGATCACGGCCGACGTCGACATCACGTCAGCCGTGAACTCCGGCCAGATCATCGGCGACCTGCAGCAGCGGCTGATGCCGACGTTGCTCAAGGACAATCCCGCCGTCCGCGTCCGGTGGGAGGGGGAGCAGGAGCAGACGAACGATTCTCTGCGGAGTCTGGGGCTCGGCTTCATCATCTCGGTGTTCGCGATGTTCGTGCTGCTTACCATCGAATTCCGCTCCTACCTCCAGCCGCTGCTGATCCTGACGGCGATCCCGTTCGGTGCCGCCGGTGCCGTCTTCGGACATGCGTTGCTCGGCATGCCGCTGTCGCTGTTCACGATGTTCGGCGTGGTCGCACTCTCCGGCATCGTGGTGAACGACTCGATCGTCCTGATCGATTTCATCAACGCGCGGGTCCGTGACGGACGGCCACTGCACCTGGCCATTCGGGAGGCCGGCTGCGTGCGGTTCCGACCGGTGTTTCTCACGAGCATCACCACCGTCGGCGGGCTCCTGCCGCTGCTCTTCGACAGGAGCTTCCAGGCGCAGTTTCTCATCCCCATGGCCGCTGCGATGACCTTCGGCGAGGTGGTGACGACCGTGCTGATTCTCATCATGATCCCGGTCGCCTATACCTTCCTCGGGGCAGTGCCTCCGGAAGAACACGGCGAGCCCGAGGACGCCGCCGGTGCGGCGGGGACGACCGACGAAGGAGACAACGACTGGCTCCCGGAGGCTCTCCAGGAGGAGAAGCCGCAGAGGCGGTCGATCGTGGCGTGACCGTGGCCGGGCCGATCCGGTATCACGGTGCCCCGCACTCCGCCTACTTGTTGAAGAGGAAGTGGCAGATGTCGCCGTCGCACATCACGTATTCCTTCCCCTCGACGCGGAGCTTGCCGGCGGCGCGGATGTCCTTCTCGGTCTTGTGGGCCTCGAGGTCCTCGAGCGAGTAGATCTCCGCGCGGATGAAGCCCTTCTCGAAGTCGGTGTGGATCACGCCGGCCGCCTGCGGGGCGGTGGCCCCGACCGGAACCGTCCAGGCCCGCACCTCCTTCTCGCCCGCCGTGAAGTAGCTCTGCAGGCCGAGCGTCCTGTAGGCGGCCCGGGCCAGCACCGCGAGCGCCGGCTCGGTGAGCCCGGCGCCCGAGAGCATCTCGGCCCGATCGCCCTCGTCGAGCTCCGCGATCTCCGCCTCGAGCTTCGCGCACACCGGCACGACCTCGGCGCCTGCCGCCGCCGCCGCCGCCCGCACCTTCTGCACGAGCGGCCCCTTGCCATCGAGGTCGGTCTCGTCGACGTTGGCGACGTAGAGGATCGGCTTGGCCGTCAGCAGGCCGAACTCCTTCACGGCGTGCCGCTCCGCCTCGTCGAGCGTGAGCGTGCGGAGGGGCTTCTCGCCGCCGAGATGGGCGAGGCACTTCTTCATCACCTCCACCTTGACCTTCGCCTCCTTGTCGGTGCTCTTCGCCGCCCGCTCCGCCTTCGGGAGCAGGTTCTCGAGGTGCTGGATGTCGGCGAGCATCAGCTCTATCTCGATCGTCTCCATGTCGGAGACGGGGTCGACCTTGCCCGCGACGTGGATCACGTCGGGGTCGTCGAAGCAGCGGACCACCTGCAGGATCGCGTCGACCTCGCGGATGTGGGAGAGGAACTTGTTGCCGAGCCCCTGGCCCTCGCTGGCTCCCTTCACGATCCCGGCGATGTCGACGAGCTTGAGCGCGGCGGGAATCACCTTCTGGGGCGGAATGTATTTCGTGATTCTCGTGAGCCGATCATCCGGCACGCTCACCATCCCCTCGTTGGGCTCGATCGTGCAGAAGGGATAGTTCGCGCTCTGCGCGGCCTTCGACATGGTGAGTGCGTTGAAGAGGGTGCTCTTGCCGACGTTCGGGAGTCCGACGATGCCTGCTTCCATGGGGGAAACGAATGCTCCGCTGATGGGGGTGGGGCGCGCCGCTGCGCCGCGGGACGGGACGCAGTATGATGCCCGATGGCAGGGCGTGATCCTAGACGTGATCCTAGAGCGGCGTGCGATCCGTGAGTCGTGCGGCCTCTAGGATGGCGCGCCGCCGGGGATGGTACGAGTTCCCTCGCTGTGGCCGAGGCGGCCAAACGCTCGGGATCCTCGCACCGATCCCCGGCTCCCGGAAGCCGGCTCCCGGAAGCCAGATCAGCGAGGAGAAACCGCTCGGCGCAAGGCGGAGCGTAGCACCGGCGGGCGACACGATGGCTTCTTCCATGCCGCGCACGAACACCGTCCTTCCCGCCTCGTTCTTCGACCGCCCGGCGGACCGGGTGGCCCGAGACCTGCTCGGATCGTGGCTGGCAATACGGGCCGATGACGGGCGGATCTCAAGACACATGATCTTCGAGACCGAGGCCTATCTCGGGGCGCACGATCTCGCCTGCCACGGCTCCCGTGGCCTCACCGCGCGGAACGCGACGATGTTCGGGCCGGCCGGTCGCTGGTACGTCTATCTCTGTTACGGCATGCACTGGATGCTCAACATCGTCACGGGCCGGGAAGGCGTGCCGGCGGCGGTGCTGATCCGCGGGGTCGGGGAGCATTCCGGCCCCGGCCGCGTGACGAAGCCGCTGGGGATCGACCGGTCGTTCGACGGCCGGTCGGCGCACCGCCGCACTGGGCTGTGGCTCGAGGCCTCCGGCGTCATCGTGCCGCGGCGGCTCGTCGTGCGGACACCCCGGATCGGCGTGGCCTACGCCGGGGAGTGGGCGGAAAAGCCGCTGCGGTTCGTGTTTGAGCCGACGGACCTTCCTCCCGCGGCCCACACGCCGCCTACAATACGTGCGAGGCCGCGGCCGTCATCGCGGTCGGCCGTCCGCGGCACGAGGAGAGCTTCATCATGAACCGACGAACGATCGTCATCCTTCTCACAGGAGTGATTACCATCATGGGCGGCGCACCGCACGGCATCTCGGCGGCGGAAGGCGATGCGAGCCTCGCGAAAGCCACGTTCGGGGGTGGCTGCTTCTGGTGCACCGAGGCGGTCTACGCCGAGATCAAGGGCGTGAAGAGCGTCACAAGCGGCTACACCAACGGCAAGGTGCCGAATCCGACCTACAAGGACGTCTGCACCGGCCTCACCGGCCACGCCGAGGCGATCGAGATCGAGTACGACCCGGCTGTGGTGTCGTTCGAGAAGCTGCTCGAGGTGTTCTTCGCGACGCACGACCCGACGACGCTCAACCGGCAGGGCGCCGACGTGGGAACCCAGTACAGGTCGGGCGTCTTCTACCACGACGACGAGCAGAAGCGGATCGCCGAAGACGTGATCAAGAAGCTCGACGCGGCCCGAGTGTTTCCCGGCAAGATCGTCACGGAGGTGACGAAGGCGGAGACGTTCTATCCCGCCGAGGCCTACCACCAGGACTACTTCGCCAAGAATCCGTTCCAGCCCTACTGCCAGGCGGTCGCCGCGCCCAAGGTGGAGAAGGTGCGGAAGGTGTTCAAGGATCTGGTCAAGTAGG
>Ga0114972_10001682_pt1 | contig 16585 bp, 17 predicted proteins | sample M_140807_EF_Meta_FD_87354 | JGI IMG/M metagenome (GOLD analysis project Ga0114972, IMG submission 87354) | Freshwater microbial communities from Lake Montjoie, Canada to study carbon cycling - M_140807_EF_MetaG | ecosystem: Environmental > Aquatic > Freshwater > Lake | place: Lake Montjoie... | reverse complement strand
CATTTATAGTAATTAATTCGCGTCCTTTTTCTTGAATGGTATTTTTTACTGTCAAATCAACACTTCCAAAATTAAGTACACCTTGTCCTTGAACTTTTTGTCTCAAAGGGATACTTACTTGATCATTCCATGTATAACCAACACTTGCTGTGTCGTTTAAATATAGACTCTCTTTAGTTCCTAGGCCTGATGCCAAACTCCCAATTTGGTAGTAGTTATGATCTGTTAGATTAAAGTAATTGTAAGTTGTGCCTGCAGTATCAGTACGATTGAAAATAGTATAAACTTTTCCTGAAAGGGCTGTAGTGTCTTTTCCAGAAGCTGTTAACGAAAAAGTATCAGGAATAGAGCCAAGCGTATTATTATCTATAATTTGATAATGCCAAACCGATCCAACTTTGTAGGTCATAAAATTATCTACTGTTGGTGAAGGGGTGATTACAGGATCTGATTTTTTACAAGATGCAGCAACAATTACCATGATTATGATAACTAAGTAAGAATTAATTTTTTTCATGTTCAAAAAATTAAAAACGGTTAAAGATATTTTTTTATTGCAATATTATGAATATTTCGCAGATTAGAGGGTTAAATTTTTGTGAAGGGTTGATTTAATGCAAAAATAAAAAAAGGCCAAATAAAATTTAGCCTTTTTGAAATCTATTTTAAAAAACTACTTACTTAATAATATTAGCAGAAAGTAAAGTAGTGGTAGAATTGTTGTCAATAATTGTACCTTGACCTTGCACTGATATTTTTAATTGGTTATGTCCTTTTATCATACCATATTTTGGAGCGTAATAATTGTAAGTATCTTGAATTACAGTTGGATTGATTGTTATTGGGATAGGGATTCCTTGAATAGTTATAGTTGTTTTTATGGTAAGATTTTTTATCTCAGTTTTTACTTTAACTACGTTTGAGTAGGCGATATTATTCACTGTCATTTTTAATTCTGTAGAATCGATAGTATTTAATATATCTGCACTGATATCTGCAGGAGTTCCGTTTAATATTTGTGTTGTCATAAAAGGAGTTGTCCAAGTAGTTCCTGCAGTTGCTTTTTCTTTTAAGTATATTAAATCATAGCCTGCCAATTGAGCGCCTAAAGAAGCGAATTGACTGTAATCGTTGCCAGTATTATTGTAATAACTTTCTGTGGTCCCATTGATATCTGTCTCATTAAATATATGGTATTTTTTTAATCCTATCGTGGTATCAGTATTTGAAGAGGTTAGTGTGTAAGTGCTGATCTGATTGCTTGTATCAACTGTTTGGTAATTCCAAGAAGAGCCTGGAGTAAAGCTCATATATTTATCTGGTTCTGGTGTTGGTGTTGGAGTAGGACTCGGGTCGCTTTTTTTACAAGAAACGCCTAAAATGCTTACTAAAAGGGAGATAAGAAGTAGTTTTTTCATGTTTTTTTAATTTTATGCTGTAATAATAGGAAATATTTTTCAATTAATAAAAAACTTGTCTTATCTTCGCGCTCCAAATTTTTATGGCCAAACAAGCACTAATAAAACAAGACGGAACAATTATTGAAGCATTAAGTAATGCTATGTTTAAAGTTAAGCTTGAAAATGGACATGAAATATTGGCAACTATTTCTGGAAAAATGAGGATGCACTATATCAGAATTTTACCAGGAGATAAAGTAGGAGTGGAGATGAGTCCTTATGATTTAACAAGGGGCAGAATAATTTTTAGGTATAAGTAAACGCTGTAAAACAGCCATTAAAAATAGATAAAATTAATCATCATGAAGGTAAGAGCTTCAATTAAAAAACGCAGTGTTGATTGCAAGATTGTGAGAAGAAAAGGTCGTTTGTATGTAATCAACAAAAAGAATCCACGCTTTAAGCAAAAGCAAGGATAATTATTTTTAAAAATTCATAAAAGAAAAATATGGCACGTATAGCCGGTATAGATTTACCAAAAAACAAAAGAGGTGTAATAGGACTTACATACATTTATGGAATTGGTCCTTCAACTGCAAAGTACATTTTAGAAAAATCAGGAATTGATTTAAGTAAAAAAGTAAATCAATGGAATGATGAAGAGCAAACTGCTATTCGTAATGTAATCAATTCTGAATTTAAAACAGAAGGTGCATTGCGTAGTGAAACTCAAATGAACATCAAGCGTTTATTAGATATCGCTTGTTATCGTGGGCTTCGTCACCGTAAAGGATTGCCTGTTCGTGGACAACGTACTCGTACTAACAGTCGTACAAGAAAAGGTAAGCGTAAGACAGTAGCTGGTAAGAAAAAAGTAACTAAGTAAAATTAGATAAGACTTATTCATGAATCAGCGCCGGATCGCTTTATAAGTCGGCAGGAGGGTTGATTCAGCTCCCAAAAAAGGGATATTTTTTAAAGATTACCTATTTAATTAAAAATGGCAAAAGCAAATCAAAAAGCTCAAAGCGCAAAAGCTGCGGCAAAAAAAAGAGTAGTAAAAGTTGACAGCTATGGAGATGCTCATATCTCAGCTACATTCAACAACATCATTATCAGTCTTACCAACAAAACAGGTCAAGTAATTTCTTGGTCTTCTGCTGGTAAGATGGGTTTCAGAGGCAGTAAGAAAAATACTCCTTATGCAGCACAAATGGCTGGAGCAGATGCTGCTAAAACAGCAATTGATGCTGGTCTAAAAAGAGTAGATGTATTTGTTAAAGGTCCAGGAAGTGGTCGTGAAGGAGCTATTCGTTCTTTATCGCAATCAGGATTGGAAGTAGCAATGATTAAAGACATCACTCCATTACCTCACAATGGTTGTCGTCCTCCTAAAAAGAGAAGAGTATAATAAAATAATTTATAAACGGGTACTTCATTCATTTAAAATGACCTTTATAATGAAGTATCGTCACGAAAAGGTCAACACTCAATAATTATGGCACGTTACACAGGCCCCAAAACAAAAATCTCTCGTAGATTCGGAGAATTAATCACAGGCAATGGCAAGTGGTTAACAAAAAACAGCAATCCTCCCGGACAACATGGAGCAAGCAAAAAGCGTAAAACTTTAAGTGAATATGGTGTTCAGTTAAAGGAAAAGCAAAAAGCAAAATACACTTATGGGTTATTGGAAAAACAATTCCGTAAAACTTTTGATGAAGCTGCCCGTAGAAAAGGTGTTACCGGTGAAAATCTTATTAAATTATTAGAAGCTCGTTTAGATAACACTGTTTACAGAATGGGAATTGCTCCAAGTCGTCAATCTGCAAGACAATTAGTAAGTCACAAGCATATCACTGTTAATGGAGAAATCGTGAATATCCCTTCTTACAGCTGTAAGCCAGGAGATGTTGTAGGTATCAAAATTAAAAGTGCTTCAAATGAAGCGATATCTGGAAATCTTCGCGGAAAAAATCCTAAGTTTAGTTGGATTGATTGGAGCGAATCAGATATGAAAGGCACATTCATTGCTTATCCTGAAAGAGAAAGCGTTCCTGAAAATATCAAGGAGCAATTGATTGTAGAATTATACAGTAAATAAACTTGAGTTAGTACAACTCGAAATATATTAAAAGCTTTAATAGCTTTATTATCAACAACTAAAAAGCAAAATACAAATGGCTATTTTTAATTTTGTTAAACCAGATAAAATTGTCCTTCAAAAAGCAAATGACTTTGAAGCATTATTCGAATTCCGTCCTTTAGAACCAGGATATGGTGTTACTATTGGTAATGCTTTGCGTAGAGTATTGCTTAATTCTTTGGAAGGATATGCAATTATCGGAATTAATATTGCAGGAGCTGATCATGAATTTGCTACCATAAAAGGAATAACTGAAGATGTTACAGAAATGATCTTGAATTTAAAACAAGTTCGTTTTAAATCTAAAGTTGAACATGACACCAATAGTGAAAAAATAACTTTATCTATAAAGAATCAAACAGCTTTTACAGCTGGTATGATTGGAGAAGCTTCGCCTTCATTTGAAGTAATGAATCCTGAATTAATGATTTGTACTTTAGACAATAGCGCAAAATTAGATATCGAAATCACCATTGGAAAAGGTCGTGGTTACGTTCCTGCTGAAGAGCAAAAAGAAAAAAGCAATCATTTTGGATATATCCCAGTTGATGCTATTTACACTCCAATAAAGAATGTAAAATATTTAATTGAAAACACAAGGGTTGAACAACGTACCGATTTCGAAAAGTTAATTATGGAAGTAATTACTGATGGTACTATTCATCCAGAAGAAGCAGTTAAACAAGCAAGCCGTATTTTGATTCAACATTTGATGATCATCACTGATGAAAATATCACATTTGATTCAAAAGAAGATAAAAAAGAAGATCTAGTTGATGAACACACTTTACAATTACGTAAAATGTTGAAAACACCACTAGAGGATTTAGATTTATCTGTTCGTGCTTTCAATTGTTTAAAAGCAGCTAAGATTAATTCATTGTCTGAATTGGTTCAGTATGAGCAAGAAGATTTGATGAAGTTTAGAAACTTTGGTCAAAAATCTTTGAGCGAAATTGATCAAGTTCTTCATGAAAGAGGATTAAGCTTTGGAATGGATTTGAGCAAATTAAAATTAGACGACGAAAATTAATACGTTTATCAATTTATAACCAACTTGTAATTCCTGACACGGTACAGGTTTAAAATTTAAAGTCATGCGTCACGGTAACAAAAACAACAATCTAAGCAGAACAGCATCTCACAGAAGATCGTTATTAATGAATTTAGGTTGTCAATTAATTACACACAAAAGAATTACTACAACTCTTGCAAAAGCAAAAGCATTGCGTACTTATATTGAGCCATTGATCACTAAAACAAAGGCTACAGAAAGTAAGGAGTCAATCATGCATAACCATAGAATTGTATTTAGTTATTTAAATGACAAGCAAGCTGTAAAAGAATTATTTACAGTAGTAGCTCCAAAAGTTGCGGGTCGTCCAGGTGGATACACTCGAATAATCAAGTTAGGCGCACGTATTGGTGATAATGCAGAAATAGCAATGATTGAGTTGGTTGATTTCAACGAAATTTATGGTAATGGAATAAATGATTCAGGAGAGGTTGTTAAAAAAACACGTCGTGCAGGTTCTAAAAAGAAAGTAGCTGCTGTAGAAACAGAAGAAAAAGCATCTTCAGTTGAAGAGGCGGAAATAGTGGAAGAAACACCAACAGATAGTCATGCATCGAACGAGCTACCTGCAGATGATATGCCAACAGAGGAAACGCCAGAAGCTTAATATATTATTTAATTTTAGCCCCGATTATTTCGGGGCTTTTTTTTGATAAATTTTTTAAAATAAAAACAGTTCGTTTTCTTTGTAAAATAATTTAATAAATGATTAATCAAATGTCAAATCAAAAAGAAGCAGTTTTAGTGCTGGAAGATGGCACTGTTTTGTATGGACAATCATTTGGCAAAATTGGTACCGCAACCGGTGAAATTTGTTTTAATACGGGCATGACTGGTTATCAGGAAGTATTCACAGACCCAAGTTATTCTGGGCAGGTGCTAATCATGAACAGTGCTCATATTGGAAATTACGGTGTTCGGAACGTAGATATTGAGAGTGATGGCGTGAAAGTAAAAGCAGTGATAGGAAGAAACCTTGAAAATAAGTTCAGTAGGTTTTTGGCAGAGAAATCTTTACAAGAATATTTCGAATCGCAACAAATTATTGCGATTGACAAAATAGACACAAGAGCATTGGTGGCTCATATCAGAGTGAAAGGAGCTATGAATTGTATTATTTCAAGTGAAGAAATAAATCTTGAAGAATTAAAATCAAAATTAGCAAAGGTTCCTTCAATGAATGGATTGGAGCTAGCCTCAACCGTTAGTACACAATCTTCTTATTCAATAGGAAATGAAAATAGTAATATCCGTATTGCGGTATTGGATTTTGGCATCAAAAAAAATATTTTAAATTGTTTTGTGGAAAGAGGCGCCTATCTAAAAGTTTTTAATGCTAAAACACCATTTGAAGAATTAGAAAGTTTTAAACCCAATGGATATTTTATAAGCAATGGTCCTGGAGATCCCGCTCCGATGGAATATGCCATTAAAACCGTAAAGCAAATACTTGACAGCGGCAAGCCATTATTTGGAATTTGTCTTGGTCATCAATTGTTGGCATTAGCCAATGGTATCCCAACTTTTAAAATGCATCATGGACACAGAGGATTAAATCATCCAGTGAAAAATGTGATTACAGGAAAATCAGAAATCACAACTCAAAATCATGGATTTGGTGTAGATCCGGATGCTGTAAAAAATCATCCTGAAATAGAAATCACACATTTGAATCTTAATGATGGTAGCATTGAAGGTATTCGTGTGAAAAATAAAAAAGCATTTTCTGTGCAATATCACCCAGAGGCTACACCCGGGCCTCATGATAGCAGATATTTATTTGATGATTTTATTTCAATGCTAAACTAACCACTGAAATGAAAATAGCAATCATCAACGGTCCTAATTTAAACTTACTTGGAAAAAGAGAGCAAGAGATATATGGTAGCATTTCGTTTGAAGATTATTTGCAAACACTAACCAACAAATTTCCTTCAGTGGAATTCTCTTATCACCAAAGTAATATAGAAGGAGAAATTATTAATTATATACAACAAAATGGGTTTGAAATGGATGGCATTATTTTAAATCCAGGTGGTTATACTCACACTTCAGTTTCAATAGGAGATGCGATTGCAGCAATAAAAACCAAAGTGGTTGAAGTTCATATTTCAAACATCGCCAATAGAGAAGAGTTTAGGAAATTGTCTTTTGTTTCTTCAAAATGCGAAGGCACTATTTCCGGACTGGGATTGAATGGTTACGAGCTGGCAGTTTTATTTTTCTTATCAAAATAAACTAATGGCTATTCCATTTTTTTAGTAATGCATTCACTTTCTTTTTAAATCCAGCAAATTCTTTACGGGTGTCGTTAATGAAAGAATTGTTTTCGATATCGCCAATAACAGTATTCATTTCTTGCTCATTATCATACACCATTTTACGAAAAGGATTTGTATAATCTTTTTTCCTTGTATCATAAATCGCAGTAGTCATGGCTTCTTTAATCAAAAGCATATCTTTCATTATTTTAGTAAAAACTTCAAGTGTAAATTCTTTCGCTGATATATTTAACATCTCTAATAAAGAGGAGTAAGCATGCAGCAGCTTTGTATTGTCATACTGATTACTTTGTTGAATATAGAAATTGTGAACTTGATCCCAGCTAGAAATTTTATTGTTTTTTATATTCGTTTTTAATTTCTCCAGATCATTTGTTTGAATTAATTGTCCACCAACATTGATCCATTCGCTTCTTGCCTTTTTATTTTTAAGAATTGATTGAAGTGATTCAAAGCTATTGATTTTATTTGCTTCAACGTATTTTAAAAACTGAAGGCCAGAATATACTTTTATCATTTCTTCGAAAGTTCGAATCGCTTGGGGCACTTTTGTAATTACTGTTTTACGTTTGCTGTTTTCCCATCCAGATACTATTCCTTCACCTTTTTCATTGATGGCAATGCTTTTTAAAATTGTTAAGGAATCAAATATTTCATTGATGGTATCAGGAGCTAAGTAATCAAATTCAATGTGCTGATATTTATAAGTTCGCTTATCTCTTTGTTCGTATTTCCATGCATTTCTTTCCAAGGCATACATATTATACATAAACCAAAATGCAGGCATAACAATAAGCTGATCATTTGCAAAATCGTTGCTGATTAAACAAAAAGGAATTGGGATATTTAATTCAAATTGATAATCTCCTTTTGCAATCATTGTAAAGGATGCAAATTTCGAATTGTGTTTGAGGCTAACGCAAAGGCCTGGCCAAAAACCTCTACCAGCAATAATTTCACCATCGGCACCTCTACTATTATGATTGCTTCCAATGGTTGCCCCTGCAGCAATATTACTTTGTCCCATAATCAGAGAGGCACACAAGAATGAATTATTATGGTGTTGCTCGTGTGCAGAAAAAATCATGCTGTTTAATACTTCACAGCAGGAAATAGTTGAATTGTTTCCTAAATAAGAGTTGATAAGTCTTGCACCATATTTCAATTGAGAATGTGCTGCTGTAATAAATCTGACAGCTTTCACGCCATAAAAAATTCTACAACCATATCCAATTATGCCATTGACTAATTCACAACCTTCACCTATTTGAGACTTTCTTTCTGCATCGCTATTTATTGTTAGATTTTTGAGTTTGTTAGCCCCTTTGATATAAGCATCGGATCCAATGATTGTATCCTTAATGATTCTGCAATTTTTTATTACTGTTCTTTCGCCAATGATTCCATAATAACCTCTTCGCTTATCAAATTTTTTTTCCGTAAAATCTTTGAATTTTTTTAAAAGAATTTCGTCATCTCTGTATTTACTCCAAAGAAAGGCATCTCCTGCAAGCATTCCGTCATATGGAATGATTTTTCTGCCACCATTTTCATTGCAAACCTCAATAACCATTCGCTGACTTTCATCAGTTTCCCCATCTTTTAAAATTCCATTACCGAATTTTGCTTTATCGGTGGTAGCTAATTCGTTAACATTAACGAGCATCACTTCATCATGTATAATATAATGGCTTAGGTAATTTACATTATCAACACACACATCGTTTCCAAAATCGCAACTGATAATTGTGCTATTATATAAGCCTACAGGCATTTTTAAATTATGAAATTCATGACAGGAATTGCTCAGTTTTCCAATTCGAATAAAGCCGTAAAACTGACAATTTTTTACAAATTTCGGATTGAAATCTTTGGTTACTTTAATGTTTTCCCAATTATCTGCTGTGTTGTTATTTCTGATTAACACATCAATTTGTTCATTTGTAAGATGAAAATAGCTCTGAGTGTTTTTGAATTGCAGATTTCTTAAGTAGTATTCGTCTTTCCCTTTAGGAAGATATTCGGATTCAATAAACTCAAATCCTAATTTAGTTAGCGGTTGTTTTTTAATAATGTTCATTATTAAAAATTTATTTAATCATCATTTAAAAATAGTCAAATCTAATATAGCCCTTTTTTATTATTCCACCGTTACGCTTTTTGCCAAGTTTCTTGGCTTATCAACATCAATACCCTTAGCAATTCCAACATAATAAGATAGAAGTTGAAGAGGTATAACAGTTAGTATTGGTGCAATTAATTCATCTGTTGCTGGTATACAAAAATAATCATTACTGATTTCGCTACTCACGGTATCTCCTTCAGTGATAATTGATATAATTTTACCTTTTCGAGCTTTAATTTCTTGCATGTTACTGATGATCTTTTCATGATAAAGATCTTTTGTAGCAATGAATACAACAGGAAGATTCTCGTCGACCAAAGCAATTGGTCCGTGTTTCATTTCTGCTGCAGGATATCCTTCTGCGTGTATGTAAGAAATTTCTTTTAGTTTCAGGGCTCCTTCAAGAGCTACTGGGAAATTATAACCTCTTCCTAGGAATAGAAAATCAGAGGCTGATTTATATTTTTCGGCTATAGCTTTTATTTGATCTGCATTCTTCAATATAGCATCAACTTTTTCAGGAACGCTTTCAAGTTCTTTGAGTAACCCGGCATACTTTTCTTCAGTAATAGAGCCCTTATGTTTAGCTGTATCAAGTGCTACCATCATTAATACAGCTAATTGACCTGTAAATGCCTTTGTAGAAGCAACTCCAATTTCAGGTCCGGCATGAGTATAAGCGCCTGCGTTAGAAATTCTAGCAATTGATGAACCTACAGCATTTACTACTCCAAAAATAAAGGCGCCATTATCTTTAGCTTTCTCTAGTGCAACTATTGTATCTGCAGTTTCGCCACTTTGAGAAATAGCAATGATAACATCTCCTTTATTGATAATAGGATTTCTATATCTGAATTCAGAGGCATATTCTACTTCAACAGGTATTCTACACAATTCCTCAATGATATATTCTGCTACTAAACCAGCATGCCAACTCGTTCCACAAGCAATGATTATAATTCTGTTCGCATTTATTAGTTGTTCAATGTTTTCGTCAACGCCGCTCATTTTTATGAGGCCTTCTTTTGCGTCTAATCTGCCACGTAAGCAATCGAAAATCGTACTAGGCTGTTCAAATATTTCTTTGATCATAAAATGTTCATAACCGCCTTTTTCAATGGCAGCTAATTCCATATCTAGTTTGGTAACGTACGGTGTGATTTTTTCATTACCTAGATTTTTTAAAATTAGTTCATCAGGTTTTACAATGGCTAATTCATAGTCATTAACATAAACCACTTCTTTTGTGTATTCAATAATAGGGGAGGCGTCACTTGCTAGAAAGTGCTCACCCTTTCCAATGCCAATTACCAATGGACTGCCTTTTCTTGCAGCAATGATAGTATCTGGATTGTCTCTTTCAATAATTAAAATACAATACGCACCAGTAACTCTTTTCAATGCTATTCTGATGGCTTCCTCTAAAGAACAAGCATTGTTAGTTTGGATATCTTCTATGAAATTTAGTAAAACCTCTGTATCGGTATCGCTTGTAAATTGATAACCTTTTTTGATAAGGTCTTGTTTTATCAAAGCGTAATTTTCAATAATTCCATTATGAATCATGGCAATCTTGCCATTAGCAGATTGATGAGGATGAGCATTACGATCGCTAGGTTCACCATGTGTTGCCCAACGAGTATGACCAATTCCAATCTGGGCATCAATGTTTTTGCCAATCATGAATTCTTCTAATTCAGCAACTTTACCCTTTTTTTTATAAACATTCAATTCCCCATTTTTCAATAAAGCCACACCGCTGCTATCATAGCCTCTATATTCCAATCTTTTTAGCCCTTTTAAAATAAAGGGGTAGGCTTGTCCGCTACCTGTATATCCAACAATTCCACACATAAAGTATAATTATTAGTGTATTAATTAAATTAATAAAAGTTTTCATTGAAAAGAATGGGTATTACCCTTTTTATGCCATGAAAACTGCAGCTCGAAATTACAAAATTGCAACTAAAAAACGGTGATATTAATCAATTATTAAAATTAAAGAAGTATGCCTTTAAGGAAAAAATAAGCTACTGAAAAATAGATGACAATACCTGTAACATCAACAAGTGTAGCTACAAAAGGCGCTGATGAAGTAGCAGGATCTAATCTTAGTCTTTTTAAGATAATTGGAAGCATTGATCCTATTAAACTACCCCATAATACAATTCCTATTAATGAAAAGCAAATTGTCAATGCTAATAATTTATAATGTTCTCCGTAATCGAAAACATGTAGTGTTTGCCAAATATATATTCTGCAAAGTCCAATAATTCCTAAAATAAGACCCAAGATAAAACCAGTGATTAGTTCTCTTCTCATTACTCGCCACCAATCAACAATAGTCAGTTCTCCCAGAGCCATTGCTTGAATGATTAATGTGGAAGCTTGAGATCCACTATTTCCACCGCTGCTCATAATTAATGGGATAAACAATGCCAAAATAGTAGCCGTTTCAATTTCATGTTGAAAGAACTGCATGGCACTTGCTGTAAGCATTTCACTTAAAAACAGTATTACTAACCAACCCGCTCTTTTTTTAATTAGTTTAAATATGCTGATATCTAAATAAGGCTCATCCAATGCTTCTGTACCACCAATTTTTTGAATATCCTCACTAAACTCTTCGTTGGCAACCCATAATACATCATCAATCGTAACAATCCCAAGAAGAATATTTTGATCATCAGTAACAGGAAGCGCTACACGATTATTCATTTTAAATGCTTCATTGGCTAACTCTTGATCATCTGTCACATTTAAGGAAATAAAACGATCATCCATTAGTTCGCTTACTTTTTCATCAGGGGAGGCTAAGATAATTTCCCTTATTCTAATATCATCAAGCAATTCGCCTTTGTAATTTATTACATAAATCACATCAATAGTTTCACTATTGGTGCCAAATCTTCGAATCGTATCTAATACTTCTTTAACAGTATTATATTCATATACATAAACATACTCTGGCGTCATCAATCGGCCCACACTATTCTCTGGATAGCCCATTAATTCAAGGGTGATTTTTCGCTCGTCTGGATCAAGTGTTTTAATTAATTCACGCATTACACTGTTAGGCAACTCTTCTAAAAAAGCCACCCTATCATCCGCTGGAAGTTCGTTTAATAGTTCAGCAGATTTATAAACGGATAAACCCTCAATGATTTTCTTTTGTTCATTGGGATCCAGAATTTTAAATACACTTGCTGCTCGGTGAATGGAGAGATGGGAAATGATTAATGATTCATAATCGAGATTATCATTAATTAAATTGGCAACATCACTAATGTTTTGATCATCCAGGAATTCTTGAATCATCAATTTATCATTTGAAGAAATTACTTTTTCAAATTGATCTTGTAATGATATGTCGTCTAATTCAAATGCCATTTTTGAAGCTCAACTTTAATTTATTATTGTAATTGGCAATTTTCCTAATTTCGCTATGCGTTGCAAGTTACTTTATTATTCTCACTATTGTATGATTCACCCCGCATTATATATTGACATTTCAGAAAAAAAAGGCAAGGCTGTTTTTACCTCAGCACTTATCAATAAGCAATCAGTAATTGAAATTGCTCCAGTTATTGTGATGAATGAATCTGATCGAGAATTTTTAGACAAAACGCTTCTTCATGATTATATTTTTGAATGGGGAGATGATAAAAAAAAATGCTGCATGGCGCTTGGTAATATCCCAATTTATAATCATAGCTACACAAGCAATTGCGAATACTTTATGGACTTTGAAGAGGAACAAATTTTTGTAAAAACAGTAAGGGAAATACAGCCAGGAGAGGAGCTAACAATTAATTACAATGGCGATTGGAATAATGCTGAAAAAGTATGGTTTGAAGTTGCTGAATAGTTAAGCAATTAACTCTTTCAGCTTTTTTATTACCTCATCGATTTCATTTGTTGTATTGTTTTTACAGAAACTAAATCTTACTGTTACTTGATTTGGATTGTTGTTTACTGCTCTTATGACATGGCTCCCAGCTTCAGCTCCAGAAGAACAGGCACTTCCGCCGCTTGCGCAAATATTGTTAATGTCTAAATTAAATAACAGCAATTCAGACTTCTCGTTTTTTGGAAAACAAACACTTAAAACAGTATACAAAGATTGACCAAAGCTATCTCCATTAAAACAAATACCAGGAAAGTTAAGAACTAATTCATCATGCATATATTTTTTTAGCTGCTCAATATGCGTTCGGTCTTTATTGTAGTTTTCTGTAGCTAATTCAAATGCTTTTGAAAAGCCAACTATACCATAAATATTCTCAGTTCCGGCTCTCATATTCCTTTCCTGACCACCACCAAAAATAAAAGGTTTTATTGCAATGTTTTCATTTATATAAAGTAAGCCAATTCCTTTCGGCCCATGAAATTTATGAGCGGCGCCAGTTATAAAATGAACCGGTGTTTTTCTTAAGTCAAATGGAAAATGACCAACGGTTTGTACTGTATCGCTATGAAAAATCGCTTGATATTTTTTACACAATTCCCCCACTGCAAAAATGTCTATCATATTGCCAATTTCATTGTTGGCATGCATTAAACTCACTAAGGTTTTTTCACTAGAATTTTTGAGTAATGCATCGAGATGCGTCATATCAATATGCCCATTGGATAATATATTAACATAACTAACTTTTACAAGTCCTGCATGCTGCAAATGCTCAATAGTATGGGTAACCGCGTGATGTTCAATTATTGATGAAATAATGTGTTTGCATCCTAAATCTCTAACAGATGCATATATAGCAGTATTATTACTTTCAGTTCCACCACTAGTAAAAAATATTTCGGCAGGATGCGCATTAAGTATTTTAGCAACAGATTTTCTAGCAACTTCTATAGCCATTCTTGTCTCTCTGCCAAAAGAATAAATCGAAGAGGGGTTGCCAAATTTTTCAGTAAAAAATGGCAACATGCTTTTAAATACAGATTCATCCAACATGGTGGTAGCTGCATTGTCAAAATAAATGCGACTCATAAAATATTGTTTTACTGCCTTTTTAAATAGACTCTTGTATATCTTTTATCAAACGCATTGCAATGTTGTCGGCAGTGGTTTCAAAATTGCTTTCTGCATATATTCTTATAATCGGTTCAGTATTGCTTGTTCTAAGGTGTACCCAATCATTATCAAATTCAATCTTTAAACCATCATCTGTATTTATAGGATGAGACTTGTATTTGTCTTTTATGTTTTCAAACACAGATTTCACATCAACGCCATTCTCTAATGTAACCTTATTTTTACTAATAAAATAGTCGGGAAATGTATTTCTTAATTGCTTAGCAGATTTTTTAGATTGAGATAGATGACTAAGAAACAATGCTATGCCAATTAATGCATCTCTTCCGTAATGCAATTCGGGAAAAATAATTCCTCCATTACCTTCTCCACCAATTACAGCATTTACTTCTTTCATCTTTTCAACAACATTTACTTCACCAACAGCACTTGGGAAATAGGCGCCACCATGCTTAATTGTTATATCCTTTAAAGCTTTTGTTGATGACATATTGCTCACCGTATTCCCTGCTTTGTGTGACAATACGTAATCAGCAACTGCCACTAAAGTATATTCTTCGCCAAACATAGAACCGTCTTCGCATACAAAACAAAGTCTATCCACATCAGGATCTACTGCTATTCCGAGAGAAGCTTTTTTTGAAACAACAGCTCTACTTAATTCTTTTAAATGCTCTGGCAAAGGCTCTGGATTATGCGCAAATTGACCAGTAATCTCTTCGTTGATAACAGAAAAATTAGTTACACCTAATGCAGTTAATAGTTGTGGTACAGCTGTTGAACCAGTGCTATTGACTGCATCAACAACTATGTTAAAACCTGCCTCTGCAATTGTTTTCTTGTCTACTAATGAATGATTTATTATGGCTTCAATGTGTTGAGACAGCACGTCATTATTACTTGCAGTAGTACCAATATGATCAACTTCTACAAAAGAAAAGTTGTCGTTTTCTACCAATTCAAGAATGTATTTCCCATCTTCACCACTTATGAATTCACCTTTATTATTTAATAATTTCAAAGCATTCCATTCCTTAGGATTATGACTTGCAGTTAAAATAATTCCACCATCTGCCTGATTAAAAACTACCGCCATTTCTACTGTAGGTGTAGTGCTTAAGTCAACATCAATAACATTAATCCCCATTGAGTTGAGGGTTGAGATCACTAAGTTTTTAACGATTAAGCCACTTATTCTTCCATCCCTTCCCACAACAACAGTAAGCTTTTTTTCATTGTTGTTATTTTGTTTTTCTATAATCCACTTCGAATATGCGCTAGTAAATTTTACAATATCCAACGGAGTAAAATTTTCTCCAGCTTTTCCCCCAATGGTCCCTCTTATTCCAGAAATACTTTTTATCAAAGCCATGCTTTTCAATTTATTCGCAAATATAGCAAAGAGTTTTCAGTAAAATTTCTTGATGACAATTATCAGCATTGTTTAGTATCATATATCTTTATTAAAATCACATAACTTTGAACTATGCAAGAAAATTGGTTTAAAGATTGGTTCAACACACCGTATTATCATTTGTTATATAAAAATAGAGATGAGCAGGAGGCTGCCAATTTTATCGACAAACTCCTTAATCACCTTCGTCCAGCTCAAAACTCCAAAATGCTTGATGTTGCCTGTGGTAAAGGCAGGCATGCTATTCAAATGTCAAATAAAGGTTTTGATGTTACAGGAATTGACCTGAGCGAAGAAAGTATTCAAATTGCTTTAGAATCTGAAAACGACCAACTTCATTTTTATAAACATGATATGAGGACGCCTTTTTGGATAAATTATTTCGATTATGCTTTTAATTTTTTTACGAGTTTTGGATATTTTAAAACTGAAAGAGAAAATAACAATGCAATACAATCAATTGCTAGTGCATTAAATCAAAATGGAATTTTTGTCATCGATTATATTAATTCAAAATATGCCGAACAAAAAATTGTACATAAAACAGAATTGGATATAGATGGCATATTTTTTACCATAACAAGATGGTATGATGATCAAAAATTTTATAAGAAAATCTTGGTTGAAGACCCATCAATTGCACAGCCAATAAGCTTTACAGAAGAAGTAGCAAGATTCACCACAGAAGACTTTAGTAGGTTTTTCAAAAAAAACAATTTGGTTATTAAAGAGATTTTTGGCGATTACCAACTCAATAGTTTTAAGGAAGACAGCAGTGAAAGATTGATCATAATTGCTCAGAAAGTTTTGTAATCAACTCAAATATTCAATGAATGTTTAATCAGCTTATTAGATTTGACAAATGGTTGTTTTCAATTATAAATCAAAAGGCAACAAATGCTTTTTTTGATACATTGATGCCAATTATTAGACAGCCATTAAATTGGATTCCGCTTTATTTGTTTTTAATCATTTATGCAATTATAAAATTTCCCAAGAAAGCATTGTATTGGATACTTGGCTTGGGTGTAACGGCAACTATTACAGATGTTTTAAGTAGCCATATTATTAAGCCTTTAGTTGGAAGACTGAGGCCTTG
>Ga0114972_10001681_pt1 | contig 16593 bp, 15 predicted proteins | sample M_140807_EF_Meta_FD_87354 | JGI IMG/M metagenome (GOLD analysis project Ga0114972, IMG submission 87354) | Freshwater microbial communities from Lake Montjoie, Canada to study carbon cycling - M_140807_EF_MetaG | ecosystem: Environmental > Aquatic > Freshwater > Lake | place: Lake Montjoie... | reverse complement strand
CTGCCGCTGGCGGTGCGCAACGGCATTGTGGTGACTTTGGGCGATGTCGCCAAAGTGGGCGACAGTTTCGCCAACCAGACCAATATGGTGCATGTGAACGGCGAGCGCGCCACCTATGTGACCATCATGCGCCACTCCGATGCCTCGACCATTGCGGTGGTGGAAGCGACCCGCGCCTTGCTGCCGGAAATCAAGGCTGCCGCCCCCGAAGGGCTGGACATGCAGCTGGATTTCGACCAATCGGTGTTTGTGCGCTCCGCCATCCAAAACGTGCTTCAAGAAGCGCTGGTCTCCTCGATCCTTGTCTCGCTGATGATCCTGTTCTTCCTCGGATCATGGCGCAATATGGTGATTGTCTCGACCTCGATCCCGCTGTCCATTCTCGCCGGTATTGCAGGCCTGTATGCGGCGGGTGAAACCATCAATCTGATGACTTTGGGCGGTCTCGCACTGGCCATCGGCCTGTTGGTGGACAATGCGACGGTGACAATTGAAAACATCCACCGCAACCAGTCGCTCGGCAAACCCTTGACGGTGGCGATACTTGACGGTTGTTCGGAAGTGGTGACACCGCTGACGGTGGCCACGCTGGCGATTTGTATCGTGTTTTTCCCCGTTTTCCTGCTCGAAGGGGCGGCGCGTTACCTGTTCATTCCGCTGGGCCTGACCGTGGTGCTGGCGATGCTTGCCTCCTATGTGCTCAGCTTCTCGATTGTGCCGACCATGGCGCGCATGATGCTGACCGAACATGTCCATGAAACCCCGACCGGCGTCTTCGCGAAATTCGAGCGCGGCTTTGATTGGGTGCGGACCGGATACCAGAACGCGCTGGAAGCCTGTTTGCGCGCCCGCGGCTTCGTGCTGGCGACCTTCGGTGTCGTGCTGGCGGTGTCGCTGGTGATGGCCGGCTATCTCGGCAAGGACTTTTTCCCCACCGCCGATGTCGGCATTATCAAACTGCATTATCGTGGACCTGCGGGCACACGCCTCGAAGTGACAGAGCAGAACGTGCTGGCCGTGCAAGCCAAAATCCGCGAAGTGATCGGCAATGACGAAATCCAGACCATCAATGACGTGGTGGGCGTGCCCTTTGCAACCAATCTGGCTTTGATCCCGTCCGATAACGTGTCCAGCGCGGATGCCGATATTCTGATCCAGCTCAAAAAGGGCCACAAGCCGAGCGTCGAACATATCCGTGCCTTGCGCGCGGTGCTGCCCGATGCCTTCCCCGGTGCGATGTTCTATTTCCAGAATGCCGATATCGTCTCTCAGGTTCTGAATTTCGGCCTGTCCGCGCCGATCGACATCCAGATTTCCGATCCCAATTTCAACCGCTCCTATGAGCTGGCGCAAAAATTGTTGCTGGCTTTGCAGAAAATTCCCGGTGTGGCTGATCCGCATATCACGCAGATTCTCGACTATCCGACGTTGCAGATCGATGTCGATCGCTTGCGCGCGGCGCAACTGGGCGTGTCACAGCGCGATGTGTCCAACAATCTGCTGGTGTCACTGTCATCAAGCTCTCTGGTCGCCCCGTCCTATTTCCTCAATCCCGCCAACAATGTGAACTATTTCGTGGCGGTGCGTCAGCCGATGGAAGCCATCCAGACGGTTGATGATCTGATGGGCCTGCCGGTCAGCCAACCGATGGTCAACCAGCCGTCCAATGTCGCCAACCAGTTTTCGACCACCCAATATTCGACCTTCCCGAATGCGCCCGTCACCCGTATGGCCGACATAGCCTCGGTGCGTCCGCGCAGTTCGCTGGCGGCGATCAACCATTATTCGGTCCAGCGCGTGATCGACGTGGCTGCCAATGTCGACGGTCGTGATCTTGGCGGTGTGGCGACAGATGTGCGCAAGGCGATTGCAGAGGTGTCGAAAGACCTTCCTGTGACCACGCATATCAATCTGCGCGGCCAGCCCGAAGTCATGGATTCTTCCTTTGCCCGGCTGGCACAGGGGTTGGTGATCGCGATCATTCTGGTCTATGCGCTGCTGGTTGTGCTGTTCCAGTCATGGGTTGATCCGTTCATCATCATGATGGCCATTCCGGGGGCGCTGATCGGCATTATCTGGATGCTGGCGCTGACAGGCACCACCATCAATGTGGTCTCGCTGATGGGAACGATCATGACGGTCGGGATTTCGGTGTCCAACTCCATTCTGGTGGTCAGTTTTGCCAATGATGTGCGTGCGCGCGGCGATGTGACACCGTTCGAGGCGGTGGTGGAAGCGGGCAAAACCCGTTTGCGCCCGATCCTGATGACAGCGCTGGCGATGATTCTCGGCATGATCCCGATGGCCTTGGGGCTGGGGGAAGCGGGCGAGCAGAACGCTCCGTTGGGTCGTGCGGTGATCGGAGGCCTGCTGGCTGCCACCATCGCCACATTGTTCATCGTGCCGATCTTCTACACGCTGTTGCGCCGCAAGCCACCGCGCTTGCACGAACTCGATACGCAATATGCCATTGAATCGGCAGGAGCTGCCTCAGCCCAGGCTGCCCCGAATTTTGCCGCCCCGCCTCATGCCTCGACACCCCATGATGCCCAAACTCATTCGGGACATGTCCCGTCGGTCAACGGATAATCAGTGATGGATCAACTTTCCTCTCAGGGCCGCTCGTCCAAAACCCGTCTCTATCTGATGGGCGTCGTCTGCGTGGTCGCGTCAGTGCTGGGCACGGCCTATTATATGCGGCAATCCTCTGACGGTTTGGCCAATGCCAAAGCCGCAATGGAGGCGGATGTGGCGCGCGGGCCTCGCGTGGTGGTGGCCAATGTGGTGCAGGGTCCGCAATTCCGGACAATCCAGCTGCTGGGTGATGCGCGCCCCTATCAGACCATTACAGTCTTTGCCAAGGTCAGCGGCTATCTGAAATCGGTGCTGGTCGACAAAGGCGATCAGGTCACTGCCAATCAGGTTATTGCGGAAATCGACAGCGCGGAGCTTGAAAGCCAGTATCAGAGTGCGGTCGCCGATCTGGACCAGAAGCAGCGTATCGATGCACGCTCACGCGAATTGTTCCGCAACAGCACGACCTCGCAACAGGCCGCCGAACAGGCCGAAACCAATTACCGCATGTCACAGGAAACCGTGCGAAATCTCGGCATCATGCGGTCCTATCAAACCCTCAAAGCCCCTTTTAACGGCACGGTTGTCGCCCGCTTTGCCGATCCGGGCGCCCTGATGCAAGCCGCCACCACCAATCAGGCCAGCTCGCTGCCGGTGATGCAGATTGCGGACAACTCAAAATTACGCGTCGGTATCTATGTCGAGCAGCGCGATGTCGCAGCCATCAAAGTCGGCGATGAGGCTGAAATCATCGATGCTGCCAATCCCGATCGCAGGCGCAAGGCCAAGATCAGCCGCACCGCAGGTACGCTCGACCCGCGCACCCGCACGCTCTTTGTCGAAATCGACCTCGACAATAGCGACCAGTTTCTGGTACCCGGCAGTTTCGTGAATGTCAGCTTGCGCGTGCCGGTGAAGAGCTTCCTGCAAATTCCGGTCTCGGCCATGATGCAGCGCGGCGGAAATCAGCAAGTCGCGGTGATCGGCGAGGACTCCACCATCAAATTCCGCCCCATCAAAGTGGCTTCCACAGATGGCGCGCTGATCAACGTGACAGACGGGTTGAAGGTCGGCGAACGGGTCGGCCTCAACGTATCGAGTGATCTGGTCGAAGGCTCCAAAGTGCGCGCGGCAGAGGCACGCCGCTAAGTTACCTTCCAACATCAATACAGAAAAAAAGCCGCAGCGATGCGGCCTTTTGTCGTTATGTGGGAGCTGTCAAACCCGCGATACGCGCCCTTCGAGCGGATAGGCCGGATCGTTGTAACCCGGTGTCGAGGGATGGCCTGCTGGCACCAGCCGCTCGATCAGGGCCTCGTCCTCGGCGGTAAAGGTGTAATCGAGGGCGGCCAGATAATCGGCCCATTGCTCCTCGGTGCGCGGGCCGCCGATCACCGAGGTGATAAACTTGTTGTTGAGCACCCATGCCAAAGCCAGATATTGCGCCTTGGTGTTGCGCGCCTCGGCATGCTGTTTGATTTCCTGTGCGATATCGAGCGATTCCACCCGCCATTCGGTCTGCATCATCCGGCGGTCCTGACGGCCGGCGCGGGTGCCTTCGGGCGGCGGGCGGTTGGGATCGTATTTGCCGGTCAGCACGCCGCGCGCCAGCGGGCTGTAGGGCACAACCCCGAGCCCGAAATGCCCGCAAGCGGGCAGATGCTCGACTTCCGGCATCCGGTTCATGGCATTGTAATAAGGCTGGCTGACAATCGGGCGGTCAATGCCCCATTCGTCACACATCCGGCAGATTTCCGCCAAACGCCATGCGCGATAGTTGGAAATGCCGAAATAGCGGATTTTGCCCGCTTTCATCAAATCGCCCATCGCCTTGACGGTTTCGTCCAGCGGGGTCGAGTGGTCTTCTTTGTGCAGGTAATAGATGTCGATATAATCGGTACCGAGCCGTTTCAGACTGTCCTCGGCGGCTTCCATGATCCATTTGCGCGACAGCCCGCTTTTGTTGGGTGCGGTGCCGCTCGGGGTCTGTTGCACGACATTGGCGACCTTGGTGGCCAGTACCCACGCATCGCGGTCTTTGGCAATGGCGCGGCCGACAATTTCTTCCGAGACCCCCTCGTTATAGGTGTCGGCCGTGTCGATGAAGTTGACGCCGTGATCACGCGCGGCCGCAATGATCCTTTGCGAGGTCGGCTCGTCGGTTTGCGCGCCGAACAACATGGTGCCAAGGCACAAGGGCGAGACTTTGAGGCCGGAACGGCCCAATTTATGACAATCCATCAGCCGTTTCCTCTTTGTTGTATCTGTTTATGATCCGAAACCGGTTCCGACCGCGAGACCTTCCCGATTGAACCATTCCATTGCGGCCTCTTTCGGGCCTTTGCCGTAACGCAGACGCTGCACCAGAATGGCCCCGCCTTCCGCCTCGACGATAAAACCATCGTCTTGCACCGCCGAGATCGTGCCCGCTTTGCCCCCGTGCGAGGCCACCGGACGGGCATCGAACAGGGTCAGGCTCTCGCCTTTGAACAGGGTTGATGCGCCCGGTGACGGATTGGCCCCGCGGATCAGGTTATAGACCGTTTGGACAGGCTTGGCCCAGTCGATCACGCAATCCTCGGCCTTGCACCAGCCCTGATAATCGGACAGCGAATGATCTTGCTCGATTTTCGGGGCCTTGCCCTCGCGCACCAGATCGACGCTTTCCAGCATCGCGGCCACCCCCATCGGGAACAGATTGTCGAAATACAGCGTGCCCAAGGTGGCATCGGGCCCGATGTCAATTTGCTTTTGCAACAGGATCGGGCCGGTATCCAGCCCGTCATCGGGCCAGAAAATCGACAGGCCGGTCACGGTTTCGCCGGCAATGATCGGCCAGTTGATCGCGCTGGGACCGCGATGGCGCGGCAGCAGCGAAGGGTGATACTGGATCGTGCCGAGGCGCGGAATGGCCAGACAATCGGACGGCACGAATTTGGTCACAAAAGCCATGACGCAAAGATCGGGCTTCAGCGCGGCCATTTCAGCCCAGACTTCGGGATTTTTGAACGAAGCTGGCTGGTGCACGGGCAGGCCGAGGCTTTCGGCTGCCAGCTTCAGCGGATCGGGGCGGGCGCCGGGTTTGTCGGGAGCACAATAGACCGCCACGACATGTTCGCCCCGCTCCACCAGAGCGCGCAACACCGCCTCCCCGAAAGCCTGCTGCCCGTTCACAATGATCCGCATAACACCCATCCAATGCTGACAAAACACAAAAAATGAGGGCCGAAATCACGACTCACACTTTCATCTTTCAAAATGCGTCATATCGGCCCCTGTTTCCAGCCCCTAAGCGCAACTCCCACATGTTTCGGCGTTTGGATAATCCGGCTCTGAGCGCGGGGGGCGCACTCCGGTGTCATTTTAAAACGATGATCGGATGATAGATTAAAGTCAAACGTGTAAAAAATTTAAACTCAATTTAAAATTGCAATTTGTTATTTTCAAATCACACTTCTAAAACAGAATTGAATAAATTCATTTTATTCGTTATTCAATCATTGTCGATTTAGTCATTATTTTAAAATTTATTTTTCAAGGGTTTCACTATGGAATATCCGCAACATCTTTGCGTTGTCTCTCCCGATGAATCGTTGCGCGAGGAAGTCAGCCGTTCTTTTGATTCTGCGGGTATGACCGTGCAATGGGTTCCAGATTGGGCCGGTCTGCTGGGGGGGGCGTTTTCGCAGCAGGTATGCTTGCTGATTGATGCCGATCTGGCTGCGGAAGAGATTGAAACGGCTGCCAAATCTGTTTCACTATGGCTGTCACGCCGGACCATGCAAGGGGTCATTGTCGCACGGGCACGCCGTGAGACCGGGCAGGCGGCAAACAACCAGCTTTGTGATGTGCTGTTGCAGAGGGCCGATTTTTTGCTGGATAAACCGGTCGGCATGGACCAACTGGCCTTTGCGTTGCAAAACATGATGCGCAAGCACAGGGCCAGACTGTCGCTTACAGGTGGCGCCGCTGCCGATAAGGCACCGGACGACAGCAGGCTCTGGCAGTTTGATCCGGTGGCGATGGTGCTGATCCCGCCCGTGGGCGAAAGTTTCGCACTCTCTGCCAGCGAGGCGCGGTTGATTGCGATGCTGATCACCAAGGACCCGGAACCGGTTCGGCGTCAAGATCTGATCGAGTTGTTCGGGATCAAGAGCCCGAATATCCGGCGCATTGATACGACGATCTATCGGCTGCGCCACAAAATAGAACAGAATACCGGCTATCCGTCTCCGTTCAGCACGGTGCATGGGGTGGGATATCGCAATGAGGGGTTGAGCGCGACGGTGCCGCTGAGCTTTTAAAGTGGCATGCCGCGTGGTTCCGGTTACAATCACTGCATTGTTTTCGGGATTGCAGGGTATGGCGTGAAGCGTGAATTGCCGCCGACAGCGGGGCTGGCTCCGCGATGGAGGGATTTGTTCGATCATCCGGACAGGCCTGTCGGATCATCGGGCTACGTGATGTCACGCCCGCGGCATGCGGCACAACAGTTTTTCAAACGGTTGACCCTTTCAACCAGCAAATCTGCAAGGGCCGGTGGTGCCGATGGTCAGCATGACAATCATGATCATGTTCTAAGCCGCCATCTGGCTCAATCGATCGGCACCGACGAGGTCGTGATGGTCAATTCGGGCTTTGCAGCGCTGGTGATTGCCTTTGAGTATCTCAAAAAGGGCGCGTTGGGGCGCGAGGTGATCCTGCCTGCCTTCACATCACCCAAAGTGGCGATGGCGGCGCATCGGGCCGGTTTGAGCGTGCGCCTGTGCGATACCGGACAATCGCGGTTCGATTTCGATCTGGGCATGCTGGCGCGGCTGGTCGGCGGTCATACTCTGGCGGTGGTACCGACCCATTTCGGCGGGCATATCACCCCGATAGCCCCGCTGAAGGTACTGTTGCAGGGCATTGCCCCGCATGTGGTGCTGGTCGAGGATGCCGCTCAAGCCTTCGGGGCGCGCGTCAGGGGGCAGCCGGTCGGTCTGGCGGGCGATCTGGGCCTGTTCAGCTTTGCCAGAGGCACGGGCCTGACGCTGTTTCAGAGCGGCTGTCTGGTCAGCGACAATCCGATCATCCGGCAGGGTTTGAAAAATCTGGCGGCACGCATGCAGCCTCCTTCGTGGCGGCACGAATGGCGGCAATGTCTTGGCCTGTTGGCCTATCATGCCTTTTATGATGCCGAACATTACCGGCTGGTCTATGGCGCGGCCAGCCATCGCAAGGGCACCAGCCTGCCGCGCTACGCACTGTACGGGGAAGATGACTGGTCTGCCCTGCCGTTGCACCGTTTGGGGGCATGGCGGCAGCAGGTGGGGTTCAATGCCTTGCAACGCTTGGACACGCATCGGCAGGCTGTGGCAGGACGGGTGGCGCGGTTGTTGTCGGTGTTGCAATCGGTGCCGCGCTCGGAAGTGCATGTGCCGCCCGCCGGTGTTAGCCTGTCCTTCGGTTTCCTGTTTGTCAGCATGGCGAGCCGCAAGCAGGCCGACAGGGTGCTGGCCCAATCCATCGAAGAGGGGTTGGGTGTTTCGCGGCTGTTTGCAGGACCGCTGACGGCCTATCCGGCATTGAAAGGCATCATCCCGCCTGATCCGATGCCGCAGGCCGAGGCCTTGGCCGCACGGACTCTGACTGTCACCACATCCCCGCTGATGACAGACGGCGAGATCGAGAAAATCGGCCGTCTGTTCCGCAATGCGGGCAAAGATTTTTAAAGTCCGTCTTATTCCACCGGCGGCGTGCCGTGGGTGTGGAAGCTCTCGACGGTTTTCAGCCCCCAGGCCTGTCCTTTGGAACGCTCTGCCTGTGTCCAGCGGATCGGCTTCCAGTCAGGCGCCAGCATCAGCCGCGCCCCCGCATTGGCGACTTCGACCCGATTGCCGCCCGGCTCCCAGACATAGAGGAAGAAGGTCTGTTGCACCGCGTGTTTGTGCGGTCCGGTTTCGATAAACACGCCGTTTTCCAGAAACACATCGGCGGCGCGCAAAATATCCTCGCGGCAATCGAGCGCATAGGTCAGGTGGTGGAAACGTCCGGCCACGCCGGTATTGTCCTTGGTGAAGGCAATGTCATAGGTCTTGTTGGTGGCGGTCATCCATGCGCCTGCCTCGGTGCCGTCATCCAGCACGATCTGTTCGGTCAGGCGCATGCCCATGCCCTGCTCGAAAAACACGCGGGTTTCGGCCACATCCAGCACCAGCAGGTTCAGATGGTCGATCCGGCGGGCATTGCAGCCGCGGGCGGGATATTTCATCGCCTGATTTTTCAATGCGGGCCTGAGTGCTTCGGGGGCTTCATACCATTTGGTGTCGTAATAGAGCTCGATCGGATGGCCGTCGGGCGTGCGGGCGCGATAGGACGGGCCGTGGCCGAGATCGCCATCGGTCCAGCCCACGCCCCAGCCTTTGTCCTGCAAGACTTTGACGCGGCGTTCCAGCGCCTGCTGGCTCATGGTGCGCCAAGCCACATGGCCCATGCCCGAGGTGCGGGAGGCGGTAAGCTTCAGCGTATGGAATTCGTAATCATCCCAGCCGCGCAGATAGACGCTGTCGCCCTCGCGCCCGCTTTCGGTCAGGCCCAGCACATTGACAAAGAAATGGACGCTTTCGGCCAGTTTGGGGGTGAACATCTCGACATGGCCGAGATGGGCAATGTCATGACAGGGTTCGGTTTGTTCGCTCATTGTGCGCTCCCTCATTTTTGTTATTGGGCCTGCTTTGCAGGCATGAATCAAGTCACAGCCGGATAAAAAGGTATTTCCACTTTGCGTCTTGATCAGAGTCGGGGCAGTTTATAAAGCTTGATGCAACAGACCGGCAAACGGCACAGCAGGAGGGAGGGAAGCAGATGGCCATTACAAATGGTGATCATGCGGGCATTGCCTGCATGTTGATGCGCGGCGGTACATCCAAGGGCGCGTATTTTCTGGCCGATGATCTGCCCCAAGACCGTGCCAAACGCGATGCCGTCTTGTTGTCGGTCATGGGTTCGCCCGATCCGCGTCAGGTCGACGGGGTCGGCGGCGCGCATCCGCTGACCAGCAAAGTGGCGGTGGTCTCGCGCTCGAGCGAGCCGGGGATTGATATCGATTATCTGTTCTGCCAGGTCTCGGTGGATCGTCCGCTGGTCGATACCACGCCCAATTGCGGCAATATTCTCGCCGGTGTCGGCCCCTTTGCCATCGCGCGCGGTCTGGTCAATGCGGGCGATCCGCATACACGTGTGCGCGTGCGCACCGTCAATACCGGCACGGTGGCCGATCTGCTGATCGAGACCCCCAACGGCGTGGTCAACGAGGCCGGAACAGCGCGGATCGATGGCGTGCCCGGCTTTGCCGCCCCGATTGCCATTGATTTTCTGGATGCCGAAGGTTCGGTCTGCGGGGCTTTGTTGCCTACGGGGCGCAGTGTCGATCATGTGGCGGGGGTGAATGTAACGCTGATCGACAATGGCATGCCGGTGATTGTGCTGGCGGCCTCCTCGGTCGGGCGCACCGGCTATGAACCGCGCGACCAGCTGGATCGGGACACGGCTTTGAAAGCGCGGCTCGAGGAGATCAGGCTGGCCGCCGGTCCCTTGATGAATTTGGGTGATGTGCGCGACAAGGTGGTGCCCAAGGTGATTTTGGTGGCGGCTCCGCAAGCAGGCGGCAGTATCGCGACCCGCTCTTTCATTCCGCATGAATGCCACGCCTCGATCGGCGTGTTTGCCGCCGTGACGGTGGCAACAGCCTGTGTCTTGCCCGGTTCGCCCGCACATGGACTTGCGGTCTTGCCCGAAGGTCCGGTCAAGGTGATTTCGGTCGAACATCCGACGGGTGAATTCTCGGTGCGGCTGACACTGGAAGGCGAAGGCGGGGCTGTGAAGGTGACGCAGGCGGGCCTGTTGCGCACTGCGCGCAAATTGTTTGACGGCAGGATTTTCCCGCGTTGGGATGTCTGACAAAGCGGTTGCAAAGGAGAAAGAGACGATGAGCAAGGGCAAAAGCGGCTTGGTGATTACCGCCCATCCGGGGGATTTTGTGTGGCGGGCAGGCGGGGCGATTGCGCTGCATCACGCCAAGGGCTACCGGATGAAAATCCTCTGCCTGTCGTTCGGCGAGCGCGGCGAAAGCCAATGGGCATGGAAACAGGCCGGCGTAACGCTTGCCGAGGTCAAGGCCCAGCGCAAGGCCGAGGCCGAAACCGCAGCCCATATTCTTGGGGCCGAGATCGAGTTTTTCGATGCTGGCGATTATCCCTTGCACACCACGCCCGCGATGATGGAACGGGCGATCGATGTGATGCACGAGTTGAACCCGTCTTTCGTGCTGACCCATTCGCTCGAAGATCCCTATAATGTCGATCATCCCGAGGCGACGCGTTTTGCGCAAGAGGCGCGGATCATCGCGCAAGCAGCGGGCCACAAGCCCGATCCCGCCCGCGCCTATGCTGCCCCGCCGGTGTTCCTGTTCGAACCGCACCAGCCCGAACAATGCAATTACAAGCCGAATGTGATCCTCAACATCGACGATGTCTGGGAGACCAAGCGCAAGGCCTTCGAAGTGCTGTCGGCGCAAAAACATCTGTGGGATTATTACACCCGTGTGGCGCTCAATCGCGGCATGCAGGGCGGCCGCAATTCGGGCCGCGCGATGACCTATGGCGAGGCCTATCAGCGCCTGTTCCCGATGGTCTTGGAGGAATTGGCATGAAAACCGTCGTTGTCCGCAACCATGACCGCGTCGATCCCGCCATTGCCGAAGCTCTGGCCGGTTACGGCGTGTCGATCGTGCATGAAAGCATGGGCCGTATCGGCCTGATGCAGCCCTATATGCGGCCTGTCTGGGCGGGGGCTTCGATTGCCGGCAGTGCCGTCACCGTGCTGGCCCAACCGGGCGATAACTGGATGCTGCATGTAGCGGTCGAACAATGCCAGCCCGGCGATGTGCTGGTGGTGGCGGTGACCACCGACAACAGCGACGGCATGTTCGGCGATCTGCTGGCCACCTCCTTGCAAGCGCGCGGGGTCAAAGGCCTGATCATCGATGCCGGATGCCGCGATGTCCGCACGCTGAAGGAGATGGGCTTTCCGGTCTGGTCCAAGGCGATTTCGGCCAAGGGCACGGTCAAAGCCACTTTGGGGGCGGTCAATGTGCCGGTTGTCTGCGCCGGTGTCGCGATCCGCGCCGGTGATGTGATTGTGGCGGATGATGACGGTGTAGTCGTGGTGCCGCTGGAACAGGCCCAAGCGGTGGCCGACAAGGCGTCCGAGCGCAAGGCCAACGAAGAGGACAAACGCCGCCAGCTTGCCTCGGGCGTGTTGGGGCTCGACATGTACAAAATGCGCGAGCCGCTGGCCAAAGCCGGTCTGGTCTATGTCGACCATCTCGATGATGTCTGAGGCAGGCAGATAGCCCGTGACCTGTTGCGGGCCGTTTGCACCAAGCACGAGTGTGGTGGTCAGGCCTTTACGACAGGCGTAAAGTCCGACCATTGCTCGATTCTGAAAGCACGGATATCGCGCACGGAAGCGGGAAACCATGGCAGGGCACGCAAGGCCTGAATGGTCAGAAACAGCTTTGCCATATTCTCGTCGTCGGTCACATAAAGGCTGCCTTGAACACGGCGGAAGCCATGTTGACCGAGAATTGTGCCGATCTCGCTATAGGCCTGCGAGACGCCTTGCGGATGGTGCTTTTCAGTGTCGGCGACCACCAGATCGAAAGCGATGGCATACATCAAACCGCCTCGGGGTCGTTATTCAGGCGCGTGAGCCGATATTCTGTCTTTTCACCGGTTTCAATCATGGTGACTTCGACCATCCAGTCTCCACAGGGCAATTGGCGCGTGGCATGGCCGACCTGATATTTCGAGCCGAGCGGCCCGAAACTCTTGATGCGGCCAACCGGAATGGGAGGCAATGGCGATGCTGGGATCACAGTGTCGACGCGTTGATGGGCCGATGACATGACTTTCTCCTGTGAAGAAGTCCTCGTCTTCGATCATACGCCCGAGTCTGGCTGACAGCAATCCTGCCGACAGCCAGACGCGTGCGTGTGAAGTGCCTTATTTTGCCCGCGTCACAAAGGCCGCGCCAAATGTCAGGATCAGGCTTGGCAAAGCCGAGCCGAATTGCGGGGCCCATTGGGTTGCGCCGTGGAAACAGGCGATGCCCGCCAGCCAGATCAGGCCTGCGGTGATATCAAACGCCCTGTCGCTTGCCTCTTGGCTGTGGCCGAAGGCCAGACGGCCCAAAATCACCCCGTAAAGCGGGACAAAGATCGAGCTGAGCAGCAGCAAAAACGGCTCCAGCGCATGCATGGGCAGGATCATCGCCAGACCCGTGCAGAGGATGGCAATCGCCAGACCCCATTGGCGGATCGACACCGTCGGCATCAGCGCATGCGAGGAGACCGAGCCCGAATAGACATCGCCATAGGCATTGTCCAATTCATCGAGCAGGATCAGACCGAGTGCCAGCAGTCCGCCTTGGGCCAGCAGAAGGGTGTTGACCAGATTGGCATCGGGTTCCGACAGGCTGGCCACGACAATGCCGAGACCATAGCACCAGCTATTGGCAATGGCATAGCCGATCCATGTGCCGCGCATGGTCGAGACGCCCGAGCGGCCGAAGCGGGCATAATCGGCCACCAGCGGTAGCCACGACACCGGCATGGCAATCACCAGATCCAGTCCGGTCAACAGGCCCATCCCGCCGGTGCCCGGACGGTTCCAGAAAGCTTGTGCATCCTGCGCCATCACTTTGCCGAGGAACTGCCAGCTCAACCAGACCAGCGAGGCGATCACCAGCGGCAGGCCGAAGCGGTTCACAAAGCCGCGCACCAGTGTCAGCATCGAGCCCGTCATCAACAGGCTGAGGATTGCGCCCCAGACCAGCGTGGCCAGCACCATTGCCAGAGGGCTTTCGGGTGGCAGGTTGAACATCTGTGCGCCGATCGCCGTGGTGCCGTCGCGCATCACCACCAGCTCGAACGTGGTCCAGCCGATCAGCTGCACGATGTTGAGCACAATCGGCAAACGGGCAAAACCGCTGCCATAGACGCGATGGATCAGGCCCGCGCTGGACAGGCCGGTATCGGTGCCCAGTTTGGCGGTCCAGGCCAGCAGGCCCGAGCCGATCACCGAGCCGAGCACAATGGCCAGCAAAGCATCTTTTGTTCCCATGACGGGCACAAGATAGGCGCCCATCTGGATCACCAGCAGGCCGACCCCTAGGCTGAACCACAGCGAGACATGCGACAAGCCGCCTAGGGAGCGGGCCGAAGGGCTGACTGGCGCAAGGGCTTCGTTGGTCGGGGCGGAGATCTGATCAGTCATGACGGGCCTTTGATCGGGTGGTGGGTATGCATCAATTTGCATCTTGCCGACATAGCGCGTCACAAGCCTGCATCAAGTGGCTGTTTGCGGCAAATGGGAACGCTTGTCCAATCCCTTCAGCGGATCAGGCAGACATCATCACGGATTTGGAGAATAAAAGTCAGGCACTCAGTGCTTGTTGGTCAGGTGCAATTCTTCCTGACCCTGAAAAAACCGCACGGCTTTGCCTTGCAGCTTGTGCGGGTAATTGGTGGGCCGCTCAAGCCGTTTGCTGTGATCGGTCCCAGGTTTGTGCTGGTTGCCGACCAGTGCAAAATATGCCGACAGATCAATAATCTGTGCCCCTGTTTCGGGGATCAGTTGCTCTGCTTTGAGTGGCAGTTGCATGAGAGGAAGTGGACGGGTCGCAGCCATGATCAATTACCTTAATGTGTTCACGAAGGTATCTGCATTTCCCGTGCCAAAGGCGCTTCACATCGGATAAAAAATATAGTTGTTGAATTACAGGGGCTTGATTGGGCTGTCGGATTCACGACATGGCAAATGACCTGTGGATATCGTCAGTCACAGGGAAATTTTGGCACTGGCAAGTGCGCTTTTGACCACGGCTTTGCTTTGTGCCCAAAACCCGTCCCTGGTCTCGCGCTTGACGCATTGGCCCTTCGATTGCGCACCGGGAGCGGCAAAGGTGTCGGGCGGGCACAGGATGGGGTAGATCGCGCCGACCGGCACATAATGGTTGGGCGGCGAAATCTTGCATTCATAGCCTGCGGTATAAAAACCGGGGCTGCAATGAGGCCTGGTCGCGCCGCGCAGGCCCGGGCCATCGGGCGGTAGAGCCGGCTTTTTCGCTTTGGGTTTTTGAATGGGCGACGCATCATCTGTCTTGGACGCAGAGACGGGTTTGGCATTGTGGATGTCGAAGCCGTTGAAATCGGCACTGATAAAACTCGGGCCGACATAAGCCGCACCGACAAATCCGGCGGGGGCGGCAAGTGCCATAGAGGCCAACAGAACGGGTTCGAAAATACGCATTACTAAAAATCTCCGAGCCTCGGCTGAATACTCCTGAACTAGAATTTCAGAGCAGTGCCGTTTCAACCCGGTGTCCGCGTCACCCGCTGCGTTTGTCCCAGAAACGCTTTATCGCCCTCACTTAACGATATTCGCAATGCCCGTGATACCCGTGCGAAGGGACAGGGACATGACACCGATCAATGATGATTTTTTAGGCAAAAATACCGAATTTGATTATAAAAACAGCAAAAAAACCCGCCGGTTTTCTGGAAAAAATGCATTTGTTTCTTTACATAGCAGCATCTGCCGCTTTCTTGTCCAGCGGGACAGCGGATCATCAAAAAGACCATGCCGTGGGGGACATCTGCCATGATCATTGACCGAATTTTGACCCTGTTGTTGTGTTGCGTTGCTGTGCTCTTGCTTGGCACCGTGCCGGGTGCGGCGGCTGAAACTGCCAAATTGGACGCTGCCAATACGGCATGGATTTTGACCGCTTCGGCTCTGGTGCTGTTTATGACCCTGCCGGGACTGGCGATGTTTTACGGCGGGCTGGTGAGGTCCAAAAACGTGTTGTCCGTGATGATGCAATGCGTGGTGATTGCCTGCCTGTCCTCGGTTTTATGGCTGGCTTGCGCCTATAGCCTGTCCTTTGCGGAAGGCGGCGCGCTGGTCGGCGATCTCTCGAAGGCGTTTTTGCTCGGGATGGGGCGTGACGATCTCAACGGCACGCTGCCCGAAAGCGTGTTCTTCCTGTTCCAGATGACCTTTGCTGTGATTACTCCGGCCTTGATCATCGGTGCCTTTCCCGAGCGGATGCGCTTTGGCACGGTCGTGGCGTTCAGCGGATTGTGGCTTTTGGTGGTCTATGCACCGGTGACCCATTGGGTCTGGGGTAGCGGCTGGCTGATGCAACGCTCGGTGATGGATTTTGCCGGTGGTCTGGTGGTGCATGCCACGGCAGGCACTTCGGCGCTGGTTGTCGCCTATCTGCTCGGCCCGCGTGATGGTTTCCCCAAAGAGCTGCGTCCTCCCCACAATCCCGGCATGACGATGATCGGTGCGGGCATGTTGTGGATGGGCTGGTACGGCTTTAACGGCGGTTCGGCCCTGACAGCGGACGGCGCGGCAGGCATGGCGATCCTTGTCACCCATATGTCGGCCTCTGTCGCCGGTCTGGTCTGGATGGCGCTGGAATGGATCCGCTTCGGCCGTCCCAGCATGGTTGGCACAGTCACCGGCGTGGTGGCCGGTCTGGCAACCGTCACGCCCGCTTCGGGCTTTATCGGGCCGATGGGCGGCGTGATTTTGGGCGTCAGCGGTGCTGTGGTGTGCTTTATGGCGGTCGATATCGTCAAGCATCGCTGGTTCATCGATGACTCGCTCGATGTGTTTGCCGTGCATGGCGTCGGCGGTATTCTGGGTACATTGCTGGTGGCCTTTCTGGCCCATCCCTCGCTGGGCGGTGTCGGCTATGGCGCCGATGGCACGATGTGGGGCCAGTTCCAGACGCAGTTGATCGGGGTGGCCAGCGTCATGCTGTGGTCGGCAGGGGCTTCTGCCCTGCTGATGTTTGCCTTGAAAGCCACGCTCGGCCTGCGTGCCAGCCATGATGATATCGACGAAGGGCTGGATCTGACCCAGCACGGCGAGCGCGGTTATACGCTCTGAGCTGTTTCAATCT
>Ga0114972_10001680_pt1 | contig 16594 bp, 12 predicted proteins | sample M_140807_EF_Meta_FD_87354 | JGI IMG/M metagenome (GOLD analysis project Ga0114972, IMG submission 87354) | Freshwater microbial communities from Lake Montjoie, Canada to study carbon cycling - M_140807_EF_MetaG | ecosystem: Environmental > Aquatic > Freshwater > Lake | place: Lake Montjoie... | reverse complement strand
GATTGCACGCACAGTTCGGGATACCCGACACCCCCATTCTGCTGCCCGCCGAATGCGAACTGAACGGCCACAACACCAGGAATCACGATGTCGGTGAGGTGCACCCATGCGCTATTGCCGCCGGCGTCATAGTTGACGGTATGGAGGTCTGTGAAGTCGACGCCATTGGTAGAGTATTTGATCGTAACATTCGGATTCCTGCGCCCGCCGTCACCCCAGCCGGAGAACACATCAATGTCGCCAATGGTCTGAGCACTCGCAAAGGTGTAGGTGAGGATCCAGTTGTCGTGAATATAAACCTCGCCAGGACCGCCGCCGCCACCCGGTGGCACCAACCCAAAGGATCCGTCGGTGAGTGTTGACCAACTGTTGGAAGTCTTCTCATCGGGGCTCGGGGTGACAGGCGCGCCATTGGACGGCGTCAGCACCGTGCCAGGGAGCGCGAGAAGGTTCAGTGCCGCGTCGGGCACATTTGCCTGATAGCCGTTGCTGCCTTCGGCGAAAGAAGCCGACACGGCGGTTTCAGTGACCTCACCATGGCTGATTGATGCCAAGGCGAGGAGGAACGTACTGATAATTGCTGATTTCATGGTGCTTTTTCGTGTTATTGGTTGGGTCGTGATGATTCAGGGTGGTAAGGATATGGGAATGATTGCGGCAGGAAATAGATCAGGGCACAGTGACATGGAGGCGACCGAATACCTTGCCGTCCGGTGCGTTGGACACCGGACGGTGATGACAATGGTATCCGGGTCGGTTTCGAGGCTGCCCGGCGTGTGAATCAGTTAGGTGTCACGACCAGCCGCACGAAGAGTGTGCCCATGCCGCCCGGCAGGGTGTATTCAACCGAGGTACCGAGGTCGGTGGCAGCCACGTTCGTCCAATTGATGAGGTCGGGAGAGGTCTCGACCTGCCAAGTGCCATTGAAGGCAGTATCCTTGGGCCAGATGATCTTGTGGTTCTCGTCCAGACCGGGATTGGAGGTGAAGGACGAGCCGCTCTGGCCCATGAAGTATTCGACTCCATTCTTCACACCGTCGTTATCGTGGTCGTCACCGGGAGATTGACCGGGAGCGTTTGCGGCGGCCCACGAGGCGAAGCCGCCAACCGTCACCGTCAGGATCACGTTGCCTGAGTTCACCGAAACAGTGGCCGAAGTGCCCAGCGCGAGCCCGGCACCACCTACGGTAACCGGATAGGAGGGAGTGGCATTCTCGGTGATGCTGCCGGTGCTGCCGTCGCCCACCTGGATCAACCGATAGATGCCCGCGCCCAAGGGCGTCGCGGCGGCATTGGTGACGGTGAAGGTGTTGTTGTCCAGAATCAATGCACTTTGCGAAACCTTCAACGCGGGACGCGCGACATCACCGCTAAAGGTGGTTGGAGTGAAGGCCAGTTGGATCGGCTGCGCGCCAAGGCTCACGGTGCCGCTGACAGCACCTTTGATGGTGGCGGCCGTTGCTGCTCCGCTGGCCGTCAGAGTGGTGCTGGGACTCAAGACATAGGAGCTGATGGCGGACACGTCGAAGGTTGTGCTGGCCGCGAGTGTTAGATTGGTGGCATCGTTGATGGATCCCGAGGCCCCCAGCTTCAGCGTGCCGACATTCACGGCCATGGTGCCGCTGAAGGTGTTGGCGACGTTGAGGGACATCGTGCCGCCACCAATCTTGATCAATCCACCGGTGCCGCTGATGATACCATTGACGGACATGCCAGTGTCAAAGGTCGTGTTTGCGTTCAGGGTGATGGGGCCGCTCCAGGTTGCGCTGAACCCGTTGTTGGCGGTGATCGTGCCGCCATTGAAGATTCCAGTTTTCGTGACGACCGTGCTGGGGCCGTTCAAATCGAGGAACGTGCCGTTGGCGAGAGTAATGGAACTGCCGGAGCCGAAGCCCCCGTTGCCTCCAGCATTGGAAGTCAACCTGCCATTGCTGACGACAACGGGGCCGCCGAAGCTGTTTGCCGAGCTTCCTAGGTTCAGGGCACCCGAGCCGGTCTTGGTAATGCCGCCCGCACCGGAAACAACACCATTGAGGGTGACGTTACCGATCAGGTTCACAGTGGTGTCGGCGTTCAGGGCAATGTTGTTGCCGACCGTGGAGTTTACTGCGGCGCTCTGGTTGATTTCCGGCGGGGTGGTGCCGTTGCTAACGAGAGCCAGTCCGTTGCCGTTGATCGTCACTGTCGAGCCGGTGAAGTTCAGTTGATTGAGAACAAAGCCATCGGCGAGGTCCTGAGTGGCGGTATAGGTCCCGGACTGGTTGAAGTTCATCTTGTATTTTGCCAGGCCGGAGGTGGCCGGCGGCAACGCAACGCCAGCTTCATTGGTCCACTTGGACGCGCTGCTCCACGTGCCGGCCAATGGAAAATTCCACGTGAAGGTCTCTGCGGTCGCGATCACGATGCCGGACTGCGTTCCGGCGACGGATGATCCGGTATCGGTGGCGGTGATGGATTGTGTGCCATCTGTGTTGAACGTCACGCCGTTGGTGAAGGTGTGTGTGCCGCTGTCACCACCGGTAAATGTGTAGTCAGCGGGCAACACCGCCGCTCCGTCGGTACTGGTGAAGTGGATCGTGCCTGTGTAATTGGTGGCGAGGTTATTGTAAGCATCCTTCACGGTGACCGTCTCGCTGACTGCCGCGCCCGCCCATTGCAGACTTGGCGCACCAGTCACTGTCAAGGAGGCGGCAGCGGCCGGAACCACGCTGATGCCGGTTTCAGCACCCGAAATGTAGGACGCCACCGTGTCGGTCGCTGTGATGGAATGGGTGCCCGCAGTCCTGAGCGTCACCGCATTCGTAAAGGTATGCACTCCATTATCCGAGGGCTGGAAAGTGTAGTTGGCGGGCAACACGGCCGCGCCATCGGTGCTGCTGAAGGTCACCGTGCCGGTATAGCTGGTGGCCGTGCTGCCACCGGCGGTCTTGGCCGTGATCGTCACGCTGCCCGGCGCGCCTGCAACCGCTGAAGTTGGGAAGCCCTCAACGGTCAAGGTGGCCGCAGAAGCCCCCGCCGCCACAACAATGCCGGACTGGGTGCCGCTGATCGAACTCGTGACCGAATCAGCGACGGTGATGGATTGGGTGCCTGGTGTGTTGAGCGTGATGCCGCTGGTGAAGGTATGCACGCCGTTGTCAGATGGCTGGAAGGTATAGTCCGCCGGCAATGTCGCCGCGCCATCGGTGCTGGTGAAATGGATGGTGCCCACGTAGCCGGTAGCGGTGGCCCCATAGAAATTCTTGGCTGTGACCGTCATCGTACCTGCCGTGCCAGCGGTTTGGGTGCCGGAATAATCGCTCAGGGCAAAGGTGCTGGTTTGAGCCGGCGTGACAACGAGATCCACGGTGATCGAATTGGCGTTGTAATTTACAGTCGCGGTATATCCTCCGTTCGCAGTGACACTCTGGAAGGTGCCGCTGATGCCCGACGCATTGGCCGTTTGCACGATCACCGCCCCAGAGACGGATGCGCCGCCCAAGCCGGTGGTATCAATCACAAGGTCCACATTGCCGCAGGCAAAGACCGGGGTCGCATTGCTCAGTGAAACCTTGTCCGCCGTGGAGGTCGTCGGCACACGGACTTTGAGTTTGCCGGAAGCGGCGAAAGCCGGGGCCGTGGCATTGGCCAGGGTGAGCGTGCCCGCAGCGCCGGAAAGAGTCGGTTGGACAATGCCGCCAGCGTTCACCGTCACGGTTCCATTGATCGTGCCGGTTCCGCCGAGAGTTCCGCCATTCAGCACCGTAACGGCACTGCTGGCGTGCGTCGAGCCAGGGCTGTTCACCAACAGCGCGCCCGCGCTCGCGGTCGTGGTGCCGGTGTAGGTGTTGACCGCTGTGAGGGCCAACGTGCCATCACCGGATTTGACAAGCTTGCCGACGCTGGAAGCGCCGTTGGCAACCACCGCCGCAACATTCGCCGTGCGGTTGGCCTCGATATTGAAGGTATGGTCGTCACTGCTGCCGACCAGGCTCACAGTCAGACCGGTGCCGATGCTGATGTCGGTGCTGGCATCGTAGTTCTGGATGCTGCCTGCACTCCAGTTGAAATTGCGCGTAGCGGCCCCCGCTCCCTTTTGCACCGTCGTGGCGCGCAGCGTGCCGCTGTTCAGATTGAAATTGCCAATGACCGCGTTGTTTCCATTCTTGTTGCCGATCGTCAGTGTCGCCACCTTGACGGTGCCGCCGTTCAAGCTCAGAGTGCCAGTTTGCGTCCCGTTGCCGCCACCGCTAGCATCTTGCCCAAGAACGATGGTGGTCGCATCCAATGTGCCGCCTCCCATGATAAAGCTTCCGGTAGCATCCTGCGAGCTTGTGCTGGTTCTGGTGCTTCTGCCGATCATCAAAGTGCCCACCATCGCATCGAGCGCGCTGGTTCCTGTCACCCCTGTGGTCAGATCGATCTTCGCAGTTGGGCTGGGGTTTGCTCTGTTGCCAGCGGTGGAGGCAATGACGATGTCGGCCCTGCTGCTGCCGCCAGCCGTGCCGCGAATCGTCAGCGATGGGTTGCTCGCCAGGCCGGTGGCGAAATCCAGTGTGGCCGTGGCCCTGCCGACCGAACCGACGTTGAATGCCGTGGCGTTGATGGTGTTCGACTGTCCTAAATGTACGGTTGCGGTGTTCGTATATTGAACGCCCGTATCCAAGTCAATCACAGCGAAAACCGAAGCCGTGATCGAGTTCGAAGTTGTGGCCAGCGTGAGCGTGTCGCTTTCGTTACTGGTACCTGTTAGATTGCTGGAATTCTGAGTACCGACGCCGAATTTATTGTTGGACGCACTGTAAACAAAATTGGACACGCCAGCCAGGTTGACGACTTTCCCCACTGTGCCGGCACTCCCGGCGGGCGCGCCGAGAATGAAGTTGCTCGCACCATTGAGGGTTAGCGTGCCGCCCCCTTGAACAGTATAGGTCTGATTGGCGGTGTTGGCGAAAGTCATGCCTGACAGCGTTTGGCTGGTGCCGCCCAGATCCAGAACGGTGTTGTTGCCACTGAAGTTGAATGCGCCAGTGTTCAGCAGGCGGTTGGTGCCGCCGCTGAGTGCCAGCGTGCCGCCGGTGATGGTGGTCGCCCCGCTGGTGGTGTTCGCGCCGGAGAGGATCAACTTGCCGGCACCTGCTTTGGTCCAAGCGGTTGATCCGGCGATGACCGCGCTGATGGTGGCGCTGCTGCCGGTGCCCATGGCGCTGACGGTAATGGTGGGAGTTGTGCCCGCGAGTGTAAGGGTGTTGGCACCACTGCTAGCGTTGTCGTCCAAGATCCAACTGAATGCAGTGGCGGTATCAGTATCTCCAAAGGTCAGGCCGGTAAGGGTGCGCGAACCATCGAGACGGACGGTATTGTCCGCGGTGAGGTCCAGCGTGTTGAAAGCCGCGCTGAAACCGGAAGCATCGGCCACGATGCCTCCGCTCCAGTTGGCGGTGTCACTCCAGTTTCCACCGGAGGGTAGTTGGGTCCAGGTGCCGTTGGCGGCGCGAGCTACTGCCGGGGCGAGAACAGTCAGCACGCAAGTGAGCAACAGATGTCGGGCTGTGGATCTTGGTTTCAGTTTCATTGGTATTGGTTGGTTCGTTTACGGATTTATTTGGTTTGAAGCCTTGTGTTCTGACGATAGGGTGCTTGGGCAAGCCACGCGTAAGGTGGGAAATGTATCCCACCCGAAAACGGCACCAAGAAATTATTTCTTGACTACCGCGCCTAACATAGAGCAGGTTCAATGAGATGTCCGTCGTGCGCCGCCAATCCTTGCCAAAACTGACTGCCGAAGTGCTGCGTGATGGGCTGCTGACTGGGCGTTGGGTCGGGACGCTGCCCGGCGAGATCAAGCTGGCGCAGGAGTTGGGTGTCGGCCGCAACACCGTCCATGCGGCACTGCGGTTGCTTGAAGCTGAAGGGTTGCTGGACAAGCAGGGACTGGGCCGCAGTCGCAAAGTGGCAGGATTGGGTTCTGGCGACAAGTCGCGGGGTCCGCTGCGCGTGGGCGTGCTCCTGCACGAGCGGATGGTGGATGAAAACCCGGGGATGCAGGGGATACTGGCGAAGCTCCAGCACGAGATCGAGCATGCTGGCCACGTTTGCTTTTTCTCCGAACCCTGCCAGGCCGGCCTGCGCCACAATATCAGGCGCATCGCCAAATATCAGGCCGAGATGCAGGCCGATGCCTGGGTGGTGGTGGCCCCGCGCCCCGAGGTGGTGGAATGGTTCGCTGCGCAGCCATTTCCGGCCATTGCGCTCGGCGGCAGCAATCCCGACGTGAACCTGGCCAGTACGGGCACGCTCGCTTCTCCTGCGCGGGCGGAGGCTCTTCGCCGTCTGCTGGCGCTGGGTCACACCAGGATCGTGATGATCTGTCTGAGCCGCCTGCGCCAACCGGTTCCAAGCCCCTATGTGTCGAGATTCACTGCCGAACTGGATGCCCACCACATCTCATGGAGCTACCGTTACAACGTGCCGGAGTGGGAGGAAACGCCCGCCGGTTTTCGCGCGCTGCTCACGAGGCTCTTTGCCGTCTCTGCCCCAACGGCGCTCATCATCGACGAAACGCCGCGACTGGTGGCGGTGCTGAGTTTTCTCGCGGAGCACGGCTGGCGGGTGCCGGAGCAGGTTTCCCTTTTCGTCGCGCAATGGGACAGCTCGCTGGCGTGGGGACATCCGCCTATCGCGCATGTGACCTGGGACGATACGCCGCTGGTGCGCCGCGTGGTCCGCTGGCTGGCCGCAGTGGCCAATGGCCACCCGGACCGGAAGACGGTGCTTTTTCCAGCGGAGTTTGTGCCCGGCGGAAGCATGGCACCAGTTTGGAAAGAGTGAGATGGCCAGTGTCGGCAATCAGGGAAGTCCGCGTAGAGTTCAATCGATGAGGGAAAATGTCGAACCTGACATCGGTGATGACACTGGAGTGATCGCAGATCCTCGCAAAGAAAACGAGGCTTTTTGACCGAGTTTGGTGTGGACGGTGAGAAACACCACGACTTCGTGCAGTCGACAACCCGTTCCTTGAAGACCGCCTGGCGTTTGTTGGAATGGTCAGCGGCTCGAAGGGTGAAAGTTCTGTACGCTTCAACGCAGTCGATGAAGCATCGAGGGAAATCGGTTTGTCCGGCTGGATTCTCTTGGCAGCAACCATGTTTTGCTAGGGATTTTCTAACGGATTTTCCTGCGTGTCGCCGTATGCGGTTCGGCCTTCCGCAAAAACCCGCGTCGTGTTCACTCGGCCAGCAGTCGGGAAATCCAGTCGCGTCAAGCTCGCCATTCACTGCCGAATCATCCGATGGGAATTTTCGGCACGACGGGGAGGTGCGTGTGGGCTATTGCTTTCTTCAACTGGATGATCTTTTGTGGAGCGCGGGCACCAAACTCAGCCAGGTGGTGCCGAAGGCGATCAGAATGGCGCAGCCGAGAGACGAGGCGGAGGCTCCCATGCCTAATTTTTGATCCGCATGGTTCGCAAGGTCCAGGACGGCGTGGCCTCCGAGGCCAAGAATCGCCAGCGCGCAGGCTGCGAAGACGAATTGCCCCACGAGGGACTCGTTGGTGAAGATCAGGGTGGACGGGATGGCTGCGACCATCATTGTCCCGCCAGCGATGGCAACAGGTATCAGGCCCGTAGCCATGCCGCCGACGAAAATCACGAGTCCGCCGAGGAACAGGGTGCCGACGGCGAGGCCTTCCATTTTCTCCCTCCGATCCAGAGACATGCGGGCCACAGGGTCTTTCAGGATCAGGAAATTCGCCAATCCATTCGAGAGCCAGGTGCCGAACACGAATGTGTAGTAAACTATCACGACCGGAATCACCAGCAAGGGGTGGATGGCGGCGGCGAGCGACCTGGCGATCTTAAAACCGATAATCAACCCAATGAGGATCAGCATGCGGTTTTTCTCGTTGAACTGCTGGATGAAAAACACCCAACGCAGAAACAGCCGGTAAAAGGCGGAGCGGGCGCGGTACGAGGCCTTGAGACCTTCCTTCGCGTGGCTCATGGCAGGGTCGAGCCGAAGCGCTTCCTTGAATAAATTCTCCGCTTCCTTCACTTGACCGCGTTGCAGCGCAGCCCAGCCGGAATTGGCGAAGGAAAACGCGTTCTCGGGGTCGCGCGCAAGGCGGCGGCGGCTTTCCGATTCCGATTCGTCGAGTTTTTTCTGAAGCCGCAGGGTGTGGGCTAACAGATTGGAGGCGGTCTCATCATCGGGATCAAGGGCAAGTGCCTGACGGGCGGATTGCTCGGCATCGTTCCAGCGGTGCATTCCACAAAGGGCGAGCGATTTGCAATTCCAGGAGTAAGGGTCTTCCGGGTCGAGGGCGATCGCGGCTTCGGCGAGCGGCAAGGCTTCTTTTTCGCGGTCCAGCAAGCTAAGGATGCGCGATTGCAGGGCCAGAGGAAATGATACACCGGGGAGAAGACCGGTGGCCCGGCGCGCATCTTCGAGCGCGAGTGCTTTGGCTCCTTCGATCTCCATCCTGTTCAAGGCGAGTTCGAGAAACGCTGTCGGGTCTTGAGGATTCTGCGCAAGGTGGGTGTGCAGCAGGGCGACGGCCTCCTCATGTCGGCGCATGTTGCGGAGTTGTTGGGCGCGTGTGAGTGAGCTGGTCATTTCTTCAATCCAAGGTAAACCAGCACGTCGTCATAAAATCCGCTTTGGTTGGCGTAGAGAGCGTGGTTTTTGGCGCTTTCAAACCACATGCGGGTGGAGGGCTTCACTTCTTTCGCGGCTTTTGCAAGCATCTTGCCGCTGACCGGGACGAGTGAGCCTTTGCGCATGGCCTCGCCGAGCGCGGCCTCGGTGGCCTGATCGAATACGGCGCGGAGATCGGCACCGGAAAAACCGTCCGTGCGCTTGGCGAGGTCGGCGGGGTCGAAATCGACGAGCGGTTTTCCCTTCGCATGGATTTTGGCGATTTCCGCGCGCGCACCGGCATCGGGCGGGGGGACGAAGATGATGCGGTCGAAACGGCCGGGGCGGAGAAACGCTCCGTCGAGATGCCAGGGTGCATTGGTGGCACCGAGGATGAGCAGTCCTTCGTTGTTGGCCTGGGCGCCGTCGAGTTCACTGAGGAACTGGTTGATCAGATTCCGACCCGCGGATTGGCGCATATCACGACGGTCGGCGGCGAGCGCGTCCGTCTCATCGAAAAACAAAACGGCGGGCGCCGCTTTGCGGGCGAGTTCGAAGATCTTGTGAAGCTTTTGCTCGGACTCGCCGATGTACATGTCGAGCACCTGATGGAGGCCGACAGAGAAAAACGCGGCATCGATTTCCCCTGCCGTGGCACGTGCCATCAGGGTTTTGCCGCAGCCGGGAGGACCGTAGAGCAGGACCCCGCCACCCGCCTTTTTGCCATAGGCGGCAAAGAGGTCCGCGTTCTTCAGTGGATGGATGATCTTCATGCGGATGTCGTCCTTGACCTTCTCCATGCCGCCGATGTCTTCGAATTTCATGTCCGCCTTGACGCGGAACTCAACGCTGAGATCGCGCGCGGCGACGGCATCGAGGCCCTCGAAGGGGAAATCATCATCGTCGTCCTCGGTTTGCTCGAATGTGGTGCCGGCGGATGTCATGGCCATGCGCTTGTTGCCTCCTCGATCAAGGATGTTCTGGAGCAGTTCGTCATCGGCGAGCGAGCGGTCGAGAGCGACGGCCTTGTCGTAAAACGTGCGCGCCGCTGCGGAATCACCCTCGTCCAGGGCGATCCGGGAACGCAGCAGCCAGGCCGGGGCGAAGTGCGGGTGTTTGTCGCAGAGCGCCTCCAAGCGGACGGCGGCTTCGGAGATTTCGCCGCAGAGGTCCAGCAACCGGGCGATGCCGAGATGGCCCTCCGCATGGTGGGGATCTTCGGCCAACACGCGGTCAAAACAAGCACGAGCTTCGGCCAGTTCGAACCGGTCCTCGTGCATTTTCCCCACAATCACCAGGAGCGGGACATTGCGCGGGGTGGCGGCGAGCGCGGCTTTCAGGGCTTCAAATTCCATGAGACGCGATGCAATCAGATGGCCGGAAATTAGGCAAGCTCGTTAGACAGGATTCGTTCGTCATGATGCTGAAGCTCTAACCGGGAACCCGCGATTCGGAGTTGCGGGAGCTTAGAAAACACCTGCCGCGCAAATTTCATGAGCTTTCGGTTGATTTCGAGTTAGGGTTCGGCGCCGCGATTCACCGCCGGGAAGCAAATGCCACTCATTGAGAACTCCAGCTATCACCCGCCGCTGTGGCTGCCAGGCGGGCACTTGCAGACGATTTTTTCCGCACTGCTGCGCCGGGTGCCGCAGTTGGCTGTCCGCGAGGAAAGGCTCGAACTCGCTGATGGCGATTTCCTCGACCTGTCATGGGCCGGTGCGGGCCGGCGGCGGTTGGCGATCCTCTCGCACGGGCTGGAAGGGAGCGCTCAGGACAGCTACATCCGAAGCATGGCGGTGGTGCTGTTGGATGCGGGATGGGATGTGCTGGCCTGGAATTTCCGCGGCTGCGGACCACAACCCAACCGGCTATTGCGCATGTATCACAGCGGCGCGACGGCGGATTTATCTGCCGTGATCGCTCACGCTTCCACCCGTCATCCCGCAGAATCGCTCGCACTCATCGGCTTCAGCCTCGGTGGCAATCTAACGCTCAAGTACCTGGGAGAAAATCCCTCGATTGTCCCACCGGCCGTCCAAGGTGCAGTGGTTTTTTCCACTCCTTGCGACCTGGCCGATTCGTCGCGGGTATTGGCTTCGGTGGCCAACAAACTCTACATGGAGCGCTTCCTGATCAGCATGCGCGAGAAGATCCGCCAGAAGGACCGGTTGTTTCCCGGCCAGCTCGATGTGCGCGGGTTGGAGCGGATTCGCACGTTTCAGGAGTTTGATGATCGTTTCACCGCACCGATCAATGGCTTCCGGGATGCGGCAGAGTATTGGGAGAAGAATAGCTCGCGACAGTATTTGACTGCGATCCGTGTGCGCACGCTGGCAGTGAATGCCCTGAATGATCCTTTCCTCGGGCGCTTGTGTTTCCCCCGTGAAGAGGCGGCCGCAAGTGAGTTTTTCCATCTGGAAACACCAGCGCACGGCGGCCACGTCGATTTTCCCACGGGGCCTCTTGCGGCGGGATCCTGGGCCGATCGCCGGGCCGTGGATTTTTTGGATGGAATCTAGCGGCGCATGAGGTAAAGGAAGTGAGATTTTGAATTTGACTATAGTCGTGACTACGGTTAACAGCCGCCCATGATTTTCTCGAAGGGAAAATTGAAATCGAAAATGTTGGAGTATTTCCGTGAGGTAGAGCGCACAGGAGAACCGTTGATAGTGACGGACCATGGGCGGGAGGTGCTTGAGGTGAGGCCGCGGATACCACAGATGAACTCGAAAGCTGACATCCTCGCGAAATTGAGGACCCAGTTGTTTGGAAACAAAACGGCAGACGCCATCGAAAGCGATCTCATCATGGAGCCGGAATGGCGCGAAGAAGATGAAGCGGATGACTCGTGGTGGACAGATGTAAAACCCTCCCCATGATTCTTTTCGACACTCATGTGCTGTACTGGTGGCTCGGTGATCCTCTTCGCTTGTCCGCCACCGCTCGCGATTGGACCGAGCAGCCCGCCGTCAATCCCAAGACCATTTTGATATCCACCGTGACCCTGTGGGAGCTGGAATACAAACGGCGCGAGGGGAAAATTACCTTCGCGACCTCCCTGCGCGAAGCATGGCCCACTCTGAAACTCCTGCCTGGCGTGGAATGGATTTCCCCGGCGGCGGAAGACTGGCTGAAGGCTGCGGAACTTGGCTGGAATCATCGCGATCCGGCGGACCGGCTCATCGCAGCTCTTGCTTTGAATCGCGGGGTGCCTGTGCTGACGAAGGATGAGAAATTTCATGAGTCAGATTCGCCAGTGAAGGCGGTTTGGTGAGCGGCGAGTTGGCCGCAGAACCAGGCCTGCGCCCCGCGTTTGAAGCGTAGCGCGTGTGGTTGGCATTGTTCGATGAGCGAGCAGGCATCACAGCGATGGCTTGCGCGGTGTCGAAGGTCGGCGGCCACGAGCGCGATGCGTTTCGGATCTCCCACCAGCGCCACCAGTGCGACCCACTTCGTCTTGAGCTTCTCCTTCTTCGTCAGCTCCTTGCCTTCGGTGATCTCCTCAAACTCCGCGTCGATCTTCGGCAGCTCGGCGGCGTTCAGGCTGAACTTGGAACCGAAGGAGCCATGTGGGGCGACTGAGATGGACAGCGCAACGCGTTGGGCGCAGCCCGACCGAGCGGCGGCAGCGAGGGAGTCAACCCTATGAACGACGCATTCGGCAAGGCATCGCGCAGGTTGCTGGCGAAGCCGTAGGACATCTCGCCCGTCTTTTCATTCACCTTGCCGCGTGCATCCGGGCTGTGTCAAAAAATCCGAATACCGCGATCTGCCAGACGTTGGTGAAGCTCCTCAGCGACGGAGTTGACGACCAAAACGTCCGGAGGAAACATGCTGAAAAGGCCATCGGGTTGCTGTGACTGGGTAGCGATCAACACCAGGGTTGCTGGCTGTTTGCTACGTCCCGCTGCGTGAAGCAGTTCAGCAGCGTCTGAGAGGCTTTCACCCTGCCGCTGAACACGAAGCAGGATGGGATTCTCGCCGGGTGCAGAGTTCAGCAGCGCGTCAATTCCGCGGTTACGCTGGACCGGCACAAACTTGATCCCATGAAGAAATGCGAGCGCAGCGTCATCGGATTGCACATAGGAATCGCGACCCTTTCTGAGCAATTCCGAGGACGTCTTTACCGGGTCCGCCAACCGCTTCCGCGCAAGCTCGACGGCGTCAGGAGAGACATCCATGCCGATTGCATCACGCCCAAGCAGTTGAGCCGCGACAAGCGTCGTGCCGCTTCCCGCAAAGGGATCGAGCACCACGTCTCCCGGAAGCGTGACCAGAGAGATGATGCGCTCAAGCAACAGGATCGGCTTCTGGGTTGGATAACCGACCCGTTCTTTGGCCTTTGGGTTGAGGTAAGGAATGTCCCAAACGTCAGAAATCGGAACTCCGTTTTTGTGCCCATCGTTTACAATCTGCCCGTCATCGTTGCGTGCGTAAACTGACTTGCCATGTTCATCTCGCCGCCGGCGTTGAAGAATCTGGTCAACATTGGTCGAAGGCGAGTAGTCGTCGAAAAGTTGGTGGTATTGGTAAGCGTCGGTTTTGCTATAGAAGAAAAGAGTTTGGTGGGAGGCGAGCGGACTGCGCTGCGAGTTCGACCATCGGCGATAGTGCCAAATGATTTCAGATCGAAACATTGTTTCGCCAAAAACCTCGTCGAGAAGGCAGCGTATGTGGTGCGAGGCATTCGTGTCGCAATGGAAAAAGATCGACCCGGTCGCCTTCAGGAGACGGCGGAACTCCCGTAAGCGAAGACGCAAGAATTCGAGATACTCCGTTCGCGAACTCCACTCATCGGAGAATTCGAACTTGGTCGTTCGATCACGAGTCGTGAGCGAATGAGTCTTCTGCGTGAAAAAGGGCGGATCGACATAGACCAAATCAACCGACTCTCCGGCCAGAGATCGTCCGACGGTCAGGCAGTCGCCGTGATGAACTTCACTTGCCATTTTGTTTGGTCCTTTCTGTCGCCAAGTCTTTCAAGATGCCCAGCAAGTCCACGCCAGTGCGATTCTTCACGTAGGCCCACGCCGCATCGGCGTAGTGATACTCCCCTTCCACACTCTTGTAGAGGCTCTCCAACGTCTTCTGGATGCGGATGGCTTGGTCGCGATTCGGGTAATAGAACATCACGCGGACCGGCTTGTAACCGGCATCACGAACGGCCTGCATGCGCGTATGCTCCTTAGTGATGTGATCGCCGTCCGTGGTCGCATCGCGCCACTTGATCTCCAAGGCATCGCTGCCCACCAGACAATCCACGCCGAAAAGTTTTGGCTTCTTGCCGTGCGTGTTCGAAACGCGAACCGAACCGGAATCGGGGAACTTCGCCTTGAAGCAGAGCTTCGCTGCCTCTTCGAGAAACGAGCCGGCATATTTGTAAAGAAAACGGCCCTTGTTCTGGTAAAGGTCGATCAGCTTCCCTTCGTTTTCTGAAACGCCGAGCACTGCGTAAATCAGCACATGAGTACGATCGTCGTCGTCCATCTCGGCGACGCGGGCGTCGATGCTTCGTTTCAACTCTGCCGCATAGCGATCAACCATCGGACCGAGTTGGGCGGCGCGGGTGGTGAACGCGGTGGGCTTCTGGCCTTTCCAAGCGCTTTGATACTCAGAGGTATCAAGGAGCTTGAGGACAGTGAGGTGCATGCTTTGGCGATTGGCGTATTCGTTTTGCATGTTTTTTAATTAGGTTGTTTGGTTGCTGTTATGGGGGAGAGGGGTACGAAGCGGCCGCACCAAGGGCCTAAGTGGTCCTACCAGGGGTTTAAGCGGTCGTATCAAAAGCCTAAGTGGCCGTACCAAGGGCCTAAGCGGGATTTCTGAGAGATGTTCCGTGCCATTTCCATCGAATGTTTTGGGTTTAGCAGAACCCAATTTTTTTTACAGCAATAAAATGAGGGAAATTTTCCAGGGAGATCACGCCTGGGAGATCCTCAAAGCAGGGCTCGCAGCCCCTGGCGATCCGGTGGGGGCTGGATGCTTGACGGGTCATCATGCTTCCTGAGTCACCGGCGCGGTGCGTGTCAACCCCGGTCTGCTGTCACGCGGTGCCGAGGCCATCGAAACCCAGGCACACATGGGCTTGGCAGTGGGGGCGATTGCCTGATGCTGCCAGGGAGCATGAAAGCGGCATGCTTGCTGCGGGCAAATGTCACCATGCGGCACCCGCCCCACAAGGATGGACTTTATCAATAAACCAAACTCCGAAAAATGCGCATATCCAAGGCTTGACCCCAATTACTGGACCACCCGAGCTTCAAGCCGCCCATAACCAGTTCGATTTACCTGCATGATGGTGCGCTGGAGATTGATCACAGGCTGCAGGGTCGCAAGGCCGGGGGTGGTTGCAAAATTGCCGGAAAAGCTGAGATATTGCGGGTCAGACGTGAAGTTTGGAAGTGAGATGAGAGCGGTTCTCAAAGCCTCGTAGGGAGGTGCAAAGCCCGTAGCCTGCTCGTTTGGCTCAGTGTAGTAAAAACCTGCGGGGTCCGTGGGTAGCCAACTTACAAAAGTAAACGGACCACGGGGATACTGCGCATACATCCTGTTCTCCTCGGAAACTGAGTAAAACAAGGGATTGGAATAATCGTCCGGGTTGTTCGAATAGGGGCCGTTGTAATGATAGATGACGGAAACTTTCAGATCTTGCGGGTTATCTGCCGGGTAGCACCAGTTTGCATAAACTTGGATGTTGTCGGCACTCAAATACCTCCATACACCCGTGACCAAATTGCCGAACTGGTTGGGATTTACTCTGACCCGAATGCCGTTATCAGACGCTGGAATTTGAAAAACACGGCGAAGTTCCGCACTTACGAGAGTAATGCTGGATCTCACCGTGTCGTCGGGAGCATAAGCCTCCTCCGCCCCGCCCCCGATGAAAATGTCATTGATCGCTCCGTCTCCATACATGTCGGGGTCCGAGTTATTGGTCAATCCATCGCCATCCACATCACCATCCAAGCCGTTGGCAACACCATCACCGTCGATATCCAATTCTCTCGTCTTATCCGAATCAATCAGTCCATCTCCGTCGATGTCGTTCTCGTTAGCGGTGTTGTCGGCCAGCCCGTCGGCATCCATATCAAGCTCCGCGGAGTGATTGTTCGGGAACTTGTCGCCAACGTATTTCCCACGAAGAGGGCCTGATCTCGCCGTTCCGCCATCAATGTTTCGATCCCGTCCGTTAGGAATCCCGTCATTGTCAATATCGGGGTCTGAACTATTTGGAATCCCGTCGCGATCCAAGTCTGCCGGGGTTGGAGTTTGGGAAAATACAACGGGTGCAAGACAAAAGTGTAGTGCGATAAGAGCAGAGCAACGAGTGAAGTTAAAGCGTAGTGTTTTCATAAAAATGCAAAGTTCAATTGAGCTATAGCATGCGGAATTACTTTGTCAAACCTGAAAGCTTTCAAAAGCATGATTGGAGCGAAGCCTGCGTTAGAAGGATGCGTGGCGAAGATATGTCTTGGCCCCCAGCGCCTTATCTGGCGACTGCTACGTGTTGGCAAGTGCCAGTTCGTCCAGGACTTCTTTGACGGCCCGTTCGGCGGACTGAAGCGCTCCCTCCATAAACGAACGCCACTCCGTCGCCGTCTCCGATCCAGCGAAATGCACCCGCTGCACGGGAGCAAACAAATCGGGCGCCGTGCCCCAACCACCGATTCCTCTCCGGCTGGCATAGCCGCCAAGCGAGTGCGGGTCGTCATTCCAATGGATCGAGCGGGCGGCGAGAAGCTTTGGAACGATTCCGCAACCTAGAGTCTCTAGCCATTCCAAGGCCTTGGCGATACGCTCGCGTTCCTCCGTGATGGAGCCGAGTCGGCGGGCACTGGCAGCGGTAGAAAACAAAACACAGCCGTCCCACAAGATAAACCAGTAAGACGGAAAGCGGGCTGGTGTTAAGTTGAGATCCCTGCCACTCGGTAGGGGTGTATATGCAAAACAAAACACCAACCCGCGCCAATGTAACCGTC
>Ga0114972_10001677_pt1 | contig 16612 bp, 10 predicted proteins | sample M_140807_EF_Meta_FD_87354 | JGI IMG/M metagenome (GOLD analysis project Ga0114972, IMG submission 87354) | Freshwater microbial communities from Lake Montjoie, Canada to study carbon cycling - M_140807_EF_MetaG | ecosystem: Environmental > Aquatic > Freshwater > Lake | place: Lake Montjoie... | reverse complement strand
GCTACCGCGTTCCGAGAGAGATACTCAAAGAGCCCAAAATTAGTTGCGGTTTTGGTAGGGGACGATCCAGCAAGCCAGGTCTACATTCGGAACAAGGAAATCGCCTGCCAAAAGGCCGGGATATCCAGCGAGGTTCTCAAGCTCTCGGCTTCGACAACCACTCAAGAACTCTTAGGTATTTTGGATCGACTCAATGCAGACCCATGTGTTCACGGGATCTTGGTCCAACTACCCCTTCCAAATCACCTGGAAACCAGATCGGTCCTGGATCGAATCCTGCCGACGAAAGATGTCGACGCATTCGCCCCAGAAAACGTAGGACTGATATCCCAAGGACGTCCTCGCTTTTTACCCTGCACTCCTCATGGAGTGATGCAATTGCTAGACCGCAGCGGAATCTCGATCTTTGGCAAAGAAGTGGTCGTGGTCGGACGCAGTGATATCGTAGGCAAGCCATTGGTAAGCATGTGCTTGCAGAAATCCGGACCAGGGGGGCCATCGAACGCAAATGCCACCGTGACCTGCTGCCACAGTCAAACACCCAACTTGGAGGAAATCACTCGACGAGCAGATGTTCTACTCGTGGCGATTGGCAAGCCGAATTGGGTCACCGCCCAAATGGTCAAACCCGGTGCAGTGGTAATCGACGTAGGAATCAATCGACTCGAAGACCGTTTAGTCGGCGATGTCGATTTTGAATCCGTCTGCAAAGTAGCTTCTGCGATCACCCCCGTTCCCGGCGGAGTCGGTCCGCTAACCATCGCGATGCTGCTCGACAACACCCTTCGAGCCGCCGAGCAGCAATCCCAACAGCAATCTCCGATGGTTTAGCAAGCCTTTATCTGCTCGATAATAATCAGCAGATGCTTGGCTCGCATAATGGATCCCGCCATCTTTACAAAGGCAACACCAGCTTCGAGCTCCGGCAAAGTGATGCTCGAACCAGGGCTGGTTATCGAGGTGCTTGACGAAGCGGCTTTTTTCGCCGCGCTCGCTGCGGGCGTCTCTGACCGAACGGTGCTTATCCCGCCGCCTTGACGCTTGGCGATGCTCTTGACATTGGCTACATCAGCTGCCGTAACGTTGAATGGCGTGAGCGCCTCGACCACATCGCGATTCCTGGCCTCAGGATTGTTCTCCATGTAGAGACGTATCCTCTGGGCCTTACTGAGTTCTTTCGACATGCTTAATGGATCCTTGATAGAATAGTTGACTTCTTCGACCGCGTTCTGCGCGGAACTCATTTTTTCCTCAGCCTCCCGAACGAGAACTTCTGGGACGCTCTCCACAAGGTCATCGAGCGTGATTACTCGATCTGAATCAATCATCTATGGGTACTCCTAATAGGTTTTGCAACATAGGCGCTGCTTGAATTTTCTGCAATATTTCGCAGGACTAAAAACGAATCTTCGAGCGCGTCTTGCATGCGAATGGATTGAGGTGCGCGTGAACATCCTTTTGCACCTAAATCTACCGTCGATCCGGAGAACGTTCGCATTGATGAACATCCCTACGATATCGATTCATCCAACATCAACTTGTCAACTTCCCGACTCCCGTTGGGAACCCCGCAGCTTCCTTGGCGTTTACGAGCCCGCGGATGTCAAGTTACCAACGCCGATCACATCCGCTGAGCTCAATTATCGATTGAAAAAAACGAGCGTCCAGGGATCTGCCAACCGTGACCGGTAACTCTCTAACGGCCGTTAGTATCATAGGTGTGAGTCCAGGATGGTCAAGCCGAAAAAAATGCGGTTTAGCAAACACTAAAAAAGGGATTTCTACCTAAAGAACAGGCTTGGATAGCACCTGAAAAAACGATTTTTGATACACTGTTCATCAACCGATTAACACCGATCTTTGCGAGCCGCCCCGCAAGGCTATAAGACCGTAAATAGGATGACCGATGAACAAGCCAAACGACGATGGAATTCCCTCGGCCGATGACCAAGGCCTGGGGTTGGATCGTAGCGATTATAACGCAGAAGATCTCAAGTTCCTCAACGACTTAGAGCACGTTCGGGCGCGGCCCGGTATGTACATCGGAGACACCACCCTCAAAGGTCTTCACCATCTGGTCTACGAAGTCGTCGACAATTCGATCGATGAAGCCATGGCGGATTTTGCGAAAACCGTGTCGGTATCCATCAATGCCGACGGGTCTGTTACCGTCGAAGACGACGGACGAGGGATCCCAGCCGAACGCCACGTCGACCTCTCAGAAAAAATGGGGCGCGAAATCAGCACACTCGAAGGGGTGATGACCGTTCTGAAATTTGGTGGCAAGTTCGAGAAGAAGGCCTACCAAACCTCCGGCGGCCTACACGGCGTCGGAGTGACCGTCGTGAACTTTCTGTCTCAATGGTGCGAGGTCGAAGTCCACCGAGACGGAAAGACATGGACGCAGTCCTACGAACGCGGAGTGGCCACCAGCCAAGTCCGCGAGGCTGGTGCCTCAAGCAAACGGGGCACAAAAACAACCTTCAAACCCGATGCGCAAATATTTCCCAATACGAAGTTTGTCTACGACACTCTGGCCAAACGCCTCCAAGAACTCGCATTCCTAAACAGCGGTGTGCGAATCCGAGTCCGTGATGAACGATCCAACATTGGCGACGAGTTCTGCTACGAACGAGGCATCGAGGAATTCGTTGAATTCCTAAACCGCGCCAGCGACGTAGTCCACAAAGATGTCATCGTCATCGATGGGACCAAGGACACCATCGGCTATACCATCGCCCTGCAATACTCCGAAGAATACACCGAAACTCTCCAGTCCTACGCCAACAACATCCACACCCTCGAAGGCGGTACACACGTCTCGGGCTTCCGCGCTGCGCTGACCCGGACCTTGAACAACTACGGCAAAAAAGAAAACTTGTTCAAGGACCTCACTCCCACCGGTGACGACTTCCGAGAAGGTCTCACCTGCGTAATTTCCGTACGCGTCCCACACCCACAATTCGAAGGCCAAACGAAAACAAAACTAGGGAACTCCGACGTCGAAAGCGTGATCAACATCGCCGTCGGTGACGGTCTCTCGAAGTACCTCGAAGAAAATCCAAAAACTGCCAAACTCCTGGTCCGCAAAGGAATGCTCGCAGCCGAAGCCCGCGAGGCGGCCCGAAAAGCCAAAGACGCTCTGAGAAAGAGGAAAGACGCCCTAGGAGGCGGCGGCCTGCCCGGCAAACTCCGCGATTGCATCAGCAACAAAATGGAAGAATGCGAACTGTACCTGGTCGAAGGTGACTCCGCAGGCGGTAGCGCCGAAGGTGGACGGTTCCGCGAAACCCAAGCCATCTTGCCACTCCGCGGAAAAATTATCAACGCCTACAAAAGCCGCGAAGACAAAGTTCTAGCCAACGAAGAAGTCATGAGCATCATCCAAGCCGTCGGCTCGGGGATCGGGGATGACCAAGATATCGCAAAACGACGATACAACCGAATCATCATCATGACCGACGCGGATATCGATGGGTCCCACATCCGCACCCTCCTGCTGTGCTTCTTCTACCGACAAATGTACCAACTCGTCGCAGGCGGCCACGTCTATCTGGCACAACCACCCCTGTTCCGAGTGGTCCGTGGCAAGAAAGAAAAATACTACGTCCAGTCCGAAGAGGAAATGAAAAACCAACTCCTCGAAAAAGGTCTCGGCGATAGCACTCTAGTCAAAGAAGATGGTACCAAAGTCGAAGGAGATCGCATGCAATCCTTATGCCGCTCCCTTTCTTCGCTCGAAGAAGCCATCCTGACTCTCGAAAGAAGAGGCATCTCACTGAAAATTCACGCTGAACGCATGGACCCCGAATCCAAACGACTTCCCGTGTTTCACTTGGACCTCGGCCCCGAAGACCATTGGTTCGTCTCCCGAGACAAACTCGATGAATTCCTCGTCCGTCGCAATATCCGAGTCGAAAGCACCTCTAGCGAAACATCCACCATCGTCAACTCGGAACCCTCGAGCGAAGTGGCTAGCCCCAAAGCTGCCCATATCTCGGAAATCTTCGAAGTCCGAACCATCAACGCCGGTCTGCAAGAACTCGCAGAACACGGTTTCTCCATCGACGACCTAATCCCCAAAGATCGAACCGGTGCAACCGACTCTCGATTCTATCTGCAACGCGAAGACAACCTCTTCGGCATCGAAGACCTCCGCGCACTCCTACCGGCCATCCGGGAAAGCGGTCGAAGAGGTCTGACCATCACACGCTTCAAAGGACTAGGCGAAATGAACGCCGAAGAACTCCGCGAAACCACCCTCGATCCATCGAACCGTACCATGGTTAAAATCGAACTCACGGACGCTGCCGCCGCAGATGAAATGTTTCGAGTCCTAATGGGTGATAAAGTCGAGCCCCGACGCGAGTTCATCGAAAAACACGCGCTCGATGTTAGAAACCTCGACGTCTAACCCCCGATATGCACCCCTAGGGTTGCTATCGGCCGAACTCACCTGCCGCCAAGACATGGGCCGCCGCCTTGTCGCTAATGTCCTTGCGACACCATGCCCCAGGCCAACGGATCTCCTTGACGGCTTTGTAGGCACTGAGTTTCGCAAGAGCCAAACTCTCGCCAAGTGCCGTAACACCCAGGACTCGACCTCCTGCAGTGACCACCTTGCCATCCTGAAAACTCGTACCCGCATGGAAGACCTTCACGTCAGGAATCCCCGCCGCAGCCTCCAAACCAGTGATTTCATGTCCCTTGGTGTACTCGCCAGGATACCCCGCACTTGCCATCACCACACAGATCGACGACCGAGTATCCCACTCCGGTGCGTCGATATCCCCCAGACGTCCATCCACCGTGGCCTCAAGAATATCCAGCAAGTCGCTCTTGAGTCGCATGAGAATCGGCTGGCACTCAGGATCTCCAAACCGCACGTTGTATTCGAGCACCTTGGGACCGTTGGCCGTGAGCATCAGTCCCGCATACAAAACTCCTCGAAACGGCTTGCGACTACGCTTCATGGTGTGAATCGTAGGCACTAAAATCTTGTCCTCGACCGTCTCGAGCAACTCCTCGTCGATGATCGGGGTGGGCGAATAAGCCCCCATACCACCGGTGTTCGGGCCCTGATCCCCATCATATGCTGCCTTGTGATCCTGGGCCGCTGGCAACGGCAATATCGTTCGCCCATCGGTGATCGCCAACACACTGACTTCCTGACCCTCGAGTCGCTCCTCGATGATCATCGGCAAGCTCGCCTTGCCAAACTCTAACTTCCTTCCCATCCGGTCGATCGCCTCGAGAACCTGCTCGCGACGGGAACATACAATCACCCCCTTGCCACTAGCCAAGCCATCGGCTTTGACCACCAACGGTGTCCTGTCCCGCTCCCCTGGAAACCGCGCCTTGACGTATCGAGTCGCACTATCCGCATCTTGGAACACCTGATACTCGGCCGTAGGCACGTCAGCCCTACGAAGCGTCTGCTTACAAGTTACCTTGCTACCCTCGAGCTGGGCCGCCGCGCGACTTGGCCCAAATACCCGAATCTTCTCCTTCTCCAAAGCGTCCACCAACCCCATCGTCAGCGGCAATTCAGGTCCAACGACCACCAAATCCACCGATTCCTTCTTGGCAAAACGGACCAGCCCAGCGATATCCTCAGCCAAAATATTGACGTTCTCCCCCTCCAACGCCGTACCGGCGTTCCCCGGGGCTATCCATAACCGCTTTAGCCGCCGACTCTGGGAAATCTTCCATGCCAAGGCGTGCTCACGCCCACCATTACCGACCACTAATACTCGCATCTACTGTGATACCCTTGTCACCACGTGTCTATCTGCCACAGCTTGGCTCCGTTCCAGCTTCGCTCACTGACCAATCCCGCCATTCTATTGGATTCCCAAAAACTCCCAAGCCTAACAGCAGGGAGATTCGACCCTTTGACCAACTTGCTATGATACAGTCGGTGTGATGCTCGACGATTTTTCCTATCGGATTCCCAAGAAATGCAAATGCCCGGATATCCCATTTTCACCAACCCAGCCACCCGTGTCCTGACCACCTTTGCCCTGATGGCACATTGCCTATGCCTTGCCGCAGATCCGGACCCCTCGCTGAAAGACTTCGTCGAGTCCCGAACCAAAAACCGACAAACAGTCCGAGAAAGCCTCAAAAACCAATACCAAGCCCTCGATAACTCGATGTCATGGAAGGCAAAAGCCGGCTACCAACGACTCACCGAAAATGTTTATCTACCCGCCGACTTCGACGAAGAGGTCCTCAAAGGTCTCGATGCTATCGAACACCAATGGCCCTTCTTGGACGTAGATCTTCCCCAAGGTACGCGCCAAGCCACCTGGATGGCTCACGGTCTGTCGGCTCGACCTAACGACCCCAAACGCCCGCTGCAGTATGTCCTCAACGCCAAAGAACAATACGTGATGAACTGCTTTGCATGCCATGGCGGTTCCCTCTATGGAGAGAGCTACCCTGGAGCCCCAAACACAACCTACGCTCTGGAATCGCTCACCGAACAGGTCCGTAAAACCAAACTCAAAATCGGTAAACCCCTAGCTCAAATGGACCTGGGCTCAATGGTCATGCCGCTGGGAACAAGCAACGGGACAAGCAACGCGGTCATGTTCGGCGTGGCCTTGATGAACTTCCGAGATGCAGACCTGAACATCCATACCAATCGAATCCCAGCTCCCATGACCCATCACGATATGGATGCGCCTCCCTGGTGGCACTTCTACCGCAAATCACATCTGTACATCGACGGATTCGCAGAAAAAGGTCACAAAGGACTCATGCAATTTATGCTCGTCCGCCAAAATGGCCCAGACAAATTCCGACACTGGGAAAAAGACTTTCGAGAAGTCTACCGCTTCCTCGAAGAACTCAGACCCCCGAAATTCCCCCTTCCCATCGACGCAGAAAAAGCCAATCATGGTCGCGTCGTCTTCGAAAACCACTGCGCTCGTTGCCATGGAACCTACCAGCCTTCGCCAACCTCCAATCGCAACGCCGGCCACTATCCAGAAAAAATGGTCGATATCGACGATGTCAACACCGACCGAGTCCGCTTCGATGCCCTGACTCCAAAACATCGTGATGCTTATGGCCAAAGTTGGTTTGCTGACTACGGTAAACAAACCACCTACACAGATGTCTCCGGATACATAGCCCCTCCCCTGGATGGAATCTGGGCGTCAGCACCCTACCTGCACAACGGAAGTGTGCCGACCCTCTGGCACCTACTACACCCCCAAGAGCGGCCCAAAGTCTGGCGAAGAATCGCATTGAGCTTGGACGAAGTTTCGATCGGCCTTGTCGTCGAAACCCCAGACGATGTCCCCAAGAAACTCACCAACGCCCAACGCCGCTGGTTCTTTGATACCCGCATCAATGGAAAATCAGCGCAAGGACATGACTATCCAGACGAGTTGACAGAGGAACAAAAAACTTTCCTGCTCGAGTACCTCAAGACACTCTAGTAGGTCTAGGTGCATCTAGGCCAAAATCTCATGGGCGACCTGGCCAGCGACGTCCGTAAGCCTGAAATCTCGACCCGCATAACGATACGTCAAACGCTCGTGATCTAAACCCAATATGTGCAGGATTGTCGCATGCAGATCATGCACATGCATCTTTTGCTCAGCAGCGTAATAGCCGTAGTCATCTGTCGCACCGTATGCAAACCCGCCTCGAACCCCACCCCCTGCCATCCACATGCAGAATCCATGAGGATTGTGGTCCCGTCCGTTGCCCTGCGATGTCGGTGTGCGCCCAAATTCACCACCCCATAAAACCAAGGTGTCCTTGAGCAAACCTCGCTGCTCTAAATCGCTCAAAAAGCCGGCAATCGGCCTGTCGACTTCCGCCGCATTCTTCGTGTGACCTTGGTACAAATCCGAGTGCTGATCCCATTGCACCTCGCTGTCGCTATGGGTGACCTGCACAAACCGCACACCTCTCTCCAGAAACCGTCTTGCCATCAGACACTGTCGACCAAAATTCTCGGTAACCGGATCATCCACGCCGTAAAGCCGTAAAGTAGCCTCGGTCTCTGTCTGCAAGTCCTGTATCTCAGGTAGGCTCGTTTGCATCCGAAAGGCCAATTCGTAAGCTCCCAATTGGCCCGATAGGGCCGCCTCATGAGGATAAGCTTTCGAAAATTCCTCGTTCATCTTGGACAACAAATCCAATTGCTTTCTTTGTGTGGGTCGATCGAGCCTCGGATGAACAATGTGTTGCACCGTCGCTTGACTAGCCGGTTGACTTGCATTCCCTATCGGTGTCCCCTGGCAATAAGTCGGCAAAAAGGCAGAACCCCAATTGTTCACCCCTCCGTGTGCCAGGGTCGGGCAAATCGTCACAAACGCCGGAAGATCCTGATTCTCCGTGCCCAGTCCATAAGTGATCCAGGCACCCATGCTCGGACGTACAAACTGATCGCTCCCGGTATGGATCTTCAATAACGCTCCACCATGGGCCGGATTGCTACCATGGAGCGAACGCAATACACAGAGCTTATCGATGTGCTTGGCAACATTCGGAAACAATTCGCTGACCGGCAAACCGCTTTGGCCATGCTGAGAAAACTTCCAAGGCGACTTTAGCAAATTTCCCTGTTGTGCAAACAACACTCTGGGAAGCTCAAAAGGTGGTGGCTTGCCATCATCGCGAGTCAGCAACGGCTTGGGATCGAAGGTGTCGATATGCGATGGACCTCCTTTCATAAAGAGAAAAACAATCCGCTTTGCCCTAGGAGTAAAATCAGGTCTCTTTGGAAACAATAGACCCGTGGGCGAACTGTGCGAGTCGTCTTGGCCCAAGACAGAATCGGCCCCGAGCAATCCCCTGAGAGCTAAACAACCAAAGCCGAGCGCCGACGATCCAAGCCATCGGCGGCGAGTGTTCAGGGAAACCAAAGGGCTTGTTATCGAATCATGGGACATAGATAAACTCACTGCAGATCAATAGATTGTGCGCTACGATTTCCCAAGCATCCACGCCGGGTTCGTGAACCCCTGCTGCATAGTCTAAGAGTCGCTCTCGCTCATGTGCCTGGGGCTCGCGCCCCAATACCTGTTCGTACATCCAATCGATACGCCTCTGGGGCTCGCTGGAATACTCCTGGCTCCGACGAGCTAACAATCGAGCCGATTCCAATATCCAGTCAGCGTTCATGAGCATGAGCATCTGCAGCGAAACCGTGCTCGTGCCCCGACCACCGACCGGCATCGTCGGATCCGGAAAATCAAATTGCTCCAAGAGAGAAAACAAATGGTTGCGGATGATCGGGAGATACACCGTCCTTCGGACTGTGTCGTACTTTGTATGATCGATCGACGTATGATCAAAAACGAACTGGCGATTCCTCAACGGAACCGATTTGCCCCCCAACTGAAAATCAAGCCTCCCTGATACCTGCAAAATCGAATCCCTCAGTTGCTCTGCCCCCATTCGCTCAAGTTCAAAATACCAGCGATTCCGATTCTCCGGGTCGATCGCCAATGCCGACTCGGCATCAGGATGAATACTGGACATTTGATAACTAGCCGAACTCATGATCAAGCGATTCAGCTCCTTGATCGACCAGCCCGATTCAATGAACCAACGGGCCAGATAATCCAGAAGCTCCGAGTGGGAAGGCCGATCACCCAAGTATCCGAAATTCTCAGTCGATTCCACTAGGCCGCGCCCAAAGTGCCAACGCCACACCCTATTGACGATCACCCTAGCCGTCAAAGGATGCGATGGGGATGCAAGCCACTTGGCCAACTCCAGTCGGCCACTACTACGACGGCTAAAGATCGGTTGCGCGCCATCGCCCAACATCACTTTGGGAAACCCCCTCGGGATAAATTCACCTAAATTGCGATAACTCCCGCGTATGTGAATTGGCAAACCATCAACCACCCCTTTTTCTCCAACTCCCATAACCGCAGTTTCGTCAGGAGCACTGCTTTCAAACAATCGAGCTAGCTCTGCTAACTCATGAATCTTGACCAAACTCTCTTGATCCAACGCATGCTCGATCTTGGCTGGAATTGCAAGGAATCCACCCGCGTCGGATAATGCGACACGCGCCGCTTCAAGGGTTGCATCATCGAGCTTCTTGACCTGGGCATCGAGTCCCTTGGCCCTCTCCCATTCCTGATCAACCTGCTGAAACAATAATCGATAGTGGCTGCGAATTCCCTCGGAATCACCTAGCTTTGCCAACTCATGCCATCTGGCAAACAGCGGTTCGTCGAGATGGTAGTCAAGGTAACGACGAGAGTTGGCCAATACGCGAGGATGCAGCTTGAGATCTGCCCCCGCCTGAGCCCAATCGTTGAGCGTCGCCTCAGACGTGAACTTCGAGGCTACCGCCAAATAATCAGCCGCTTGCAACCGGACCTGCTGACGAAGCTTCCCGAGCGCTTCGTTTTTGATTTTTGTCCACGCCGCATTTTTCTCGGCGATTTGCGACTCGATCACCTTGAGATCGGCTTTCTCTAGGTCAGTCGCAAAGGAAATCTCATTCCAATGCTTAATCGCACCGTAGTTGCTATCGCCAAAAGTCTTGGTCCCTTTGAAAATCGCCGCCAATGCGTAGTAATCGCTCTGCTTGATCGGATCGAATTTATGGTCATGGCACCGGGCGCAACCCAACGTCATCCCCATAAACGTTTTGCCGATCGCATCGATTTGTTCATCAATCGTATCCATGCTCAACTTGTCGCGATCCGGCTCAGCCAACACCTTGGCCCCCAAAACCAAATAGCCCGTGGCTGTCTTGGTCTGGCGATCCGCGTCGGGCAATAAATCCCCCGCTATTTGCTCCTCGATGAAGCGATCGAAGGGCTTGTCGTCGTTGATTGAATCAACGACGTAATCTCGGTATCTCCAAGCGTTACCATAAGCGATATTTTCATCCAGACCATTGGAGTCCGAGTAGCGAGCGACGTCTAACCAATGGCGACCAAAACGAACGCCATACTGCGGGGAACTGAGCAATCGGTCGATTGTCCGTTCGACAGACTCGGGCGCAGTGGCTTGTTCGAACTCAAGGTACTCCTGAGCATCGGGAGCTAGACCAATGAGCCCCAAACTCATGCGTCTGAGCAACTCGCGCCGTGTAGCCGGCGGTGAGGGCCGTAAACCCTTGGACTCCATGCCAGCCAAAATAAAAGCATCGATCGGGTTTCGACACCAATGAGCACCCTCTGGAATCGGAATCGATGGAACCGAAAGTGGCCTCATCGACCAAAAACTCTTCCCTTCCTCGATGCTCATCCCTTGAAGCTTTTTCCCAAAGACTTCCGGCTCGCCCTCTCTAGGATCTGGTGCACCGGACAAAATCCACTTCTCTAAGACCGCAATCTGAACATCTCCAAGCTTGCCGCCAGGGGGCATCTGCAAATCGGCGTCTTGGTATCGGATCGCACGGAGCATCAAACTCCGATCGGGTGCGTCCGCCTGGAATGCAGGCCCTGAGTCCCCGCCTCTCAAAATCGCTTCACGATAATCCAAACGAAGCCCACCATTGGCCTCCGCGCCGCTGTGACACTCGTAACAATTTTCGACCAAAATCGGTCGGACCTTGGCTTCGAAAAACTCCTTCTGCTGGGCACTCAATGCGACGCTTTCGAACGTACCGTCAGAAGCGGTTTGCTGCGCAAATCCAGGCAACGCACTGATCAAGACCCAAATCGACAAGCCCCAGACGGGCAAACAAAAGATCGACCATCGTGGATTTTCGTGCATGCTCGATAGACATCAGGCAATTAGGAATGGATTGCTAAAAGGGTCAGCGCAAAATCCGCACCAAGAACCCTCGCGGGGAATCTCCTCAGTATACCACACACGACCGGCTGAAGCGAAATCAGCGGATTCACGCCAGGCCTGAGGCTATCCTCCCCCCCCCTGACGTCCTTCGAGCGATTCAAGCCTTGCATAGGCTTCCAACAATTGCTTCTCGAACAACTCCATTCTCTTGGCGTCTGCCGCCAATTCCGACGCAGGACGCTTAAAGTACTCCGACTCAGACATCCGCTCGTGCAACTCAGACTGCTGAGCCTCCAATGACTCAATCTTGCTCGGAAGAGACTCAAGCTCGAGTTTCTCTTTGTAACTGAATTTCACCGCTGCAGATTTGTCCACCACTGGTTTCGCTCCCTGTGCCGAATTACCAGCAACAGGATTAGAAACCTTCGATGTGGCCTTGGTCGTATTGCGATTTTCCCGTTCGACCTTTGTCTGACGTTTCCAGTCGTCATAACCGCCGACGTATTCGCGTATCCCGCCAGGTTCAAACACGATCATGCTTGTAACGACATTGTTCAAAAACGCCCGATCGTGACTGACTACCAACAAGGTTCCTTCATAGTCGACCAAACGATCCTCAAGAATCTCCAGCGACTCGGCATCCAAGTCGTTGGTGGGCTCATCCATTACCAACATATTCGCTGGCTGAGCAAATAGCTTGGCCAATAGCAATCGGTTGCGTTGCCCGCCAGAAAAAAATTGGACCTTGGATCGCGCCTCTTCGGGCGTGAACAAAAACTCCTGCAAGTATCCGATCACATGCTTGCTACGTCCATTGACCATGACACTCGTGCGTCCAACCCCGACATTCTCCTCGGCAGTTAAATTTGGGTCCAATACATCGCGGTTCTGGTCAAAGTAAGCGATCTGCAAATTGGTCCCCAATCTCAAACTACCACTCAAAGGGGCAAGCTCTCCGAGGATCCCCTTGAGCAGAGTCGATTTACCAGCCCCGTTTCGCCCTAGAATCCCGATTTTGTCTCCCCGCATGATGGTTAAGTCCAAACGGGACACGATCGGCTCAGAACCATAACCAAACGAAGCTTCTTGCAAATCGCATACGAGCATTCCGCTTCGCTCTCCAGCATCGATGGCCAATCGCATCGATCCGGTCTTGCGAGGACGAGTCGCACGCTCGCTCCGCATCGCTTCGAGCCGACGAACTCGCCCCTCATTGCGAGTCCGCCTCGCTTTAACCCCAGTACGAATCCAGGTTTCCTCGATCGCAAGCTTTTTGTCGAACAAGGCGTCCTGTTTCTCCTGCGCCAAAAGGGCTTGTTCTTTGCGTTTGAGAAACGTTGCGTAATCGCACTCCCAATCAAAAAGCTGACCGCGATCAATCTCCAGAATTCGAGTGGCGATCTTCGTAAGAAACGCACGATCGTGCGTAACGAAAATCAGCGTCTGCGAGAATCCTGCCAGAAATGTCTCTAGCCAAAGAATCGAATCGATGTCCAAATGGTTCGTGGGTTCGTCTAACAACAATACATCCGGTGAGCCTACAACGGCTTTCCCCAAAAGCGTCCGTCGCTTGAGTCCAATCGATAAACTCCCAAAATCTGCTCCCCCATCGAGCCCGAGCTGTTCGAAAACACGCTCGAGCGATTGATCTTTTTTCCAGTGGTTTTCCGGAAGTGAAAACTCATCCGGCAAACCACTCGACACGATCTCTAAAACGCTACCAACGGTTCCCGGAGGAACATCCTGAGGAACCCATGCGACCCTAAGCCCTGGCTCCAATTCGATACGGCCTGCTTCAGGACGCTCTAACCCCAGTAGCATCCGCATCAAGGTGGTTTTTCCAGATCCATTTCGCCCAAGTAAACCGATCTTATCTCCCCTCTCGATCCGAGCCTGGACCTGATCGAGCAACAGGGGCCCTCGGAATCCAACCGAGACGTTCTCTAGAGCGATTTGAGACATGCGTATTCCTAAAAGTGATGGACTTGCTACGAACCTGAATCAGCAAGCAAAGAACTGTGATCATGCACGATCTTCCACTGTCCGTCGATCTTCTTCCATACCAAAGAGAAGTTTCCTCGCACAGGATTTTCCCGATCAAGTTTCCAATTTCCTAACGTCATTGCCGCATTCTCATCGAGCCGGACCGTCTCAAGTGCCTCGAAACTCAACGTTCCCATCGTGGCACGGTCGGGATACTTGGACTTGTAGCGATCCAATGTCGCCTGCCACCCCCGAGTGGTTTTTCCCCCCGACGAGAACGTCAAAGACTCATGGTGCCAATAAGCTTCCATGAACTGTCCAATATCCCCCCGATTCCATGCCGTCTGCTGGTCAGACAAAACGCCATGAAGTTGCTTATCGATTTTCAAAGACTCGGATTCATCCCCAAAGGCCCAAGCAACCGCAAAAAACAAACCCACAAGAACGATTGCCGTTTTCGAAAATGCTCCAAAATGCTCGGTTTTCATGCCGCCCCACCTTTTTTTACCAATGATCCAAGGCTCTGGGCCCCGGGGGAAATTCCAGGGGAAATCCCAAGGGAAATCCGCTGCGCCCCGCCAACCCAATGTAACCTTGGCAGACGCATGCAGGAAGGGCGGGACCTCATGGCGCTCCACCAAGAACTCTCCCTCTTGAGCCTTCCGAATTCCAAGCAATGCAGATACACTATCGGTCCTTCACACCTGGCATCACCCCCTGACAAAGGCGTACAGCACCTGAACCGATGTCAGAAATTCAAAATCAGTAAGTTCCGTTGAGTATCAGTTGTTTGTCTAACTCGGAGAATTTTTCAGTGGCATCTGGCAAGTACGTATTTACCAGCGAGTCGGTCTCGATGGGACACCCGGATAAGTTGGCCGACCGAATTTCGGATAGTGTTTTGGACGCTCTTTTGGCGCAAGACAAAATGAGCCGTGTCGCTTGCGAAACGGTTGTGACAACAGGTTTGGCCTTGATCGTTGGTGAAATCACCACCAAGGCGATTGTCAACTATGCAGACATCGTTCGCCAAGCAATCGTCGATGTCGGTTACACCGACGACGAATGGGGGATCAATGGCAGATCCTGCAATGTCATGGTCGCCCTCGATCGCCAAAGTCCAGACATCGCTCAAGGTGTCGACGACGATGCAACCGCAGGAAAAGATATCGGCGCCGGTGACCAGGGCCTAATGTTCGGATACGCTTGCAACGATACCCCAGAACTGATGCCTCTGCCCATCGCCTTGGCTCACCGAATCACCAATCGACTCACCGAAGCCCGCTTCAACAAAGAAGTCAATTGGTTGCGCCCTGATTCCAAGAGCCAAGTGTCGATCGTCTACGACGAATACCAGCCCATCGGGATCAACAATGTTGTGGTCTCGACACAGCATTCTCCAGATGTGTCTGCCTCCGAGATCAAAGAATTCGTCATCGAAAAAATCATCAAGCCGTGCTTGCCACCCAAGATGATTACTCCCGATATCGTCTACCACATCAACCCCACAGGCAACTTTGTCGTCGGTGGCCCGCACGGCGATAGCGGTTTGACCGGACGCAAAATCATCGTCGACACCTACGGCGGATGGGGTCGACACGGCGGTGGTGCTTTCTCGGGCAAGGACCCCACCAAGGTGGATCGCAGCGCAGCGTACATGGCTCGCCACGTCGCCAAAAATATCGTCGCTTCTGGACTTGCAGATCGATGCGAAGTCCAACTCGCCTACGCGATCGGTGTTAGCGAACCGGTGAGCGTTCGCGTCGACACCCAAGGCTCTGGCAAAGTAAGCGACGAAAAAATCTGCAACGTCGTCAAGGAGTTTTTCAAATTGACGCCTCGTGGAATCATCGAATACCTCGACCTGCGTCGACCGATCTACGTGAAGACCTCCTCCGGTGGACACTTCGGCCGCAACGAACCGGAATTTAGTTGGGAAAGCACCAAGCGTGCCTCGGAACTTGCCAAGGCCGTGCTGGGCTAATTCAAACCTCCCAAATCCCTCCACAAGCCTCAGTTTCCCTTTTCGGAACTGAGGCTTTTTTACATTGCACATGACCTCACAAAAAGCCTCGGCTCTCAACAAGGCCATCGAAGGGATTAAATGGCTTTTGCTTTGCGCCATAGTCGCCTGGGTTGTTCTGAGGTTCCCAAAAAAAGACTGGGATTTGCTAGTTCAACAACCCAAAAATGGGTGGCTCCTTCTGCTGGCTCTGGCTCTAGTCCTCTTGGCAAATATCATCAGTTTCTGGCGCTGGCAACGATTGCTACTTGCCATGAAGGTCTCAATTTCCTTCTTTGAAACTCTCAGGCTTGGGTTCCTAGGCGTGGCCCTCAATATGGTCAGTGCCGGCAGTGTCGGAGGAGACCTTTTCAAAGCCATAGCCGCAGCTCGAAGATGCAAAGACCGGAAAACAGAAGTCGTCACCAGTGTGCTGGTTGATCGCGCAATCGGACTTCTGGGACTCGTGATGGTCGCAGCCATCAGCACAAGCCTAGCCAGCAATCTTTCAACTCAACTAATAGGGATCAGGAACGTCGCATGGGTCCTTTCCGCAATAGGCTTGACAGGCATCCTTGGAATTGTATTTTTCGGCAAGTCATTGCCGCTTGATCTGCTCAATGGCATCCCCTGGGTAGGTCCTAAACTTCTTAAAGTGGCCAGCGCCTGCCTGGTGTTCCAGAACCAGCCTCAGCTCGCACTTGCCATGATCGCCCAGTCCCTGTGTGTCCACGCTACGCTAACCTCCGCTCTGTGGCTCGTCTCCTCGGCGCTCTATTCCGACCCATCCATCAAACCCAACTTGCTCGAACACTTTCTTGCCGTCCCTCCAGCTCTCCTTGCCGGAACCCTTCCAATCACACCAGGCGGACTGGGACTTCAAGAGGTATGGAT
>Ga0114972_10001670_pt1 | contig 16643 bp, 15 predicted proteins | sample M_140807_EF_Meta_FD_87354 | JGI IMG/M metagenome (GOLD analysis project Ga0114972, IMG submission 87354) | Freshwater microbial communities from Lake Montjoie, Canada to study carbon cycling - M_140807_EF_MetaG | ecosystem: Environmental > Aquatic > Freshwater > Lake | place: Lake Montjoie... | reverse complement strand
CTGCTGCATACACACCTTGGTGTAAGGGAATTTGCAACGCTTGCGCTGTGCTTGAAAATTGTTCTCTTAACCTGGGGTTATAAGCAGCGTCTACAGGAAAAAATCTTGGTCCAAATTCGTCGTCATTAGGACCAGTTAAAGGATTGCATCCTTGAAAATTAATGTGATCAGTGATGAGCATTAATTCACCAGGCTTGGCATCTGGATTGAGAGAACCGACTGCATTGGTTGCAATAAAATATTGGCACCCGAGGCGTTGTAAAGTACGTACATAGGTTTTGACAGAGTCTGAATGATTCCCTTCATAATAGTGCGCGCGTCCCTGCAAACCCACAACATCGATCCCTGCATACGTTCCTAAAACCAAATTGCCTGCATGACCATGCACCGCACCTTGAGGAAATCCCGGTAATTTTTGATAAGGGATCACAACGGAACGTTCGAGATGATCGACAAATCCCCCTAATCCAGAGCCCAAAACAATCCCAATTTTCGTTTTAAAATCAGGGTGTTGTGCTTTGATGAACGCAGCGGCTTGATCGGGGTATTGAGAGGTATTGGACATAATTTTGCTTCACTGAGTGAAAAGAACCAAAACTATACTGCTAAATACTGAGATTTTCAACAGACCGAAGGTTTTTAGTCTATATTGAAAATAGAATAATGAGTATTTTACGTGATGCAACTCTACGTCCCACGGCACGTAGGCACATGACGTTATTTTATACCGAGGTATCATGTCTACTTATGACAGCATCATGATTCGAATTGCGGGTGATTCAGGTGATGGCGTCCAATTGGTTGGTGAGCAACTGACCATTACAGCTGCTTTGCAAGGACGAGAAGTACAGACTTTGCCTGATTTTCCTGCAGAAATTCGAGCGCCGGCCGGGACGGTGGCGGGTGTTTCAGGCTTTCAATTGGCGATGTCTGATCGGGCTATTTTTACTGCTGGAGAAACCGTTGATGTGCTGGTTGCCTTGAATCCTGCCGCATTAAAACAGTCTTTACCCTATTTACGTCAGGATGGGATTTTGTTGTTGAATGCGGATAGTTTGCAAGATAAAGATTGGGAAAAAGCCCATTATGATTCTAATATATTGTCCGATATACAATCGCTTTATCAGGTGTTGTCTATCCCTATTATTCAGTTGACCTTACGAGCAATAGAAGGCCTCGGCGTATCACAGAGTGAAGGAAAAAAAGCAAAAAACTGTTACGTTTTAGGTTTGATATTATGGTTGTTTGAATTGCCAACCACCGATTGCTTGCGTTTTTTTCAAGATAAATTTAAAGATAATCCTCTTTTGCAGCAAGCCAATACCCGCGCTTTACTAGCAGGCTACAATTATGCCATGACACTGGAATTGATTAGACGGCCACGTTCTTTAGGTCAAATAATCCGTTCACCAGGGGAATATCGACATATCACCGGCGTAGAAGCCGTGGCGTTGGGCATTGCAACGGTCGCGGTCAGTACACAGTTACCTACTTTGGTAGCCGGGTACCCGATTACACCGTCTTCTGCAATATTGCAAGAATGCGCGAAGCTCTCGGAATATGGGGTGCATTTGTTTCAATCTGAAGATGAGATTGCTGCGATTTGTGCTTGTTTGGGTGCCGCTTTTGCAGGCTCTTTGGCGCTGACCTCCACGTCAGGTCCAGGATTAGATTTAAAAAGTGAAAGCCTTGGGTTGGCTGTGATCAGCGAACTACCACTGGTTATTTTAGATGTACAGCGAGCGGGTGCTTCTACGGGATTACCGACCAAAACTGGGCAATCCGATCTCAATCAAGCCTTATTTGGTCGACATGGTGAAGCACCGATTCCAGTGTTTGCGCCGCAAACGCCTGCTGATTGTTTTTTGATCATCATTGAGGCATTTCGAGTGGCGACTCAATATATGACTCCAGTCATTGTTTTGATGGATGCATATCTTGCCAATGCAGCTGAATCTTGGCGATTACCAGATATGAACTCATTAGAATTGCCTAAAATTACGTTTAATCGTTCCCCCAAACCATTTACCCGCAATGAATATTTAAGCAGGAGTTGGAACACGCCAGGATCAGCCGGATTTATCCATCAGTTAGGTGGGCTAGAAAAGGAAGGAGAGGAAGGAAAGGTGAGTTATGATGCGGAAAATCATCAAAATATGGTTGCGATTCGCGCCCAAAAAATTGCTGGGATTGCTAAAACCTATCCTCTTTTGGCTCTGGAAGGGGATGTTCATGCAGACAGACTACTCATAGGCTGGGGAAGTACGTATGGTAGTTTGAAATCAGTTCAGAGCATGTGCGCAGAAGCGGATATCCCGATTGCCTTATTACATTTGCGCCACGTCCATCCTTTACCGATGGATCTCGGGGACATGTTACAAAAATTTCAGCATATATATATGGCAGAATTAAATAGCGGACAATTATGTCAAATTTTACGGGCTCGATATCTGAAAGATATTCAAGCCATCACGCAATGCAATGGACAACCATTTTCGACCAATTATCTGTTTTCTCAGATAAAGGATAGGGTATATGGAAAAGCCTAAGTATACGAAAGAAGATTTTACTGCTAAGACTGAAGTGCGATGGTGCCCTGGTTGTGGGGATTATGCTATTTTGGCTGCTTTGCAGCGAGTCCTGCCTGAATTAGGGTTGCCCCCAGAGCAGCATGTTTTTGTGTCAGGCATTGGGTGTGCAGGACGGTTACCTTATTATATGAATACGTTCGGTTATCATACCATTCATGGGCGTGCGTTGCCTATTGCGACGGGTATCAAAGCATTCCGCGACGACTTGACCGTATGGGTCATCACAGGTGATGGCGATGCGTTGAGTATTGGTGGAAATCACCTGCTTCATTGTTTGCGGCGTAATGTGAATGTCAAAATTTTGTTGGTGAATAATCAAGTCTATGGTTTGACCAAAGGGCAGTTTTCGCCGACTTCGCATGTGGGGCAAATTACGAAAACCTCTCCTAATGGGGTCGTTATTCCGCCCATGAATCCATTGGCTTTGGCATTGACTGCCGGTGCCAGCTTTGTGGCCAGAGCAGTGGATAAGGATCCGAATCATTTGAGTTCATTGTTAAAACAGGCGCATGCCCACCATGGCTGTGCATTGATTGAAATCAATCAAGATTGTCATATCTTTAATCCGGGTGTATTTGATGATTTTTCATTAAAAGCGCATCGAGCTGAACGTACGGTCGATTTGCAAGAGGGCGAACCGTTGCTGTTTGGCAGCAATAAAGAGCATGCATTGATTTGGCAGGGTGAAGACTGGCAGCGTACCACGCAAGACCAAGCCCAGAATTACCGCCATCAGGTAGCAAATCATGGTCATGCGTTACGGTTGGCCAATTTGGATACGCAGACGTTTCCTGTTCCTTTGGGTGTGTATTACCGTCAAGAACGTCCCGTGTTTAATGTAATGGCACCCCTTACAAAAACAGTTGCTGATTTGCCTGCTTTGTTTCGTGCAAAAAATGTATGGCAAATCAAATCAGAATAGCCGAGCTGTGACCGTTAGGGAGCGGAGTTTTTGTTTGCAGGCACAAGAGTCCGTTCCCTAGCGGTCACGCTCGGAAAATAGCCTTTGTTTTTCAATGGATAGTCTATAATCAAACATAAGCCTTTCATACTATGTGATTCAGTAAGCATAGATCGAAAGAAATTGGGACAAGGTTATTCACAGTACCATCAGGAGATTATCATGAAAAAATCATTCACAGTATCAATTGTTTGTGCTCTTTGTGTTGCGCTTACTTTGTTAAGCGGCTGTAATACAGTAAAAGGCGCTGGCCAAGATGTCAAAGATGTAGGTAATGGTGTTACGCGTGCAGCTTCTTAAGTTGTAACTTTTCAGGAAAGTTCGTCGCAAGCGCCTTTGTGATCCAGAAGAGTTTGCGACGAAGGATCTCCTGAAATCATTGATGTTTAATCTGTGGTTGGTGTAGATGTCTCTGGATCAGGTTGCGTGGCTACTTGAGGATTAGTCTGTTCATGCTGAACTGGTGGATAATAAACATCTTGAAGGTCATTCACATCGATGGAGTCACCATTTGGCGGGACTGTGGTGATTGCGAATACTGAACTGGATAAGACTAAGATACTAAGATACAAGATAGGTTTCATTTGTTTTTATGCTCCTAATATGGCTTACGTACTGCGGGTTAACACAGTACGTAAAGCATTGAAGATATTCTTTAATCCCGATTAGAAAACGCGCTTAACAAATTCAGTAAACTGATAAACAAATTATATATTGAAACATACAAAGACACGGTTGCTGCAATATAATTGGTTTGTCCACCGTGAATAATTTCACTCGTTTGGAATAAAATCAAACCGGAAGAAATCAACATAAAGGCTGCAGAAATCATGAGTTGCAAGGCAGGCATTGGGAAGAAAATACTAGCAATAATTGCCAACATTGCTACCATCATTGCTGCAAATAAAAACCCAGCCAGGTAATTGAAGTTTTTACGAGTCATTAATGCATAAGCAGATAACCCAAAAAAGATAATACCTGTGCCACCGAATGCCGTAGCAATGATTTGCGGGCCATTGTGAAACTGCGCAATACACGCATTGAGAACTGGTCCTAATGCATAGCCCATAAATCCGGTGAAGGCAAATACAGCGGCGATTCCCCAAGTACTATTTTGTAAGGCATGAGTCAGAAACATCAAACCATAAGCCCCCACAATAAAGAACAGAGGATTTAAAGAGGTGACACCTGATGTAACAGAAACAAAAGCCATGACAGCAGAAAATAAAAAAGTCATACCCAGCAAAATATAAGTATTACGTAAAACCTTATTGGTTGCTAAGACTGACTCTGCACCACGCGAAAACGCTGATACATTTTGTTTATTCATAATGAGACTCCCAGGTTGAAACTTCAATAGTTACTATACCATATATTGTGCCATTTTGTTTGCTTTTCAAGAAGAACCCTTTATTATATACACCTCAAGAGTGATTTCCTCAATTTTTTATTTTGGACTTTGGAATGACTGCACAATTAGCGTTTGCTAAAGAAGTTTTATTTAAACCCTCGTCCCTAGATGAAGCCCAAATTCTGCGTTTATTAGAATCTTTGTTGAGCCAACATATTGATGCTGCGGATTTGTATTTTCAAAATGGGTGTTATGAATCGTGGTATCTAGAAGATTCAGAGGTTAAAAGCGGCTCTTATTCGATTGATCGAGGGGTCGGGATTCGTGCTGTCAGTGGTGAAAAAACCGGATATGCCTATTGCGATGATATTATGCTCCCGGTAATGGAACGTGCGGTGGCTGCTGCGCGCTCTATTGCGCATGGACCGACCTCTAAAATTCAAGCAATTAAAACTCATTCTCAGCATGTTCCGTACTATTCTGAGTTGAACCCAATCGATAGTATGTCGAAACAAGAAAAAATTGCATTATTGCAAAAAATCGATACAGAGGCACGACGTTGCGACCCCCGCGTTATTCAAGTCAATGCTTCTTTGTCTGCATCGCATGAAGTGATTATCATTATGAATATGCATGGCCAAATGGTTCCTGATGTGCGGCCTATGGTGAGTGTCCATGTTTCTGTGATTGTTGAAGACAAAGGTAAGCGCGAATCGGGTCGGGCAGGCGGAGGAGGGCGAGTTGAGCTCGCGTTTTTTAACCAAGATGATCGCGCTGCACATTATGCGCGCGAGGCCGTGCGCGAAGCGGTGTTAAATTTGGACGCCGTGGACGCACCCGCTGGGATGATGCCTGTTGTTTTAGGTCCAGGTTGGCCTGGGGTTTTATTACATGAAGCAGTTGGGCATGGATTAGAAGGGGATTTTAACCGGAAAGGTCTGTCTGCCTTTTCTGGACGATTAGGAGAAAAAGTTGCATCCAAAGGTGTAACGGTTGTTGATAATGGGACCTTACCTAATCGACGCGGTTCCTTGACGGTAGATGACGAAGGTACGCCCACACAAAATACGGTGTTGATTGAAGATGGCGTATTGGTCGGTTACATGCAGGATCGTTTAAACGCTAAATTGATGAAGATGTCATCAACGGGAAATTGTCGTCGTGAATCTTATGCCCATGTGCCAATGCCACGTATGACCAACACTTATATGCTGACGGGCCAAGAAGACCCTGAAGATATTATTCGTTCCGTACAATCAGGTTTGTATGCAGTGAATTTTGGTGGTGGACAAGTGGATATCACCTCCGGCCAATTTGTGTTTACTGCAAGCGAGGCTTATTTAATCGAAGATGGTAAAATTACCCAACCAGTCAAAGGTGCTACGTTGATTGGGAATGGACCTGAGGTCATGAATAAGATTACGATGATTGGACACGATTTGGCTTTAGACTTGGGCATTGGAGTTTGTGGTAAAGATGGGCAATCTATTCCAGTTGGAGTAGGCCAGCCTACGCTAAAAATTTCTGCATTGACCGTGGGTGGAACACGGCAAGGGGCATGATGCATCGCCTTTCATTGGGGGGTCGTTTCATCGCATTGTCTTGAGACATTGTGAGGTTTATATAAATTTTAGGGTGCAAAGATTATGAATAGTTCGATTAAGGGGTTATTGGTAGGTTGTTTGCTAGCATTTGGTTCAGCGTCTTTTGCAGCCTGTCCTGCTGCAGCTGCTATTACATCAGCGGAATTCTGTCAGTCATTCAAAGCGGTGACGGAATGCCATTGTATTTTTTCCGGGCTCAGAGGCGGTATATGTACAAACATGAATCAATTTTATATTAAGATGATTAATACATTAGGCACTTTGCAACGAGTATGTTCTCTTCAACGTTATACGACCACTCAAGAATGTGTTGATGACTGGAATTGCTATCGTTATGGTGGTTTGACATCGGATGGACAATTGTGTAGCGGCACAGGTCATGCATGTGATTGAGAGCGACGTTTATGACTCTATTATTGGTCCTTGCTTATATCCAGGCATAGGACGCGTGAGTAATTATATTTCAATGGATTGTTAGATGCAAAAATTCATTTCTGCAGTTCTTTTGTGTTGGTTTAGTGCAGTGCATGCTGCAGAAGAAGCAAAAGTAGAAGAAACAAAAAATTTATTCACTCATCCCATTTATTTTGGCGGTGTGGGTGGCTGGGGTTCTACTACTTGGCAAGGTTTGGTACCCAATGTGGAAAATCAAAATTCTGCAATTATTATTTCCACACCCGTAGTCGTTGACGAAGGTGGCGCTGTTTGGGGGCTCTCTCTGGGATATGAATTCACCCCGTTTTTTGCGCTTGAAGCAAATTATATGGCGTTTCCTGACGCCAAGATTACTTTTGATGAGTATAGTTTATACGCGTTTGATCAAAGCACGGTCATATTAAATACCCAAACTCAAACTGCTTCTTTCAGTGGGAAAATAATGTTAATGGTCCCGAAGACGAGTGTTCGTTTCTTTTCAAGCGTTGGGATAGCCAGTGTGTTTCGCCAAGACCAAATCAACGACACATATCGTATTTCTCCGACGTTTGGGTTTGGCGCAAATTATTTATTAACAGAGCGGGTGATGTTGGAGATCGGCGCAAATTATACTGCGGGTTACGGTGAGTCGGAAATCAATCCTGTTTTAGATTTTGTTCCTTTTTTGTACTCTGTTTTTGGCAAAGTAGCTCTGCGTTTTGGTTAATCCTAGCGCCTGTTGACAATCTGCGGTTTTTGGCCAAGATAGTAGACTTTCAAGAAGCCTGGTCTTTGGGTAGCACCTTATCCAACCATTTTGGCAAATACCAATTCCATTGTTTTACCAAAGTCATGGTAGCAGGCACCAATATGGTTCGGATGGCGAATGCATCGACAAAAATTGCCACAGCAATCCCTAACCCAAATTGTTTCACCATGAGTACATCTGCAACCATATATGAGCCGCACAGCACAATGACAATCAGAGCAGCACTAGTAATAATCCGACTGCTTTTTACGATACCAAATACAATGCTTTTTTCATTGTCATGATATTCCTGATAGGCTTCATGGATGCGTGTGAGCAGAAAAACCTCATAGTCCATAGAGAAACCAAACAGGGCACAGAACAGTATAATTATTAAATTAACGTCTAAAATACCTTGCGGGCTAAATTGGAGCAGGTTGTGGAAATGCCCTTCTTGGAAGATAAATACTAATACGCCATAACTAGTACATAAGCTCAAAACATTCATAAAAATAGCTTTCAATGGTAAGAAAATAGAGCGTAATAAGATGAGCAAAATTAGGTAGGTGATGAAAAATACCCACGCAATGGCGTAGGGTAGTATTTTTGCAATGACTTCTAATACTTCACCGTTGATTACAGGAGACCCGGTCAAAGACGTCGTTAATCCTTTTCCTGGCTTGAGCGTGCGTAAATCTTCAATAAGCTTTTTGGTTTCGTCGGAGTCTTGTGAATAACGACTAACAACCTTGAGTACAGTAAATTTATGTCGAGTAGATTGGTCAAGAAATTGCTCTAAATTCAAATCTCTTGTTTTTGCTTGGTATAAAGCTTTGTATTCTTCTTTGTTGAGGGAATCATCAAGTGAGACAATACTGCTGACTTCTGCAACGGCAGTATTTTTTTTGATTTTTTCAACGTAATCATAAATTTTGGACAAATGTTGGGGAGAGAGAATCGATCCTTGGTTCGCAGATACCACTAATACGATGGGATTTAATTCTTCTTCATTAAAGCTTTTTTCATAAGTCTTAAAAAACACCTGATTTTCAGAATACTCAGGTAGAACATGCAAATTGGAGATGCCTACCTGAATTTTTAGGATGGTATAGGCGAGAAATAATAGAAAAAACAAGGTAAAAAAGAAGTACCTGAATGCATGGTTTACGACATTCGTCGCAATTTTATACCAAATACTTTTGGGATCGATGGCGATATAACGCTGCAAAAATTGTTTGCGTATAGGAAGGGCGTTGATGTGATGGCCTAATAAACTTAAGAAAGCAGGCAATAATGTGAGTCCAGTGGTAACCGCTACAAATACGGCTACCAACCCGCCTATTCCAATAGAATAGAGGACATTGATTGGAAAGAACAATAAGGCACTGATGCTGGTAAATACCGCAAGTCCGCTATAAAACACTGCTTTTCCAGCGGTGGCCAAGGTAATTTGAATACAGAGTTCTACCGGTTGTTTTTTCCTTAGTTCATCGAGAAAACGATTGATGATAAATAATGCATAGTCCAAACTCAGACACAGACCTAACAAAGAGGCAATATTTAAGGTAAAAATTGACAAAGGAGTGAGGTGGCCGATACCAAACAAAATGGTTAACATGACCACTGCACAACAAGTACCGATACCAATAGGAAGGACGGTTGCGGTTACAGAACCAAAAATAATTAATAAAGTGATAAGAGAAATAGGAATGGCAAACATATCTCCATTGAATAAATCTTTTTGAGTTTGTTGATTAATGTTTTCAATAAAAATAGGTTCGCCGCCCACTTGCATTGTCATGGATTTGGGTTTTTTTATGGCCGAGGTGAATTTTTTTAACTCCTCTGGGCTTAGGGTTTCTTTTGTTTTAAGGATAACCACCACATACGCAGTATGTTTGTCGGCGGATATTTGCTGGTCTTGGGGGTAGATCACATCATGTTCGATGGAGAAGTTTTTTAATCCTTCCAATGATTTTTTGATTTGCTTCAGATAGAGAGGGTCGCTCGCAATCAAATGCTTGCTATGATACAAAATCATAAACTCATTGTGGGCATATCCTAATTTTTTATTTAGAAACTGTTCGGTTCTATCGCTGATTGACCCTTCGGCAATAAAGCCTGTGTCTTTAAAAGGCGAATCAGTTAATGCAATAAATGGGATACAGGCGCAGAACAGAATGCCCCAAAAAAAAATGATTGCTTTTCGAAATCTAAATATCTTATGCCCGAGTTTAAAAAATGTGCTATCAGAGTTGGGCATGGTGGATTTTATTGATTGGGTCATAATAAATTATTATTGGTTGGTTATGTTTTAGTATAGGCACATTCTTAATATGTTTTCGGGATACAGTCCTATTTATTTCCAAACAATTTTAGGATCATACTCCGCATTCTGGCTAATTCACCAGGATTAAATTCTTTATAAATAGGGCTTCCGATATTGAAGCTGACATATGTGTTTTCGCCTAATCCTTTAAGAAGGTCAACGCCTGAAAGCTTGAGAATTTGGATATCATTTTTGATTGGTTCCGCCCAAGCATCGAAATAAGACATATTAGAAAAAACTGGCAAGAATGTTTGCGTTCCCGTGTCTAAATATAAGACCTGTGGTTCACTATCTGCTTGGTTTTTTTTTTCAATGGGAATGATAAAATTGGCTTTGATAAATTCTAAATACGCTTTATTGGCACTGATAGAATCCCCATTCTTGTGGATGGCAATATCAACGGCTTGTTCAAGTGCGTTCATAGATATGGAACCTTAGGGCCTTGGGCGTAGTGATTTGAAATTTTAAACTATGCGAGTATACTCTTTCTTCCTTATAAAAACAGCAAAATATACGGAATTTTTGGTAGCGCGGAACCTCCAGCAGTAATAAAGATACGGAAAAAATTGAGATTCCTCTCTACGCTCGCAGCAAAGTGAGACTTACCATTCATATTTAAACGGAGTGATATAGAAATGCCAAAGAAGTTTTTTAAGCTATCTCAAGCATGGTTTGTTTGGGGGTTGGCCGCGACTTTTTATTTTTCTGATTATTTGGCACGTGTAGCGCCAGGGGTTATGCACCGGGAATTACAAGCCGATTTTGGGATTAATGAAGTGGGGTTTACGACCCTGACGGCATTTTTCTATATACCTTATATTACTATGCAAATACCTGTTGGTTTAACGGTTGATCGCATTAAGATTCGTTATTTATTGACGTCGATGTCCTTGATAACTGCGGTGGGCTGTTGCGTGTTTGCCATGTCGCATGGATTATACATGGCTTCTTTTGCACGAGTTTTGATTGGTTTTAGTGCTGCATTTGCGTTTATTTCAGCGTTACGTTTGGCTACATCCTGGTTTCCACCTGAAAAACTAGGTTTATTGGCTGGCTTGACGCAAGCTCTTGGGATGTTAGGGGCTTCTGCTGGCCAAGCGCCGTTGTCTTTTTTAGTGACCGCAGTAGGGTGGCGAGAAAGCATGGTCATTGTTTCAGGCATTTTTATTATTTTGGCTGTATTGTTGTTTCGATTTATCCAAGATAATCCTGTGTCAACTGTCGTGACTCAAAAATTGAAACAAGCCGCAGAGACCTCGTTATCTGTTTGGGCAAGTTTGCGCCGAGTATTGTCGAATCGTCAAACTTGGCTCAATGCATTATACGCTGGTTTTTTGTACGCACCCACGACGGTTATCGGTGAATCCATGGGGCCGGCTTATTTAGCCTATGGGCGTGGTTTGACCGTGCATTGCGCTGCGTTTGCCGTAGGTTTGATCTTTATCGGTTGGGTTATTGGAGGACCTATATTCGGTCATTTATCTGATAAAATTGGTAAGCGCAAACCTCTGATGATGTTGTCGGGAATTTGTGGCGTGATCTTCACGTCTGCTTTTGTTTATTTTCCATTTCTGTCACCTTTTATGGTCTGTGTTATCTTTTTCTTGTATGGTGTCACTAATAATGGAGTAGCATTGGCTTATGCTATGTCTACGGAACTGTCACAACGGGTCGTGATTGGGACCGCCATTGCTTTTACGAATATGATGTCAATCTTTGTAGGAGCAGGTTTGCAACCTTTGGTTGGGTTTTTGGTTGATCGACACGCTGGCACGCGAGGTTATCACGTTGATTTATTGCGTTTGACTGACTTCCAGGCTGGTCTTTGGTTGCTTCCAATATTTTCAGTCATTGCTTGTTTATTGGTTTTGACCATCAAGGAAACGCACTGCAAGAGAATCGAAGCCTAATAAGGTCATATACAATATGGTGCGTTGTTTCGTGCACGATCTTAGGGTTGATCATTTTAGAATTCAAGCGCAGAATAGTTATGATTGTTTTGGGGGTATGTGTATGAAAAAGTGGATGAGTTTGAGCGTTGTTTTTTTGTTGATCGTACTTTGTAGCTATTATGGAATGGGCGTAGGTACTGAAAAAATCTTGAAAAGAAATATTGATGTGCTCAATCAATCTAGCGAGATAAAAGTAGCGATACAGCATTATCAACGCGGATGGTTTCGTTCTCATGCAGAATTAAAATGGACGATAAAAATTCCCGAATCCTCAGCAGATCAATCTTTGCATCGCACAGTATTTCCCCTAAAAAAAGCCTATACCTTTGAGGTTCCGTTAGACATTTATCATGGGCCGATGATGTGGGTGAATTACAGACTGTATTTTGGTTTGGGCTATGCTCATGCGAAGGCGCATCTTCCTACTGCTATTGATCAAGAGTTGGCTAAGAATTATAATTATAATGCTGAAAAATTTGAGTATACCATCAATGTTATAGTAAATTATTTGAACAAAACTACCGTTCAATTTAGTATTCCGCAATATAGGATGAATGCGAAAAAAGGTGATAACTTTTTTCAGTGGTTAGGTATGATGACCAATATAGCTGTATCGGGAGACAAACAGCATTTGCAAGGAGATTTGTTTTTAAAAGGATTTTCTTGGAAAAATAAGGATGTGAAAGGATTGTTAGGCTCAGTGAAGGGCAGCTATGATATGCAGCAAGCATTAGATAATTTATATATCGGGACGGCTGAATTGAGTGCGCCTTCTTTAGCTATATTTCATAAGGATCTTCCCATATTTCGCCTCAATGACGTTCAACTTCATTCAGAAAGCGATCTGCAAGATGGGTTATTTAATTCTTCTTTTTCTGCGAAAGTAAATCAAGTAACGGTAGGAGATAAAGTAGGCTCTCGTTATGTATTTGATCTCTCTTTTCAAAATTTAGATGCGAATGTTTTGGCAGTCATGAACCGCAAACTGCGTGAATTGCAGACTACCACACACGATACACAACGCTTACTTTGGGCCCTGTTACCCGATTTGCCCGCTCTTTTATCCAAAGGCGCACGAGTGAGCCTCGATAATTTTGAAATGAATATGAATATGCCCTCTGGTCGTGTGAAAATGGACCTCAATCTTTCTTTGCCGAATGAAAAATTTACTAACCCCTTACAAATACTCCAAAAAATAAAGGGCGAAAGTCATTTAACAGTATCCAAGGCGGTGTTATCAACTTGGTTGCAGGAAATCTTGAAAAAAGCCATGTTGATGCAAGCGCAAAAGCAATCTTTGGCTAAAGAAATGCACGAACCGGATGCTGTTGTTGCGCCAACTAGTGCTCCGGATCAAAAGCAGGCGTCATTGCCTTCTATGACCAGTGTGGAAAACCCCAATATAGCTGACTCACAGCTTTCTATGAAAGCGGATGCCAAAATTAAAGAATGGACTCATGAAGGTGTTTTGGTTCAAGAAGGGAGGGACTACTCGGTATTACTAACATTAATCGACGGAAAACTGTTTATCAATGGGCATCCTTTTAACCCAACTTTGTTGGCAGTATAGATGAATTTTTTGTATGCGGCACATTGTATTTGAGCATTACCAAGCGCAATCATATCAAGATTTTTTGAAGCGTTTGGCTGTTATTGAATCTACATTAATCACCGCAAGGATCGATTTTGATCCAGGGATGCAATTTTCGCAAATTGAGTGTGCTCATCTTACACTGCGATCTAAGCATGCTTGGTGTCTTTATCGAATAGTGACGTTGCTCCGGAGTATTGTCAAAGGGCCAGCTCAAGAAGTGCAGAGGCATAAAACTCTTTTTCCTCAAATGCTCTTTTATAACTGCTTCAACGAAGCGTTGCCGGAATTAGATGCTTGTTTTAAATTGCTTAAACAGATGGGGTCTGCTGACATCGACCACACGGATAATTTTTTGCTTGGCGTCTTGGTGTGGGAATTGCTTCAAGCCCTAAATCCGCTATCTTGTAGCGGAACGCAAGCGTTATGGGAAAATTTATATCATAGATCTGAACAATGGCAGAATGGTTTTACTCGGATGCCAAGAGAGTTGCATAGTAAATTGCGCAGTTATTTTCATTTTCAAGTAGATACCCAGAAGATTATCCTCTTGGAGAGGATTAGTGCTTTTAAGTTTTATGCTTATCTGCAAACAGAGGTGACTCCTGAAACAATTCAAAATGCTTTAAACACGTTGCGTTGTGAAACGCAGCGATTTCACGCATCAAACCTTTCGCAAGTTGCGTTGAATGTTGTTACCGGAAGCATGGAAATAGAGCATAAAAAACGTGTGGATATTTTGAATTTTTTGCAAGAACAACTTGTCCCTTTTGAGGAGCCTATCAGTGCTTCTTTGCTAGAGCAGCATTTGAATGGTTCTATGATACCTATTTTAGACTGTTTTGATTCGCCGGTATGCCATCCTAACTCATTTTCATATTTAAAACCTGCGGATAAACTCAAATTCATTTTTGATGCAATTGTGTTTCGTCCGACTGACTATGTTCAGTCGGAGTTAGGCATGCTCGCTGTGGAAGTAGCCAAGCAATGGGCCCCCAGTTGGTTAACTGCTGTTACAACTCATTATATAGTTCCTGCATCGCTAGGCGCTAGATTCGTTCATACGAAACTATCTGATCACCAGCTCTCAGAATTTAATTCAACTTTGTATGATTCATTTAATGTTGCAGCACCAAAAAAAAGACAATATCAAGAAGATGCAGGCCGTCTTATTGCCCAGTTACTGTTACGATTAGAGACTGAATTAGTTACTAAACGGGGTTTAACTGTGCTTGTAGGAAAGATTTCTGCATATCATTTGTCAAAAACACGTTTGTCTCAGCAAATGTTAGACTTAATTGCCGTGTTGAATACGCGGGTTGAGCAGATTGTGCAATACCGTGATTGCTCTCAGTCACTGCGACAATTTGAACAGCGGTATCGAGACTATTTTGGTCAGGACACCTTAGAAAATAAATGCCAACAACTTCATGATCAAATCGAAGCGATTACAGTTTTGGTTCCGCCTGAACTAGATCAGGTGTCTGGTCTAGCTAAAGATTTAGATCTAGTTCATAAGCAATTGGATGTGCTGAAAGCGCAAAATAATATTATGAGTTTAGCACGTCAATTTTCTGAATTACTAGCCGCTACTCAACGCTTTGAATCACAATACCAGACAGAGCAAGCACAATTTGTGTTTCCCACCCCTAGTCCGACTTGGCGTGGAAAATTTCCATATGTTTCTCTCTTAGCATTATTGCTTGCTGTAATGGGTTTAGCTGTCTCTATTGGTATTATGACTGGGAATCCTTGTTTTGCTTTTTTAGTCTTGCCTTGCTTGATTGAATACACGGTTCCTATCTGCGTGTTAGCGACGGGATTAGGCGCAACGGTGCTCTTAAAGTCGGCTATGAATTTGAGTCGCTATCAGTTTTTTGGTAAAACTTTTGTCAATCAAGAAGGGCTGAGCGGGGCTGCTTTGACGCACTCATTTAATCCACCGGTTTCACTACGCTGAGTCAAAAGATGCGGAACAGACATATTTTTGCTGGTTGGTTGATTATTAGCTTGTCAAGAATTATGCAATTCGCTAAAATAAGTCTTTTAAAGCAAAGGAGTTAATAATAATGACAACAATAAGCAATGAAGCAGGGGATACAACCGCTTCCTTAGCGGCAAGTGTTACACAATCGGTGCAAAAGTATTTTTCAGAGTTAAAGGGCGCTGATCCTGTTGATTTGTATCAATTTGTGCTTGAAGAAGTGGAAACACCTCTATTTAAAGCGGTTATGGAACATTGCAAATATAATCAATCCCGTGCTGCGGTCATGTTGGGCATTAGCCGTGGAACATTGCGCACAAAATTACGTCATTATTTTGATGACAAATATGTCGGTTCACGTGATTAAAAAAGATATCATCCCCGCTTATGCGGGGATGATGGCCTCTTCCTTCATAGTTAACAAATAGTATTATTACCCTGTACAGTTGATTTATTAGCAGACTTATTGAGCTAATGTCATTTCTTAAATAAGTATTTGCAGCGCACCTAATCACTTTCAAATATAGATCTCCCTCGATTCAGCTGATAAGCCTCGCAACTAGGTATGTTAATTCTTGATAGATTTTAATACTTCCTTAACAAAATATGGCTAAAATATGCATTGATTTTATATGATCTAAATGTCAAAAAAAATACCATAATGTGATGAGTCACTTACTTGGTAGGCTATCCTGAGCCGAAGCGAGGATCTCAAATTGACTAGACTTATGCGTAATTTTGGAGATCCTTAGCTTCTAAATGGATGACTTTTTATCAGTTGAATCTTTTGAAAACAAACTTAGCTGCAATCAGGGGAGTCACCTGTAATGATAGCGAAACGAGACAATAAGCATCGAGCAGTTGAATTGCTTAAAAGTATATTTGAAAATAATTTCTACTCTCAAGATGAACGCCGAATGTTATCTAGTATGGGTGCTGAATCAACAATACACAGCACTCCTGCAAATATTATTGAAAGAATATTATTTTATAAATTTTCCTCCGTACATGACAAAAAAATCTGTCATGCCCGCGCAGGCGGGCAACCATTTCTGATTTAGCACTGAAGTAAATTAAGATAACTCGCTGACATACAATGAAAATCATATAATCTCGAT
>Ga0114972_10001669_pt1 | contig 16646 bp, 9 predicted proteins | sample M_140807_EF_Meta_FD_87354 | JGI IMG/M metagenome (GOLD analysis project Ga0114972, IMG submission 87354) | Freshwater microbial communities from Lake Montjoie, Canada to study carbon cycling - M_140807_EF_MetaG | ecosystem: Environmental > Aquatic > Freshwater > Lake | place: Lake Montjoie... | reverse complement strand
GGGTTGCCTTGATCAGTGGGGTACCGCCGGAATGAAGGCCGACCGTTGGATCGTTATCCAGGGGCATAAATTCCCGGTAGCGCCACATGTTCCAAGTGCGCATTTCAATTTTGGAACGACTGATGGCCTCGGTAATGGAATGATAATCGTAATCGATTTCGAGGGGGCCAAAATCATCTGTGCAGAAATTGTTGGGAGAAACGGGGTAGGTGGTGCCACAAACCCGACACTTCATTCCCTTGACGAAAGACGCAGACACGCCAAACCTCCAAAAGGCCCACAATGAGCCAAACGAGGTAAACGCTTATCCTTGGGAAGCTCGGCCCGGTGAAATGGGCCGGAGAAAAGAGCGTGATGTACACGCAATCTTATCTCTCCCGGTTTCCCGGGAAGGACTTAGCACCTGACGCCGCAAGGCCGGTTGCTGTGGCTTCTAAGGGCCTTTCCCTCAGCCACTCTGGATAAGATTCACCAATCTATTCAAAATTTTATCGTTAACAAAGGTTCATGGCAACAGAAAGAGTCAAATTTGGCCTCCAATCTGCTTCGAATCCCGACTTTTTCCTCCAATCATTGTTAAATCCTTCCCAGTTTCCACAATTCAGAAATGTCAAAATTTTGGTGGGATTGGCCTATAATGCCCCAATTGCTTTCCCGTTCGCAGGATGCGCCCGCACATGGATGAGATGTTTACAGACGACCCATTTCCACCGGTTTCCCCAAAGGATTCGTTGCTGGAAAACCTGAACCAATCCCAGGCCCAGGCCGTTACCCATGGATTAGGTCCACTACTGATCTTGGCTGGCCCAGGAAGCGGTAAGACCCGGGTGATTACCCGTAGGGTGGCTTGGCTTCTCCACCAGGGGGTACATCCAAGCAGAATTCTCGCCATTACCTTCACCAATAAAGCCGCCCAAGAGATGCGGGAGCGTGTTGAGGCCTTGGTGCCCCAAAGCAAGGTGCACATTAGCACCTTCCACAGTTTTGGTGTCCGTTTTTTGCGCGAGTTTGGTCATTTGACAGGCCTAGAGCGCAATTTTGTTGTTTATGACATGGACGACCGTGAAAAGCTTTTGAAGCTTTCCATTGAAGACGCTGGGCTGGGTGTTTCCGCCAGCAATGTGGGAAGCATTGGCAACGCTATAAGCAAATGCAAAAACCAGCTCCTTACCCCGGAAGGCTACCAGCAATCGGTGCGGGATTATTTTACCCAGTGCGTGGCCAAGGTTTATCCCCGTTACCAGGCCCGGTTGAAGTCCTCGAATGCTTGTGATTTTGATGATTTGCTTTATATTCCGGCACTTTTGTTGCAAAAGGACAAGGAGTTGCGGGAAACCCTGGATAATCGCTGGCATCATACGCTTGTCGATGAATATCAGGACACAAACAAGGCGCAATACGCCATAGCAAGGGAACTGAACATCAATCATCCCAACCTTTGCGTGGTGGGAGATCCGGATCAATCGATCTATCGTTTTCGTGGAAGTGATATCCGAAATATCCTTGATTTTGAACGGGATTATCCCAATGCCCAGGTAATCAAGCTAGGCGAAAACTATCGAAGCACAAAAAATATCCTGGCGGTTGCAGATGTCCTAATCGGACATAACACCGAGCGCAAGCCAAAACCCCTGGTCACCCAGAATCAGCAGGGAAAACCGGTTTCCCTAATCATTCACGAAACCGGGGAAGCCGAGGCCAGTGGCGTCGCCCACCGGATTGCTGATATGGTGGATGGCAACAGGTGGAATTACCGGGATATTGCCGTTTTCGTAAGAACCAATGCGCTAACACGAACCCTGGAAAGCGCTTTCATTCGGGGTGGGATTCCCTTCCAGATCGTGAAAGGTCTTGCCTTTTTCGAGCGGAAAGAAAACAAAGATGTCTTGGCTTACCTGCGGTTGATGGTTAATCCTCGGGATGACATTGGATTCCTCAGGATCGTCAACGAACCTGCAAGAAAGATCGGCAAAACAACATTGGACCAGTTGGCGGAATTCGCACGCGAACAAGGCCTTTGTCTGATGGAGGCCGCCAGGCGGGCCCGACTTGTTCCTGGCTTGAGGCCAGCAGCAGTCAAAGCGTTAATGGATTTTGCCCGAATGATGGATGGATTAAGGGGTATGGTCGACGGTTCTCCCGCTGAGGCAGTTAGGGCAGTTCTGGATAAAAGTGGTTACAAAAAAGCCTTGGAGACATCAGGGCAATCCGAGGACCAGGAACGTCTTGCCAACATCGAGGAAATGATCACGGTTGCCGAACAGTTCATGCAGAACCAACCGGATGGAACGGTCAATGGATTCCTGGAGAATGTGGCGCTTTCCAGCAGTATTGATGGTTATGACAAAGATTCCAATTGTGTATCTGTCATGACCCTTCATGCCGCCAAGGGATTGGAATTTCCTGTTGTATTCATGGTAGCCCTTGAGGAAGGAATTCTTCCGAGTTCCTTTGCGCTTCCCGGTGGGCCGGGTGATACAACCAACACCAAAGAAATTGAAGAAGAGCGAAGGTTGGCGTTTGTTGGAATGACTCGGGCAATGCATGAGCTTTGTTTGGGATATTGTCATGAGCGTTCGTTTAGAGGCATGACCCGCTTTACCATGCCAAGCCGATTTCTTAGCGAACTGGATGAAGCCCGTGGCGCCATGGAATTGATTGATCTTACCAGAATGGCCAATCGCCGATCCGTGGAACCAGAACCATGGGATTTCCTTCCGCAAAAACCCAAAAAGGTGGAACCCATTCCGGTGAAACCGAAAGCAGTCATGACTTCCCTTGCTGCAATGGATCCCACCCGAACCACAACGGGACCTGTTCCCGCCGTGAAAGAAGGATCCTTGGTAAAGCACCCAAATTACGGGGTTGGTAAAGTTGTTGAAATCTCAGGCCAAGGGGTGCTCCGAAGGGTAAAAATCCAGTTCAAAACCGCTGGTGTCAGGTCATTTATTCTGGACAAGGTTCAGTTGGAGGTGCTTCCACCTGGGACCCGGATCTGATGAAGGATTTCCGGCAATCGTGGGAGCGAGGGCCACGGGTTCCCCCTTTGGCTCAACAAAAAAAGGATTGTGGATGCAAATCTGGGTGGATGCGGATGGTTGTCCGGTCGAAATCAAGGAGCTGCTTTTTCGGGCGGCGGGCCGTTGCAGAATTATGGTTACACTTGTTGCCAATCAGATTTTGACAATTCCCGTATCTCCTTATGTCAAAATGCTTCTGGTTCCCGGTGGCTTGGACGCCGCAGACAGAAAAATTGTTGAGATTGTATCCGCCGAGGACCTTGTAATCACATCGGATATTCCTTTGGCGGCAGATGTGGTTGCCAAAGGTGCAAAGGCCTTAAATCCCAGGGGGGAGCTCTACACAGATGTGAATATGGGTGACAGGTTGGCAACACGAAACCTAATTGATGAAATGCGAACCGCAGGGCAAATGATGCGGGGCCCATCAGGCTATACCCCAAAGCACAAACAGGCCTTTGCAAACGAGCTTGATCGTTGGTTGTCGCGAAAATCCTGATCAGGGAAGGCCTGTCTAAAACATTTTTTTCCATTGGTTTTTAGCAAAAAAAGTGGTGGGCGAAAACCCCACCACTTTCGTAAGTCCAGATTTCTTGAGCAAAATTATTCCACGGTCCAAAGGTCATCGTTGCGGAAAAGTTTTTGAAGATCGCCTTTACCTTTTTTTGCCAAGGCGGCGGCAAGCTGATTTTCCATCAGTTCCTCGTAGGTTGGTTCGGTTACATTGCGGATAACACCGAAGACTTCGGGGAAATCAGGGTTGGAGAAGCGGCTAAGCAGGTAAGCCATAGTTGGGTTCTTGGCGAACTCATCGTGCACAATAATGTCATCCAATGCACAGTCCTTGCCAATGGTGACTACTTCTGGTTCCAGACCATTCAGGCGGATTCCCTTGTTGCGATCTTTGCCAAATACCAAGGGTTTGCCATGTTCCAGGTAAAGTGCGTTGTCCGCGCGAAGCGATTTGTCCGCGACATTGTCAAAGACCCCGTCATTGAAGATCTTGCAGTTTTGCAGGATTTCCACAAAAGCCGCACCCTTGTGGGCTGCGGTTTTCTGAAGAATGGTGGTGATGTGAATTGGGTCCATATCCATCGTCCGGGCAATAAAGGTTGCCTCGGCAGCCAAAGCCAGGGATACCGGACGAATCGGGGATTCGATCGAGCCGGTTGGGCTGGTTTTGGTTTTCGTGCCCATCCTTGAGGTAGGTGAATATTGCCCTTTGGTAAGGCCATAGATCTCGTTATTGAACAACAAGATTTTGATGTCGATATTCCGGCGTAGGGTATGGATCAGGTGGTTGCCACCGATCGAAAGGCCATCGCCATCCCCTGTAACAAGCCAAACCATAAGGTCGGGTTGGGCAAGCTTGAGGCCTGTGGCAATTGTTGGCGCACGACCGTGAATGGTGTGAAAGCCATAGGTGTTCATGTAGTAGGGGAACCGGCTTGAACAGCCGATTCCAGAAACAAACACCATCTTTTCCTTGGGGAAAGGTACGGTGCTCAATGCCCTTCTGGTTTGGGCCAATATGGAGTAGTCACCACAGCCTGGACACCAGCGGATTTCCTGATCGCTGGCGAAGTCGGCTGGTTTCAATACTGGAAGCGTTGTTGCAGACATATAATACCCCTCTTGTGCGTGTATTAGAGCTTTTGACTTTACGATAATGCAGATTAGGCAAAAAATGGTTTAATTTCTTCCAGGATCTCGGAAACCAGGAACGGACGACCCTGGATCTTGTTGAGGCCCTTGGCGTCAATCAGATATTTTCCCCGCAGAAGAAGAAGCAATTGACCTGCGTTCAGTTCGGGAACCAGGAAGTGTTTGAACTTCTTGAAAACTTCGCCAGTGTTTTTGGGGAAAGGGTTCAAATATTGGAAGTGGACATGTCCGACTTTCCAACCGTTGCGGCGAGCGCGTTGCACTGCGGTGGCAATGCTACCGTATGTGCCTCCCCAACCAATCAACAGTAATTCACCCTCCTGCTCACCTTCAACAACAAGGTCAGGAATGGTTTTGGCAATATTGGCTACCTTTTGGGCGCGGGTATGGATCATATGCTCATGATTGCCCGGCTCATAATTGATGTTCCCGGTAACATCTTGCTTTTCAATACCACCGATACGGTGTTCGAGACCAGGAGTTCCGGGAAGCGCCCAAGGGCGGACAAGGTTTTCATCACGCTTGTAAGGGAGAAATTTGCCAGGTTCCCCAGCGCCATTTTCGTGGGTTTTGCCTGAATCACCCGAATTGGGTAAATTCGGATGGATGATGTTGATTTTTGGAAGCTTGTTCAGATCCGGAATCAACCAAGGTTCCGCTCCGTTGGCAATGTAGCCATCAGAAAGGAGAAAAGTTGGAACCATGAATTCGGTGGCAATTCGCACTGCTTCAATAGCCATATTGAAGCAGTCCGTTGGAGATTTGGGTGCGATGATCGCGACAGGCGATTCGCCGTTGCGGCCAAAGAATGCCTGTAACAGATCGGCTTGTTCTGTTTTGGTTGGAAGGCCGGTGCTGGGGCCACCACGCTGAACATCAATGATTACGAGCGGAAGTTCCGTCATTACAGCCAGGTTGATTGCCTCGGATTTCAGGCAAACCCCTGGCCCGCTAGTTCCGGTAATGCCAATGGCGCCACCATAAGAGGCACCAAGAGCCACACCAACCGCGGCAATTTCGTCTTCTGCCTGAAGAGTTTTGACTCCGAATTCCTTCAGATCAGCCAGCTGATGCAGGATATCCGACGCGGGAGTGATTGGGTAGCTTGCGCAGACAATTCGCTTGTTGGCCAATTCGCTAGCAGCAACCAAACCCAAAGCAATTGCTTCGTTGCCGGTGATTTTACGGTAGGTTCCCGGTGCGATTTTGGCTTTGGCAACACGGTACTGTACTGGCATCATTTCCACGGTTTCGCCGTAGTTGAAACCCGCTTTCAGCGCACTGATGTTCGCCTGGAGCACATCGGGTTTCTTGCCAAATTTTGACTGGAGCCATTTGAGAGTGGAATCGCTGCTGCGTTCAAACATCCAGAAAACGAGGCCTAAGGCAAAGAAGTTCTTGCATCGGTCCGCGTCGCGCATCGCAAGATTGGAATCCTTTACTGCTTCGCGATTCAGCTTGTCGATGGGAACCCGGATGATCCGGTATCCCTTAAGGGATCCATCTTCCAACGGGTTTGTTGCGTATTTGGCTTTACCCAAATCGGTTGGACCAAAGGAGTCACTATTGACTATTAGTATTCCATCGGGGAGAAGGTCTTTGAGGTTGGTTTTGAGAGCAGCAGGATTCATCACCACAAGACAATTCAATGAATCGCCCGGCGTGTGAATGTCTGTGCTGGCAAAATGGACCTGAAATCCAGAAACACCAGCCAGTGTGCCGGCTGGAGCGCGGATTTCAGCCGGAAAGTCAGGGAAAGTAGCAATGTCATTGCCCATAATGGCAGAAACATTTGTGAACTGTGTTCCGGCTACCTGCATACCGTCGCCTGAATCCCCAGCGAAACGGATTGTAATCGATTCCACTTCCTCGACCTGTTGGCCGGGAGAGGTTGGCGAACTTACAGACATTCTTCCATTTCCTCAAACTTGTTTTGTTTGGATTAAGGCGTGAAATGGCCCGGAGAGGCCGTCCTCAATGATTTTTGTTGTATCCCACCAAGCCATTTTGGCGATAGACGGACTCCAACAGTCTTTCAGGAATAAACCACCACGGAAAAAGAGCAACCCCATTTTCCTTTCTGTGTCGATGGGTTGGATTCAAGTCGAAAGGTTGCATTCAAGGACCCATTCAAGCGACGAAACAGAAACTTGTGAAATAACCCCAAAAAAGCGGTTGAATACTTTCTTTGGGGTAGGAGGGCTTTTCGGAACTTCCTTTGGCAAAATTTGATAGTTGATCCTTTTGGCGATTTTCTTTGCGGAAAAGTTGTCTTTCCCACTATTTTTTGCCAAGATCATTAGAGCACTTTATTCATCTCCTCCGGGTGCGCGATCACAATGAATGCTTTGAACAAAAAGAACACTGGTCCAATTTGCGGAAATCTGGCGATTATTCTTTTGGCTGGAATTTTTGTGGGTTGTGGTTCTGAACCCGCTCCCAAAAAGACTGCCTCCACGAACGAAACCAAAGGATCCAGCCATTCCTTGCTGAAAAACGGTGAGAATCCTTCGGCTCCTCCTCGGCCCGCCCAGGTCTTTTCCTTTGAGGAGGTGACCAAAAGTGCCGGGATTAATTTCGCTTATCGCAATTCCAATGAGAGGCCCGGCAACTACGCTATTCTCGATTCATTGGGAGGGGGGCTTTCCTTCATTGATTTTGACAAGGATGGAAAGCTTGATCTTTTCATTAATGGAGGGGGGACGATCACCAACAAAGGCGAGCCTAACCACCCGTTGAATGCTAGGGAGCGTTCCATCATTGGTTATGCCTCCAAACTTTACCGGAATGTTGGAGATTGGAAATTTGAAGATGTCTCCGCGGCGACAGGAATTGAAAAGCCCCTTTTTTATAATCATGGTTCGACGGTTTTTGACTATGACCGAGATGGTTGGCCCGATTTGGTAATCACCGGTTATGGACGGCTTGGGTTGTTGCACAATGAACCCGGTCCCAGCCCCAGCACAAGGGTTTTTGTCGACAAAGCGGATGCGGCGGGTTTCAACAAAACCCACTTCTGGTCGACCTCTGCGGGGGCGGCGGATTTTGATGGCGATGGATTTCCGGATCTTTATTTGTGCCAGTATGTAAACTGGTCGCTTTTAAACGATCCCAAATGTCCGGGATACACTCTGAGTGTGGAACGCGATGTTTGCCCCCCAAAAAAATATGACGCAGTTCCTCACGCGGTTTGGCGAAACAATGGCAATGGAACATTTTCCGAGGTGACCCGTGATGCGGGATTGCGCATTGACCGACCTGACAAGGATTATGGAAAAGGCCTGGGAGTCGTTTGCGTAGATGTTACCAATGACGGAAAAGCAGATGTCTATGTTGCCAATGATACTGTTGATAACTTTCTTTATATTAACAAGTCAACACCAGGAAAAATCAGGTTCGAGGAGGTTGGATTGGAATGGGGTGTAGCCCGGGATGATCGCGGCATTCCAAATGGAAGTATGGGAGTGGATGCGGCGGATTATGATGGGTCAGGCCAAGCGTCGATCTGGGTAACCAATTACGAAGGCGAACTCCATAGCCTTTATGGGAATGTGGCCCAGGGAAATCGTCGATTTTTTCAATTCCGCACGCAGCGCTCCGGGATCGCCGCGATTGGTCAGCTCCATGTTGGCTTTGGTACTGTATTCTCCGATTTTGATTTGGATGGATGGGAAGACATTATGGTTTCCAATGGCCATGTGATTTACCATCCTGTCAAAGCCAAAATCCGCCAGAGGGCGGTTATGCTCCACAATTTGGGCAATGGCAAATTTGAGGAGGTTGGTGGTTCATCAGGTCCTTATTTTTCAGGTGAACACTTGGGAAGAGGGTTGGTTTCAGGAGACCTGGATAATGATGGATGGCCCGATTTGGCCATTTGCCATGCCAACGAAAATGCGTCGATGCTACGCAACCAAACTGCTGTCCTTGGGAAAAAAAATACTTTCCTTGGAATTGAATTGGTTGGGAAGAACAATGCAGATGTTGTGGGTGCCAGGGTTGAGCTTAGTGTTGGAACAAAAAACTTGACCCGTTTTGCAAAAGGAGGAGGCAGCTACCTTTCTGGTGGCGATCGGCGGCTGTTATTTGGTCTTCCGGAGGCTTCGGGGAACCAATCCATCACGGTCTATTGGCCTGATGGTACCTCAAAGAAAGTCGAAGGCTTAAAGTCCGGAATGTACCACAGGATCCAGCAATAGGGTGAGTGGAAACTGGCGAAACGGTAAAAGTGGATGGAATATGGACCACAGGTCGACACGAGGTTGGGTTAGGGCATAAAATGAAATTACCTCCCTTGGGATTCATTCCATGCTCAAACCGTTTTCAAAAATTGCATTTTCTGCTCTGATTCTTGGTGGTTTGGTTTTAACCATCCCCTTGGCAACCTTTGCAGACCCCGGTTCCTCCGGCATCAAAAAGGCAGGGACCATTTCCTTTCAGAGGGAAATTCGCCCCATATTTTCTGAGCATTGTTTTACCTGTCACGGTCCAGATACAAAGCAGCGCAAAGCCGACATTCGTTTGGATACAGAGGAGGGGCTTAAAGCAGCTGGAATTGTCGCGGGTAAACCTTATGAGAGTGACATCCTCTTGCGTATGGTGCACGAGGATCCCAAAAAGGTTATGCCCCCACCCAAAGTTGGCAAAAATCCGACCAAGGACGAGATTGCCAAGGTAGGGGAATGGATTCGGCAGGGTGCCAAAATCGAGTCCCATTGGGCATTCACCAAGGTGGTAAGGCCTGCTCTTCCTGAACCCGATAAAGTTCGTCCTGCAAATTGGGCTAAAAACCCGATTGACCGATTTATTGCATTGAAGTTGGCCGCAAATGCCATGGCCCCCTCAGACCCGGCCTCCAAGCAAATGTTGATTCGTCGTCTTAGTCTGGATCTGTTGGGACTTCCACCCACCAAATCCGATATCGAGTCCTTCGTCAGGGACGAATCGCCAGATGCTTACAACAGGATGGTTGAGAAGTATTTGTCGTCATCCCATTATGGTGAACGGTTGGCGCTGGATTGGCTGGATTCCGCGCGTTTTGCCGACACCCATGGGTACCACCTGGATACCGCCCGCGACATGACAAAGTGGCGAGAGTGGGTCATCAATGCCTATAATAAAGATCTTCCTTTTGATCAATTTACGATTGAACAACTTGCGGGCGACCTTTTACCCAATCCCACAATCGACCAGAAAATTGCCTCAGGCTTCAACCGTAATCACATGATTACCTTTGAAGGGGGTGCCATCCCCGAGGAATACCTCAATAACTATATAATTGACAGGGTGAACACCACAACGACGGTTTGGTTGGGAATGAGCGTAGCATGCGCCCAGTGTCATAACCACAAATACGATCCCATCACCCAAAGCGATTATTACCGACTTTATGCATTTTTTAACCGGCTTCCAGAAAGTGGAATTGGAGCGGTGGGTAATTCGGCCCCATTGCTCGAAACTCCAACTAACGATCAATCTTTGGAGCTTGCCAAGCTGGATGGACAGATCGCCAAGCGGGAAGAAGAGCTAAAAAATCTGGCAAAGTCCATGGATGCCGATTTTGATAAATGGCTTTCCGGAATTGCCCGCCGTAATGGTCCTATTTGGACTCTTGTTTCACCGGAAAAAGCCGAGTCCAACAAGGGATCCAAGCTAAAAATCGGCGCGGACAAGATCATTCAGGTTTCCGGAGCGAATCCGCCCTCGGATTCCCACCTGCTCACCTGGAAAGCGGGAAGATCCCCAAGCGGAATTTTGGTGGAGTTGTTGCCTTCTGCGGAAACCACCAAACTTTTGGGCCGATCTCCCAATGGAAATGTGGTAATGACAGGGGCCAAACTTGACATGGTTGGTCCCGACGGGAAGCCAATCAGCATCCCGTTAAAGGCCGTTTATGCCTCAAGATCACAAAATGATTATCCCGCGACAAATCTTTTGAAAGGTAATGGAAAAGGGTGGGGAATTTTTCCTGAGGTGAACAAGCCCCATCGATTGATCCTCGATTTTGAAAAGGCCCGGGATGTCCCCAACGACACGCGATTTCAATTAAGCCTTTCATATGAAAGTCCTTACGGCTCACATACAGCTTCAAGGTTTTCTATGCGCACCACCGATTTACCTGGCGCATCCACTTTTGGGGCATTCCCGGAAGGCCTAGATTTTACCGAACCGACTTGGGCGGTAAAACCCACGGAGGTCCAGCGAAACAAACTTAGGGAATGGTTTGTGGCTCTAAGTCCGGGTGAATCTGGCAAGGTTCGTGTTGAGATGGAATCGCTCAGGAAAAAGCGGGATGAGCTCCTCAAAAGTTTCCCAACCACCATGGTTATGCAGGATATGACCAAGCCGCGGGAAACTTTCGTCCGGATTCGGGGGGCATATGACAAAAAGGGTGAAAAGGTTGAGGCCGGTGTTCCGGAAATCCTGTCTCCACTACCCAAAGGTGCTCCCGACAACCGCCTTGGATTGGCGAAATGGCTTGTTTCTCGGGAAAATCCATTGGTTGCCAGGGTTTATGTAAATCGCATTTGGCAAATGTTGATGGGAGCGGGATTGGTCCGAACCGCCGAAGAATTTGGTTCCCAAGGGGAACAACCAACCCATCCGGAACTTCTGGATTGGTTGGCGGCGGAGTTCATGGAACCTTCCCAGCCATCGACGCCCGTTCCGGGAATCGAAGGGAAAGCCTGGTCGACCCGGGGATTGATCCGCCTGATTGTGACCAGCGAGGCATACAAGCAAAATTCGGTGGTTTCCCAGATAGGGCTTTCAAAAGATCCGGAAAATCGACTTTTAAGTCGTGCGTCCCGGGTCAGGCTGCCCGCTGAAATCATCAGGGATCAGGCACTTGCCGCCTCGGGACTTTTGGACACCCGTATTGGTGGGGCCAGCGTGAATCCTTATCAACCCCCCGGGCTCTGGGAGGAATTGATGAGCCGCGAGGATAGCGCCAAATTTACGGCCCAATTTTTTGTTCAAAGCAAAGGACCAGACCTTTACCGGCGATCGATGTACACTTTTTGGAAAAGGACATCGCCTCCCGCCGCGTTGGCAACATTCGATGCACCCGATCGTGAAACATGCACGGTTCGTCGGGCTCGCACGAATACACCCTTGCAGGCTCTTGTCCTGCTTAACGACCCTACTTATGTGGAGGCAGCGCGAAAATTGGCGGAACGAATTCTGCTTTCCGGGATTGGCGATGCAAAAGGTGTTGCAAACGCTTTTGAAGCCATTCTGGCGCGCCCACCCTCCGACAAGGAAACCGGCGTTTTGATCAAGGTTTTGGAAAAACAAAGGCTCCATTTCAAAGCCCACCCGGACGCCGCTTCCAGGCTATTGCTTGTTGGTGAGTCCCCTGCCGATAAAAGTCTTTCACCAATTGAACTTGCGGCTTGGACCATGCTTTCCAGCGTGATTCTCAACCTCGATGAATCCGTCAACCGGAGCTGAAAATGATGGATCCCATTCAAACCCATAATAACCTGTTAAATCGCCGTTACTTCTTGGGAAAAGGCGGATCGGCGGTCGGTATGGCTGCCTTGTCTTCCCTTTTGCCTCAATCGTTAATCGGTGGACAGGGTGTTACAGGAACGCACTTTGCTCCCAAGGCCAAGCGGGTCATTTATCTGTTTATGTCGGGTGGGCCATCCCATCTGGATTTGTGGGATTACAAGCCGGGTCTTGTAAAGCACCGGGATCAGGACCTTCCCGCTTCAATCCGGATGGGGCAAAGAATTACAGGGATGACCTCCGGACAATCCCGCCTTCCTGTCGCCCCCTCGATTTTTGGTTTTCGCCAACAAGGAAATTGCGGAACATGGACCAGCGAACTTATGCCGCATATCGGCAAGTGTGTCGGTGAGATTGCCCTGATACGGAGTCTACATACCGAATCGATCAACCACGATCCGGCAACCACGAACATTCAAACGGGAAGTGAACAGCCAGGGCGTCCAGCACTTGGTGCGTGGGTCTCTTATGGTCTTGGTGCAGAGACCGACAATCTTCCCGCATTTATTGTGATGATTTCCCAGGGATCGGGAAACAAGACGGACCAGCCGATTTTCGCCAGGCTTTGGGGGTCAGGGTTTCTTCCAAGCGTTCATCAGGGGGTCCGCTTCCGGACCGGGAAAGGGGATGCAGTCCTCTATCTTTCCAATCCCGATGGGATCGATGGATCGACACGAAGGGCCATGCTGGATGGGGTCGATGAACTCAACCGCTTGGCACTGGAACAGACTCACGACCCGGAGATCGCTACGCGGATCGCCCAGTATGAATTGGCGTTTCGCATGCAAACGGCGGTTCCCGAACTTCAAAACATCCAATCCGAAACCCGGCAAACGCTCGATTCCTACGGGATCAAGGATAACCCGACGGATGGGGGGTTCGCAAAAAATTGCCTTTTGGCCCGAAGAATGATGGAGCGTGGGGTTCGTTTTGTTCAACTAATGCATCGGGGTTGGGACCAGCACGGTGACCTCCCAAGGCAAATCAAGGGGCAAAGCGAAGATATAGACCGTCCGATTGGGGCTTTGCTAAAGGATCTCAAGCAAAGGGGAATGCTTGAGGATACGCTTGTTTTGTGGGGTGGGGAATTTGGGCGAACGGTTTACTCCCAAGGCACTCTAACTAACAACAATTATGGTCGTGACCATCATGGGCGGTGTTTTTCCATGTGGATGGCTGGTGGAGGGACTAAAGGCGGTATTGTTCATGGGGAGACTGACGAATTTGGTTACAATATTGCCCGTGATCCCGTTCACCTTCATGATTGGAACGCCACGATCCTTCACCTAATGGGGGTCGATCACAAACGACTTACCTTCCGCCATCAGGGCCGGGATTTCCGTTTGACCGATATTGCGGGTGAATTGGTTAAGCCAATCCTGGCCTAAGCTGGACCCGACCATTAGCTTTGGTCTATCATAGTTTTATGCGAGATTCGCACGCCCGGGTTTGGTTCAAATGAAGAAGGTGCTCACGGATGGGAATCAGCGACCATGCGACCACGCTTGGGGATTTCAAAGGGGAGGCCCGATTGTTTCCCCTTCCCAATTTGGTCCTTTTTCCCCATGTTGTCCAGCCGCTTCATATTTTTGAACCAAGATATCGTCAAATGATCCGGGATTGCCTCGATGATGACCGGGTTTTGGCAATGGCCCTTGTTGCTACCAGGCAAGGGTACGGTTTCTTCGGCGATCCACCGCTTCACCCTGTGATTTGCGTGGGGAAAGTCTTCAAGGAAGAGATTTTGCCTGATGGGCGCTTCAACCTTTTGCTGCATGGTGTTTCGCGGGGGCGAATCGTCGACGAGATGGATCCGCAGGGAAAACTTTACCGAACAGCTAAAGTGGAGATCCTTGAGGATATTCCCCCTGCTTCATTACAGACGGCCCTGGATTTGCGGAAGTCCCTTGCGCGCCAAATGACCCAATGGTTTGCGCCTCAACCTGCCGCAGTTGTGCAACTTCGCAAACTGATCAAAAGTGACTTAACTTTAGGAACACTTTGTGATGTGTTCAGTTTTGCACTACCTTTGGAAATTGAAATCAAGCAGGAATTGCTTGAATTGGTTGATGTTGAGGAGCGTGCCCGCCACCTCCTTGAAGAGATCCAAAAATTGGAACCACCCCCTTCGGATATTATCAAGCCAATGACGCGCCGAAAATTTCCGCCCGATTTCAGCTTGAACTAGGCCAATCTCTCATTCTTTGCCGTTTGAGAATAACACAAATAAATCAGGCTCAATTCCTTTGGGGAGCTGAGCCTGATTCATTTAGTTCGAATTCAATCGTCAGTTTCGAACCCGAATTTTCTGAAGTGCAAAACGGGGAGCCAATGAGAGACTCACAAGAGCCAAAACCGCGGTGAATCCAACATCGGAAAGAATTGTCTTTGCTAGGAAACCAAGGGCCATCGCATAGTTTGCAAGCAGGCCCATAAAGTTATCTGCATATTTGATCTCGAAAGTGTAGATCGCCGATGGCTGGACCAAATAGCTGGCTCCACCAATCTGATCAGCAGGAACCCGGCTCATGAGCCAATTGTCAAAGTTGGTTACCACAAAGAAGAAGAGGGACCCGGTTACCAAAAGCGCAATGCGGCTTCCCCAGTTTCGGTTGGCTCCAACAATCCCAAGTAGTGAGTATGCAAACATGCAGACATAAACCGATGGAATGGCAGGATACCCAACGGTGAAACGAAGAACAGTGTCAGTTATTGCCATTAGTGCCAATGGAATCAGGGAAAAAACCAATCGATTGCTTGCATAACCGCAATAAAAAGCCAATGCTCCGATTGGAGCAAGGTTTGGAATCGTCCAACCTGGCACAATCCTGTAGCAGAAGCTGTAAACCAAGGCGATCGCAAGAACGACCCAAAAGGTACGCTTGGTTTCAGAAGTCGGATTCATGGTTTTTGGCTCTCATCCTTGTTAAAAGTCATTTTTAGGGAGACACATCGGCAAACACAACCCCGCATGGAAACCTCACTCAGATTTCCGGAGTTTGGACAAAAAGGGTAAATCAGGCTATCCGCCCTCGCGTGTTCGGAATTCCAAACGCCATTGACGATTTTCATCGGCGGATTGGCACCAGAGTTCCAGGGTTCCCAAATCGGTTAATACCGACTTGAGGTGTACCGGAATCAATTCCTCGACTGGCCCTGATTCTGTTGGTTCCATGGGTAAGGTGGTTTCCAATGGGGGGAGCTCGTCAAGTTCCTCCGGCAGGGGGTCGAGCCACATTCCGGTTGTATCTTCCCGGCGTTGGTTCGTTGCAAAAAATCGGAATTCTGCGCGTTCTCCTACTAATAGCCCGAGTTCCAAACCAGGGACATCCGCCGAAGTTCCTTCTTCCATACCGTGGGGAACCACGCACAGGGCTTTGATTGGCGGAAGGGCCCCGGGAACAGCCGGGGATGGGATTTCGACACCCAAATAATAGGAACGGGCGGAGCCTCCCCTGATCCGAATCCCCTTACCCCTTTTGGCAAGGCCCTGGGTCACAGCACCCCGGGCCACAGCAAGATCCAGATCACTATGGGACAGAATTTTTACTGGGCCCAGGCATTGGGCTTCCCGCCATTGGTTGATTTGATTGGTAACCTGATTGCACACAGCCGGTGATTTAAGGACACCGCCGTTGAAAAGGATCGCGGATGGAAGTGTTCCCGTTTTGCCAAGTGGGGTTAATTTTTCGGTTAATAGCGGTGCGTTTCGTTTTACAAATTGGGCCATGTGTCGTGTCACGGCCGGATCGTGGGCATAGGGCAAACCCATTTCCTGCAATCCAAAGGCTTTTGATCGTTGGACCGGGGTATCAAGGTTTACAAGGGGGAAGAAGCCGTCCAGGAGCGTTTGCCGCACCTCCTCACGGCCAAGTTCCTCCTTAAGTGAGCCTGCCATGAGTCGACTTCCGCGTCCCAAAACACGCACCTCGAAAGATTCCTGGCTGGAATCCGCCAAGAGGGCTTCCTTGGCCTGACGGCATCCAGCAAGCAGCATAAGCATTTGAGAGGAATCGAGTTTATGCCCCTTTGCTTCAAATTTTTTGGCTGCCAAATGTGCAAGGGCCCAATCCATGTTGTCGCCACCCAATAGGATGTGGTCACCCACCGCGATTCGCTGAAGCTCGAGGTTGCCTTGGGATTGGCCCACCAAAATCAGCGTGAAATCCGTGGTTCCACCTCCGATATCGCAAACTAGAACGACCTCGCCTACCTCAACATCTTTGCGCCACAAGTCCCCACGACTTTGAATCCAGGCGTAAAAGGCACTTTGGGGTTCTTCAAAAAGCTGAACCTGGCCTAATCCAGCCTTGTTGGCCGCTTCGATGGTTAATTCCCGGGCGGCGGCATCAAAGCTTGCCGGAACCGTAAGAACGATTTCCTGTGAGGAAAGCGGATCTGCCGGATGTTTCTGGTTCCAGGCATGAAGTAATTCTTCCAAGTAGTTGG
>Ga0114972_10001668_pt1 | contig 16647 bp, 12 predicted proteins | sample M_140807_EF_Meta_FD_87354 | JGI IMG/M metagenome (GOLD analysis project Ga0114972, IMG submission 87354) | Freshwater microbial communities from Lake Montjoie, Canada to study carbon cycling - M_140807_EF_MetaG | ecosystem: Environmental > Aquatic > Freshwater > Lake | place: Lake Montjoie... | reverse complement strand
TGCACCCCCGTGCTTGCCAGGCCCAGCAGCACGTCACCCGCCTGCACATCCGGCCGCGGCAGCTTCTTCCCTCGTGCGACGGCGCCCACCGAGAAACCGGCCAGATCGTAGTCACCGGCATGATACATGCCCGGCATTTCCGCCGTCTCGCCGCCCACCAGGGCGCAGCCTGCCTGGCGGCAGCCCTCGGCAATGCCGGCAACCACGGCGGCGGCCTGCGCCACATCCAGCGCGCCCGTGGCGAAATAGTCCAGGAAGAACAGCGGTGTCGCCCCCTGCACCACCAGGTCATTCACGCACATCGCCACCAGGTCGATGCCCACGCTGTCATGCACCCCGGCATCGATGGCCAGCCGCAGCTTGGTACCCACGCCATCGGTGGCGCTGACCAGCACAGGGTCCGAAAACCCCGCCGCCTTGAGGTCGAACAAAGCGCCAAAGCCGCCCAACCCCCCCATCACGCCAGGGCGGTTCGTGCTGCGGGCGAGCGGCTTGATGCGATCCACCAGCGCATCGCCGGCCTCGATATCCACACCCGCCTCAGCATAGGTCATGCCGATCTTGCTTGAACTGGTCAGGGCAACCTCCGATACGGTATGGCATGGAATGAACGAGCTAGGTTTCCACATGCCGATCCGGTCTTTTAGCCATCTGCTTCGCCGTGCGATACCGCTGCTGCCGCTGCTTGCCCTATCGCCCCTGGCGGCGCAGGAGAGCCCGCAGCGCCAATCGGGCATCATGGTCGAGGCCAGCGCCGCCGATGCGGTGCAGGCGCGCGACCGTGCCCTGGCCCAGGGCCGGCGCGAAGCCTATGCCCGGATGTCCGCCGCAACCGGCGCCCCCGGCGCCACCGCCAGCGATGCGCAGATCGAGGCCATGGTCGCATCCATCATCATCGAGCAGGAGCGGGTGACCTCCACCCGCTACACCGGCCGGATCACCGTGGTGTTCAACGGCGCCAGCGGCACTCCCCCAGCCCAACCCAACCCCCTGGCAGCAGCACCGGCAGCCGGCCAGCCCGCCACCAGCTTCATCGAGGCCACCACCAGCTTCGGCAGCCTGCAGCAATGGATGACCCTGCAACGGCAGGTGCTGCGCGCCGGCCCCGTGGCCAGCCTGGATATCATCGCCATCTCCACCGATGCGGCGCGGATGCGCCTGGGGCTGCGGGTGCCCCAGGGCGATGCCCCAAGCGCGCTCTTGTCCGGCGGCGTGGTGCTGACCCCGCCCGCCCGGCCCGGCGACATCTGGCGGGTGGGCCTTGGCGACGGCTGACCAACATGACCGGCCGCGGGTTCTCACCCTGCCCAATATCATCACCTTCGCCCGGCTCTTCGCCGTGCCGGCGACGGTGTGGCTAATGCTCGCGCAGCGGCACGACCTCGCTTTCATCGTCTTTCTGCTCGCCGGGATCTCGGATGGCGTGGACGGGTTTCTGGCCCGCCGCATGGGGCTGGAGAGCGAATTGGGTGCCTTCCTCGACCCAATCGCCGACAAGGCCCTGCTGAGCAGCGTGATGGTGCTGCTGGCCTGGCTGGGCCTGCTGCCGGTGTGGCTGGCGGTGCTGGTGGTGGGGCGTGATGTGATGATCATTGGCGGCTACGGGCTGTTATGGCTGCTCGGGCTGCGGCCACCCATCGCGCCGCTGCTGATCTCCAAGCTGAACACGTTTGCGCAGATCGCCCTTGCCGCCACGGCGCTGTGCGGGGCGGGCTTCGGCTGGCCGGGGCCTGGGCTGATGGCGCTGCTGATGTGGCTGGCGGCGGGCACCACCTTTGTCTCGGGCCTGGCCTATATGCTGGGCGCCCGCCGCCTGCTGGCGGCGCAGCCATGAACGATATCGAGACACCGCCGCCGGGCCTGAGCCCCTCCAGCGCAACGCCGCTGCAGCATCGCCTGATGCTCTTGGGCGTCGTCGCGGCGATCTTTGCCACCCTTTGGCTGTTCTCGGCGATTCTCACGCCCTTCGTGCTGGCCACCTGCGTGGCCTATTTCATGGACCCCGCAGCCAGCCGCATGGCCCGCGCCGGCATACCGCGCAGCCTGGGCGCCGCCCTGCTCTGCCTGGTGCTGATCCTGATCGGACTTTTGGGCCTGCTGCTGCTCTATCCGCTGATCCTGGCGCAGATCGGCGTGCTGCTCGCCCGCCTGCCCTCCTATGTCGCGACCATCGGCAGCAATGTGCGCGACCTCATGCTCAACCTCGAGGCTGCGGCCGGGCCGGAGGTGGTGGATGCCCGCCTGCGCGAACTCGTCGTCTCCCAGGCCGGGCAGATGATGAGTTTCCTCGGCACCGCGGCCACAAGGCTGATCGGCGGCGGCGTGGCGCTGTTCAATGTGCTTACCCTGCTCGTGGTCACGCCGGTGGTGGCGTTTTACCTGCTGCGTGACTGGCCGGGCATCATGCAGCGGCTGGAGACCTGGCTGCCACGGCGCAGCGCCCCCACCCTGATGCAACTCGCTGGCGAGACAGACCGCATCCTGGGCGCCTGGCTGCGCGGGCAATTGCTGTGCTGCCTGGTGCTGGGCCTGTTCTACGCCATTGCATTGACCGCCATCGGGCTGGAATTGGGGGTGATGGTGGGGCTTTTCACCGGCGCGATCTCGCTGGTGCCCTATGTCGGCTCGCTGACCGGCTTTGTCGCGGCGCTGCTGCTGGCGGTGGGCCAATGGGGCACCTGGGGCGGGGCAGGGCTGGTGCTGGCGGTGTTCCTGGCGGGGCAAATTCTTGAGGGCTATGTGCTCTATCCACGGCTGCTGGGCGACAGGGTAGAATTGCACCCGGTTTGGGTGGTGTTCGCGCTCTTTGCCGGCGGCGTGGCGCTGGGCTTCCTGGGCGTGCTGCTGGCGGTGCCGATGGCGGCGGCGCTGGGCGTGCTCACCCGGTTCTGGCTGCGGCGATACCTGGAGAGCCCGCTCTACCGAGACCCGCCGCCGGGCTGAGCGCCGCAGCGCCTGTCATGGGCCCGCACACATCACAGCGGGCGGAGCGGCCGCCGCAAGCCAAACCCCACCCTTGCCTTTCCCGCCCAATACCCTGCATCTGGCAGCCTAAATTCAGGGAATGTCCGCCCTTGCCTATCGGACCAACATGGCGGGTCCTCGCGCTGCTGCTCCTGCTATCCGTCGCCGCTCCGGCGCAGCAGGATGAGCCGGAGACGCTGCCCTATACCGTCACCATCGCCCGCACTGGCCATGCGGGGCTGGACAGGCTTCTGCGCGAAAATTCCGGCCTCATCGCCCTGGCCGATCTGGCCCCCACCGATGCCGAGGGCATTCTCTCCCGCATCCGGGCCGAGGCGGAGAAGCTGCGCCCGGTCTTTGAGAGTGAGGGCTATTGGGCCGCCGCCATCAGCATCACCGCTGCCGTGCCGCTGGAGCCCGCCGCCATGGCCGCCGTCTCCCCCGGCCCGCTGGCACTCGACATCACTCCCATCCCCGGCCCGCTCTACCGCCTGCGCCGGGTGGAGACCGAAGGCGGCCCCGCCATCCCCCTCGCCCCCGGCCAGCCCGCCCGCGCCCAGGCCGTGCTGCAGGCCGAGGCCCAGGCGCTGGAGGCGCTGCGCCGCGATGCCCGGCCGCTCGCGCGCATCACCCACGAGGTCACGGTCGACCACGCCGCCCAGGCCATGGATTTGCACTTCACCTCTACCCCCGGCCCGCAGGCTGGCTTCGCCGATCCCACCGTCACCGGTGCCCAACATGTGCACCCCGAGGTGGTGCGCCGCGTGGCCGCACTCCGCCTCGCCGAGGGCAGCTATAGCCCCGAGCGCCTGGCCCGCGCCCGGGCCGATGTCTCCGCCCTCGGCCCCTTCGCCTCGGTCAGCCTGCAAACCGGCCAGGCGCTGGATGCCGATGGCCGCCTGCCCGTCACCGTCGCGGTGCGCGAGCGCGCCTTCCGCGCCATTTCTGCCTCGGCCGCCTATGAGACCAATTTCGGCGCCGCCCTGCGGCTGGCCTGGGAACACCGCAACCTGCTGGGCGGCGCGCAAAACCTCCGCATCGAGTTGGAGGCCAGCCGCCTGGGCAGCGATCTCAACCGCACCAATGCCTCGGCCATGCTGACCTATCGCCAGCCGCTGCCGCTCGGCATGGCGGGCACGCTGGTCACCCAACTCGCCGCCATCCGCCAGCGGCTGGACAGTTATGACCGCGATGCACTGACCTTCGCCGCGCTCTATGAGCGCCGGCTTTCGCAGCGCTGGACCATCGCCGCCGGCCCCAGCCTGGATGCCGGGCAAACCGCCCCCCCCGGTGCGCCGCTCACCCCCTATCAGGTCGCCGGCTGGGTGGTGCAGGCGCGCTTTGACAGCAGCGACAGCCTGCTCGACCCGCGCCGCGGTATCCGCGCCAGCACCAATCTTGTCCCCAGCTATTCCTTCACCGACGGCACCGCCTATCTGCCCCTGCGCGCGGCGGCCGCCACCTATTTTGACCTCTCGGGCGATGGCCGTTCCATTTTGGCGATGCGCGGCGCACTGGGCAGCCTGGTGAATGCCCAGGCCGACCATGTTCCCCGCTCGCAGCGCTTTTATGCCGGCGGCGGCGGCTCTGTCCGCGGCTATGATTTCCAGTCGATCGGCCCGCGTGACGCCCGCAACAAACCCGCCGGTGGCGCCAGCCTGATCGAGGCCTCGGTGGAATTCCGCCAACGCATTGGCCAAAGCTTTGGCGCGGTGGCCTTTGTCGATGCCGGTGCCGTCGGCACCCAGGCCTTCGCGCCCACCGATGCGATGCGCGTCGGCGCCGGTCTCGGCCTGCGCTATTACACCCCCATCGGGCCCATCCGCGCCGATGTGGCGCTGCCGCTCATCCGCCAACAGGGCAGCGGCGCCTTCGGCTTTTATGTCGGCCTGGGGCATGCCTATTGATGCGCCGCCTCCTGCTCCTCCTCGCGCTTTTGCCCATCCTGGCCTGGGGCCTTCTGGCCACCGATACCGGCCTGGGCCTGGCAGCCCGGCTGGCGGCGCGCTTCGTGCCCGGGCTGGAGATCGAGGGCGTCTCCGGCCCGCTGCCCGCCCGCCTCAGCCTCGCCCGGCTGCGCCTGGCCGATGAGCAGGGCGTCTGGCTCGAGATCGACAATGCCAGCCTGGAGCTGAATTGGCGCGCGCTGTTCGAAACCCACGCGCATCTGACAAAACTCACCCTGGGCCGCCTATCCTTGGCCCGCCTGCCCACCGGCGAGGCCAGCACCGCCCCCCCCAGCCTGCCGCGCCTGCCAGTGGCGATGAGCATCGATGCCATCGCCGCCCCCCGCATCGAATTGGGCGAAGCCTTGCTGGGCCAACCCGCCACCCTGGCCCTGGCGGGCAGCGCCGCCCTGCAAACCGCGGCCCTGACCGCCAGCCTCGTCCTCCACCGGTTGGACCAACCCGGCGAGGCCAGGCTGGAGCTTGCCCTGAATGGCGAAACCCTCACTGCGCAAATCGCGCTGCATGAGCCACCGGGCGGGCTGGTCGGCACCCTGGCCGGCCAGCCTGAACTGGGTTTCGACGCCCAAATGAGCCTCGCCGGCCCCGCTACCGGCGCCGATTGGCGCGCGCAGGCCAGCCTCGGCGCCGCACAGGCCGCGCTGCAAGGAAGCCTATCCCTCACCCCCGATGGCGCGCTGGCCGCCACCGCCCAAGGCAACCTGCGCCCCGGCCCGCTCTTGCCCGCGGCACTCAGGCCCCTCGCCACCCAGATAACCACCAGCCTCAGCCTACGCCGCGCCGCCGATGGCGCCCTGGCGCTGAACGACCTCTCCCTCCGCCTCCCCGCTGGCACCCTGACCGGCGGCAGGCTGGCCCTCGACCCCACCCAGCGCATCACCGGCCATGCCAGCATCACCCCAGCTCCCGCCGAAAACTTCGCCCCCCTGCTGCCCGAGGGGCTGGGCTGGCAGCGCATGGCCATCGATCTGGAATTGTCCGGCAGCCTCGCCGCCCCCGAGGCCCGCCTGCATGCCAGCATCACTGCCCCCAGCCTGCCGGCGCCCCAGGCCAATGCCATGCTGGGCGAAACCCTCACCCTCGACGCCCATTACGCCAGCGGCATCATCGACGCCCGAGCGGCAGCCGAGCGTCTGGCCCTCACCCTGCGCGGCACCATCGCCGAGCCCTTCGCCCTGGCCTTCACCGGCCAAGCGCGCGACCCGCCCGGTTTCATCGGACAGATCACCGCCGAGGGCGCGCTGCGCGGCAGCCTCGCAGCGCCGCAGGCCAGCCTGATCCTGCGCAGCGACAGCCTTTCCGCCCAAGGCCGCAGCGCCGAAGCGGTGACCCTGACCGCCAGCCTCACCCCCAGCCAAGCCACCATCCAGGCCAGCGGCCGGTTCGACCGCAAACCCTTCACCCTGGCCCTCACCGCCGCCGGCGATGCCCGCGCAGTGCGGCTCGAAAACCTCGCCGCCAATTGGTCCGGCCTCAGCCTTTCCGGCCAGGGCAGCGGCGCACTGCCCGCCGGCCCCTTCACCGGCGCGCTGCGGCTGGAGGCGCCGGATCTTTCGCCCTTGGGCGCCGGCATCACCGGCCGCCTCACCGCCGCGCTGGAGGCCCGCGCGCTGCCCGGCCTCACCGGCCCCGCCGCACAGGGCGTGACGCTGCGGCTGAACGGCCAGGCTCTGGGCATCGGCGCCTTCCGCCCCTCCGTCACCGCCGAGGCCAATGGCAGCCTGGACGCGATGGATTTCCGCCTCGCCGCCACCGCGCCGCAGGGCGGGCTCAACCTCGCCGGCCGCTTCCGCCAGGCTGAGGAGACGCGCATCTCCCTCACCCAACTCGATGCCCGCGCGGGCGAGGATGCACTGCGCCTCGCCGCACCGGCCCTGCTGCGCATCGCGGCTGACGGCGCCATCACGCTCGATGCCACCCGAATGCTGGGCCGGCGCGGCGGCAGCCTGGTGGTGCAGGGCCGCATCGCCGGCGGCCAAGTGACCGGCCGGGCCGAGCTGGCGGCGCTGCCGCTGGCGCCGCTCAGCGCCGGGCTGGTCACCGGCACCGCCTCGGGCAGCATCACCGCCTCCGGCCCCACCGCCGCGCCATTGGCCGAGGCGGCGCTGCGCATCGAAGCCCTACGCCCCACCGGCCCGGGTTTGGCTGTCCTGCCCGCCGCCCAGATCACCGCCAATGCCCGCTGGCAGGGCCAGGCCTTGCGCGCCGATGCGCGCCTCACCGCCGGCCCTGGCGTCCAACTCACCCTCGAAGCCAGCCAGCCACGCGGCCTGGGCGCCGAGGCCCCCTTTGAGGCAGCTTTGCGCGGGCAGCTTGATCTCGGCCTGCTCTCCCGCCCCTTTCTCGATGCCCGAGGGGACCGGCTGACCGGCCGCGCCCAACTGAACCTGCAAGCCAGCGGCACCCCCGCCCGGCCGCTCCTGGCCGGCGAGGCTGCTTTCAGCGAGGGCAGCTACATCTACCCGGCGCTGGGCGCCCGGCTCGATGGCATCGCCCTCCGCCTCGGCGCCAGTGGCCAGCGGCTGGTGCTGCAAAACCTCACAGCACGCACCGCCGGCGGCGGCACGCTCTCGGGCGAGGGCTGGCTAGAACCGCTGGGGCCGGCCATCCCGGCCGAGTTCCGCCTGCGCGCCGCCGCCGCCCGCCCCATCACCGGCCCCTATGGCGAGGCGGTGCTGGATGCCGATTTGCGGCTCATCGGACCGCTGGCCAATGGCGGCAGCCTCTCCGGCCGGCTCGATATCCGCCGCGCCGAGCTGCGCCTCCCCGATCATTTCGCCGGCCGCATCCCCTCGCTGGGCCAGGTGCGCGAGGTGGGGCCACTGCCCCCCGGCCGCCGCCCAACCAGCCCAGCCCGTGCCATGCCCTCCCGCCCGGCGCTGCCCATGGCGCTGCAATTGACCATCGCCGCGCCACGCGCCGTCTTCCTGCGCGGCCGCGGCGTGGAAGCGGAGCTGGGCGGCGAGATCACCATCGCCGGCACCCTGGCCACCCCCGCCCCGCAAGGCGCGCTGCGGCTGCGCCGGGGCAGCATCAACCTGGTGGGCCGGCAGCTGCAATTCAGCCGCGGGTTGATCAGCTTCGATGCCGGCACCTTCAACCCCAGCCTGGATTTCCTGGCCTCTGCACGCAGCCGCAGCAACACCGTCAACCTCACCATCAAGGGCGACCCCACCGCCCCCGAGGTAACCCTGACCGCCGAGCCCGAACTGCCGCAGGATGAAGCCCTGGCTCGCTTGCTCTTCGACCGTGAGACCAGCCGGCTCTCGCCCTTCGAATTGGCCAGCATCGCCCAGGCGCTGGCCCAGCTCTCAGGCGTGGCGCCGCGCGGCGGCGGGGTGCTTGAGCGTCTGCGCGCCCTGGCCGGGCTGGACCGGCTGGGCGTGGCCGGCGATGGCGCCGGCGGCGCCCGGGTGGAAACCGGCCGCTATATCGCCCCCGGCGTTTATTTTGGCCTGCGCCAGGGCACGGGCGGCGGCGCGCCGGGTGTGGGTGTGCAGGTGGAGATCACGCCCAGGCTGCGGCTGGAGGGCGAAACCTCGACCGGCCCCGCTGGTGACCGTGTGGGCCTCACCTGGGAATACGAGTATTAATCGCAACCCGTGCCGCCGCTGGCGTGTTACGCCACCGCCTCTGCACCACGCGGCGTTCACGCCGCGCGGTCCGGCCGTTGTTGAGAGGGTGATAAAGCGTTTTCGGCGATCCCGCCTCAACGCATCATGCTCTGGACAGCGCTCTGCCCCTGCGCGTGCGTTCCGTCCTTCACCCCGAGCGTCCCAGGGAGCGCCATGCCGCATGTCCAGGTCATCCATCGGACGGAATACGCCTATGGTCGACCGGTGAGGCTGACCACCCATCGCCTGATGCTCCGGCCGCAGGACAGCCACGATCTGCGGCTGCGCGATGCCCGGCTGCTGGTCGAACCACCGGCGGCCTCCACGCGCTGGGCGCATGACGTCTTCGGCAATTCTGTCTGCATCCTGGAATGGCCGCCCGGGCTGTGCACAAGCAGCCTCACCATCACCTCGCGGCTGGAACTCACCCATTTCCCGGCCGGCCATGCCACGCCGCGCGCCACGCTCGACCCCTCGGCCGAGCGTTTCCCATTCGCCTATGCCGCCGCCGAATTGGCCGATCTGGCCAGGCTGGCGGAGCCGCATCTGCCCGATCCCGGTCATCTGGTGGCGGCCTGGGCACGCCGCTTTCTCGCGCAGGACGGCACCTTGGCCATGCTCGAGGCGATGAATGCGGCCATCCACCGCGAATTCACCTATCTCTCGCGCGAGGAGGAAGGCACCCAAAGCCCGGCCGAGACGCTGCGCCTGGGCTCCGGCGCCTGCCGCGATCTGGCATTGCTGATGATGGAGGCGGCGCGCAGCCTCGGCCTCGCCGCCCGCTTTGTCAGCGGCTACGTCTATGATGACAGCACCGGCGAGACCCGCGGCGGCGGCTCCACCCATGCCTGGTGCGCGGTCTACCTGCCCGGCGCGGGCTGGGTGGAATATGACCCGACCAATGGGCTCGTGGCTGGTGACCACCTGGTGCGCATCGCGGTGACCCGCACGCCGGAGCAAGCGGTGCCGATCGGCGGTGGCTTCATCGGCAACCCGCAGGATTTCGCCGGCATGCGGGTGGAGGTGCTGGTCCGGGCGGGCCATGAACTGACGCCCGACCCGCAGCCGCCCTTGCCCGAGCCTTGCGGCCTGACCATGCCGAACCTGCGCTGATTCCGGGAGCGCGCGCTGTGCCACTCGCCATTCGCGCCCTGTTTCTCGTCCTCCTGGCCCTGGTGCCCGCCGCCCTGGTGCAGGCGAATCTGGAGAATGAGGCGCGCGAGGAGCGCTCGCGCCAGATCGGTGCCGAGGCGATGCGCCTCACCCGCCTCGTCGCCGGCCAGCAGATGCGCATCTTCGAGGGCGCACAGCATCTGCTGAACGCCATGGCGGCGCATGAGGCGCCGCGCGCCGGCACCCCCAGCGCCGAATGCGATGCCTTTCTCTCCCGCCTCCTGGGTGGCTACACGCGCTATCTCGCCGCCAATCTCTTCGACCGCGATGGCCGGCGCGTCTGCGCCGGCAAGCTCGACCGGCCGGGCGCCAATGTGGCCGACCGCGGGTATTTCCAGGCCGCCCTCGCCGGTGCCCCCTTTGTCGTGGGCGAATACACCATCGGCCGCGTCAGCGGCCTGCCCAGCCTGCATTTCGCAGCACCCCTGCGTGACGATACCCAGGCGGTGGTGGGGGTGGTGGCGGTGGCGCTCTCGCTGGAGTGGATGGGCCGGGACCTCGCCGCGCTGCCCCTGCCCGAGGGCGCCGCCGCCACGGTCATTGATAGCCGGGGTGTGATTCTGGCCCGCGCACCCGCTGGCGGTGCCGCCATCGGCACCAGGGTGCCCGGCTACGCCCTCGATGCCGCCACGGCCATGCGGAGCATGCTGCGCGATGGCCCATCGCTGGATGGCACCCGGCGGATCGCCGGCTTCATGCCGGTGCCGGCTGCGCCGCATGGCCTCACCGCCGCCGTGGGTCTCTCTGCCGAAAGCGGCATCGCCAGCGCCTTGGAGCGCAATCGCCGCAGCGCCTTTCTCATCATCGGCTCGCTGTTGATGGGGCTGACCTTCGCCATCACCGCCTTCCACATCGTGATCGAGCGGCCGGTGCGGCAATTGCTGGAGGCCGCCCAATCCTGGTCGCGCCAGGATTGGGGCGCCCGGGTGGGCAGGCTCAGCGGCGGGCGGGAATTCGAGCGCATCGGCAGCGCGCTCGACAGCATGGCCGATGCCCTGGAGCGCGCCGAGGCAGCCCGCGTGGCCGCCGCCATCCGGGTCAAGGCGCTCTCCGATGTCAGCCCGCAGGTGGTCTTCACCGCCGATGCCCGGGGTAATATCGATTGGTTGAACGGCTATTGGCACAACCTCACCGGGCGCGACATTGCCCATACCAGGGGCATGGGCTGGCTGCGCGCGGTGCATCACGGTGATTTGCGCCGCGCCGTGGTGGCCTGGCGCGCCGCCCTGGCCGAGGCGGCGGCCGGAGGCCTGGGCGAATTCCACGTCGAATTGCGGCTGCTGCGCGCCGAGGACCGTGCCTGGCGCTGGTTCTTCTGCCGGGCGGCACCAATCCGCGACACCGATGGCGAGGTTACCGCCTGGGCCGGCGTGGCGCTTGATTTCGACGAACTCCGCCGCGCGCGCGAGGCTCTGGCGCAGCAATCGCAGCGCCTGCAGGCCACTTACAGCAACGCCCCGGTGGGCCTGTGCCTGCTCGACCGGCAGTTGCGTTTCCTGGCGGTGAACACGCTTTTCGCCGAGATCCAGGGCACCAGCGCCCAGGCGCATCTGGGCCACGCCCTGGCCGCGCTGGCACCCCGGCTGGCCGCCACCCTCGCGCCGTATCTCAGCCGGCTGATCGCCGAGGGCGAGCCCGTCACTGGCCTGGAGATCGACGCCACCCTGCCGGCGCAGAATGGCGAGGCGCCGCCGCGGAGGGTGCTGCTCTGCGGTTTTCATCCCGTCCTGGGCGATAGGGGTGAGGTGGTGGCGATCAGCGGCTCCATGCTCGACATCACCGCCCGCAAACGCGCCGAGGAGGCCGAGCGCCTGCTCTCGCGTGAGGTGGATCACCGCGCCAAGAACGTGCTGGCGGTGGTGCGCAGCCTGGTGCGTATTTCCGCCGCCGAAGCGCCGCATGATGTCGAGGCGCTGGTGCAGGTGTTGGAGGGCCGCATCTCCGCCATGGCGCGGGTGCACACCCTGCTCTCCCGCGCCGGATGGGAAGGTGCGGATTTGCGCGACATCGCACTCGAAGAGACCGCCGCCTATCGCAGCCAGGTGGAGCCTGAAGGGCCGGCACTGCGCCTCGTCGCCCAGGCGGCGCAGGCCTGCGCCATGGTGCTGCATGAACTCGTGACCAATGCCGCCAAGCATGGCTGCTTCTCGGTGCCGCATGGCCATTTGGCGCTGCGCTGGGAATGCGTGGGCGATGGCGCGCGGCTGAGCTGGACTGAGCGCGGCGGCCCCCTCCTCACCGGCCCGCCCTCGCGCTCGGGCTTTGGCACCCAGTTGATCGACTGCAATGCCGGCAGCCCGCTCGATGGCCATATCGAACGCCATTGGGAGCCCCAGGGCCTGCGCTGCGTGCTGCATATCGGCCCCGGCGCATTGCTGGCCACGGCCGAGGGCGGTTGAACGATTCGCGGCCGAGATTTGCGCTGTGTTGCAACGCAGCGCGCCCTGTCGCGTTTCCCCCCCATCGCAACCCCGCCGCACCCCATCAAGGAGAACCCCATGTCCAACACCATCCACGGCCTGGCCGATGACGTTCAGACCGAGCTCGCCCATCTGCGCCAGCAGGTCGACAATCTGATGAGCGAGCGCGTCTCGCCCACCGTCAGCGCCCTGGCCCATCGGGCCGAGGATGCCGCCCATGCCGCCAGCCATGCCGTCACCGCCAAGGCCGATGAGCTGAGCGCGACGGTGAAGGCGCAGCCCCTGGCGGCCATCGCGGTGGCCGGCGCCGTCGGCTTTCTGCTCGCCGGCGTGGTCAATCTGATGTCGCGGCGATGAGTTTGCGGGCCCTCCAACTGCTGGGCATTGCCGCGCGGGCGGAGGGCCTGCGGTTCCGGCGCGGCGCGGCCAATGGCATGCGCGGCATGGTGCTGACCTCCATGGCGGCGGGCCTCGGCCTGCTGGCGCTGCTGCTGCTGCATCTTGCCGCCTGGCTATGGCTCACGCTCTGGCAGGATGCGCTCACGGCCAGCCTGCTATTGGCCCTGGCCGATGCCCTCTTGGCTGGTCTCTTGCTGCTGCTGGCCCGCCCCCGCCCCGACCCAGTGGCCGAGGCGGCGCTCTTGATCCGCCAGGAGGCGCTGCGCGAGGCAGCGCATGTGCCGCTCTGGGCCGAAGCGGCGGAGCTGCTGACCGGCCGCTCCACCACCGCCCTGGCCGGGGGGCTGCTGGCCGAGGCGCTTCGCCACGCGCTCACCCGCCGCTGAGGGCTAAAGAACCCCCGTCAAATACAGAATAATCAGCAGCGGGATCGGCACCCCAATGGCCCAGAGTAAAATCGTTCGCATAGAGGCCTCCTTTTGATGCCCCTGGAACGCGCCGCATCGGCCGGAGTTTCCGCCCTACCTGGCCCGCGCTGCCAGCCAACCGCCGCCAGCCACCAGCGCCATCGCCGCCACCAGCCGCCACTCCAGCGCGGCCTCGCCACTGGCCACCAGCAGCAGGGTGGAGGCCACGGGCACGGCATAGGCCAGCGTGCCGAGCAGCCGCGGATCACCCCGCTTCATCCCCTCATCCCAGAGAAAAAACGCCGCCCCCACCGGCCCCAGCCCCAGCAGCAGCGCTGCTCCGGCCTGCCGCGCATCAGGCCAGACCCAGGCCTCAAACACCCCATGCGCCAGCCCCGCCAGCACCGCCGAGGCCAGGCAAAACCCCGCTACCGCCTCGGTCGGCACGCTGGCCAGCCGGCGCGACAGCACGGAATAAAACGCCCAGGTCACCGCCGCCGCCACAGCGCAGGCAAAACCCGCCCAGGCCTCGGGCGCGAAGCGCGCGCCAGAGGCCAGCAGCAGCGCGCATCCGGCAAAGCCCAGCCCCACCCCCAGCAGCCGCGCCGGCCCCAACCGCATCCCCAGAATGGGTGCGGAGAGCAGCACGATCAGCAGCGGCCAGAGATAATTCAGCAGCCCCGCCTCCACCGGCGGCGCCCAAGCCAGTGCGGCGAAATACAGCGCGTGATAGCCAAACAGCCCACCCACGCCATGCGCCCAGACCCGCACTGGCTGACGCAGCGCCACCAACCGCCCGCGCGCCGCCACCACCGCCACCCCCAGCACCCCTGCCACGGCAAACCCCATGGCCGTCAGCTGCAAGGGCGGAATACCCAGCGCCCCACGCGCCAGCACCGCCAGAAACGCCCAAAGCGCCAGCGCGCCGCAGCCCGCGAGCGTAGCGCCCTTCACACCCCGCCAGGCAGCGGATGATAAGGCAGACCCACCATGCGCGTGCCATAGCGCGTCACCTGCCGCCAGACATCGCCGGTGATATAGGGATCCTCCGCCCACCAGGCCTCGGCCTCGGCATCCGAGGCATGGGCAGTGATGGCGATGGAGCCCACCATGCTCTGGCCGCGCATGATGGCGCCGCCCATGGCCAGCAGGCCGGCCTCGGCCGCGCTGATCACCCGGGCGAGATGGCCGGCGCGCACCGCCGCGCGCCGCGCCGGCGCCTCGGGGTCGGTACCATCCAACCCAATGCTGATAGTATGCGTGCGGCTGGTGGCAGTTGGCGCGCCAGGCTGCGGCAATGGCCGATAGGGCAGGTTGGCGATGGCAAAGGGCAGCGCCTCGAAGCGCGACCACACGCCTTCCCGGGCGAAGGGCTCTTCGGCGATATACTCCTTCACATGCGTCTCATCGGGCACGTTGAGGATCATCAGCGAACCCATCGGCTGGAACGCCGCATCGAACAAAGGCGTGCCCAGCGCCAGCCTGCCATCGGCGGCCCAGCGGGTGATGACCTCCCGGTGCCGGCCAATCGATTCGGCCCGCCGGGAGGGATCGGTGCTGTCAAAGGCGAGAATCGCAAAGCCCATTATCGTTCATTCCACCGTCACAGATTTGGCCAGGTTGCGCGGCTGGTCCACATCCGTGCCCTTGAGCACGGCCACGTGATAGGCCAGCAACTGCACCGGAATGGCATGCAGGATGGGGGCTGCGAAGGGGTGCACCGTGGGCAGCACCACCACCCGCTCGGCAAAGCCGCGCAGCACCTGCGCGCCGGCCTCGTCGGTGAAGGCCATGATCCGCCCGCCGCGCGCCGCCGCCTCCTGCAAATTGCTCACCGTCTTGTCGAAAAGCGGCCCGGAGGGGGCGAGGGCGATGACCGGCACCGCCGGGTCGATCAGCGCGATGGGGCCATGCTTCATCTCGCCGGCAGCATAGCCCTCAGCATGAATATAGCTGATTTCCTTGAGTTTTAACGCGCCTTCCATGGCGATGGGAAAAAGGCTGCCACGGCCGAGGAACAGCACATCGCGCGCCTTCGCCACCTCATGCGCCAGGGATTGGATTTCGCTGTCACGGTCGAGAATTTCGGCAGCATGTTCCGGCACCTCCAATAGGGCGGCGGTCAGGCCCGCGGCGGCCTCCACCGAGAGCGTGCCGCGCGCCCTTCCCATGCCAATCGCCAGGCAGGCCAGCACCATCAATTGCGCTGTGAAGGCCTTGGTGGAAGCGACGCCAATCTCCGGCCCCGCCACCGTCAGCAAGGCGGCATTGGAGAGCCGCGCCATCGAGGACTCGGGCACATTGACGATGGAGAGCACCGTCTGCCCACGCTCCCGCAGCATCTTCAGCGCGGCCAGGGTATCGGCCGTCTCACCTGATTGGCTGACCAGAATGGCGCCGCCGCCCGGCGGCAAAGGCGGGTCCCGATACCGCAATTCGCTCGCCACATCGCCATCGCAGGGAATGCGCGAAAATTCCTCGATCCAGTATTTCCCAACCATGCCGGCCAAATAGGCGCTGCCGCAGGCGCTGATGGTGATGCGTGGTACCACAGCCGGGTCAAAGGGCAGGGTGGGCAGGGCCACGCCACGGGTCACCGGGTCCATATATTGCCGCAGCGTGTCGCCCAGCACGCCGGGATGCTCCTGCAGTTCCTTCTCCATGAAGTGCCGGTGATTGCCCCGGCCGGTCAGCGCGCCGGAAACATGGCTGGCCTTCGCCTCGCGCGTCACCTCGCTGCCATCAAGATCCATGAACCGCACAGTATTGGGCGAGAGCACCGCCCAATCGCCATCCTCCAGATAGGAAATCCGATTGGTCAGCGGCGCGAGCGCCAGCGCGTCATTGCCGACATACATTTCTCCGTCCCCATAGCCCACGGCGAGCGCGGGGCCGTGGCGGGCGACGATCAGCAAATCCGGCCTGCCAGCGAAGAGAAATGCCATGGCAAAGGCGCCATGCAGGCGTCTCAACGCGGCAGGTGCTGCCTCCTCCGGCGTCATGCCTTGCGCCAGCAACAAATCCAGCAACTGCACCACCGTCTCGGTATCAGTGTCGCTGGTGAAGACTTGGCCGGCAGCTTCCAACTCAGCCCGCAGTGCCGAAAAATTCTCGATAATGCCATTATGCACCGCCGCCACCCGGGCGGTGGCATGCGGGTGGGCATTGCGTTCGGTCGGCCCGCCATGGGTGGCCCAGCGGGTATGGCCGATGCCGGTCAGCCCCGGCAGCGGCTTGGCATCCAGCGCAGCGGCGAGGTTGCCCAGCTTGCCCTCCGCCCGCCGCCGCTCAATCCGCCCATCCACCAGCGTGGCCAGGCCCGCGCTGTCATAGCCGCGATATTCCAGCCGCTTGAGGCCCTCCAGCATGCGCGGCGCGGCCGGGGAAAGGCCGATAACACCCACAATTCCGCACATGCTATGTCTTCCCCTTAAAACCGCGTCCTGGCTTATTCGCCTGCCGCCCGCGGGCCAGGGCCAGCGTGTCATCCGGCACGTCTTCGGTGATGGTGCTGCCAGCGGCGACCAGCGCCCGGTCCCCCACCCGCACCGGCGCCACCAGCGCTGTGTTGCTGCCGATAAAACTGCCCGCGCCGATCTCGGTGCGATGCTTGTTCACGCCATCATAATTGCAGGTGATGGTGCCAGCGCCGATATTCGACCCGGCGCCGATGGTCGCATCACCCAGATAGCTCAGATGGTTC
>Ga0114972_10001666_pt1 | contig 16652 bp, 16 predicted proteins | sample M_140807_EF_Meta_FD_87354 | JGI IMG/M metagenome (GOLD analysis project Ga0114972, IMG submission 87354) | Freshwater microbial communities from Lake Montjoie, Canada to study carbon cycling - M_140807_EF_MetaG | ecosystem: Environmental > Aquatic > Freshwater > Lake | place: Lake Montjoie... | reverse complement strand
TATAAAATAAATATATTTTAATAGTAATGGTAAAATATACAAATATTAATAATAAAAATTTTCAAAAAAAAATAAAAAAAATTTTTTCATAATACAAATTAAAAAAAAAAGAAAAAAAATCAATAAAAGATTATTGTTATCCTAAAAAATTTACATTTCAATTACCTCAATTATTTGTTGCAGAATTTCTTAATCCTAAAACTCCATACAAAGGAGTATTATTATATCATCGTATAGGTGCAGGTAAAACTTGTGCAGGAATTCAAATTGCAGAAAATTGGAAAAATTATAAAAAAATTATTCTTGTTGCACCTGCCTCTTTAACCGGGAATTTTTATAAAGAACTTCGATCAGAATGTACAGGCAATGAATATATAACTAAAGATGAACGTGAAAAATTAAAAATATTAGATCCAAGATCAAAAGATGCGCATTCAATAATAGCAAAAACAAAAGATAGAATAGAAGAATATTATGAAATATATTCCTATCATAAATATGCTGAATTATATACTTCAAAAAAATTATCTCTTAAAAATAAATTATTAATTATTGATGAAGTTCATAATATTGTAAGTGAAGATGGTACATTTTATAATATTTTTAAAGAAAGTATAGATAAATCACCAAATGATTGTAGAATTGTTATTATGTCAGCAACTCCTATTTTTGATAAACCATCTGAATTAGGAATGACAATTAATTTATTAAAACCTAATAATGAACTTCCTTCGCCATATGAATTTAATAAAATGTTTATTGAAAAAAAAGAAGTAGATGAAAATATAGTTTATAAATTAACAGATGAAGATAAACTTGCAAAATACATTCAAGGATATATATCATATTACCAAGGTGCACCTGCATTTTCATTTCCAAAAACAAAAATAAAATATGTAAAATGTCGTATGAGTAAATTTCAATCAGATGCATATAAAAGTTTTATAGAACAAGAAAAAAAAGGATTATTTACTCAATCTGATATATTAAAATTACCAAGTAGTTTTTTATTAGGTGGTAGAATGATATCAAATATTGCATATCCTAATAAAAAAATAGGTGAAAAAGGAATAGATAGTTTAACTAAAAAATATTCATCATTTGATAATTTAAAAAGGTTTTCAATCAAATTTTATAAAATACTTAAAAAAGTAGATAGGTGTTCTGGTCCAGCATTTTTTTATACAAATTTTAAGGAACATGGGGGTTTGGAAGATTTCAAACGAATTATTGAATATCATGGATATACTAATATATTAGATCAAAATGAACTATCTAGTAAAAAAAAATATGCAATTTGGTCAGGAGATGAAAATAATAAAGAAAAAGATTTAATTCGTGAATTATATAATTCTAAAGATAATGAAGATGGTTCAAAAATTAAAATAATATTAGGTTCACCTGCTATCAAAGAAGGTGTATCTCTTTTAAGAGTTCGTCAAGTACATATATTAGAACCATATTGGAATATGTCTAGAATGGATCAAGTTATTGGACGTGCTGTTAGATTTTGTTCTCATAAAGATCTAAAAAAAGATGATCGTATAGTAAATATATATATATATATTGCAGTAGATGATACAAATGAAATATCTATAGATCAACGTGTTTTAAGTATTGCATTTCAAAAAAAATTATTAATTGAACAATTTGAAACAGTATTGAAAAAATCTGCAATTGATTATTATCTATTTCAAAAATAAATATTTTCTTTATATATGATATAAAGAAAATGTCATTACCATCTAATTGTTATACAGATAGTTCTAATAAAACAGCGATTTGTTTATCTAAATCAACTGATGATATTACTTGTAAAAATAATATATATAATAATTCAAAAAAAGGAGATATTGTAATTTCAGATTATTATGAAAATATAAATAATAATTGGTCATGTAATAATAATGTATATAACTGTAATGTTACATCGTATAATAATTGCATTAATACAACAAATATAAATGGCAATAATTGTGTAAAATTATCAAATTCTTCTCCCTATAATGCTATTTGTATTGATGGTGATTCAAAAAAATTAACGGAATTTACATCAAATGATAACTTAAATTGGCAAAGTAAATAATATTATTATGATAATATTATTATGATAATATTATTATGTATATAATGTTTTCCATGACTTATCTTCGTCTAAAATATCTTGTTTACTTTTTTTAGAATCTTTATTTAATTTAAAAATTTTAAATGCATTTTCTAAATCTTGAATATTTATTTTTTTTTTATCATCTGTTTTAAATAAAACTATTTTATTTTGTTCTATTTTAGTCATAAAAAATAAAGTTTCTATATCACCGCCCATATTAGTAAATAAACTATAATTATCTTCAAAAAATTTTAATGGGACTGCATCTGCATACCATCCCATATCATTTACCATTTTTTTAAAGATTTGACATAATTCATCTGCTGTATATTTTTCAATAGTATATACAAATGGAAATCTTCGTCTTAATCCTTCATTTTGTGCAAAGAAACATTTATCCAACGCATCTTTATATCCCGCTATAATACATAATAAACTATTCTTTTTCTCTGTTAAATTTTGATTTAATGTATCAATACATTCTTTCGAAAATGAATCTCGACCATCTTCACTTCCTAAACTATACGCCTCATCTATAAATAAAACACCTCCTTCTGTTTCGTCAATTATTTTTTGTGTTTGAATACTGGTATGTCCCAAATATTTTCCAATAAGATCGCTACGTTTTACAATTTTAAAAATAAATGGTTCTTTCTCACCCTCGGAATAACTTCTATTTCGCTTTATTCCTTTAATTGTATTCATATATTCTTCTAATTCATCATCTAATTCATCATAAGTCATTGATCTTTTTTTTACAATATTTTTTGGTTTTGATTTAATCATCCCCATATAATAATATATTTCACCTATAATCTTACCTAATAATGTCTTACCCACGCCTGGTGGACCTTGAATTACGGTATGCATCATATCCATATTATCATTATTAAAATCATTTAAAAAAAATATAATTTGTCCAACAATCGAATCTTTTATAGTAGTCATTCCTATAATATTTTTTAGTTTCATTAATGATGGTACTAAATTATGTAATTTTTCTAAATTAAAACTATATTCTTTTGTTGAATTATATTTATTTGCGAGATCAATTAAATCATTTAATGTTTTAAGTTCTATATGAGATAAATCTTCTTTGGGTTTCTTATTTTTAAATTTTAATTGATTTTCTTCTTCGTTTCGCGTTCTTTTACTCATCTATAATATACGTTATTATATATTAATATATGGTTCTTTTTAACTATAAAAATTGATAATTATATCTTATATATATAAAACATTACTATTATAGATAAGATATTATCATATAATGGAATATGATCAACAAGACCAAAATCAAAATAAAATAATTGATTCAAATATTAAAAAAGGATTTACAAATTTTGGTAATACATGTTTTTATAATGCAACACTACAATGTCTTTTTAGATGTATAAAATTAATGAATAAGTTAAAAGATTATAAACAATCTGTTGAAAATAAATCATCTGGTCTTAAATTATTAAAATATCTTCAAATTACAATTGAAGATTATTATCTTAAACCTCAAGTAGAAGAAATTGGTCCAGTATTACTTTTACGTTCATATCGTGAAATGAATCAAAATTATATTGGTGGTACACAAGATTGTGCACGTGAATGTTTGACATATTTTATTGATAATTTTATTGATGCATCTAAGAAAGAAGATATTCATATTGCTGAATTATTTGATTGTGATTTAAAAAGTGAGATAACATGTCCATTATGTAATAATAAAACAGAATCAAATGCACCCGAAAAAGTTATAACTTTACCAGTTAAAAATCAAAAAACATTTGAAGATGCAATGAATCTATTTTTAAATGATGAAAAACTAGATGATGAAAATAAATATAATTGTGAAAAATGCAATCAAAAAGTAAATGCAAATAAAAAATTAATTATCAAGAAAACACCTGAATATCTTTTTATTGCACTGAAACGTTTTGAATTTGAATATATTAAACAAATTAATAAAATTAAAGCTTCTAAAATTGATGATGATATTATTATGCCAAATGTAACAACAATTAATGGTATTGCATATGAATTAAAAGGATGTATTTATCATATGGGTAATCTAAATGGTGGACATTATGTATATTATCATAAATTTAATACTCAGTGGATTGAATTTAATGATGATATAATTTGTGATGAACATAATATGAATAAAATTATAAATAAAGGATACATTTATTTTTATGAGCGTATTGAATAACAAATAAAGGAATCATTTATTTTTATGAGCGTATTGAATAACAAATAAAGGAATCATTTATTTTTATGAGCGTATTGAATAACAAATAAATGAATCATTTATTTTTATGAGCGTATTGAATAACAAATAAAGGAAACATTTATTTTTATGAGCGTATTGAATAACAAATAAAGGAATCATTTATTTTTATGAGCGTATTGAATAACAAATAAATAATTTATTTTTATGAGCGTATCGAATAAAAATAAATTATTTATTTATTTTTATTAGCGTTTAATTTAGAATATAGATTTATTCTCGAATAAATGTATTACAATCATCAAATCTAAATAACATGTAATATAGTATATATAATGTTCCAAACATAAATGCAAATAATGAAAAGATTAATTTTAACATTAATGGATAATTTTTAGAACTGTTGCAATCCCAACTTAAATATGCAGCATATGAATTAATTAATAATAATAAAATAAATGTACCTGTTGATATTTTAGATGCTGAATTTTCAGATATGTTATCATATACATCATCGTCTTCTTCTTCTTCTTCTTCATTATTTTCTATAATAATATTTGTTATATCCATGTTATTTGTAGTACTATAATCATTAATAGAATTATCAACTATTGCTTGAGGATAATTAGAAACATCATCTGGTGTTACTGATGGTGATGATGATACTGATGGTGTTTGTGATTCAGTAGGTGTTAAAAAATCTGCATGTTCTAATACTTTTTTATTTTGTAAAGTATTTTTAATGAATTTGGAGATTAAATAAGCATCCATATTATATATATTATCATTAAAGATAATAATTTAAAAAATTGATATTTTATTATCTAAATCTTATTTTATATTCATATATAGAAATGGATCAAGTAAATATTTCAATACATTCGGACGGTAAACCAAATTTAAATGATTTAAATCAAATTAAAAATGGATTAGAATCATTAAATTCTGATTCTGATAGTTCTTATTCTTCTTTTGATTCTGAAAATAAATATTTTCTTGTTAAAAAACAAAAAAATAAAGATAATTCAGATTGTGATAAATTAGAATCTAAAATTCATTATATGAAATTAGATCTTGTTAATAAAGATATTGAAATTGAAGAATATAAAAATAAATGTCTTATTCTTAGTAAGTATGAACAAATTTTTAAAAATGTTGAATTTTTATTTGATCGTTTCAATAATGCATATACAGTATTAAAAGAACGAATAAATACTAAACCAGATAATGATCTTTTTAAATATATTATAATGTTAGAAAATTCACATTCTGTGTGTATTAAAACGAAGGATAAATATAATCAATATCTTCATAATGATATTATTCCTCTTTTTACACCGCAACAAAATTATCTTAAAAATTCAGTTATTATTACATTCTCAATTAAAGATAAAGAATTTACTGATCTTATATTAAAGATTGATAAATTAATCTTTTATGCTAAATTAAACCAATTTATTAGTCATCTTATAATTACTTGTATATTTTTTATTGTTATTTTTGCAATTATTCTTTATTTTTATGTTATGTAAATTAATTTAATCTTTTTAATTCCATTAAATATGGTGCAAGATAACTTGATAAATTCATAGATAATTTACTTGTTTCATTAACATGAATTTTATTTGTAGAATTTTCATCATTATACCATTTATTTATAATAAATGAAGAAAATACATTTATATTTTGAGATAAATCTGTATTAGTTATATAATTTAATAATAATTCACGATTATCTGGTTTTGAAAGCCATAACATTAAAAAAGTTAATCTAGAACTTTCGACTTCTGATTGTTGATCTGATTTTCTTTTCACTTGATATGTTATTATTTTTTTTATAAAAAGATAAATTTCAAATATAATATCTTCTCCAATTGTATTTCTAACACTATATTTGATTTGATCAAGATTTGGTTTTTGTTTTAATATAGGACCAAATGAAATTTTTCTCCAAGAACCAGGATTACCTGCTCTTCCTGCACGACCTCTCGCTTGAGTTAAAATTCTTTTTTCATCTGAATCAAAACCAATTATTACATGAAGTCCTTTTGGTGCAAGTTTAGAATTATATTGATAATCACTTCCTCTACCACCTAAATTAGTTGTAATTATAATTCTATTTGGTCCTAATTTTTCTTCAAGAATATGTTTATCTGATGATGCTTCATACATTGATGAATTTATTGATTGTTTTTTTAAATAAAAATAAATATCACGTGCACGATCTGGATTTTCAGTAATTATTAATATTGGTTGACTATTTTTACGTTTATTTATTTCTATTAAAATTTGTTGATGCCATTCTTCTAATGTTTTTACATGAATTGATGGTGAAATTTTAACAAGTTGTGGTACTGCAAATTCTGGTAAAATAATTGGAGATTTATTAATTCTCCATACTTTTCTTTGAAAATCAAGTGTATCTTTATCTAATCCTACTGTTCCAGATAATCCAAATATTAAATCTGACTCTCTAATATATCGATTTAATGAATAAGAACGAACAGATATTGTTGGTTCAGTAAAAATAGATTTAAAATATTTATATTCTAAAAATTCTTGAATTCCATAACTAAATCTCATATTACTAATAATTTGTCCTGTTCCTACATCTAAATATTGAATTGCACCCATAAAAAGTAATCCATATGTTTGTTCTTTATTTTTACCTTGTATCTGATTAATTAATTGTATTATTCTATGATATCTTGATTTAGATTCTGGTGGAAGATCATCTTCTCTAATAGACCATTGACTTATTATATTTTTTAGATTACTTAATGCACTAGGATTATTATAATTATTATAAAAAAAATCAATTGCACTAATTAATGATTGTATATTTAACATAGGGTGATCTTTTTTTAGATCTTCTATTTCGTTAAATAAACTTTTAATTAATACAAAATTTACACCATCTTTATACATACTGGATGGATGATAAATCATAAATGCATTTTTTACCCATACGTTTTTTTCTGAATTCCATCTATTAATAAATTTTGGATAATTTTTATTAATAAAATCATCACAATACTGGATTACACCTTTTACTCCAATTCCAATAGTATAATCTTTATAATATAATTTATAAAATGTAATTGTTTGTTCTGCAACCATTATTAATACCTTTTTAACTATTTCTCCAAATGGATCTACATCTGAAGTCATTACACGACCACTTGCATTATCAACAAGATGACTATCAGATTCATCTAATATTACAGTTCTACGTACTCTATTATCTAATAATTTTTTAGGTTTTGTTGAATCACTTGCTTCTTTAAGTGCTTGCGCTTCAAAATCAAATGGTGTTCCATATATAATATCGTCTATATTTCCTTCATCATGTATTCCTCGCGCTCGTACTCCATACGCTTCAAAAAGTTTTTTATTTGATTCACGTCCATCTAGTGCAAGATCATTTGTTACAGTAATTACATGTACTGCCATTGGTCGTTTATCAATTGAATTATATGGAACTTTTAATCTTTTTTGAAGAATTGCAATCATTGCAACAATTAATGATTTTCCTTGACCAGTACCTGCTTGTAAAAGAAGATTTTTTCCTTCTAAAAATTGTAATACTGCAATTAATTGATTGTCTCTAGGATATTGTCCTTTAATTTTACATACCATTAATGCAATTTTTGCTATTTCTCTTAATATAACTTCATCAAATTTATTTAATTTTTTATCTGATCGATCTATTGATATTCCATTTATTTTTCGTTCACCTTCTTTAATATATTCATCAATAATTCTAAGTTGCTGATAAATAATTTTTGCCTCAATTTTAATTATTGATTTTGTATCTAATAAATATTGAATTAATTCTAATCGTGATCTAATTTTTATATTAGGTGAATCATTTTGAATTTTTGGTTTACCTATACATGATTTAAACTGTATAAAATCATTATTTATTTTTCCTCCTAATTGTTTTAATTTATATTTTAATAATTTATTTTCATACATATATTTATCATTTAAATAAATATCATCAATAAAGATGATATTTATTACTTTCAAAAGAAGTAATAAAATTTAGTTGGGAGGGGATTCGAACCCCTGAAGATTGCTCCAACAGATCTCTTGTCGTTGTTAATCATTGTTAACTTCAACTTAAGCCTGTCGCCTTAACCGCTCGGCCACCCAACTCATTATTATTTATACAATAATGAGTTGATTTTGATAATAAATTTTTATTTTAATTTTAATTTTTATTATTTACTTTCTCGTCAAAATATATATTCTTTATTCTTTAAGTATCTATATTTTGTAAATATATTTATCATTACCAATCTAATAACTTATTATTCCTATTACAACGATTATTACAATTATTATTAAAATGTTCATTAACTACCGTTACATCTAAATTAGTATCTGCAGGTCCTACTAATACTTCACCATTTAATCCAAATTTTGATCCGTGACAAGGACAATTTAATGTTTTATTATTATTATCTAATGATAATAAACAACCCATGTGAGTACACACTTTACTTACTTTTTTTGTAATATTATTTTCTTTTATTACAATAGAATCTTTATTATCTGATACAATTTGAATATTTGACATATTTTCATTGTAATTTGGTCTATATATTAACATAAATATTAAAAACATAATTAAAAATAATATTAATAATCTTTCTTCTAAAGCTTGAATAGAACTTTCCATAAATATTAAAATATATTTTATTTTATCAATTTATGAATAAATATGATATTGTAATTTTTGGAGGTGGTATCTCAGGATTAACTGTTGCACATGAATTATTAAAATATAATCTTAAAATTGCTGTTATTGAAAAAGAATCAATTCTTGGTGGTATGGCAAGATCAGATATTTATCCTAATAAAAATAATTTACGAACTGAACATTCATGGAGAGGTTATGCACCATTTTATAAAAATACGTTTCAAATTATGAAAGAAATAAAATTAGATAAAATATCATCATTTGATACACTAAAACCAAATATAAATTTTCTAACAGTTGAAACAAATATTAATAATAATAAAAATAATACTTTACTTGATTACATATATATTATTTATTGGATTATATATCATTTTTGCAGCGGATATAAACGTTCAGAAAAAAATAAAGAAATATTATTTTCTCAAAAATTAGAAAAAAAAATATCATCAAATGCTAACAAAAAATATATTCAATATATTGGCCCTGGATTAGGATTAGATCCATATTCAGCATCATTATTTCATATTGGTCGCTATATTGAAATGTTATATTTTGAGACTAATAATAATACTAATTGGTATTTTACAGATAGACCAACTTCTGAAGCATGGATTGATCCATGGTATACTCATTTATTAAATAATGGTGTTGATTTTTATTTATCGACTGAATTAAAAGAATTACAATTTGATGAAAATAATGTTATACATGCAAAAACATCAAATAAAATATTTATTGCTGATTCTTATGTTATTGCATTAAATCCATATGCAGTACAAGATTTATATAAAAATAATAAACTTGGTCAAGATCATGAATTAGATAAATTTAATGGTATTACATTAGGACAACCTCATATTCAAATAAGTTTTAGATTAGGATTTAATGAAAAGGTTATCATACAAAATAGAGATGCATTTGTATTTTCTGATTCAAATCTTAATATTACATTATATCCTCAAGATAATTTTTGGATTCCTGAATTATTTGATACTAAAATTAATTCAAGTATTAAATTTCCTTCATTATGGAGTGGTACCGCATGTATTGTGTATAAAGATTCAAAAGTATATCCAGGCAGGAGATGTAATCAATTAACAATAAATGAATTTTTAGAAGAGGTAATATATGAAATATCCGAAAGTAAAGAATTTAATAATTACTTACTTAAATACAATAATAAAACATTCAAAGAATTAAATATGATAGAAAAAGAAGTATGGTATGAATGGGAATTTAAAAATAATAAATTAGAAAGTAGAAATAAAAAATGGGTAAATACTATTAATAATTCAAATAGACCTCTTTATAAAACACATTATAATAATTTATATATTACAGGTGCTCATTGTGAAACAGGTATTAGTATTTGGTCAATGGAATCTGCAGTTGAAAGTGGTAAACGATGTGCATTAAGTATTATTCAAGATAAAAAATTAAAAAATAAAATAAAATTATTCAAACATAGTAGACCAAATAAATCATTATATGAATTAGATGATGTATTATATGATTTGAAATTACCAAATATTTTAGATATATTTATTTTTGTTATGTCTGTTATTATTATTTTACTTATTTTGTTATTTGGATATAAATATTTGAAAGATAAAAAAATTATTTCTGAATATGTGTCTCTTTAATAATATCAAAATCAACTTTAGGATGATGATAATCACTGCAATCTTTATTTGTACATTTCATACCATACGCACATGCGTATGATCTCTTATATATTAGTTTTCCATCTTCTTTTACTACTGAAAGTATTATATTTTTATCTGTTGATGTAACACTTGAATCAACTGCTATATAATTTTGTTGTATTGGTGGATACATCTGAGGATACATCTGAGGATACATTTGAGGATATGTTTGAGGATACATCTGAGGATACGTCTGAGGATACATCTGAGGATATGTCTGAGGATATGTCTGAGGATATGTCTGAGGATATGTCTGAGGATATGTCTGAGGATACATCTGAGGATACATCTGAGGATACATTGGAGGATATGTCTGAGAATTATTTTTATAATAATTATAATATTGTTGTTGTTGCTGATATTGTAATGAAGGATTTGTTACTGCTGAAACATCTGTAGGTATATTAGTATCAGACATTTTACAATATAGGCATTATTTAATTCAAGATATACAATTAAATAATGTAATTTCAATTTTTTTTATTTAAAAAGATTTTGAAATGTATGGGAGTATTAACTAATTTATTTAAAACAAAATATCTTGGTATATTAGATATTGAATTTCAAATTAATCAAGATAGTAAACAGAATGCGTATATTTTAGAATTAGGAATTGTTATCTATGAAAAAAACAATGATATACCAATTTATATTAATCATGTAAATTTTCCATTATTAAAAGAAACAAATTTAAGATTATTAAATACAAAATATTGCACAACTACCGATGAAACAGATTATAAAATGAAAGAAGTAGAAAAAGAATTTCAAATAAATATAAAAGATATAGAATCAATAAAAAATAAATCAGAATTAATATCATTCATACCTGATAAAAATACTAAAAAGAAATTAAAAGAAATTATTAAAACAAATTCATTAAATTATTCAGATACTGAGTATACCAGAATGCAAAAAGTTATTGATAAATTATCATTTAATTTATTTAAAAATAGATTACAAAATAAATATAAACATTGGTATAATCAAATGATTAATCTATATTTAAATGATCCTGATGTTAAACAACGTACTATTAATCCTCAAAATTATTTAAACTTATTAAAAAGTTATTTTAAAGATATTACAATTGTTCATAAAGAAGATATGGATTTCATAGCAATAAATAATGATTTAAAAAAATATAATGTAAAAATACAAAATTCTATAACGCACTATGATATTGCTAATTATAATCAGATTTTAATAGATAAATATGGAACAGCAAAATTATATGAATCTTATTTATATTTAAAACGTGATTATATTGATAATACAAAAGATGATGAATTAAAGAAATTTGATCAAAATTTAAGAGAAAAATTAAAAGAAAAAATGCCAGTAATTAAAGCTCATAATCCCTTATCCGATACATATTTTACTATTATAGTTTTTGTAATATTGAAAAAATATTTTTCTAAATAAGATTAACACTAATAATAATAATAATAATAATGTTAATTAATCTAAAAACAATTCCATGTGTGTATTTAGAAGATAATAAACATATTCAAAATATATTAATAAAACAGACACGACCATTTTTACTAATTAAAAATAAACAAGAGTATGAAAAAATTAAAATATATTATAGTATTTTAGTATCAGATAAAACAGATGCATATTATATTGATAATTGTGCAGTAATATATATAGATAGAAATTATGCAATAAATATTAGAAATTTATTATTGTTATCTAATTCAAGTATAGATATAATCGAAAATCAAATAAAAGATAGATATCATATTGAATATTATAAAAAATATCAAAATACATTTGTTTCAGCGTTTTTAAATTTTGCAAAAAAAGATGATAATATATTAGATTTTGAATATTTTCGATATTTTACAAAAATAGCAAAAACTAATATACCAATTATTCTTTTTTTGGATAAAAAAGAAACAAAATATGCAAATTTATTAATTAATTATTATCCAAATATTCATATTGAATATATCGATAATTCTTTTTTATTATTTGATTCTGATAAACCATTACCTAAAAATAGAAATTTAATAAAAGACACTAAAGAATATATTCAATTTATGAATAATAAAATAATTTTTATGGATCACGCGAGAGAATTAAATGTATATAATACTAATCATTTTGTATGGTTAGATTTTAGATTATTTCATATCTTTAAAAATGAAATAATAACATCGTCTAAATTAATAGATATTGCAACAAGAGAATTAACAAAAAAGTCATATTTTGCCGGTTCATTAAAAACAATTGAATCAAAATTAGATGAAATTAATTGGAGATTTTTAGGTGGATTTTTTATCTTAGATTCTGAATCTATTATAAAATTAAAAGAAGAAACTATTAAATTATTAGAGAATATATCAGTATTTACATGGGAAGTTAATAACTGGGCAATTATTGAAAAGAATACTAATTTTGATTTTGGTTGGTATCTAGCGGATCATAATGATACTATATTATTTAATTTTTAATAAATCTAATATAATAGTATTAAAAAAATGATTTTTAGAGCGAGGATAGATTATTTTATAATTATTCCATTCATCTATAATAAATTTTATTTGATTATTATTCAATTCAGGTATTAAATTTTTAATATATAAATTATATAAATCAATTAAATCGTCTGGGATTAATAATATATCTTTTGTCTTTTCAGACATATATTAGTTTAGATTAAATTTATTTTTATAAAATATGAACTATAAAAATAAATATGTAATATATAAAAATAAATATATCCAATTAAAGAATCAAACAGCAGGCGTATATCTTGGAACACGATCAGATGGTTCTTTAATTGATTTACCAGATTTAATGTTTTATCATGAAATAGCAAAACATTGGTCATTAAAAGAAGCATTAAAGTTTAGTTATGTTAGTCAAGATACAAAAAGATTTGTGGCGGAAATGTCATGGGATTTCTATAATTATCCTAATATGACTTTAAACGTTTTTAATCGTATATTTCCAAACGCTATTGGAATAAATATAAGTTATTTTAGAAATATCTATGATGCTGATTTTTTTCATTACAGACGTATAAAAAAATTAAATATATCTCATTGTCATCAATTAACAGATGCAGCGTTTACTCATTTAACTAATTTAACTACATTAAATATGACTAATTGTAGACAACCAACAATAACAGATGCAGCGTTTACTCATTTAACTAATTTAACTTCATTAGATATATCTTATTGTAGTCAATTAACAGATGCAGCGTTTACTCATTTAACTAATTTAAATACATTAAATATATCTTATTGTCGTCAATTAACAGATGCAGCGTTTACTCATTTAACTAATTTAACTTCATTAGATATGACTAGGTGTAGTCAATTAACAGATGCAGCGTTTACTAATTTAACTAATTTAACTAATTTAACTACATTAAATATATCTTATTGTAATCAACCAACAATAACAGATGCAGTATTTACTAATTTAACTAATTTAACTACATTAAATATGATTGGTTGTAGTCAATTAACAGATGAAGCGTTTACTCATTTAACTAATTTAACTACATTAAATATATCTTATTGTCGTCAATTAACAGATGAAGCGTTTACTCATTTAACTAATTTAACTACATTAGATATAGCTGGTTGTAGGCAACTAACAATAACAGATGAAGCGTTTATTCATTTAACTAATTTAACTTCATTAAATATGTATTCTTGTAATCAACCAACAATAACAGATGCAGCGTTTACTCATTTAACTAATTTAACTACATTAAATATGACTAATTGTAATCAACCAACAATAACTCAACAAATGAGAGCGAATTTAAGGCAAAGAATTCCTAATTTATATATTTAATAAAAAACTAACTTCTTCTAAATCTAATATTATATTATTATTTTGATATGCTTTTAAAATACTTTCTGCACACTTAATTGCAAGATCTTCTCTATTTTTATTCAAACATTGTATAATAAAATAATTTTTTATCGCTTGATAATCTTCTAACGGTTCATGATAATTTGTAAATATAGAATAATAATCACCGTAATATATATTAAATATTTCAGGATATCTTTGATGACAATATACCATCACTGTTTCATCTGTATGACCATATCCGGTAAACAACATTTCATAAAAAATAGAAAACATACTTGTATAATATCTTTCGATATAATCGCTGTGTACGGTATAAGCAGTTGAAGCAATGCCACATTTGCCACCAAATTCCATATATGATTTCATATCTTTAATTTCATTTTCTGATCGGTAATGTATATAACATGCAGAAATTTTATCATTTGGGTTATTTAACATTTTGGGGGCGTATTCTGATAAATTTCTTACAATATGATTACATCCTAAATCAATCCATGCATAATGAGTTGAATCAAAAAATTTTTCTTGTTTTGCAATAAGTAATGCAAGAGGTTTAAACATACCCATTAAAAAATAAGAAACAGTATTTCTATCCTCTGGATCTTTGTAACCATTTGATTTTAATCTATTATTATAAATAATTTCCCAATTATTTTGAAAGTAATCATAATCAGTAATACTCTTAACATAATATTTTGTTTTAATTATTTTAGAATCTACTTCTTCATCTCGTATCTTTTTTAAAAAATCATATGTAGACATATCACAAAATATAACCATATTATATTTTAATTTTAATGTTTCGCGACCATTTTCAATATAAAATTCTTTTGGTCTAGTTTGTACTGACGCATCTCTTAAATTTTTAAGATTAAAAAACATAGTAACAATTGTTGTTGATGTCATTTTTAATTTAAAACAAATACGTTTTTAAATTAAAAATTATAATAATGGTTTTAATGTTGGTAAAACTTCTAACATTTTTTCATAAGTAAAAATATTATCATAATCTGTATCTTTTAATTTAAATAACTCAATTAAATCTTGTTTTATATGTAATTTTTCAATTATATTTATTAATCCTGCAATACTAAATTTATCATATTTTGATATTTCAGTATCATTTACATTTGTAGATTTTTCATTAGGAAAAATATATATTGGTTTATATGTATATGCAAATGCTAATGATTTAATTTTAGTTAAAAATTTATGTTTTCTTAATAATCGTTCATCTATTCTAACAATTGTATCTGGATCATAATCAATTAAAATAATATTTAAATGATCATCCCAACCAATATTTGATAATTTATAATCACCTAAAAAACAATTTTTATTTCTTAATTCAAGTAACATTTTAATATTATTTTCTAAAAATGTATATTTTTGATCTGGTGTGAATTCTTTTACTCTTATATTAGATGAAGTATTATATAATTCAGTTATTATATAATCCATTGTAGTATTTCTTACTTTTCCAGTTTCATGTACATTAAATACACCAAATTGATATATATTAATTAGATATTTTGAAAATAATTCATATTCTTCTTTAATTTTCTTTCTTTCACACATATGATATTTTTTTCCATCTAGATTAGAACTACTAATATGATATGTTGGTTCTCTATTAAATAATCTTAATATATATTTTGTATTATCTGTTAAATCATAATTATTTTTTAATTCGTAAATTGCAGAAAATTTGCCTGAATTAATTGCAGGTGATACATCAATTTTATCATCTATTGTTGTGTGTCCTATAATTTCATAATTAATTTTTTTATTTGATAGTGATTCAAATAATGGTTTTATGCCAAGTTTATATTTACTATCTTTTATTTTTAAATATTCTTTATGTATAATTGGTAATATTTGAGATGCATCGCCACCTAAATGTGGTGATAAAATATATAATATTAAATCTATTTGTGATTTTGGTAAATTATGTTGTCCTTTTAATTTATTTTCACCTCCAATAAACTTAAATATTTTTAATAAATATTTTTGATATTTATTATAATTATTGTTCATTATAATTATAATATAATATAATTA
>Ga0114972_10001665_pt1 | contig 16654 bp, 12 predicted proteins | sample M_140807_EF_Meta_FD_87354 | JGI IMG/M metagenome (GOLD analysis project Ga0114972, IMG submission 87354) | Freshwater microbial communities from Lake Montjoie, Canada to study carbon cycling - M_140807_EF_MetaG | ecosystem: Environmental > Aquatic > Freshwater > Lake | place: Lake Montjoie... | reverse complement strand
CGCAATACCACGGTCAGCACTACTACCAGCAAGATGGCAAGAATGAGGTGAAATCCGTGGTAAAGAGTATTTCGAAGGGGGTATATTGCCATGGGTGCCGGGTACTGCCGGATGTAACTTTCCGCTCGGAGGAAGCACTGACAACCTTCAAGAGTTGATTGCAGTAAAAAGTTCCAAACTGCAATTCCTGCCATTACATAAGGCGCATAGAAATAGATATCTTGATTCAGCAGCGTAGCAAAGACCGTACAGAAAATTACGGTCATCGCGATAGGGTTTAGGAGGGACCAACCCATTCCCATAACTGACCCCCTATATCGGGACCGAAGGTCCATCCGAACCAGGGAGTACCAAAACCAGCGGCAGGCCCAGATCTGCCGAATGTATTCCGCCATGAAATTCTCATAATTTAAAGGCTGGGGGGTGTTTCAGGCTCAAAGTCCTAATTCCCCCCATTTTTCCCGATTCTTGAAATATCACAGGTAGACAGCCTGGGTCAATCGGGCTTTTCAAACCCTCCAATCCGCACAGTCCCATACCCCTCCCCATTCGCTTCATTTGTTAATCGAATCACTTCTCAAGAATTTCGCTTTAAATTTCGGGGCGTTTTGTTACCCATTCGTGCCTGTTGCCCCTAAAATACACAGTACCTTAATTAGAGTCCGAATTGGGCCGTTGAGGTTTTTGGACGGTTTCCCAGAGAGTTTTAGATCATGGCTAAAGAACCCACCCTGTCGGTAGAACCGATGACCGGAGCGGACATCCTGATCCAGTGCTTGCTTAATCATGGGGTGGATACTGTATTCGCCTATCCTGGTGGGGCGAGTATGCCAATTCACCAATCCCTGACCATGGTCGAGGACAAGTTGCGAACCATTTTGCCTCGCCATGAGCAAGGTGGCGGCTTTGCCGCACAGGGTTATTATCGCTCGACTGGTAAGATTAGCGCCTGCTTCTCAACCTCAGGACCTGGTGCAACGAACTTCGTGACCTGTCTTGCCGATGCCAAAATGGATTCCATTCCCATGTTGGCCATTACCGGACAGGTAAGCACTCCTGTTATTGGTACCGATGCCTTCCAGGAAACTCCAATAGTTGAGGTTTGCCGGGCCATAACAAAGCACCATTACCTTATTACAAGAACCGAAGACATTACTCGGGTGGTCAAGGAAGCAATTTACATCGCTATGACGGGACGCCCTGGCCCTGTAATTATTGATGTTCCAAAAGATGTCCAACAAAGGCGTGTTGTTCCAGTTTGGGACCCCCCAATGAATCTTCCTGGTTACCAACCTAACCGGAAAATTCCCCGGGAAGAGCTCGAACAAGTTCTCGAACTTCTTCGAGAAAGTTCCCGCCCAATCATCTACGCAGGGGGTGGTATTGTTTCATCCGCAGCTCATGAACAGCTGAAAATATTTGCGGAACGCACTCGCATTCCTGTCGCTATGACGCTTTTGGGTCTGGGTGGGTTCCCATCTGATCACTACCTGTCCTTACACATGCTTGGCATGCATGGCAGCATTTATTCCAATTATGCCATCAATGAAGCCGACTTGCTTTTATGTTTGGGCGTGCGATTTGATGACCGTGTAACCGGAAAGCTTAGCGAGTTTGCCAAGCACGGAAAAATTGTTCACATTGATGTGGATCCTTCCGAGCTCAACAAAAATAAACCAGCACTTCTCCCGATCCAGGGTGATGTGTTGCAGGCGCTCACCGATCTCAACCGGATCATCGATCAGCGTCCAAGTAATGCCCCTCCACTTACCCAGGATCTCAAGAGTTGGTGGCGTCAAATTGATGAATGGCGCACGAACGAACCATTCCGTTTTTCGGACCGGGAAGATGCAATTCTTCCCCAATACATGATCAAGCGTTTGCGGGAACTCCTCAAAGAGCGTAATATGCTTGACGATACCATTGTCTCAACTGGTGTGGGCCAACATCAGATGTGGTCAGCGCAGTTCTTTGGCTTTAACAAACCACGCAAATGGCTTACGAGCGGCGGTCTGGGAACCATGGGATTCGGACTTCCGGCAGCGATGGGAGCCCAAGCAGCTCATCCTCTTGCGACTGTTATTGACATCGACGGCGATGGCAGTTTTCTCATGAATGTTCAGGAAATGGCCACATGCTATGTGGAAAAATTGCCCGTTAAAGTTTTGCTCCTGAATAATCAGCACTTGGGAATGGTTGTTCAATGGGAAGACAGGTTCTTCAATTCCAACCGTGGTCACACCTATCTTGGTGCAGGCCCGGATGAAGGCCCCTACCCCGATTTCGTAACGATCGCAAAGGGATTCAAATGGAATACCCGGCGAATCTCTGAAAAAGGCGATGTCGATGAAGCCTTGATTCAGATGATTGAATCAAAGGGACCATTTCTTCTTGATGTCATGGTCCCCTTCCAGGAACATGTTTTGCCGATGATCCCAAGTGGTCACTCAGTCAAGGACATGATCAAGGTTTAATTAGTCAAACCTCTTCAAATCTAAGACGCCCCGGGAACTATCCCGGAGTGTTTCCTTGTGAATTGATAAACACGATTTTTTATAATTTTAACGGGCCTGCAAAGGTAATCACATGAGTAATCTCGCAGATCAAATCGCTCAATTCGGCAATATGGTCCAAAACGATCCAGAAAATGAGTTGGGACATTATCGGCTTGGCCAACTGCTAATGCAGGATGGCCAAAACAATTTGGCGGCGGAATCCTTTCGTCGGACAATTGAGATTAGCCCACAATTTTCCAAAGCTTTTCAACTTTTAGGGGAAGCCCTTAATAAAGCGGGGAAAAAAGAAGAAGCCATTTTGGCCCTGATGGATGGTTTCAAAATGGCGGATGGCAGAGGGGACTTGATGCCTCGGGATGCCATGGGAAAATTATTGAAGGAGTTGGGAGCGGAAGTTCCAGCAAGCGCCAAACCCGCAAACCAAATTGCGGATATTCCTGAAGGCCCCGGAGGATTTTCCTGTAAAAGACCGGGGTGCTTATTAGGCACCAGGGCCAGCCAACTTTCGGCCGCCCCCATGAATGATGAGCTCGGAAAACGAATTTATGAAGAGATTTGCGCAGGCTGTTGGGGCGGATGGTTGAAGGATTATTCCGTAAAAGTTATCAACGAATTGCGCCTCAATCTTAGTGATGAAAAACACTATTCGGAATATGACCGGCATATGAGAGAGTACCTCGGCATAGACACCGATAAAATCTCTCTGGCCTGATTTTTAGGATGAGATAATGAATTTGTAATCCCGAATTTTCCAGGAAACATTATTGAATATGGATTTCCAACGGACCTCAATGGTCCGTTTTTTTTTACCCTAGGAAATCAACACCGCCCCTATTCATCCGGTTGTACGATAGGATTGGAATTAGGAACGCCGTTAGCTAAGGGATCCGAAAATGGCCCAAACTTCCCACTTCCTCGAATCTATTGCTTCGGGAACCAGAAATCTTCTTCTTTCTGCACCATGGGAAACCTGGGCAGCGGAATCCACCTGGCCAAGACAATTAGCGAAATTCGTTTGGCTTCGTTGGTCTCAAAAAGTTTTACCGACTGCCCGTGCCCAAGATCTAAATCTTTTTTTGTCGATGACTAGCAAAGAATTTGAATTGGCATTGGAAAGTTTAATCCAAACCAAAGGCGCCGACCTACCAATTGATAAAAGAAAACAAATGCAACGCCTCCTCTTCTCATCCCAGGATTTGGCACGCAATGCATTTCGGAGGAGCGAAGACACCAAAGGAAAAACCACACCAGAATGGTTTGTACCAACCCGACAAGAGGACCTTTTTGAATTAGTTCCACATGGCATACCCAAGCATTGCCCGGTGGAACTTGTACTCAAAGGCAAATTATTATTGACCAAATTGCTGGAACAGAATTCCTGGTCCGAATCCTGGAAAGCATCGGTTCCCACCACTTCCCCTGTTGAGCCTGATGGAAAACCCATTCCCAAACGTTCCTTCAATTATCGATTTTTCCCCAACTACCAGTGTGTTGAAGCCATAGCAAAACACAAGCAAACACTTCTGGATTGGAGGGAATCGATCAACCATTCGGGAATTGCACCTATTCTTAAAGCCAACCATGAAAACGATGCCGCATGGTTAATCCACGGCTACATCAATGGAATGGGCCTTTGGGATTTGGTTCACGAAATTCACCGATATCCTTCCGCTCAAAGCTTCAAGAGGGCAGCTCGCTGGGTAAAAAGGTTTGCGATACTGATTGGAAAATGTCATTCCGCGAATGCAGTTCATGCTGCGATAAATCCCAAGAGTTTTCAGATTATAAAAGACAGTAAAAGGAATGTCACAACAGCCGCCCTTGTGGATTTGGGGGTAGGACGCATTGCTTGGGAAACGATACTTTCGGAAGGAAAAAGGGTTAGGATTTCTAGCCTTCCGCCAGGACACCCCTGGTATTACGCATCACCGCAATATCGAAAAGGCTTTGTTCCTGGCCCAACGGACGATGTACACGCTTTGGGAATATTATGGTACCACATTCTCCAAGGGAACTTCCAGGCTCCACCTCCAGGAAATTTGGGTTGGGCAGATCCATTGCTTGAAAGAGGCTTTTCACCTAGCCACGCCAAGGTATTAAGCCGGGCCATATCGCCTATGTCCGAAAAACGCCAATCCACGGCAATAGAAATGGCTGCCGAAATAGACGATTTGGCAAAATAAAGGTCTGTTTTCATCTATTTCCAAAACTTCCCTAACCCTTTATTCATCAAATAATGGTAGAGAAATTTGGTTACTTTTTACCTTGTGAGGCGAGTTCAGCTTTGATCCGGGATACAGCTTCGGTTGCGTCCCAAATCAGGGGATTTCCATCGTAGGCGGTAATTTGCTCATAACAGCCAAGGGCTTTTTTTTGCTCGCCAAGTGCTTCAAACGCCTGACCCATTTTCCAAAGAGTCTTGGTCCCACTTTTCGAGGTTTTGCGGAAATCCACAAGGGTATCAATTGCGTCTTTTGGTCTACCAACCTCTAGGAAGAGGTCTCCCAAAATCTGGTTACATTGATCCCAGGCCTCCTCATCAACTCCGGATATCCATGCAGTGGGTTTATCTTCCCTAACCCCTTCCAACAGACCAAGTGCCTTGTCACGGTCTCCCATTCGCAGAGCATAACGCCCTGCCAAAACCCTAAGTGAGAGGTTTTTCGGTTCAACCAACAAGGCTAGGTCAATGAGATGTCCTGCGACCTCTAGCCAGTCATCGCCAGGAAGCTGGCCATCCATTACTTTTTTCGCGGTTTTCAAACAATGGTTCATGTCAAAAAAGCCCCGCACTGTTTCCAAATGGGGCAAAAGTTGGTGAGGCATGACTGAGAAATAATAACGGTCTTTCCTTTCCAAAAGGTCGTTATCCTTGGGTGAATACACCAAACCTTTTTCAACCGCAACCATAGCCGCCAAGGGCTCCCCAAGCTCTTCTTGAGCTTGGGCAATTTGCCTTTGGGTTTCCAAACCAGCATCAGGGGATTCGGCATAAATCTGCCAATTTTTAAGCGCCTCCGGCCAGTTTTTTTCATGAACCGCCGATTCAGCCAAAAACTTTACAACCCGAAAGAATGTGGCCCGTGAGGCGACCGATATCTTTTCCACTCCCAGTTTAAGTGCAGTATCACGCGCAAGTCGGAAATGGGTCATAGACTCAATCAAATCTCCGTGCCTGTCAGCGGCCTTGGCAATATCCACCAAAAATCTTGGCGCTTCGGTTGGTGCTTCCGAGGCCGCAATACGAAGCCAAGCCGCCCCTTGTTTCCAATTTTCAGGGGAATCAAGCTTTGCCTTGCCAATTTCCTGTAGATATTCCGGATCTGCAATGGTTCCAGCGGCCATTCCGCCATCTATGGCCAAGTTGTATTGAGATTCGTTTAGCCCACTGTATATCAATCGTTTCAATGCCCAGACGTCCTGGTCATCAACCTGTTTTAGATGATTTTCTACCGCGCGGATCGCCTCTATCCTTCGACCAGGAAGTTCCAACTGGTTTACCCCAATGGTTTCCCTCATTTTTTTGTGCCAAAGGAGCGCCAATAACCAGGCACGAACCAAAACTTCGCTTCGTGCGGGATTTCCAGAATCGAAACGGTAAGGATCCAAAACTTCCGCTATGAGAGTTGACGCAGAATCAAAATTGCCTCGATGAATTTCTCCTACAGCACTCCAATAAACTATTGCAGGCTCCCAGGTTGGCTTTAATTCGCGCACCAGCGACAATAAACCCATTGCCTCCTGGAGCTTATCCGGAGTCGGTTTGGCTCCACCCAAAATCTCCCCTGCCCTTTGAACACACAAACGACCATCTACCAACTTTTGCCAATCGGGATCGGAGCGTATTTCATCCACTGAAAGGTTTTGATGGAGATCCCAGTAGGATTTTCCTGCCCATTTGTGTGTTGGATTGGAGGATAGGGCTTGGCGATACGCAAGGATGGCTCCCTTTTTTCGACCAAGACTTTGTAAATTATGCCCCCTCAGGGCCTGTTTGAAAGAGCGCACACCGGGCAAAACTCGAACAGTATAAAGCAGATATAAAATGGCAGGTCCGAGAGTTACCAGCGAACGAAATGCTGGATGATCCAATGGCATCAACCAAAGTCCAACGCCCAGTAACATGGATAAAAGAGCCCATTCCCCTTCGGTTTCATCCACAATTCCGACAAATCCGAGAAGGTAATAACCCGGCAGGCCCAATATTATTGTTAATCCAGCCACACCCGGGTGCGCAAGCGATTTGAAGGATACCGCAACAATTCCCTCGGGAATACCTTTCAAAAAAAGCCAAACCAAGGCTCCGGAAACAACAAAACCAATCAGGGTCAAAAGAATTACGCGAACCAACCGGTCAGGGATCAGTTTGGCTGCTGCAATTGTAACTCCCAATATGGTTGTTCCGCCCAAAAACAAAAGTAGCCAGGCATTCCGTTCCTCTCCAAGAGATCCGGCGACAGAAAAACTGCCCAGAACCATTCCCCCAAACAAACCTGCTTGCATCAGTTGTGGCTGTTCCAGTAAAAGATACCCAAGTTTTGCAATTGAAGGACCAGGACGAAGCAAAGCCGCACGCTGGGTAATCGCCCCAACAACAATCGAGGCGATCAATCCCAGCCAGGGAAAAACACTGACATAAACCAAGCCCAGCCAATTCGTTCCCTCTGAAAGGCCAATTGCGGATGCCCCATAAAGCAGGAGGCCGAGATACACCCCCTTGAGTAGGTATTCCAAATTCCACCAATCGTTTTTCATGGCCATGCTTTGTGGGTTGGAGGGTTATGGTTTTCTTGGACTATCTTATCGACGCCAAGGGCTTTAGGGGTGTTTTAGTGTGATTGACTATCAAGCATTGGTGTTAGGGCACCTAAACAAGGTTCCACGCTCCAGAATAACACATTTGAGGTCTAATCGTGGTGGTCCGTTCGTCGATTATCTTTTCTGTCGGATTGGCGTTTTTTATCCTCAAGGCGCCTTCTTTGTGAGCCTTTAGTTGGTTTAGTCTTAACCCGAAATTTCGGGCGCTCAAGGGATTCCAAAATCATTTGGGTAAGTTTTTCCAGACAATCACCACGGTTGCGTTCCTGATCCCGATGCACCTGGGATTGAATAAGGATATCGCCCTCAGTTGTAAAACGACTTGGAAAACTCGCCTTCATTTGCGAAAGTGCCCATGGGGGAAGGACGATCAGGCTTTTGGACAGTCGCCAGCGAACAAAAGTTTTTGAGGCGACTTTGTTGACATTCTGCCCCCCTGGACCCCCCGAACGGGCATACGAGAACTCGAGTTCCTCCTCAGGGATCTGGATTTTCTCGTTGATGAAAAACATGAAAAGTATTTGGCTCCAATGGTTCGGGGGCGGCTCACCTGTAGGCGGAAGGTGCAGACCGACCAAACCACCTAAATAAACAAAATTAAAATTGCGGATGTCCTTAGCGGCGCACATCAACCAATTTTACATCAGGCCAAATGGCACGAGCCTGCCGGGTCAGATATTCGCGGGTGGCGTTGATGGAGCTCAAGCGAACTACTTTCCTGGAAATCATTCTTGCCCTTTTCAGGGGAAGCTTGCGGAGGGTTTCTTTTATGGTTGGCAAAAGCGCAGGGCTCATGCTAAAACTTCGCATTCCGAACCCAAACAGGGGAAGAAAACATCTGGGAAGGCCAGCCATTTCGCCGCAAATGGTAACTCGTTTATTTCGAGCATGACATTTGGAAATAATCTTTCCGATAAGTTGAAAAACCGTGGGATTAAATGGTTCGCAAAGATGGGCAACCCGTGGATTATCACGGTCGGCCGCCATTAAATATTGAATCAAATCGTTTGAGCCTATTGAAACGAAATCAACCATGTCCAAATATCGATCCAACCCCAAGGCAACCGACGGAACTTCGACCATGATACCCATGGGCACCTCGGCCTGGTGGGAAATTCCCTGGCTGGAAAGTTCCCCTAGTATGTCATCCATAAATCGCCTGAGATATTTAACTTCCTCCACACGGCTGATCATGGGAAAAAGAAGGCTAACCTCTCCAAAAATCGCAGCCCGAAGGATGGCGCGTATTTGTGTTTTAAAAAACTCCGGATGTTCTCGAATCATCCGGATACTGCGAAATCCCATGAATGGGTTGGCCTCCACCGGAATGGCCAGGTTTGTGAGCTGCTTGTCACCGCCAACATCAATGGTTCGGATGGTTACCTTCTTGTTGGGAGACGCCTCAATAATTTCGCGGTAGTGTTGAAATTGTTCCTCTTCATCGGGTAGATGTCCCAGATTAAGAAACAAATATTCCGTGCGATATAGGCCAACCCCATCTGCCCCGACCTGACACGCCATTCGGGCATCGGCAAGGCTGTTAATGTTGGCCAAAAGCTCACATCGAACCCCTTCAGGGTTTAAGGGTTCAAGGTCCCTGTTCTCTATCAGGCGATTTTTAATGTCATAGTATTCACGATTTAACTTTCGGAATGCCGCCTCACGTTCAGGTCCCGGTCGAAGGTGAACCCGCCCTTCGCGGCCATCCACGGCCACAAGGTCCCCTTCGGTTATATGCTCGAGGATACCCCTCACACCCGAAACGGCAGGGATCCCAAGAGCACGAGCAAGAATTGCTCCGTGGCTGGTCGCCCCACCTGTCTCGGTTATCAGGCCAACAACATTTGCTTTATCAAGCAGGTGCGCAAACGATGGTAGGAATTCAGGCGCCACCAGAACAACCGGTTCACTCTCAGAAGGCAATGCATCGGCGGGGCGGCCCCGTAAATGCCCCAAAACCCTGCCTAAAACATCCCTTAAATCTACAACCCGATCAGAATGATTTCCTTCCGGAAGCCTTTTCAGGATTCCCTCGTATTCCTCAAGGATAATTCCAACCGAACGCTCCGCCGAATAGTGGCTATCTGTAATGAGGGATTTTACACGAGAAACAAAAAAAGGATCGCGAACAAGCGCTCGATGAGCGTCAAAGATTTTGGACTCTTCACGACCAGCGGTCAGGGAGGTTGCATGAGCCGCAGAAACCAAATCATTTTCAGCTGCTTTACAAGCAACTTCGAAACGAGCAACCTCCCCCAATGCATCCTCAGCCCTTATCGAGTCGGTTTGATGGTGGCCCCAGCCTGGTTCCAACCGAAACGCCTTGCCAACAGCGATACCGGGCGCAAGAGATATCCCCTTTAGTATCATATAGTTAGGTCATTCATCTTAGCTGTTTTGAATTCCGCTTTGCCATGGCAGTTATTCTATGGACTCCTATATGCGCCTCACGGTGCCTTTTTCTAATTATTCGTCGGCCCAAACCTGCTATGGACACGGAACAGCAGAAAGGGCATAGGCCAAAAAGTCAGTTCGGCGGGGGACTCCAACTGGCAGGGGAAAGAGATCATGCAAAATCAATTCAAACGCGCTTTGGTGGGTACTTTGCTAGCTTCCTGTTTGACAGGGAGCGTTGTTCGTGCGGAAGAGCCTTCCGAAACCAAAACACCAACATTTTGGGACAGGGTTTTGTTTCGGGACACGAAAACCAAAACAGTTGAAACCGAATCAACAGACAAATCCAAGGCTGCCGAAAATGATGAAGCCATGGTTCTCTATCATCAAGCCAGTCGTCGTGCTCGTGAAGAGTCCGATTATTTTCGCCGCCTGGACGCTTGTGATCGCCTGATGGAAATCGCCATTCAGCGGAACGATTTTGCTATGCAGAGGCAAATTGAGGATCTGCAATCAAGGGTTCAGGATGTTTACAACAAACGCACAAGCTTTTTGACAACCAATCCTTCATCGACCGATGAAGCAAGCTTATCCAAATCTCTTGCCAAAGAATCCAAAAGCAATTGGGGATTCAATGGCAGATTTGGTCGTGAAAAACCCAAAGATCTTGAAGCAACAGCTACAGCCGAAAACAAGAAAAAGTCCAAAAAGGAGGACAACGAATGACGCGGTTAACTTTACTGGGCACTCTCGCAACAGCATTGATTGCCTTGGCTCAAGGGGCATGCGTTCCCTCCACAATGCCCTCTTTCCTAAAGAAAGAGACCAAGGAGGCAGCCGTTGCTCCCTCACCTACGCTGCCAAAGGATGTGGGAGTGCGCATTCAGCCTGGGAAAATTGACGATGCCAATGCATCGGACATGCTCCAGGAATTGCGCAAAGAAATTGACGAGGCAGGGATTTCGTCAAATCAGTAAGCAAAAAGACCAGTTTGGCGCCTAATTGGGCGCCAAACTGGTCTTTTTATCTTGGGCCTGGAACATTGCTGGCCCAGATGGATGCTATCAACAATTAATTGTTCATTTCGGCAAATTCGGACAGTCTTTGACTTCGGTTGGGTTGGCGGAGTTTCACCAAGCCCCTTGCTTCTATCTGCCTGATGCGCTCACGGGTGATTCCATACGCCCGGGCAACCTCTTCGAGAGTTTTGGGTTGGCCATCCTTAAGGCCAAATCGCAACTCAATAACTTCCCTTTCACGAGGCGTTAGCGACCTTAAAACTTCAGATATTCTGTCACGAAGAAGATGTTGATCAACCGCCAAGCCAGGATTGGTGGCTGAGGGATCATTCAGGAAATCTTCAATCGCCCTATCCCCATCACCACCTAAAGGCTCATGAAGGCTGACAGGTTGTCTTGAAACTATGCGGAGGGATTTTGTTTCCTCAGCACTCACCCCCAAAATCGCGGCAATTTCTTCTATTGTTGGCTCGCGTCCTGTACTTACTGAAATTTCAACACGAATTCGCTCAACCGCAGCAATCGTTCCAACCTGATGGCACGGAATGCGAATGGTTCTGGAGTTGTCTGCCAAAGCGCGGGTAATTCCCTGGCGAATCCACCATGTGGCATAAGTTCCAAATTTATATCCAAGACGGTGTTCGTATTTATCTACGGCACGCATTAATCCGCGATTGCCTTCCTGAATCAAGTCAGAAAAAGGGAGTCCTCTGGTCCTGTAGCGTTTGGCGATAGAAACTACCAACCTTAAATTGGCCTCCGCCAATTCACGGCGTGCGTTTTGGAAATAGGTCCGTCTAATGCGCAAAATCCTAATCAGGTTGGTTGCCTCTACCGGATCAGCCAGATGGAGGAGCATCCAATCGCGCAGGTCCTTGATCGCCCGGGTTTTCTTTTCCCGGTCAGCCATGGAACGCACCGTGCCTTCAGAAAGCCTGTGAAGGTCAGAAATTTGATTAACAGCAATTGAAAACTCTTCCGCCCAACGATCAACCAGGTCAATCTTTGGAGAAATTTCATTGACAAGAATAAGAGCTTTGCGGCGCAGCCGCCACAATCGAATGCGAACCTGAGCCTGTGCCTGCCGGGTAACACCACGCAAAAGATTACGAAAATCTTCCTCGGCCAATACAAGGATTTTTCGGAGTGTAGATATATTTTGAGGAAGTCGCTGAAGAATTTGATCGCGATTAAGGGCGTGTGTGGTAACACAATCAATTGAGGATTCGAGAGGAATTTCCTGAGCCAATACCCTGTCAAAATGTTTAGCTACTTTGTTAAGTGTAAACCAAGTAGACAACGCGCATTTGCGATATCGGGCACGACGGGACTCAAGCCTTTCAGCAAGGGCGATTTCCTGTGGCCTGGAAAGCAAAGGGATAGCACCCATTTGCCTAAGATATAGACCAAGGGCATCATCTGTTCCATTGGACTCGTCGGTTGGAAAGACGGCTTCCAAAGGTTCTTCTTCAGAAGCCGCAATTTCCTCGGGGGCAGGAGCAGAGTCAAATCCCGTATCAAGTCGGGCCGAGTCCTCCGCAAGCAATTCCCAGGGACTAATGATCCCTTCGCCCATACCGCCTCCATAAGTCAATATCGCCACCGTCACTCTGGCAAATTTGCGGGATTCAAATCACAAACAAAAAAGATTTACGCTTCCGCTTGGGAATCGAATCCGTCTGTGCAGCAATTTAAAAAAACCGACTCAGATGCCTTCACCCGTCCGATCCATTATAAGCCATGAAAGGCCAAGTCCATTAAAAACTGGTCCATTTGTTTGCAATTAAGTCCAAAAATCCGACACAACCCTAACCATTCCCGCCCAAGGCTTGAAATCGTTTTTTTTAATTTAAAGTTTTACCCAAACACTTAGACACCCGCCTGGTCTCCCGCACCTGATGCAAAAAGTCTTGCATCGATTTTTTGCGCCCGGGTCAAATCAATTTCGCCCGCCATGGCAATTTCGTATTGGGCTTCCCCAGTTAGTGTGAGTGGCAGGCGAACACGAAATTTGCTTCCTCTACCCAGTTCACTTTCCAACTCCACATCCCCACCCAAAATCCTGGCCAATTCACGCACAATCGAAAGTCCCAATCCCGTGCCCGAATAATCCCTGGTCATTGGGTTTGCCGTTTGGCGGAACTTTTCGAAAACAAGGTCTTGCTCTTCTTGTGCAATACCAACACCTGTATCCTCCACCTCAAGAATAATTTTCCCGTCCTCAGTATCTCCCCGCAGGATTACTGAACCACCTTGAGGCGTAAACTTAATTGCATTGCTCAAAAGGTTACTCAAAATTTGTTGGATCTTGCCAATATCCTGGCGAAGTCTGACCCCCGACATCGCATCAATCTCCCCTTTCAATTCGAGTTTTTTACGCTCGGCAAGGGGACGAAACATCGAAAGCAGTCCTTCGCAAAGATCAACAGGCCGAAACTCCTCCGGCCGCACACCCATTTTTCCGGCTTCTATTTTTGCCAAATCCAAAATATCACTAATCAGCCCCATCAATTTTTCGCCACTGGCCCGTATGTTGGATACCCACCTTTGTTGCTTTTCTCCAAGACTTCCATCTTCAGTAAGCACATCAGAGAATCCCAGAATCGAATGGAGTGGAGTTTTAAGTTCATGGCTAACGGTGGCAAGAAATTCACCTTTCAGGCGGTTGGATTCGTAGAGGGCCAAATTGGCCTGAGCCAACTCGTCTACCTTAAAATCCAGGTCAGTATTGGCCTTTTTGAGCCTGTCCTGCATGTTCACTAGACTTCGCAACATTCTGTTAAAAGCGTGGCTTAAATCCTCAAACTCATCCCCCGTTTGGATTTCACTTCGAACATTGAGCTCCCCTGCGCTGATCGCGTCGCTTACCTCTTTGAGGTGCTTCACGGGTTTTACGATCACATAACGAACAATCAAATAGCTTCCTGTCATGATCAGGAGCGCCGTTGCCAAAGCTGTGGATATGAGCAGCGCACGGTTGATGTGAACCCGCCGTTCCATCGCATCATCAATCGGAACGGTGAGTTCTACCCGGATCATTCCGATGAGGCCACCTTCCGTCAAGCCGTTTTGGCTTTTCTGATGGCAGGAAATGCACTGACTCGAGGCCCTAATGGCCCCATAGTATTGATTGATAGAGCGGCTCAACATGAGCCGGTTATCCTCCATTTTTTTGGGGTCCCTGAGAAAATCACGGAGGCGCTCCTGGCTTAGGGCATCCTCCGGTATCTTTTCAGGCAAATTGGAACCGGGACGATAAATATTAATTCGGCTGTCCCGAAGCGCTTTAGGCCAAGTCTGTTGCCAATTGCGGGAGTATTCCGCTAGGAGGTCGTCCAATCCCTTGGCTTGGCCAGGGGTTACCCCGGGTGCGCAAACCGTGGCTAGTTTTTCGTTGATTACATCCTGAACGAGTAAACGACAAAGTGAGATGGTTTGGTCGTAAGCCAAGTTTTCCGTTTGGCTGGCATAAAGCCAAAAGCTCCCACTGATTAGGAGCAAAATGAAGCCACCCAACAGGAACCGGCATTTTCGCTCAAGGCTGGTTTCACCCAAAAGCCTCTTAAAAGAGCGGTAAGACATGCGGAATGGTTCCAGACTTGCAAAAAGGAGATAAAGTCCCGTCCACTTTTGAATGGGAACTCTCTTTTATGATCCTATCGGAAGCCGAGGTTTTCCAGTCTGGCACTTTGGACAATAATGGGTCGACCTCCCAGCCAACTCCATCCGTACAATAATTTGGCCACAAGAAAAACAATTTTCACCGGTACGACCGTACACCCTCAAATTTGCCTGCTGAGTCCCCTCCAATCCCGATCCTCCGACATAATCCCGAATCGTACTGCCCCGGTTTCCAATCGCCTCGGTCAGGACCTCTTCAATTGCAAACCGCAATCTTTCCCGCTGGTTGGGAGAAAGGTCATGCCCCCGTGCCTCAGGGTGCAATCGGGCCCTGTGGAGAGCCTCATCCGCATAAATGTTTCCTACGCCTGCAACAAGGGTTTGATCTAAAAGAAGGGCTTTCAAATTGCGGTAGGTTCCCTGGAAACGGTTCGCCCAGTAACCTGGATCCACGCCAAAAGGCTCTGGACCCAGTTTTTGGGCCGCCCAAAACGCCTCCAGTTTCTCGTCACCGGCAACCAGTTGTACATTCCCAAACCGCCTGATATCTCGAAACATCCAATCTTTTTTGTTGTCCAGTGCCAGGACCATATGAATGTGATCGGCCTGCCAATGGCCTTTGGGATGAACCTGTAACTGGCCTGTCATTCCCAAGTGAATCAAAAAAAAGGATCCATTGTCCAAGTGTTGAACAATCCATTTGCCCCTTCTGGAAACATCAAGAAATTTACGGTCATTCAAAACCGTTTTCCATGGGCACTTCATGCTTCGCCTCATGGCTTCTGGAGTCTTTTCCACACCAACAATTGTCCTGCCCATGAGGAGAGGTCGGAGGTCCCGAACAACGGTTTCTACTTCGGGTAACTCCGGCATATTGATCCCCAAAAAGTTAGCTTGAAATCGCAATCCGATTTGGTTTCTTGACCAGTCCCGGTCAAACCCATCCAATAATAGTGGTAGGAGATTTCAAGCAGCCCCCATCGGGAAAGACCAGACCGTCCATGACAACTGCTGTAACCAAACGACTTTCCGCATTGCCTGATACCCTTGGGCGATTTGGCCCATACGGCGGAAAATATGTGCCCGAGACCCTTGTTGAAGCACTCAAAGAGCTTGAATCAGCATACACAGCTGCAATGGCTGATCCAGGCTTTTTGGCAGAGGTGGACAAGTGGCTTCACGAATTTGTCGGGCGCCCTTCCCGCCTTTATTTCGCGGACAGGCTAACCCGCCAGGCGGGTGGAGCCAAAATTTACCTCAAACGGGAAGATCTAAACCATACCGGTGCCCACAAAATCAACAACTGTATCGGCCAGACCCTTCTTGCAAAACGAATGGGCAAGAAGCGGATCATCGCGGAAACAGGCGCGGGGCAACACGGTGTCGCAACGGCAACCGCTTGCGCTCTCTTTGATCTTCCGTGTGTTGTTTACATGGGTGAGGAGGATGTCCGCCGCCAGAAACTCAATGTTTTCAAAATGAGGGCCATGGGCACAAAGGTTGAACCAGTAACCACCGGCTCTCGTACCCTTCGCGATGCCGTTAATGAAGCGATGCGTGACTGGATGGCCACTGTTGGCGACACCCACTACATCCTTGGCAGCGTGGTAGGCCCCCACCCTTTCCCCCAAATTGTTCGGGATTTCCAATCGGTAATTGGCCGAGAAACACGCCAACAGTGCCTGGAACAATTGGGCAAACTGCCCGAATTCGTTGTGGCCTGCGTAGGCGGTGGTAGTAATTCGGCAGGAATGTTTTATCCGTTCGTTGATGACAATTCCGTTGAACTTGTTGGCGTTGAGGCTGGTGGAAAGGGGTCCTTAATCGGGGAACACTCCTCAACCCTAAACCACGGGAAGCCCGGCGTTTTGCATGGGACCTACTCTTATGTGCTCCAGGACGAGGACGGACAAACCTCCGATGTCCATTCTGTTTCCGCCGGACTCGATTATCCGGTGTCGGACCGGAACACAGCTTCTGGAAAGACAGCAACCGTGTTCGTTACACCAGCGTTAATGATCAGGAGGCCCTTGATGCCTTCCAACTTTGCTCCCGGCTAGAGGGAATATTGCCCGCTTTGGAAACCTCTCATGCGGTGGTGGAGGCAATGCGCATTGCGGCAAAGAGCAAACCTGATGATGTTGTGGTAATCTGCTTCTCGGGCCGTGGGGACAAGGATTGTTACGAAATCGCTCGTTTGTTGGGCCACGACCACGAATAGTAGTTCCAACAATTTAATAATCCCAAGCCTTGTGGTTATTCCGCAAGGCTTTAAACACCCCCCAT
>Ga0114972_10001664_pt1 | contig 16666 bp, 13 predicted proteins | sample M_140807_EF_Meta_FD_87354 | JGI IMG/M metagenome (GOLD analysis project Ga0114972, IMG submission 87354) | Freshwater microbial communities from Lake Montjoie, Canada to study carbon cycling - M_140807_EF_MetaG | ecosystem: Environmental > Aquatic > Freshwater > Lake | place: Lake Montjoie... | reverse complement strand
GACCAAACTTGTTTGACGAGATTCGCTACCTGGATCATGGTGAGCCTGGGATGGACAACTCCAAGCGCCCGTTGAACCCAGAATTTATTTTGAACCACTCACGCTATCAGGGTGCTTCGATTTTGTTGGGTCGTAAAAACTTTGGCTGCGGTTCAAGCCGCGAGCATGCCCCCTGGGCGCTGGCGCAATACGGTTTTCGCGCAGTGATTGCCCCATCATTTGCCGACATCTTTTTTAACAATAGCTACAAGACCGGCTTTTTGCCGATCGTGTTGTCTGAGTTGCAAATCTCGCGCCTGTTTGACGAGGTGCGTGGCTTTGTGGGCTACAAGCTAACAATCGATCTTGAAAAACAAGTCGTGATTGCACCTGACGGTCGTGCGATGGATTTTGATATCACTGCGCATCGCAAATATTGCATGATCAATGGCTTAGATGAAATTGGTTTGACCTTGCGTCAGGCCGATAAGATTCGTACCTTTGAGGCCGAGCGCCTCGCCCGCCATCCGTGGTTGGATGTTCAACCAATCGGTGCACGTTAATTGACTTAGACGTTGGGCCGGTTTACCGGCCCATTACTTTTGGATTAGAACGACATGACGCAAAAAATTGCAGTATTGCCAGGCGACGGAATCGGCGCCGAAATTATCGAACAAGCGGTTCGCGTCTTAGGCGCGCTTAAGTTGCCTCTTGAAATTAGTCATGCTCCGGTGGGCGGCACCGCCTACGATCTGCATGGTCATCCGTTGCCACCCGCCACCTTGAAACTCGCACAAGAATCAAACGCGGTGTTGTTTGGCGCTGTGGGCGATTGGAAATACGACAAACTGCCTCGCGAGCATCGCCCCGAGCAGGCGATTTTGGGGCTGCGTAAGGCGCTCGGTTTGTTCGCGAACTTTCGCCCAGCGATTTTGTATCCTGAGTTAGCCAACGCGTCATCTTTAAAGCCCGAAATCGTCTCTGGCCTAGATATTTTGATTTTGCGTGAGCTCACCGGCGATATTTATTTTGGTTCACCCCGTGGCGTGCGCGTGGCCCCTGACGGCCCGTTTGCAGGTGCGCGTGAAGGCTTTGACACGATGCGTTATGCCGAACCTGAAATTCGCCGCATTGCACATTTGGGTTTTCAGGCAGCGCTGAAGCGTCAACGTCGCTTGTGCAGCGTTGACAAGGCCAACGTGCTTGAAACCTCGCAACTCTGGCGCGATATCGTGACCGAGATCGGCAAAGAGTATCCGGATGTTGCGTTGTCTCACATGTATGTTGACAACGCTGCAATGCAGTTGGTGCGCGCGCCGCGTGACTTTGACGTGATTGTGACGGGCAATCTGTTTGGTGACATTCTGTCTGATGAGGCGTCGATGCTGACGGGTTCAATCGGCATGCTGCCCTCGGCCTCGCTCAACGCCTCAGGTCAGGGCTTGTATGAACCGAGCCATGGCTCGGCCCCTGACATTGCCGGTAAAGGCGTTGCAAACCCCTTGGCTACGATCTTGTCTGCAGCGATGATGTTGCGCTACTCGCTTGATCAAGCCGCGCAGGCTGATCGTATCGAGCAAGCTGTTCGTCGTGTGCTTCAGCAAGGGTTACGTACCGCCGATATTTACGAGCCAGGCACAACTAAAGTTGGTACTGTAGCGATGGGCGATGCTGTTTTGAAGGCTTTAGGGTAATCGGGTGACTTTAGCCTTCGCTCGACAGAGCGGGCTAGGCAGGCGAGTCATCTGGATGTTTGACCAGAGCCACTCGCAGGCGGCGTAAGCGAGTCTAAGGTGGGGTAATAACCTTGGTGTTAACATAGACCCTAAGTGCATAGACTCTAAGTGCACGTATTTAAACGATTTTTTGGTTTTTAACGATGAAACAGTCTGTTGGGTTAGTGGGTTGGCGCGGGATGGTGGGCTCTGTGCTCATGCAACGCATGCGCGACGAGGGTGATTTTGCCTTGATCGACCCGGTCTTTTTTTCAACAAGCAATGCGGGTGGTCGTGCGCCTGAGTGGGCCGGTGCCACCGCCTTGCAAAATGCCTTCGACATCGACGCCTTAAAAAAACTTCCAATTATCCTGACCGCGCAGGGCGGCGAGTATACCAGCGAGGTCTATCCCAAACTGCGCGCAGCGGGTTGGACGGGTACTTGGATTGATGCTGCAAGCACGCTGCGCATGAAAGATGACGCCATCATCGTGCTCGATCCCGTGAATCGCCCAATGATTGACGCGGCGCTCAAGCGTGGCGTACGAAATTTTATTGGTGGTAATTGCACCGTTAGTTGCATGTTGATGGGCTTGGCCGGTTTGTTTAATCAAGGTTTGGTGCAGTGGATGACCAGCATGACTTACCAAGCTGCCTCTGGCGGGGGCGCGCAGCACATGCGTGAATTGCTCACGCAGTTTGGTTTGCTTAATGTGTCGGTCAAAGCCCAGCTCGATGACCCCGCTTCAGCGATTCTTGACATTGACCGCAACGTGCTGGCTTTACAGCAAAGTGGCCAGTTACCGACTGAGCACTTTGGGATTCCTTTAGCAGGTAACCTGATCCCGTGGATTGATAAAGATTTGGGCAACGGGATGTCGCGCGAAGAATGGAAAGGCGAGGCTGAAACCAACAAGATTTTGGGTCGTGGTGAAGGTTTTGGCTCAACCCCGATTCCGATTGATGGTTTGTGCGTTCGTATTGGCGCGATGCGCTGCCATAGCCAGGCGCTCACGATTAAGCTCACTCGAGATGTGCCCATTGACGAAATTACCGATATTGTCAAAAACGGTACGGCTTGGGCTAAGGTCGTGGCGAACACTAAAGACGCTACGCTAGAAGGATTGTCACCCGTTGCAGTCACGGGTACGCTTGATATTCCCGTTGGACGTATGCGCAAGCTATCAATGGGCCCTGAGTATCTGGGTGCCTTTACAGTTGGTGATCAACTGTTGTGGGGTGCGGCCGAACCCTTGCGCAGAATGTTGCGTATTTCGTTGGGCGAACTTTAAGTCAATGGAGTGTTGTGATGCGCGATGAACTGAACGTTGTCTGCCGAAAGTCGCTGCAGTTTGGTGCAACGCTTGGCTTAACACTTGCCGTGTGTACACAAGCCTTTGCGTTAAAAGCCGGGCACGGTGGCGTGGATTCAATGCCCGGTGCACCTTTGAAGGTGTCGATTCCGTTACTCGAGGTTCTTGCCGCTGACGTTTCTTCCTTGCGGGTCAAGGTGGCCGCGGCTGATGCTTGGGCCAAATCCGGGTTGACTCCGCCGGTGAGTCTTGACTCGATGACGGTATCAATCGAGGCGGGGTTCGTAAAAGATTCACGCATGCTGGTGCTTCGTTCAAATCAACTCTCAGACAAACCGATCATTGATGTATTGCTTGAAGTGTCTTCGTCTAGCGGTTCGACTCAAATTCAATCTAGCTTTCTTGTCTTGACGCGTGCCAACGAAGGCGCGTTTGCTGGGACAGTGCTCGTGAAAGCCGGTGATACGCTCTCTGGAATCGCGCTCGCGAATCCGGTGGCCGGAGCAGATTTGTATCAGATGCTTTGGGCGCTGTATCAAGCCAACCCGCAAGCATTTTTCTCGCAGAACATGAATATGCTCAAGGCGGGCGTGACGCTCAAATTGCCTGATGCGCAAACTGTTCGCGCCATCGATCCAAAACTGGCACGCGATATGTATCAAGCGCACTTGAAAGCGTTTAAAGCGCTTGGTGGTACTGCGAATGACGGGAATACAATGTCTCGGGCCGCGCCGCCTGTTGTGCCGCCGCCCAGTGGTGCGCAAACGAGCTCGGTGACTATGGTCAGCGCAGCACCAACTCCGACGGCGACTGACCGCGTGTTGCTGACGTCCTCGAGCACGGCAGAGCAACGCGAAGATGCTCGAGTGTCTGCAGCCAAAGAGATCGCTGAGATTCAATCTCGTGTGGATAGTTTGCAAGAAAACGTTAAACAACTGAAAGACGCGTTGAGTCGAACGCCAAGTGGGGCCACCTCTAACTCGGCGAACGCTAACGGGTCGTCCAGAGCCGTGGGTACCCCTGGCGCTACCGGCGCACCTGGCGCAACAGGTGCTGCAGGCAATGCAGGTACGACAGGTACAGCAGGCACGACAGGTGCTGCTGGTACTGCAGGCGCGACAGGTGTAGCAGGTACGGCAGGTACGACAGGTACGGCAGGCACGACAGGCACGACAGGCACGACAGGTACGGCAGGCACGACAGATGTAGCAGGTACGACAGGTGCAGCAGGTACAGCAGGTACAGCAGGTAATGCAGGTACGACTGGGAGTGCGGATGCATCCAGTGCAAGCACGGTTGCAGCGGGCGCGACGTCTGCGAGCCCACCGCCGGTGAAGACTGTGACCGGAGCCCTTAGCCAATTTTGGTCAAGCTTTATCTCAAGCACTCTTGGGCTGCTGACGGCCGCTTTGGCAATCGGTGGTTTACTTGCGGCGTGGCTGTTGCGCCGGGCGGAAGCGCGACGTGAAGTCGACGAGGTTGAGGGCGACGAGGTGTCTGAACCGCTCAATCCGTTAATGCGAACTGCACTAGATCAAAAACTCCAAGGGATTGATCTCAATCTTGATCAAACAAAGGTAACTGATAAAAAAGAGCCGTCTATTACGCAGCCTAACGCAAGCCCAAAGGCTTGAGCTTAGTTAATTGTTATCTGTATCAATGCCACGCTTAGCGCTTGGGATCTCGTATGATGGGCGCCCGTGGCAAGGTTGGCAAAAGCAACCAAACGGGCGGACCGTCCAAGATGCGCTAGAGCGCGCCTTGGCGGCGTTTGCCACCGTTCCTGTGCAGACCACCTGCGCAGGGCGAACTGATACCGCAGTCCATGCGCTAGGTCAGGTGGTGCATTTTGATTGTGAAATCCATCGCACCGAAGAGTCTTGGGTGCGAGGTGTGAATGCGCACCTTCCTGAGTCGATCTCAGTGCAATGGGCGCAATCTGTCAATGATACTTTTCATGCAAGATTTTCAGCCACTGCGCGGGCCTATACCTATGTGCTGTTAAATAGCCGTGTGCGTCAGCCCCTTTGGGCAGGCAGAGCGGGTTGGGTATTTCAACCACTTGATGTGTTGTCAATGACTCAAGCGGCGCAGTCTTTGTTGGGTGAGCACGACTTCAGCAGTTTTCGCTCATCGCAGTGTCAAGCTAAGTCACCCGTGCGCACGATTTCTGAGCTTAATGTCGTGCAAAAAGGGAGCCTCATTCTTGTGTCGTTGCGGGGCAATGCTTTTCTGCATCATATGGTGCGCAATATTATCGGTGCCTTGGTGCAAATTGGGCAGGGTAGAGAGCCAGTTCAATATATGGCTGACTTGTTAATACTGAAAGACCGAACCAAAGGTGCGCCAACGTTTTCTCCTGATGGTTTATATCTGACAGAGGTGTCATATCCAGCTGGCACCTTGGCCCAACCGCAGGGCTTAGGTTTCGGCCTCGACGATCTTGTTCGAGGATGAGGGCCAGCGCCTTCTCGGCACTTTGGTTTCCGCCTACAAAATCTCGTTCTAAGATAAGGCCCAGCGCGTTCTCGATGCCTTAGGTTTGGGTTTCCAAAATCTCGGTCTAGAATGAGAGTCTGCTTTTTCTCGATATTTCTTGGTGATGACAACAGACCTCTCTTCTGCACGCACGCGTATCAAAATCTGCGGCTTGACGCGCGCTCAAGATGTGCGCGCCTGCGCCCAACTTGGCGTCGACGCTTTGGGCTTTGTTTTTTATCCGCCAAGCAAGCGCTTTGTGAGTGCAGTGCACGCTGCAGAGCTGTGTACAGACTTGCCGGCGTTTATCAGTACCGTCGCGCTGTTTGTGAATCCCGATCCGCAGGCGGTTAAAGACGTCATTCACACCCTGCGCCCAAGCCTGTTGCAGTTTCACGGCGACGAAGACCCCGGCTTTTGTGCATTATTTGGCGTGCCCTACCTGAAGGCCTTCAGAGTCGGTGGACCCGGCTTAGACACTGCAGCGAATGTGGCAAAAACCTGTCAGGCTTTTTCGCAGGCTGCTGGCTGGTTGTTTGATAGCTACACGCCGGCTTTTGGCGGCAGTGGGCAAGGCTTTGATCACGCCTTACTGTCAGCGGTCTCGAATGCCCAAGGCGCTGCACGACCCATGATTTTGTCTGGTGGTTTGAACGCTCAAAACGCTCTTGTCGCCATACAAGGCTTGCGGCCTTGGGCCGTTGATGTCAGCAGCGGTGTCGAAGAGAGCCCCGGCGTGAAGTCCGCTCAAAAGATTGACGAGTTCGTTCAAGCAATTCATCTAGCGAGTGCCTAGCGACGACTTTGACAGCAGGCATCTAAAACCGATACAATAGCGGTCTTTACAGGCGGTTAGCTCAGCTGGTTAGAGCGCCACGTTGACATCGTGGAGGTCGTTGGTTCGATTCCAATACCGCCTACCAAGTATTGAAAAATAGGTCTCTATCCCATCAAAAGGGATTGGGCGCTATTCATCAAGTTGGCAGTACTTATCCAATACGGCAAAATACGGCACAATACGGGCTCCTTCATTGGGGTTTCTTTTTTGTCTAAGCACTTGATTCGACACCCCTAGGCCAAAAAGTGCTGACAATTGCTCTCGCCTAAGGTTATTTGCCTATACAAGCTGTTCGCCAGCCGTCAAGCTAACGGAGTTAAAAACTTAGGCAAGTTAGCTTGATACACTTGGTTTAAGTCCACTCCTCAAAGTGTAGAAATCGCTTGAAAAATCTCTATAAAAACGCCTACAAATTGTTACCTTGGCTGTTGCTGGGGTTTGCCCTGATGCTTTTAGTTTTCCTCTTTGCTCAGCTGCCTCCGCGTCATATCGTGATTGAGGCTGGGCCTAAAGGCGGATTTTTCGATACCACCGCGCTCTTGCTAAAAACGCGTCTCGAAGCGGAAGGCGTTAGCGTTTCGATTATTAACAGCGAAAGCACACTGAACATCATCGGGAATGTGAATCGATCCGATCACAATGTTGACATTGGCTTCATTGCCCACGAGGTCAAGTCGGGTCATTATCCGAACGTGAAGTCGCTCGGCTCAATCATCATGGATCCCTTGTTTATCTTTGCGCGTCGTGGTCTGAATTTGCAAAGCCCTGCTGATTTTATTGATTTGACCTTAGGGGTAGGCCCTAAGAACACGGGCGGCCGTTTATTGACTGACATCGTTCTTGATGAGTACGGCATTACCCCCGAGTCTTCGACGTATGTTGAATTGTCACTTCGTCAAATGGCAACTGCCTTAAGCAACGGAGAAATTGATGTTGGTTTTTTTCTGCAACCGACCACCAATAACATCGTTTCTGAGATCGGCACCTACGGGATCGCAAAATTAGTACCCGTTAATTATGCGGCTGCAATGGTTAAAAAGTATGGGTACTTACATCATTTAGTGATCGAGCGCGGTTCATTTTCGTTACTCAACGATCTACCCTCGTCGAACATAAACATGATCGGGATACCAGCGACCGTGGTCGCGAAGAAGAATTTACATCCAGCAATCGTCGTGATGGTTAGTCTTGCGCTTAAAGATGCTTATCGGCCGCCTACCTTGGTTTCAGCCAGAGCAAGTTTTCCATCGATGAACTATGAATTTGACCTTGATGTAGACGCCCAAGCGGATCAAATTTACAAGCATAGTCCCGGTTACGTTCCGTTTTTATATCGTATTTTTAATTTTTGGCTTGCCGGTTTACTAGATAAATCAGCACTGTTCTTAAGCTTTTTATTAAGCGCCTATTTCTTTCTTTACTACCTTGGGTTTCCTCGCGCCTACGACTATTGGAAACTTGGCATGATGGCCCGCTATACGCGTCGGCTAGAGTCTTTGCTAGGTATCGCGCGCTCGAGACCCCTGACTGCCCGAGAGATTCAGGAGTTTAGAAAAATAGAACGCTACCTTGATCCAAGGGCGAAGGCCACGCATCAAGCAACGAGTTTACTCGCCGAGATCCGAACTTTTGTTTAAGCGTTCAATAACCAGAACCAAAAACTTAGCGTCAGGAAAGTCAGCATGAGAATTTTGTTTTGTACCAAAAGGGATGTGTTTGGCGCATCCATTTTGAATTGGATTCTGCCGCGACTCGGTGCACATCAGGTCAAGGTTTTGTTGTCAGACATAACGCGAACCGAAGAAAACTCGGTACAGGCTCTGGCTGAAGAAAAGTTTCTTGAACGCGACTTGCCTCTACGGGTTTTATTTCCTTTGATGGATCAGCAAGCCGCCGCAGGAAAACTAGCGACCTTTGAGGGCTGCCGTCAGCGTTATCAAGTCGAGATTGACACCATCACTTCTATCAATGACTCGGACACAGAGGCAATGATTCGGGACTGGGCTCCCGACCTGATAGTGTCTGCGCGGTTTAGCCTAATTTTCAAGGCAAATATTGAAAGGATTCCGCCTCTAGGGATTTTTAACGTTCACCCAGGGGCTTTGCCGGGCTACGCCGGGTTATACGCACCTTTGCGTGGGGTGCTGAACAAAGATCAACAATTGGGGTGTACGCTGCATCGGGTGGATGAAGGAATTGATACCGGTGAAGTGTATTCAGTGTCTTACTTACCGTTCACGCGCGAGCGATCAATATTTGGGCATATCGCTCAATTATACGAATTGGGTTTGACTAGCCTTTTAGAGTTATTGAGTGACTTAGCACGTGGCAAAAAACCGGTGCTGAAGGTACAGGACAAAGCACTTTTTCGTTACTTTAGACTGCCGGATGAAGCGGCCTTTGTCAATTTAAAAGCCTTGGGAGTCGATCTCGTGGCTTTTGATGTGTACAGCGACTTTATTAAACAATTTGTACCAGAGGCGTTGGCGAATCGACTGTCTGAGGTGCTTTCGGCTCAAGCACTTGAACAGGTCACTCAACAAGTGATCACTGGTGGACTCGACAAGACGGTTTCAGCGTTCAGCGAACAACTGGTACGCAGTACTCGTTAGCTTAGCGTACAGTCTCGGCGATCTTTAAGACTCGTAGCGGCGGATACTGCTGTAGTTCTTTAGCGATGCCCATGTTCACAATCAGGGTAAAGCCAGGTGGTGCCACCACTGGAATGTTTTTAGGATCGATTTTTTTGACTAGAATCAATTCAGCTTTTGAAGCCGTGAGTTGACCGACGGTTGAGTAGCGGTTTACCACGCCAAACAGTGCATCTGACTCTCGTACGATTGCTTCTGATACCGCCAGAACAGGTATCTTTCTTTTCACGGCTTCTTTAGTGATGACGTCTCGGTTGAGAAGCAAAAAAGTATCCGGAGCAAAGTAAAGCAGATCGACCTTATTTTTTTCTAGCTCGACAACCAAGTTAGGCAGACTTGCTGCATCTGGCTTGCCCGCAGCGGTCAGCGGAACGTTAACCGAAACCAGCTCAAAGTTAAAATCCAATTGTGCCTGTTCGAGTTCTTGTTGCACGATCTTTGAATTATCTTCGGTTGGGTTCAAAATGTAACCAATTCGCTTGAAAGGCATGTACAGACGCGCAGTACTCAGTTGGGTCGCAACGGGTACGATGTAGAGTGTGCCAGTCACATTGCGTCCTGGCGAGCCTAGGCTTTTGACAAGTTTTGATCCCACCGGAGTCGAGACAATCATGAACAGACTCGGGATATCGGTGACGTGCTTCGCTGGGTCAACATTGTCGGTTGTGCCGAGCATCTGTAAACTCACGGTAGTGCCCCACGTCACCAGAAGATCGGGTTTATTGGCCTTCACGTGCTTGACGAACTCTGGTAGCCGTTTGACATCTGTTTTGGCGTCTAGCACTTCGATTTCTACGGGTATTTTGCGACTTGCCCAATAGCTTTTGAAGCCTTCACAGGCCTCTTCGCAGCCGCGAAACACCACCATTGTGATGCGAAAAGGTTTGACTTCGGTTGCGAGTGTGTTGGCTGCCCAAAAAAATAATAGGCTGTAGCTCAAGGCCAGAAATGCGGCACGATGAAGTTTGAGTAAAGTCATTTTGCGCAAAACCTATTTGACACGATTCGAGCGTAGAACCAGCCCGATATTCACAAGAACGAGCGTCAGTACAACGATCCCCAAGCCGACCGTTGCGTCACGATAATCAATAAGAAGCGAGAAGGCTGCTGCGAACGCTGCACCGAGGATCCCGCCGATACGGTCAACGGTGCGGACCAAAGAGAGCGTGTGCGCAATATTGACCTGTGGCAGGTCGGTACGCGTAATCTTCAAAAGTAGCGCAGGAGCTAAGGTCAATACGGCACTTTGCCCAACCCCTAAACACACGATTGCGACGGCTAAGGCCTCTGGTTTGTTAAACCAAATAAGTGAGAAAACTCCCACGCCTGAAAGCAGAGCCCCCAGCACCATCACCGGCATTGTTGCTCGAGCCGAGGGGACGAAGCGCGCTAACAATACGTTGCCAAGGGTGACAGATACGTAATAAAACATAAAAAACTGACCAATACTGACCTGCGTGAACTGAAACTCTAATAACAGCAATGGCGTTAGGTAGAACAGTAATCCGGCTAGCATTAGTTTTCCGGATAAAACGTTACCGATTAAGATGATGGAGATTTTTTGATTTTTCAGCATGGCTGAAAAATTTTTGCCTAGCGAAGCGTTAGCCGCTGAGGCTTGAGCAGAGTTCTCGAACGAAGGGATCGTGATGCCGTTAAAGAAGAACCACGACAACACGGCCAGTGAGGCTGCAAATAGCATCGCGGCGTCAGTGCCGAACAGCTGAACAATCACCGCCCCAATCGGCGCTGCAGATAAAGAAGCCGCTGTCACCGCCCCGACAAAGGTGCTGAGCCCACGAGTTCTTTCAGCATCGGTTTTTGCTGTTTTTGTCATAAAAACTTGAACAGAAACGGTCGCTACCGCATAACCGAGAGCGCAAAGGGCGCGCAAGATCACCACCTCGGCCACGGTCGTTGCAAACGCCAAGCCGCCTAAACCGATCGTTGAGAGCACGACACTCCATTTAAAGGAGTTTCGGATGCCAAGGCGTTCGACCAAGCCGCCACCAAAGACTGTGCCGAGCCCGGCAAATAACATGTAGCACATGATTGGCAATGCGATGTCAATATCGACCGCGATCAATGTGTGCATCGATGCAATATCTTTGACATAAATCGGGAAAAAAGATCTGAGCAGCTCTTCTGAAAAAACAAATAAAAATAGTATGAGCCGCAAGTCGTAGGCTTTGGGCTCATACCAGTCATTGCCTTTCGTCAGCGGTGTCGTTTTTTTGACTGAACTTGTGAGCGACTGAAAGTATTGAGACGTTAACGTGACCAATTCTGAGAAGGGCCCCGCAATTGTTGCAGACAGATTTTTTTGGGCTCTGCCTGTCTTTAGGCCTTCGATCATCGCGACCCAGGTGCCGAGCGGTCTAAAAATCCAAAGCACTACAAAAAAGAGAGCAATCTCAAGTCCAACTGTAAAGGCCACCAACGAGACGACGATTGCGTCGCCTACCATCACACTTAGCTTTTCGTTGACGTATGACTTGCGCAACCCTACAGTGATCGTCGGCAAGCTGTCGTGCGTTAAAGTGTCTTTAATGACATTTTGGTTGGATTGCGCTGACTGACGAGTATCACGATACTTAACATACTCGCGACCTTGCTGGTTTTTGATTTGAATAAAATCGATCTCAGGGTTGTCGGCCAAGACATCTGCCAAGTAATCTTCAACACCAACTAAAGACTCAAAAGGGATCCCAAGCTTGAGCGCATCAGAAATGGTTGTTTGAACCGATTTGGCAATCACATTGCTCTTTAATAAAACCTGAGGCGTCAGAATATCTTTAAAACTACTGAGCACCAAAAATGTGAGTAGCAATGCCGCACCCAGGCCAATGAACGAAAGAGCGAAATAAGTTCTTGTCGCTAGTTTTCGTTCAACGCTTTTTTTAACAGAGGTGTTCATGTCGGTGACGCCGTGCGAGTCGTCGTTGTTGCCAAGTTTTTAACGTCTTGAGTATTTTGCGCGAGTTGACAGACCTCGCTGTTGAGCAGTGTCGTTTTGTCGGATGCCGAGCCAAGCACGACTGATTTTGCAGCCAGCACAATCTTATCCAAGCTGCCAAGCAAGAAAAAAAGAATCGGGGCCAGTAGCGCGATTGAAACGAGACACAACGTCGCCGCTAAACGCAGGAGTTCGGCTCGCGCTTTGGATGCGACATTCAGCGCCTCAGACTTATCGGACACGAACGCTAAGTGCGCAACAGTCAGGCCAAGCGGATCAACAATGGGCCAGTGCTGCACAAACACTGGAGTGTCTCCTGATTGTTGGGGCGGCGCACGTCTGTTTGAGACGCTGGCTTGGTCGGCACGCTGAGACGATGCCGGACGCGTGCCCGCCGACCAAAGGACTTCGCGCTCACGTAAGCCTGAGTTGGTCAGCTCAATGGATAATACGATCGGATTGTTTTGTATGACATTGTTGAGCATGAGCGGCACTTGCGCATTGGTGTGTAGCGCAATCCCAGTCGCGATGCTGCGTTCGATATCCCGTTTGAGTGCATCTGCAGGAACCTCGATTCTTGATTTGGTGATGTCAAACAACAACTGTTGAAAGCGGAAATACTGTAAGGCCGAAAGAAGGCTTAATAAAAAAAATATTATGCCGATGGCTATACTTATTATTTTTATTTTTTGCAACATTGGGTACCGGCTCGACGCTTGTTTGATCAAAAAAATGTGAACAACGATGACTTTAACCAAAAGAACAATGGACTAACTATACGCTTCAATGATAAACCGACCCATTGCAATGGTCTATCGTGAGAATAGGATGCTGCCTTAGCATACTATGATTAATAGTTGCTGATTTTTGAAACGTCTGACTACAACCAGGAAAGTGCGGTAATGGCAAAAAAAGAAGAGATTGATCCAGACACGTTGGCCTTGATCGAATGGTGTACCGAGGTTGAGGGATTTTTAGTGGCGGCGGGCGCGACTTTGCGCGAAGCGCAGGGCTATATTGAAGAGCAGGCTGAGTGGTTTACGGACCAGTTTTATGAAGGTTTAACCCCCCAAGAGGCTGCCAAGGCGTCGCTGAACGAGCCTTAACCTCGTGTAATGCTAAAATCTTAGTTGTTTTTTTCTGGATTTTGCATGTGATTTGATCAGGGTTGCTCAGCAGGTTTGCTCGCCTACGTTTGGCTCAAACCTCTTAAGACTGCATCCCAATCGCGTACATGCCTGCTCTGTTCGAGTCAACGACACCTCAATATGATCGCTATTACACTGCCAGACGGCTCTCAACGCCAATTTCCGGGCCCGGTGACGGTTGCCGATGTGGCGCAATCGATTGGGGCAGGGCTTGCCCGCGCCGCCTTAGGAGGGCGTGTTACGCGGGGTGAGCAATCCCAACTGGTGGATACTAGTCATCTTATCGAACAAGATTCGCAACTTGCCTTAATTACCGGTAAAGATCCCGAAGGCCTAGAGCTGATTCGGCACTCGACGGCGCATTTGTTAGCCTATGCGGTCAAAGCCTTGTTTCCTGATGCTCAGGTCACGATTGGCCCGGTGATTGAAAACGGGTTTTTCTACGACTTTTCGTACAAGCGGCCCTTTACACTTGAAGATCTTGCCGCCATTGAAAAGAAAATGGCTGAGCTGGTTAAAAAAGACGAATCTGTTACGCGCGAAGAGTGGAAACGCGACGACGCCGTTGCCTACTTTAAGGGCATTGGCGAGCACTACAAGGCCGAAATCATCGGCGCGATTCCGGGTAACGAGACCATTAGCCTCTATCGCGAGGGCGACTTTATCGACCTCTGCCGCGGCCCGCACGTGCCCAATACCGGCAAACTTAAAGTTTTTAAGCTGATGAAGTTGGCTGGCGCCTACTGGCGCGGCGATAGCAACAACGAAATGCTTCAGCGTATTTACGGCACGGCTTGGGCTAATAAAGACGACCAAGACGCTCACTTGCACATGCTCGAAGAGGCCGAGCGTCGCGATCATCGCAAAATTGGTCGCGAACTTGATCTGTTTCATTTTCAAGAAGAAGGCCCAGGCCTGATTTTTTGGCACCCGAAGGGTTGGGCAATCTGGCAGCAAGTTGAGCAATACATGCGTAACGTGTATCGCGATAACGGCTACCAAGAGGTCAAAGCTCCTCAGATCCTTGATCTTTCGCTCTGGAAAAAAACCGGGCACTGGGATAACTATCGTGAAAACATGTTCACGACTGAATCAGAAAATCGTACCTACGGGTTGAAACCCATGAATTGCCCCGGGCACGTGCAAATTTTTAATTCAAGCCTGCACTCGTATCGTGATTTGCCCCTGCGCTACGGCGAGTTTGGCCAGTGCCACCGTAATGAACCCTCGGGCTCGTTGCACGGCATGATGCGTGTGCGTGGCTTTACGCAAGACGACGGTCATATCTTTTGTACCGAGGCGCAAATGCAAGACGAGTGCGCAAATTACACAGCGCTCTTGCAAAAGGTGTACGCAGATTTTGGTTTTACCGAGATTTTGTACAAAGTGGCTACGCGCCCCGAAAAACGCATTGGCAGCGACGAAGTTTGGGATAAAGCCGAAAACGCCTTAATGGAAAGCTTGCGGCGCACGGGTTGTGATTTTGAAGTGTCGCCTGGCGAAGGTGCGTTTTATGGCCCCAAAGTTGAATACACCTTAAAAGATGCGATTGGTCGCCACTGGCAGTGCGGCACGATTCAGGTTGATTTTTCGATGCCTCAACGTCTGGGCGCTGAGTTTGTTGACGCTCAAGATCAACGGGTTGCGCCGGTCATGCTGCATCGTGCTATTTTGGGCTCGCTTGAGCGCTTTATCGGCATGTTGATCGAAAATCATGCGGGCGCTTTGCCGGCTTGGCTAGCGCCGGTGCAAGCGGTTGTTTGCTGTATTTCTGAATCCACTGCTGAATATGCAACAGAAATCACACAAAGCCTGAAAAAACAAGGCTTTAGAGTAGAATCTGATTGCCGAGGTGAGAAGATCACCTATAAAATTCGTGAACATAGTATGCAGAAAGTCCCCTATATCCTGGTGGTTGGTGAAAAAGAGCGTCAGGCAGGGGCTGTGGCTGTGCGTAGTCGGGGTGGTCTGGATCTGGGTGTTATGCCCTTTGAGCAGTTCACCTCTTTGCTGAACGAAGATGTGGCCTTACGCCGCAATTCCGGTTTGCCTGCACCGCAGGCTGCCTAACCCTCAGGAGTCGTCAACATCGCAACAGAAAAACCCCATCGCATTAACGGTGACATCCGCGTTCCCGACGTGCGTTTACTAGGAATCGAAGGCGAGCAGTTAGGTATTGTTAATACACTAGAAGCTGTTCGTATGGCTGAAGAAGCAGGCGTAGATTTAGTTGAAATCGCCCCAAATGCTGAACCGCCAGTTTGCCGGTTAATGGATTACGGCAAGTTCAAATACCAAGAACAAAAACGTTTGGCCGAAGCCCGCGCTAAGCAAAAAATTATTCAAGTCAAAGAGGTTAAGTTTAGGCCCGCCACCGACGAAGGTGACTATCAGGTCAAACTGCGTAACCTTAAGCGCTTTCTCGAAGAAGGCGATAAGGCCAAAGTGACGTTGCGTTTTCGTGGCCGTGAAATGGCTCACCAAGAACTTGGTATGCGAGTCCTTGAACGCGTGCGCGACGATCTGACTGACATGGCTTCAGTTGAAGCGATGCCTAAGCTTGAAGGCCGTCAGATGGTGATGGTGTTGTCGCCCCGCAAGAAAACCCCTGCGGGTAAAGCAGAAGCAGCTTGATGATGCATGTACTGTTTGTCATTGATCCACTGCCAGACCTAAAAGCCTACAAAGACAGCTCAGTGGCCATGATGCGAGCGCTTGTCGCTCGCGGTCATCGCTTAAGTTTCGTCTTGCAGGGGGGCTTGTTTATTCAAGCTGGGCAAGTGTTTGCGCATGCCACGCCGATTAGTCTTGTACCCAACGCAGACTTGCATGGCCATGCTTGGTGGCACGAAGAGTCAATTGCAAAGGATGTCGCGCTGCAAGAATTTTCGGGCGTGCTGATGCGCAAAGATCCGCCCTTTGACATGGAGTATGTCTACGCCACGCATATGCTTGAGTATGCAGAGGCGCAGGGCGCTCGGGTCTTTAACAGCGGTGCTGCGATACGCAATCATCCTGAAAAGCTTGCGATCACTGAGTTTGCAAAATTCACGACGCCAACTTTAGTGACGCGCGACATGAATCGTTTAAAAGCGTTTCACATCGAACATCACGACGTGATTGTCAAACCCCTGGATGGCATGGGTGGGACAGGGGTATTTCGTTTAGCGCCCCACGAAACCAACTTGAATGCCATTCTTGAGGCGTTGACTCATGATGGCACGCGGACGATCATGGCGCAACGCTATATCCCTGAGATCAAACAGGGAGATAAGCGTATTTTGCTGATTGGTGGCGAACCTGTGCCGTTTTGTTTGGCTCGCATACCACTTGCAGGTGAAACGCGCGGCAACTTAGCTGCCGGTGGGCGTGGGGTGGCACAACCCCTGACTGAACGCGATTGGGAAATCGCGCGCGAAATCGCGCCTCAGTTGGTGACCCGAGGTTTGCTCTTGGTGGGGTTAGATGTCATTGGTGAGTATGTCACTGAAATCAACGTCACCAGTCCAACCTGCTTCGTCGAAATCACCGAGCAAACCGGCTTTAACGTTGCTGAGTTTTTTGTGCTTGCACTAGAGCGCGCAGTGG
>Ga0114972_10001663_pt1 | contig 16671 bp, 16 predicted proteins | sample M_140807_EF_Meta_FD_87354 | JGI IMG/M metagenome (GOLD analysis project Ga0114972, IMG submission 87354) | Freshwater microbial communities from Lake Montjoie, Canada to study carbon cycling - M_140807_EF_MetaG | ecosystem: Environmental > Aquatic > Freshwater > Lake | place: Lake Montjoie... | reverse complement strand
GTGGGAGGAGGCATCGTCGGAGTGCTGCCGGGACAGATCGGGTTGGCCGTCTTCTCCCCGCTACTCGACCTCCGCGGCAACAGCGTTCGGGGCCTGAAAGTTTTCGCGGAACTCTCGAAGATATTCGGACTCCATCTTTTTAACCTGCCGACCATCAACCAGGAGGCTGTCCGCTCGGTTTACCACCTCTCCGGCTTCGAACCCGAACGGCAAAGGCCCAAGGAAGATCGCGAAACCATCCGCCTGTATGGCGACAGCGTGGTGATCATCGAGATGCAGGGAGACCTCTTCTTCAGCTCCTTGGAGAGGGCGCTGCGGGCTGCCCAGTTGGAGCACACTCTTGCTCAGACGATCGTCCTCGATTTGAGCCGCGTAGGAACGATTGACACCATCTGCCCCGACATCCTGCGCGAGTCCTTGCGCGAATTGTCCGTCGCCTCCCGCCAGCTCGTCATTGTCGATCCGGCTCGCCGGTTCGATGCGCAGTTTTTCGAAGGCGGGATCGCGATTTTCGGCAGCATTCACACCGCCCTGAGCGAGGCCGAGCAAGCTCTGGTCTCGAGACACGCATCGCGAGAAAACGTCGTCCCTGCCCTGATCCCGTTCAGGGATTTCGAGATTTTCCAAGGTTTGGAACTCGGTGAATTAGACATGATCGAAAGCTTGCTCGAAATGCAGAGCTACGATCCGGATGAAACCATCGTCGTCCAGGGGGATGAATCCGACTTTCTCTATCTTTTGGCCCACGGGTCCGTCGGAATCTACATCACGGCCGACGGCAGGCGCTCGCGCATTCAAACCCTTGTGGCCGGAGTCAGCTTCGGGGACCAGGCCCTGATTGACCACCGGAAGCGCTCGGCCGACGTCGTGGCGGAAACCAAGGTGACATGCTACCTGATGTCCGTTGGGAATTTTCAGACGCTGGAAGCGAAGGCGCCCGCCACGTTCGCCCGCATCCTGCGCAGCCTCTTCCGTCTCAATCTCGAAATCCTCCGCTCAACCAGCCGCGAACTGGCCATCGCGCGCAAAGGAGCTGTCTGAAATCCCGCGCCACGTTTCGAGCAGTAATGGCTTAGCCCCGTATATAGTGGTGCCGTCGCAGTCGAGTTCAGTGAGGCGGCTGGCCACTCACAGGAAGGGGCGTTTCTGCGCGACTTTGGACGCTTGAGATCTTAAAAACTGCCTCGCCTGCCGCCCTATGCTTGAAACCGCCAGACGTCTGTTCCTGGGAATCTTTCTGATCCTGTTGTCCTCTGCTGTGCTCCTCTACACGGATCGTGGTTCGAGGAAATCGGAGGTGAAGCAAACCGGGCCGATCCGTGTTGCGCTCGTCGAGCACGCTTCGACGCAGGTGTTGGAGGAGGGCATGCGGGGTGCTTTGGAGGGGCTGGCTGCGCGGGGCTATGCGGATGACGGGCGCATCACCACGCGACGTTTCAATGCAGAGAACGACATCGGCACGGCAAACACAATTGCGCGGGAGGTGACGGGAGGCGCCTACGATTTCATCCTGAGCATGAGCACGATTTCGCTGCAGACCATTGCCGGAGCCAACAAGACCGGGGCGAAGACTACGCATGTTTTCGGTCTGGTCACCGATCCCTATGGCGCGGGCGTGGGCATCAGCCGCGAGAACCACCTCGATCATCCTCCCTACCTCACCGGCTACGGTTGCCTGCAACCGATCGAGGCCATTTTTCAGATGGCCCGCACCATGCGCCCGGAACTGAAACGCGTCGGGCTGGTATGGAACGCCGCGGAGGCCAATTCCGTGGCGCAGACGAAGATCGCAAGAGAAGTTTGCGCGCGGCTCGGCATCGAGTTGGTCGAAGCCAATACGGACAGTTCCACCGCCGCGATCGAGTCGGCGGCGTCCGTGCTCGCGCGCGGTGCGGAGGCGATTTGGATCAGCGGTGATATCACGGTTTCGACCGCGTCCGAACCGATCATCGCCGAGGCGCGGAAGGCCGGGGTGCCGGTCTTCAGTTCTCTGCCGCTTAACGTCAAACTGGGCGGTTTTTTCGATCTGGGTGCGAATTACCACGAAGTGGGCCGTGCCGTCGGAGAGTTGGCCGCGGATGTTCTCGATGGCAAAAAGGCGGCCGAAATCCCGGTGGAGAACTACGTGCCGCAGATGTTCCTCTACAACGAAACGGTTCTCGAGGGACTCAAGGACAAGTGGAGCATCCCGCAACAAGTGCGCGAACAGGCCGCCGGTTGGATCACCGCGACCGAAACCAACCTTCCCGCCTTCGGCGCCGTAGTGGCCAAGCCGCGCCCCGGCCGGATTTACAAGATTGGTGTGGCGCATTATTCGCCCGAGGAGAATCAGGAAAATTGCCTGCGTGGATTTATCGATGCGTTGCGCGCGGCGGGGTTCGAGGAAGGCCGAAATTTGGAGGTGACGCGTTCGCATGCCCAAGGCGAAATTGCCAATATCCCTTCCATGCTCAAAAATCTGGAGGCCTCCGATTGCGATCTGGCCTTCATCATGACCACCCCCGTGCTGGGTGCGGCATGCAGCCTGCTCAAGAACACACCCGTTGTTTTTAGTGCGGTGACCGATCCCGTTGCGGCGGGCGCCGGGAAATCATTCGAGGACCATCTGCCCAATGTCACAGGCACGGGCTCGTTTCCGCCCGTGGCGCGTCTTGCGGAATTCATTCGCAAGACGCTTCCGAACGCCAAAAAGGTCGGCACCATCTACAACGCGGCGGAAGCCAACTCGGTCAAAGTGATCGAGGAGGCGCGGAAGATTTTTCCCCAGCTTGGCCTCCAACTCGAGGAAGCCACGGTGGCTTCTCCCTCGGAGGTGAGCGAAGCGGCACAGGCGCTCGTGGCGCGCGGCGTCGATGCTTTTTACGGACAATCGGACAACACGGTGGTGCAGGCCTTCGAGGCTCTGGTGCAGGTTTCGCGCGATGCGCGTGCTCCGGTCTTCACCGACGACCCTGTGTCGGCGCGCCGGGGCGCGCTCGCCTGCGTGGGGCTCGGGTACTATGTTCCGGGGCAAGAAGCGGGAAAGATGGCGGCGCGTATCCTGTCCGGCGAAACTCCGGCCGCTATCCCCATGCTTAATGTCGCGCAGGATGAAGTGTGGATCAACGATGATGCGGCCAAGAGGTTCGGTGTCGTCTTCCCCCCCGGGATCGCGCCGCGAACAAAGCAGGAAGCGGGGCACTGAACATGGAAATCATCCGTCATCCTGGCGAGCACCGCTACGCCTTGCGCCTCCAAGGCCGATTTGATGCGAACTGGGCTACGCATGTCGGAAATGCGGTCGACGAGGTGATCCGCGGCGGCTACCGCCACATCGAGTTGGATCTGGCCGGCGTGAACTACATCAGTTCCGCGGGAGTGCGCATCCTTTTCAAAACACTGCGCGCTCTTACCGCTGCCGGGGGATCTCTGCGCGTTTCCGGTGCCGACGCCAATGTGACCGGTGTCATCGAAATGTCCGGTCTCGCTTCGTTGCTGGAAGAGCAGGCTCCCCCCGCGGCGCCCGTTGCTGTCACTTGGGAGTCGGAGGGAACAATTTTCGAGGAGCATGCGCTCGAAAGCGCTGGCCCGATGTCGGGTCGCATCCACGGCGAACCTTTGTCATCTGTCGCCGGTGTGCCGTCGCGCCCACTGTCCCGCCTTTCTTTTGGGAGCCAGGATATCGGCGTCGGCATCGCCGCCTTCGGTCCGCCGGATGACGTGGATGGACGCTTCGGCGAATGGTTGGCGGCCGGTGGGGCGACGCTCGCCATGCCTACCGACGGCAGTAGCGTGCCGGACTACCTGATCGCGGAGGCACGCCATGTTCCCGAGGCTACGCTGCTCACGGGCATCACGGCTCGCGGTTCCTTCGACCGTCTTTACCGCTTCGAATCCCGCAACAGCACGCGCGGCACCATCTGCTGGTCGGCTCTCATCAGACACCTGCTGCTCCGCTCCGGCCACGCTACTGCGGCCTTTGCTGCCATTACCGAGACAGCCGGCGTGGTCGGTGCGTCCTTGTTGCGCTCGCCGACCGCGCCGCGCCAGGGATCGCTCTTCGCTTTTCCTGCGGTGCGTGACTGGCTTTCGTTCACCGGCGAAAGCGACGAGCAGCGGTCCGTGAGTCTTCTCACCGGTTTCGCCTCGCGTGAATCCGGCCCTGCGCTCGCACCTCACATCCGGTCCTTGGGCAAAGACTCGGGCGTGATGGGCCACTTTCACGCCGCCATATTTCCTTACCGGCCGCTTCCGGGCGGCAAAGTCGACCTGCCCGCGATGGCTTCTGAACTTGCTTCCAGCGGAATGGCCAAGACAGTTCTGCACTTGCTGGGTGACGAGCGCGAGATCGGCGGCGTCGGAGAAACCGAAATGATGCGCGGCGCGGTTTGGATGGCGCCGGTCGGGTTCGATGCTGGGGAGGAAATGCCATGACGCTTCTGCTCGGAGCCACCACGGTCGGTCTCATCCTCGCGCTGCTTGCGCTCGGGGTTTATCTGAGTTTCCGCATCTTCAATTTCCCCGATATCACCGCCGACGGTTCGATCACCCTCGGCGCCACCGTGACGGCCGCATTGATCGTGGCCCAGTGGCCTCCGCTTTTGGCCACGGCCGCGGGTTTTGCCGCGGGCATGGCCGCAGGGACCGCGACTGGCCTGCTCCATGTGAAGTTCCGCATCAACGGTCTGCTCAGCGGTATCCTTGTCATGACCGCGCTGTATTCCATCAATCTCCACGTCATGGGCAAAAGCAACCTGCCGCTGCTCGATCAAAAGACGCTTGTCACGCAGATGCAGTCGATCCTTTCGCCGCTGCTCGGCGCAGACGACTTTTCCCTCTTCGGTTGGAGGATCGGGGAGCGCGACGCCGCGGTGCTCGCGCTTGTTTCTGGCGTGGTGGCGGGTGTCGGGATGCTTTTTTATCTTTTTTTCCGGACCGAGTTCGGAACGGCTGTGCGTGCGGCCGGTGACAATCCGCAAATGGTCCGCGCCCTCGGCGGCAGCGTGGACTTCATCCTCATCTTCGGGCTTGCCGTTTCCAATGGGCTCATCGCGCTCGCCGGATCTTTGCTCGCGCAATACCAGGGCTTTGCCGATGTCCAGATGGGCATCGGTATGGTCGTGTGGGGACTGGCCAGCGTGATCATCGGGGAAGCCCTCGTCGGCACCCGCAGCACGGGCATCGCCATCGCGGGTGCCATCATGGGCTCGCTGCTTTTCCGTCTGATTGTGGCCATCGCCCTGCGGTGGGGGCTCAACCCCAACGATCTCAAACTCGTCACCGCCGCCTTCGTTTTCATCGCCCTCGTGCTGCCCGGAAGTATTTCCAAGCTTCGCTCGCGCCGCCAAACCGCCCGCTGACATGCTCGAGGTCGATTCCATCCGCAAGACGTTCCACCCGGGGACACCCAACGAGGTGAAAGCGTTGCGCGACGTTTCATTCAAGTTGGAGGATGGGTCGTTCCTCATCATCATTGGCACCAACGGCTCGGGAAAAACCACGATGCTCAACGCGGTGGCCGGCAGTTTTCTGGCCGACAGCGGAAGACTCCGGCTTGCCGGGCGCGACATTACCAATTGGCCTGAGCACTGCCGCGCACGCTTCATCGGGCGGGTCTTCCAGAACCCTTTCAGTGGCACCGCGCCGACCATGACCATCACCGAGAACCTCGCCCTCGCCGCGCGCCGTGGATTGCGCCGCGGGCTGGCATGGGCTGTTCCGCGGCGCTTGCGTGCCGAGTTGCGCGATCGTGTGCAGACGCTGGGTATGGGTCTCGAAGACCGTCTCGACAACGAGATCGGAACGCTTTCCGGCGGTCAGCGGCAGGCGCTTACCCTGCTCATGGCATCGTGGCTCAAGCCCGACCTTCTCCTGCTCGACGAACACACCGCGGCCCTCGATCCGAAGAGCGCCGATCAAGTCATCCGGCTGACCAAAGACATCATCTCCCGCGACCGCCTCACGACGCTCATGGTGACCCATTCCATGCAGCAGGCGGTGAATCTCGGCGACCGGCTCATCATGATGAACCGCGGGAGCATCCTTCACGACTTCCGCGGAACCGAGAAAGCGCGTGTGCGGCCCGACGAATTGCTCGCACGGTTTGAGGATGTCCGGCGTCGCGAACAGCTTGACGCCGCCGTGGCCGGTATGTTGGAGAAGTCCTATGTCTAAGCCCAAGACCCACATTTCCGTCTCTCATCGCACGGAGGGGGCCTTTCTCGTCGTGATTCCCCATGGGCGACTCGACGCAGCGGAGACGCCGGTGTTCGAGAATGTTCTCGCGACATTGCTGCAGGGCGGGCCTGCGCGGGTCGTCGTCGATTGTGCCGGTGTTTCCTATGCCAGCAGTGCGGGATTGCGCGTTTTTCTTTCCCTGGCCAAGCGCACGAAGACGGCGGGCGGTTGCTGCCGGTTTGCCCGCCTCAGCGAGCCGCTGCGCGAACTTTTCGAGATATCCGGTTTCATCTCCGTACTCGAGATCCACGAGGCCTTGGAGTCAGCGGTGCAATGAAGGGTGCCGCTTCTCACGGACCCCGCGCGCCCGGGGAACGAGAGCGCAGTCTGAGAGCCGCGCTCGCGTTTTGCCTTCTCGACGTCGCGCTGATGGGTATGGCGGCCTTCCACTCGAACTCGCTTACCATTCTGGGCGACTTTCTCAAGGAGTGCGGAGACACCTCGGCCGTGCTCGCCGCGTTCATCACGTTGCGGGCCGTGCGCCGGGCACCGAACCACAAATTCACCTATGGTATAGGCAAGCTCGAGAATCTGGTGAGCATGAGCATCGTCGTGGTCATGATGGCGGCAGCCATCGCCATCGCCGTGCAGGCATTTTACCACTTGCGTCACCCGGTCACTCCTCATGGGACCGTTCCCGGCATCGCCATCTTCTCCGTCTACGCGTTCATCGGTTACGCTATTTGCCTCCGCAACCGCCGATTGCTCAAGTCGCAGCATTCCCCGATCATCGCCTCGCAGGCCGCGCTCTGGTTCAGCAAGGCCAGTTTCGACGCCCTCATGGCGCTCTCGCTTACCACGGAACTCCTCTTCCGCAGCTACGAGTGGAGTGTTTACCTCGACCCGCTCGCCTCTTTGGTCGGGGTCGCTTTCATGATCCACAGCGCATGGTCGATCGCTTCCGAGTCGGTGGGTGACCTGCTCGATGCCGCGCTCGAGGAGACGATGCAAATCCGCATCCTCAGAAGCCTTGCCGCCCACTTCCACGACTATGACCTGTTCCACAAAGTCCGGACGCGCCGGTCGGGTTCTCGCATTTATGTGGAGTTGTTTCTCGAGTTCGATCCGGAACTCACCATGCGTGAGGTGCAGCGGCGCATTGAGCGCATCCGCGACACCATCGGACAGTCGATTCCCGGGGCGGACATCACCGTGGTTCCCGCCGAGGAAAGCCCGCGTCCGCCGGCCTGAAATGCCCTTCGAGCCGCTCGCGCATGCGGACTTTTCCGGAAGTTGGTTTTCGCCACTGGCTCATTGATGGAACGTCACGACAAAGAATCTGTGCTGATCGGACTGGCCGGATGGAGTGAAGCGGCCAGTCGTCACGGCAAGCTCCTTCCCGCAGCAGGCGAGGGGGCAACCGGCTTGCAGCGCTATGCCGCCGCCTTTGATTTCGTCGAAATCAACTCGAGTTTTTACCGTCAGGTAAAACTGGCGACCTACGAAAAATGGGCCGGCGAGGTATCCGCGGACTTCCGCTTCGCGGTCAAAATGCACCGCTCGATCACGCACTACACGCGTTTGAAGAATACCGATTTGTTGAAAGACTTCTTCGCGTCGGTTGAGGGACTGGGAAAAAAGCTGGCTGTTGTTCTTGTCCAGCTTCCGCCGACGTTGGTGTTCGATAGCGGCGTGGCCGAAAAATGCTTCGCTGTTTTGCGGAGCATCTACCAAGGATGCGTTGTCTGCGAACCCAGACACCCGTCTTGGGAGGCCAAGGACGCACAAGAAGCGCTTGGTTCATTCGAGATTGGCATGGTGTTGACCGAGATTCCCTCTGAAGAGACAGGGTCGAAGCACCCGGCGCGGAGTGGTTCCCCGGTTTATGTCCGGTTGCATGGCGCGCCGCGGAAATACTACAGCTCGTACAGTGCGGCCGACCTCGCGCGGTTGGCCGGATTTCTGGCTGCCAGTGCGGGACGCCAATGCCATGTCGTTTTCGACAATACCGCCGGCCCGGCCGGCGTGCTCAATGCGCTCGAATTGCAGAAGCTCGTCCGCGGGGTGAAAAACTGATAGAAGATGGATGTGGAGAACAAGGCGCCTCTGGAGAGACACGAACACTACAAGCTGGCCGTCCTGATGTTCGCGGTGCAGTTGCTCGACTTTGCGGTCACGGGAAAGCTTTGCTCCAGCGGGGAACTGGATAGTGCGGGCGTCGCCGTGGTGCAGACTTTCCATTACGGCAGCAACTTCCTTCTGCTTTTTCTTGTTTCTATGGTCGTGCTCGCCGCGGTCCGTCCGCACTCGCGTCTCGTTCTTCCGGGGCTCACGGGCTACCTCGCGTTCGCTCTCCTGCATCTCGTGGTCAACGTGGGCGCTCTGCTCTTCAGCGCAACGGCCAAAGCATCCGGTCTGGCCAGTCTGTGGGACGTCGGCGCCATCGGCGCGATGAGTATTCTGACTTTCGCCGCATGTTACTGGATCCTCGATCGGGCCACGCCGGGCGGTGCCTTCATTATTCCCGGGCGGGACGGACGACTCAGCGATCCCAAGGTCTTCGATTACATCTACCTGTCGTTCGACACCTCCACCACATTCGGTCCCACCATCGAAACTCCCGTGTGCCGTGCCGGCAAGGCGCTCATGATGTTGCAGGTGATACTCTCCGTTGTGGTTTTGACCGTTCTTCTTTCGCGCGCGGTGAACGCGGTGTCTTGACTGCTTGACCCGGGATGCGTCCGTGCGAAAAATATCGGCGTATCCAACCAGCGAACAAATCATCATGACTGCCGAACTCAAATGTCCTTTTAACCACGGAAAATCCACTGGCGCACCCGTCGCCGCCGGCATGGGGCCGACCAACCGTGATTGGTGGCCGAACCAGCTCAATTTGAAAATGCTCAGCCAGCAGTCGGAAAAGACCGACCCGATGGGTGAGAAGTTCGATTATGCCAAGGAGTTCCAGAGCCTCGATTTCGAGGCGGTCAAAAGAGACCTGAACGCGCTCATGACCGACTCCCAAGATTGGTGGCCGGCAGACTTCGGTCACTACGGGCCGCTCTTCATCCGCATGGCATGGCACAGCGCCGGAACATACCGCACGGGCGACGGACGCGGTGGAGGCGGCAGCGGAAGCCAGCGTTTCGCGCCGCTCAACAGCTGGCCGGACAACACCAATCTCGACAAGGCGCGGCGCCTGCTGTGGCCGATCAAGCAGAAATATGGACGGAAACTTTCCTGGGCCGACTTGATGATCCTCGCCGCAAACATCGCGCTCGAATCAATGGGTTTCAAAACTTTCGGCTTCGGTGGCGGACGCGCTGACATCTGGGAGCCGGAGGAGGATGTGTATTGGGGATCCGAAAGGACCTGGCTGGGCGACGAACGTTATTCGGGCGACCGGGATTTGGCGAATCCGCTCGCGGCCGTTCAGATGGGATTGATCTACGTCAACCCCGAAGGTCCCAACGGCAACCCTGATCCCCTGGCCGCGGCGCGTGATATCCGCGAGACCTTCGCCCGCATGGCCATGAACGACGAAGAGACCATCGCGCTCATCGCCGGCGGTCACACCTTCGGAAAGTGCCATGGCGCGGGCAGTGCGACGCATGTCGGCGCCGACCCCGAGGCCGCGCCGATCGACGAGCAGGGGTTCGGCTGGCGCAGCACCTACAAATCCGGAAAGGGTGCGGACGCGATTACCAGCGGACTCGAAGTCACTTGGACGCAGACGCCGACCCAGTGGAGCAACCATTACTTCGAAAACCTCTTCAAATACGACTGGGAGCTGACCAAAAGCCCGGCGGGTGCGCATCAGTGGGTGGCCAAAAACGCGCCTGCGGATATTCCCGACGCGTTCGATGCGGCCAAAAAGCACCTTCCGACGATGCTCACGACGGATCTCTCCCTGCGCTTCGACCCGGCCTACGAAAAGATTTCCCGCCGCTTTCTTGAGCACCCCGACCAGTTTGCCGAAGCTTTTTCCCGGGCCTGGTTCAAGCTCACGCACCGCGACATGGGGCCGCGCGCCAGGTATCTCGGCCCCGATGTCCCGAAGGAAGAGCTGATCTGGCAGGACCCGATCCCCGGCGTTGACCATCCGCTGATCGACGCGAAGGATGTCGCTGCACTGAAGGAAAAAGTCCTCGCCTCGGGCTTGAATGTTTCGGAACTGGTTTCGACCGCATGGGCCTCCGCCTCGACGTTCCGCGGATCCGATAAACGCGGCGGGGCCAACGGTGGCCGCATACGCCTCGCTCCGCAAAAATTCTGGAAGGTCAATCAACCGGAGCAGCTGGGCAAAGTGCTCAAGGTTCTCGAGACTGTCCAAGCTGACTTCAACAAGAGCGCGTCCGGCGGCAAGAAAGTGTCCCTGGCCGACCTTGTTGTCCTCGGGGGCTGCGCTGCGGTGGAAAAAGCCGCCAAGGAAGCGGGGTGTGGGGTGTCAGTGCCGTTCACGCCCGGGCGCATGGATGCCCCACAGGAGCAGACCGACGTCGAATCATTCTCGGTGCTCGAGCCGGCGGCGGACGGGTTCCGGAATTATGTCCGGGCCAAGCTTTCGGTGCCTGCCGAGGAGATGCTCCTCGACAAGGCGCAGTTGCTCAACTTGACCGCGCCGGAAATGACGGTGCTCGTCGGCGGACTGCGGGTCCTTGGCGCCAACTACGAGGGTTCCAAGCATGGTGTATTCACCGGACGACCGGAGACATTGACCAACGACTTCTTTGTCAACCTTCTCGACATGGACACCGAGTGGAAGCCTTTGTCCGAAGAGCGCGAATTGTGGCAAGGATGTGATCGCCAGACCGGCAAAGCGAAGTGGACGGCTACGCGTGCCGATCTGGTGTTCGGGTCGAATTCCATCCTCCGTGCGCTCGCCGAAGTCTACGGCAGCTCCGACGGAGGGGAGAAGTTCGTGCGCGACTTTGTCGCCGCGTGGGACAAGGTCATGAATCTCGACAGGTTCGATCTTGCGTAAACTGCCGCGTGGCCGTCTGGCCGCGTGCAGCATCGACACTTGAGCGCTCAAGCGGGAAGCAAGCGTCTCGATTTCTTCGAGCGCTACCTCACTGTCTGGGTGTTCGCCTGCATGGTCTTCGGGCTGGCCTTGGGCAAGCTTGCGCCCGGCTTTGTCGGCCGCATCGCGGAGTGGGAGTTCGGCCGCGGTTCGCACGTGAATGTCGCCATCGCTGTTCTTATCTGGCTGATGATCTACCCGATGATGCTGAAGATCGACTTCGGCGGGTTGCAAGGTGTGTTTGCCAGACCCAAAGGACTTTTCGTTACCCTTTTCGTGAACTGGCTGGTGAAGCCTTTCAGCATGGCGCTTCTCGGTTGGCTTTTTATCTCCGCGCTGTTCGGGCAGGTGCTCGGGTGGATCCCGCCGGAGACGGCAAAGAGCTACGTTGCCGGGCTTATCATCCTCGCCGCCGCCCCCTGCACAGCGATGGTCTTCGTGTGGAGTTACCTGACCGACGGCGACGGACCTTACACCCTTGCACAAGTGGCGGTGAACGATCTGATTATGGTCTTCGCTTTTGCTCCCATCGTCATGCTGCTGGTCGGCGTGACCGGTGTGCACATACCAGCGCAGGTGCTGCTCACCTCGGTGATGGTCTTCATTGTCATCCCGTTGGCCGCCGGATGGATCAGCCGCGTTTGGTTGCTGCGGACAAAGGGCCGTGCGTGGTTTGATGGACGTTTTCTTCCGATCTTCCGGCCGGTGACCATCCTTGCGCTGCTGGCCACGCTGACCCTGATCTTCGCCTTTCAGGCGGAAAACATCACCGGCAATTGGTTTGCCGTGCTGCTTCTCGCCGTCCCTATTCTCATCCAAGTCTATTTCAATTCGGCCTTGGCCTATGCTCTTATGCGCATGTTCAAGGTGCGGCACGCCGTGGCGACTCCGGGAGCGCTCATCGGGGCGAGTAATTTCTTCGAGTTGGCCGTCGCTGTGGCTATCACGCTGTTTGGTCCGACCTCGCCCGCCGCGCTCGCCACCGTTGTCGGCGTTCTCGTGGAAGTGCCTGTCATGCTTTCTGTTTGCCGGGCGTGCATGCGTTCGCGTGATTGGTACGAGCGGGCTTTGCCTGGCCCGCGGTAATCAGTCCAGATCCCGCGCCGCGAGGGCGTCCTCGTCCAGTCCGAGGTAATGTCCGAGTTCGTGCAGGTAGGTGCGCCGCACTTCTTCCGCGAATCCCGTGCCGACCTCCTCGCATTCGTCGAGGATGTTTTCCAGATAGAGGATGATTTGTGCGGGTGGCCCGACATCGTTCGCCTGCTCGTGGCGCGGCGCCCCGACAAAGAGTCCAAGGATGCCGGGATCGAGCCCGTCTTCGACGAGCGCGTCGGATGGGCAATCTTCGAAGCAGACCGGCACTTCCCGCGCAGCCTCTTTCAAGGCTTCGGGCAACCGGTGGAGAGTCTCAACCACGGTCTTGCGGGCTTTTTGCGCGTGATTCATCAGAAATGTTCGGCCGCGCCCCGTTTTTGCGCGCGTTCGCGGAGTTTTGCGCCGGATGGCGTCCCCGCCGGATGCGCGCAGACCGCTCCCAGCCAAAATGCGGTGCCTGCGTCTTGCAGGTTGGCTGCTTTCCATCCTTCCGTCCGCAAATAGCGCCGGAAATTTCCCGGCAAATACGACCTCAAGTGTGCGCTGTGCGGCGAGTGGAAGGCGAGGTAGGAGAGATTCTGCAAGAGCGCGAGAAATTTCGTCCGGTGCGCCACGGCAGCGGCACGCGGATCTACCGAAGCGGGCGGAAGGTGCGGCACGGCGACCCGGGCGGTGAAAACCCCGCCGCACCCCGCGGCCGCGCGCATGGAAAATTCGAGATCCTCGCCGAGCATCCAGAAATCCTCGCGGAATTTTCCGCATGTTTCGAAGACATCGCGGCGGTAAAGCATGCATGCTCCGGTCGCCCAGCAGAAAGGGTGCGGGTCGCTCCCCAGCGCGGCGGTCGTCGAGGATTGGTTGGTCACACCACGGATGGCCGTGCGCAAGGCCGGTTCGCGCGGCTCGGGAAATCCCCAGAGCATGTTTTTCTCGTCGAAGAGCAGCGGTGCAACCGCGCCGCATCCGGTTGCCTGCATGACAGATGTCATTGTGGCCAGCGCTCCGGGAGGCGGGACCACATCGTCGTCGAGAACCAGCAAATGCGTGAGCGAGCGGTCTGGGAGCGCCGCATCCAGGGCGACGTTCCATGCCGGCCCGGGGCCGCGATTGATCGGCACGGGGATCCATTCGGCGTCATGGCGGGTGCAAAGCTCCTGCGTGTCGCTCGAGGCCGCATTGTCGGCGACGAAAACGCGGGCCGGGGCCGGGAGGTCTGCGGCCAGGGCCAGAAGCAAACGCTCCAGTTCTTGATCACGCCGGTAAGCGGCGATCAATGCGCCGACCCGGTGCTTCTGTGGTTCTGGGGCGGTCATGGCGGGTCGGCGGTGTTGCAGCGGGAACGCAGGTCAGCTATCTCTTAGCCATGGTATTTCGGGTGTCGATCATGGCAATTCTGTTCGCTTTGCCCGCCCTCGCGCTCGCGCAGCAGCAGGAGCAGGCGATGATGGATCGCATCATGAATCCCAACCGCGACCGATCGAACCCAATGGGCAGCAAGGCGTTCAAATCCCAGCCCTTCTCGGCGCGCCAGTTCAGCGGGGCGCGGGAATACGGGGGAGTGAAGTCCGCCACGACCAAGGAATTTCGCACCCGCAGTTTTTTCGGGATCCGCAATCCCTGGTTCGGTAAAAAAGTCTACGAAACTCGGGCCGCGCAGGAGCTCTCACGCTATGTGCTGAGCGACAAAGGATTCGCCTCTCGTGCCGTCGAAACCAAGGAGGCAAGGGACGCGTCCAAGCGCGCCGCTGGCGTTGATGGCGCGGTCGATGCTCGTGATTTTCTGGCCCGTGGAAAATCACAGGGCTCGCTCAACAACACGTATTCCTCCGGCCCCTCCCTCTCACTGGACGAGGTGCGCGAACTTCTCAACCGGAATCGCTGAGCGGATGAAGCCGTCCGGGTCTGTCGAGGAACTTTGTCGCGGCTGCGCCGAGGTCATCAGCCGCGCGGATTTGCAAAAGAAACTCGCCGCGGGGCGTCCGTTGCGGGTCAAACTCGGCGTCGACCCGACCGCGCCGGACATCCACTTCGGTCACACCGTCTCACTGCAAAAATTGCGGCAGTTCCAGGATCTCGGCCACCAGGCGGTGCTTATCATCGGCGATTTCACCGCCATGATCGGCGATCCTAGCGGACGCTCGGCCACGCGCCCGCAATTGACGCACGACGAGGTTCTGGCCAACGCCAGAACCTACCAAGAGCAGGCCTTCAAAGTTCTCGATCCCGCGCGCACCGAAGTGGTCTTCAACGGCGAATGGTTCAAAAAGATGAACTTCATCGATGTTATCCGGTTAAACAGCCGGGTGACGCTCCAGCAGATGCTGCAAAGGGAAGATTTTCGCGAGCGCATGGACAAAGCGCAGCCCATCCGCGCCCACGAGGTGCAATACCCGATCATGCAGGGATGGGACTCGGTCATGATCAAAGCCGATGTGGAACTCGGGGGGACCGACCAGCTTTTCAACATCATGGTCGGGCGCGATCTGCAAAAAGAGGAAAGCCAGGAGCCGCAAGTGGCCATGATGCTCCCCATTCTCGAGGGCCTCGACGGAACGCAAAAGATGAGCAAAAGCCTCGGCAACGCGGTCGGGGTGAACGAATTGCCGGGCGAAATGTTCGGCAAGGTCATGAGCATTTCGGATGACCTGATGTCACGTTGGTATGTGCTCCTGATCGGGCATGACTTGGACAAAAACGCGCATCCCATGGCGGCGAAGAAGGAATTGGCCCGCGCTTTGGTCGAAAGATTCCATTCCGCGGACGCCGGCGCCCGTGCGCTGGAGGAGTTCGAAAAGCGTTTCAGCGGGCGCGATCTCGAGAATGCGGAACTGCCTGCTTTCCAGTCTGCCGTTCCGCTGATCGACGTTATCACTGCCGGCGTCGACGCCTACGCTCAGTGCTTCGGTCAGACCAAATCGCGCGGTGATGTGCGGCGTTTAGTGACGCAGGGCAGTGTCCAATGGCGCGGCGAGAAAGTGACGGATCCCAAGGCCATGCTCGATTTGTCGCACTCCGGTATCTTGCGTTTGGATAAAACCCGCGCGGTGCGGATCGGGTAGCGACGAGGCCAGGAAACGACCGTCGGCGGGGAGGCCGATGCTACAATACAGAAGCGAGCGCCGCGGGTAACGCGCGCGGGCCGTCGCCGCCGAGTCGCTCGTCCAGCTCTTCGAGACGGTGGATGAGATCGATGACCTCGCGCCGGGCATAGGGTCCGCCAGCCGCGGCGCAGAAGTGCGTGCGGCAACCAAAGGGGCGGTCTTCGTAAATGAGGCAGCGCGAGGTTTGCGGATCAAGAAGCGGACATGCGCCGTCATCCCGTGCGGGAAGAGCTTTGCGGCCTGTGGCCTTAAGCCCGCGGGCGGCGAGGAGTGCCTCCCCCCGGGTCAGATAGGGCGTCTTCCCGGTGAGTTTGAAATGGCAGCATTCGGTGCGCAGGGAGCAATTGCGCTCGATCGGGCGTGCAGCGAGGTCGTGATAAACTTGGCGGACCTCCTCAAACGCGGCGGCCGGGGACGGCCGCCCTCCAGGGGAGCGCATGTCAGTGGCAGCCGCAGCCGCCACTGCCGCCCCCGCCGCAGCAGCCGTCTTCTTCTTGGTGCGAATGTGCGTGGTGCACGTGGCCGTGGGAGATTTCTTCTGCGGTGGCCGGACGCACGTCTCGAATAGTGACGTCGAACGTGAGTGTCTCACCGGCCAGCGGATGGTTGGCATCCACCGTGACCGTGCTGTCCGTCACCGCGATGACGAGGACATTGTCGGCGCCATCGTCACGCTGTGCGCGGAAGCGCATGCCGGGCTTGATGTCCGCGCCAGCGGGGAAAATGTCGCGCGGAACCTCGGCCATGCGACGCTCGTCGCGTAGTCCGTAAGCCTCGACAGGGGGAACGACGACCTCAAGTTGTTCGCCGGCGGCCTTGCCCTCGAGTGCTTTCTCCAGTCCGGGAACGATGCTGGTGTAGCCGTGCAGATAAGCCATCGGCCCGCCATGCTCGGAACTGTCGAGCACTTCGGACCTGCTATTACGGACTTTGTAGTCGAAGGAGACGGCGTGGTCTTTGGTGATTTTCATGAGAGTGTCCAGTGGTTCAGGTTTCAGGATCTGGTCGGTGTGGCGAAGGCAATGCTGACCTTGCTGGAAGTTTGACCGAAAACTGCAAACTGAACACCGAAAACTTGGCTCCGTGCTATTTTCTGAGCGGCGCGAACGCGTGATCGGCTCCCTGCCTTTTTGCCTCGAGCACAATCTGCAGCAGGCGCCCGAGATCGCCGGGCGGCCAACCCTTCTGCTCGAACCAGCAAAGGTATTCGGCGGGCAGATCGTAGAGTTTTCGCCCGGAAAATTTCCCGAACGGCATGGTCCAGGTGCGAAGCTTTTCCCAGTCGGCTGCAGCTTG
>Ga0114972_10001662_pt1 | contig 16673 bp, 11 predicted proteins | sample M_140807_EF_Meta_FD_87354 | JGI IMG/M metagenome (GOLD analysis project Ga0114972, IMG submission 87354) | Freshwater microbial communities from Lake Montjoie, Canada to study carbon cycling - M_140807_EF_MetaG | ecosystem: Environmental > Aquatic > Freshwater > Lake | place: Lake Montjoie... | reverse complement strand
TCGGTCAGCTCGACGCGCTCGAGGCGCGGCACCGCGTCGGTCAGCCACGCGGGCAGCGCACTGCCGTCACCCGGGAGTCCCTCGTAGCCCTCCACGAGTCCGCGCGCGCGAAACTCCCCTTCGAGCCACGCTTCGAGGCGCGCCTCGAGCGCCGCGTCGCTCCCGAACTGGCGGAGCCGTCGGAAGAGACCCTCTCGCTCGACCGCAAGGGAAACACCCGCGAAGCTGACGGTGGTGCGGTAGGGCGCGAGCTTCGTCGCGTCGGTGACCGGCTCGCGATGGCGCCCCGCAGCGAGGGGCAGGTACGCGGCCATCGGAAGGCCCGCGCGCTGCAACTCGGCGACGAACTCGCGGCGATGGGCATAGGCGAGCACGCGCGAGACGTCGGTGCCGGGGTGAACCCGCAGCCGCGAAGCGGGCAACGGATCGATGGTCCAGGAGACGTAACCCATGCCGAGGCGCGTCGCGACGAGCGCGAGCTCGGGGCTGTGGTTCATCGAGAAGAGCAGGTGTGGCCGAACCCGCTCGGCGAGCGCTCGGAAGGAGTCGACCGTCAGCTCGGCGGGCTCGACGACCCGAACCGCGAAGCCGAGGCCCTCGAGCTCAGAGACGATGTCGGCGACAAAGAGCTTGTACGCGACGATCACGATGCGGCCGCGCGAACCGGGCCGCCGTCTCAAAAAGCGTACGTGACGAAGGCGATCGGCGTAGGCCTCCTGGAGCGGAGGGAGCCGGAGAACGAACGGCTCCGCCGGCAGCTGGGCGAGGAGCGGCTCGTCCTCGTCGTCGGCCGTGAGCGTGACGAAGCGGCCGGCGCGCACCGACGCTGCGACATCGAACAGCGAGAACATCGCCCGCAAGAAGCGCAGCTCCGACTCAACGACGATCACGGTCCGCTCGGGGCGCTCGGACGCAAGCGCGGCCGGCAGGTGCCCAAGGCCGCCGCCGACGACCATCACCGCGCCGGCGCCCTCGGGCACGGTCGTCGCGAGCCGCCGCGCCTCGGCGCCGGGGTCGTAGGCCGAGTGGAGCCAGCGGGTCTTGCCTGCGAGGGTAAATTGACACGTGGGCTCGCCGTTCTTCGCGGCGAGGACCGGCACGGGTGCGAGCCGCGCGAGCCGCTCCGCCAGGGCGGGCTGGCGCTCCGCAAGGGCGGCGAGGTTCGTCCGGAGGCGCGCGAGGAACGCGGGCGAGTCGAGGTCGAAGAGCGGAGCGGAGGGGGAGAGCACTCGGATACGATCTATAGACGATCGCCGAACCTTTGGACCATCAAAGGACCGCGAGTACGTAAGGCGAGCAAACGCACCATGAGCCGCATCGAAGAAAACCTCCACGCCGTCCGAGAACGCATCACGCGCGCAGCCCACCGCGCAAAACGCGATCCGGCGGGCGTCACGTTGATCGCCGTGAGCAAGAAGCAGCCGGCGACCGCCATCCGCGAGGCTTACGCCGCGGGGTGCCGCGAATTTGGCGAGAACTACGCGCAAGAGCTGCTCGACAAGGCTGCCGCGCTGGCCGACCTCGACCTCAAGCTTCACCACATCGGGCACTTGCAGACCAACAAAGCCAAGGCGCTCGTCGGGAAGGTGGCGCTCTTTCACGCCGTCGATCGGATCGAGCTTGTGCGCGAACTCGACAAACGCGCGCAGGCGGCCGGGCTGCGGGTGGGAGTGCTGCTCCAGGTGAACGTCGCCGGCGAAGACACCAAGAGCGGCTGCAGCCCCGTCGCGCTGCCGGACCTTCACGCCGAGGCGCGCGCCTGCGCGGGTCTCGACGTTCGCGGGCTGATGACCATGCCCCCTCCGGCCGACGATCCGAACGAAGCCAGGCCGTGGTTCCGCGCGCTCGCGGCGCTACGAGACGGGCTCGGCGACCCGCAACTCGTCGAGCTGTCGATGGGCATGAGCCACGATTTCGAAGTTGCGGTGGAAGAAGGCGCGACGATGGTGCGCGTCGGCAGCGCCATCTTCGGCGCGCGTCTGAGCTGACGCGCCGCCGAACGAAGCGCCGACGCCCGCGGCGTCAGGGGCGCAATTTCTCGCGGCGCACGCGCACGCGGTACGTGCCCGTCTTCGGGCGGTAGAGCTCGAGGACCATGTCGTGCGAGAGCGGCCCATCGAGCCTGCGCCGAGCCTCCTCGAGCGACGCCACGCCGTGCCCATCGATGCGCGTGAGCTCGTCCCCCGCGAGCAGTCCTGCGCGCTGCGCCTCGCCACCGTACGGGACGTGGTCGAGCAAAAGGGCAACCCTCGACGCGGGGCGGTGCTCGCTCATGGTCACCGCGAGAGTCGCCGCGGCCGACGACTCCTCGAGCGCGTCGGGCTCGGCCGCGAGTTCGATGCGGACATCGCGCGTCGTCTCGCCGGAGCGCAGCGCGAGGTCCCCGACCGAGGCCCGCCCCACACCCAACTTGTAAGCCTCGACCGAAGCGTCCCCGGCCTCGAGGTCGACGAGCGCGAAGCGGCCAGCGCCATCGGTCTGAGTCACGCCCGGCGGTAGCGGCCCGGCGGGCAAGTACGTCGGCACGCGCCCCAACGCGACGCGCGCCCCGGCAACGGGCAGGCCGCGATCGTCGACGACCAAGCCTTCGAGCGCTCCACCGCGGGACAGCTCGATCGCGGGCAGCTGGACCCGGCCCCGGGAATCGGGTTCGAGCGCGATGTCCTTCTCTTCGAACGCGTAGCCCTTCGCGGTAACGAGGAGGCGCGCCGGTCCGCGGGCGAGCTCTCCCATCGCGAAGCGTCCGCCGCCATCGGTCTTCGCGTGCCGCTCGCCCGACGCGAAGAGCAACGTGATGGCGGCGCCGCCGAGCCAACCGTCGCGCGAGCGCACCTCGCCTTCGAGCGAAACCTCCTCGGCGAGCGCGAGGGTCAGCTCCGCTGGTGCGCGCTCGAGTTCGGTCACGAGCGGTGCATGCCCCCGCCTGCGCACCACGAGGCGAAGCGGTAAATTGCGCGCTCCGGCAACGCGCGCCTCACCGGTCTCGTCGGTGAAGGCCGTGCGCGCGAGCGCGGTTTCGGGATCGAGCGAGGAGACGGCGATTTCCGCGCGATCGAGACGAAAGCCGCGGTCGTCGACCACCCGGAACGTCACGGCTTCACGTCGTCGGGGCAAGACGATCTCCACGTCGCGACGAGCATCCGGAGGCACCTCGAGCGCGAGCTTCTCGACGATCGTCTCGGGCTCCTCGGGGCGCGCCACCGCGAGCACGACGTCCGCGGGAACCGAGGTGAACGCGAACGCGCCATCGACGGCGCTGAACGTGATCCGCTCGACGGCGCCATCGGGCGTGAGCAGCTCGATGCGCGCCGCGGCAACGGGCTGCCGATTTTCCTCAACAACGCGTCCTTCGAGCGTGGCGCCACGCCGCATCACCACCGTGACCTCGGCGTGCTCGCCAGGCGCAAGCGTCACCGGCTCGGCGATCGTGTCGACGTAGCGCGGATGGCGCACGAGAAGTTGCACGCGCCCGGGCGTTACCGGGGCGAGAGCGAACGTGCCGTCGCGACGGCTGACCCACGGGGCGAGCCCGCCGTCGGACGAACGCGAAGGGGCGGCGTCCGCAGGAGGAGCGCGGTCGGGGGAGGTCAACGGAACGCCAGGCACCGCCGCCATGACGCCGAGTTCGCCGCGCGGCACAAAGGCGCTCGCCCCCGCTGCAGCAACAAGCGCGTGTTCGCGGTGGATTCCGATGCGCTCCGGGCTGTCGGCGATGGGCATCCCATCGATGCCCACGCCGAGCACCTCGAGGCTCGCACCCTCGATGGGGTAGCCGCGCTCGTCGACGACGCGTCCGTCGAGCTTGCCTGCGCGAAGGAGCGCGACGCGAACGCGCCCCTGCCCCTGCTCCACGGTGACGCCGTTCTTGGCAACGAAGCCCGTCGCCTCGGCCGACACGGTCGCGTCGCCACCGACGATAGGCCCAAGCTTCGCGAGCCCACCGTCGTCGCTCCGGCCGTAGACGGGAAACGACGACAGGCCACCCTCGACCAGCGCAACTTCTGCCGCAGCGAGGGGAGCGGGCGGGTCCCCCTCGCCGTCGGTCACGAACACCTCGACGAACGTCCCCTCGACGAGGTGCACTTCCACCTCGCGCTGCTCACCGGGCGCGAGCATCACCCCCTCACCGACCTCGCTAACGGTCGCGCCCCGGGTCGCACGCAGCTCGTAGAATCCGCCCGGGAGCCCGGAGAACGCGGCGCGACCGCCACCGTCCGTCACGAGGCTCTTGGCCGGCCACACCGTCGAGCCCGCGAGGAGCACCGTCGCCTCCCCTGCCGCAGCGCCGAGCGGATCGACGACGTGCACGATGAGCTCGGCTTCGCGCTCGAGCTTGACGAAGACCGGCGACTGCGTCGGAGAAAGCTCGCGCAGCAGCTTGCGCTCGAAACCCGCGGCGAGCACCTCAATCGCATACGGACCCGTATCCAAGGCCTCGAAGGCCGCAAGGCCGGACGGGTCGGTGTAGCCCGGCGTGGGCAGGGGGTCGTTTCCATGCACGACGACCGTCGCATGGCGAATCGGGCGCTGCGCGGCATCGACGACGACGACCTCGAAGGACTCCGCGGCCCCAAGCGAAACCTCGACTTCTTCGTTGTCGCCTTCAACGAGGACAAAGCGGCTCTGCCGCGCAAATCCTTGCGCCTCGACGACGAGCCAGGCTCCACCCGGTGCCAGCGCGTCGAAGCGCACTTCGCCGCTCTTGGTCACGCCGTCGGCGAGCAGCGCTCCTCGCGTTGGCGCGCGCCCATCGAAGAGCCGAACCCGTACGCCGTCTTTCGCGCCGCCGCTTTCAAGCACCCGTACCGAGAGCGAGCCGGTCGCCGCGACCGCCGGCTCGACCAGGGACGGCGTGGGAGCGCCGCCGAAGGGAACGTCGCGGAGGCTCGCCGTCACGAACAGGCACACCAGCGCGGCGAGCCAAATCGTCAGGCGCTCGATCGGAGCGCGCATGCCCTCAGCCCACCGAAGCTATCGCCTCGCGGATCTCCTCGTTGGTCAGGTTCTGCTGCTGGCCCTTCGCACGCGCCAAGATCGCTTCCACGCGCGCAGGCGAGGGCTCGACGCCGTTTTGCTTCAGCCAAAAGTTCACGTTCGACGCGCCCGACATGTACCCGATGCCGATCTCCTGCGCGCGACCGAACATGCCTGCGGGAACCCCGGAGTAGACGCGGTCGGCGAGCCAGTCGTCGCCCTTGTTCTTGGCTTTGATGATCGCGGCAGCGTGCACGCCCGTCGCGGTGCGGAAGGCATCGCGACCCACGAGCGGGTAGTTGATGGGCACCGTCCAGCCGACCGCATCGGCCGCCTTCACGCAGTAACTGAGCAGGTGTTCGAGATTTTGCTCCTCGAGCAATCCGAGCAGCTTCAAGTTGAGTAGGATGAGCTCCATCGCGGCGTTGCCGACACGCTCTCCAATACCGAGCGCCGTGCCGTGCACGCGGTGCGCGCCGCATTCGAGCGCCCAGATCGCGTTGACGAGCGCGAGTCCGCGATCGTTGTGACCGTGCCAATCGATCTTCACCGTCGAGCCTGCGCCCGCGATGATGCTCTTGGTGAACGCGATGAGGTTTCGAACACCATCGGGGGTCGAGTGGCCCACGGTGTCGCAGAGGCAGAGGCGCGCAGCACCGTGATCGATCGCCATCTTGAAGAGCGACGCGAGCACCTCGGGACGCGAGCGCGTCGTGTCCTCGGTGACGTACGCGATCTCGAGCCCGCCCTTCACGCCGACGTCGATCGCCTCGGCGCTGCGCCTCACGATGAGGTCGAGGTCCCAGTCCTCGGCGTACTGACGGATGGGGCTCGAACCAATGAACGTGTACGCCTCGATCGGCATCCCCGCACGCTGCGAGATCTCGATCATCGGAACGATGTCGGCCGCGACGGTGCGCCCCGCAAACGCCACCTTGATCGGCAAGCGATGGTCGCTTATCTCGCGACACATTCGGAGGCAGTCGTCGAATGCCCGCTGCGAACTTCCGGGCAAACCGATGTCGGCGGCGTGAATGCCGATCGCCGCCATCTCGTGCAAAAGGGCGAGCTTCTTTTCGATCGGCGGGTCGGTAACCGACGGATTCTGCAAGCCGTCGCGCAGCGTCTCATCGAAGAACTCGACGCCCTTTGGGATGATGCGCCCGCGTCGATCGAACTCGTTCCAATCGAAGATGAGGTCGTCGTGGGGAAGCTTCGCCGTCTCGGCCATTGCCCTTCCAGTATAGCGCCCAAACGCCGGACGAAAGCGGTCGTTGTGCCGTCCTGCGGAATCGACCAAAGTCCGACAGGAAGGCAAGAATGAAGGCTTACCTCGACCTCGTACGAGCCGTGCTCGAGCACGGAGAAGAACGACGTGACCGGACCGGAACGGGCACGCTCAGCGTTTTCGGCACGCAGACGCGCTACGATTTGCGCGACGGTTTTCCGCTGGTCACGACGAAGAAAGTGCTCTTCGACGCGGTCGTACGCGAGCTTTTGTGGTTCTTGCGAGGCTCGACGAACATCCACGACGGCCTCGCCGAGCACACGCCCATCTGGAACGCGTGGGCCGACGAGCACGGGGACCTCGGTCCGATTTACGGATTCCAGTGGCGAAACTGGGGTGGCGACGCCACGGGGGACGGCAAAGGCACAGACCAGATCCGCGCCGCCATCGACCTCATCAAGAAGGACCCCTTCTCGCGGCGCATCCTCGTGTCGGCGTGGAACGTCGCCGACGTCCCGCGCATGCGTCTGCCGCCATGCCACCTTTTGTTCCAGTTCTATGTGAGCGGGAAAAGACTGGACCTGCAGCTCTACCAACGCTCGGCGGACCTTGCGCTCGGGGTGCCGTTCAACATCGCGAGCTACGCGCTCTTGCTGACAATGGTGGCGAAAGAGTGCGGCCTCGAGCCCGGCGTTTTCGTTCATACGATCGGCGACGCGCACGTCTACCTGAACCATGTCGAGGGTCTCCGGACCCAGCTCGCGCGCGACCCCTTGCCGCTCCCGCGCGTGACGCTCGCGGACAAGCCGCTCGACGCGCTCCAGTTCGAGGACATCCAGCTCGTCGGCTACGCGCACCACCCGTTCCTCAAGTTTCCGGTCGCGGTATGAGCTTCGCCGTCGTGGTCGCGGCCGACAGCGCGAACGGGATCGGCAAAGACGGCGACCTCGCGTGGCGTCTCCCCGGGGACCTCGCCTTTTTCCGCAGGCTGACGACGACGGCGCGCCCTGGCGTGCACAACGCGGTCGTGATGGGGCGCCGGACCTGGCAGTCGATCCCCGCCAAATTCCGGCCCCTGCCGGGGAGGCTCAACCTCGTCGTCTCTCGCGATGCGGCGTTCGAACCCGGCGGGCGCGCCCTCGTCGCGACGAGCCTCGAGGAGGCCCTTGCGCGCGCGGCCTCCGAGCCGGACGTCGCCGCGGTGTTCGTCATCGGAGGCGGCGAGCTCTACCGCGCGGCGCTCGCGCATCCGGAGTGCCGCGCCATCTACCTCACGCGGATCGAGGGAACCTATGGCTGCGACACGTTCTTTCCGGCGCTCCCGTCCGCGTTCGAGCGCACCGAGGCTTCGCCCCGCCAGGAAGAGAACGGCATCGGCTACGTCTTCGAGATCTGGCGCCGCACGACCTCGAACGGCTGAAGCGCGCTTCGGCTGCCGCGCGCCGTGCGAGCGCACGCAAGGCGAGCGCCGTTGCACACGAGCGCTAAGGAACGGGCGGCGGCAGGGTCTCGATCCACGCGCCGAGCGTCGCGAGCCCGGTCGCGTCGATGACCTCGGTACCGACGGGCGGCATCTGCTTCAAGTTCGGGGACATGGCGGTGCCGCGCTCGGTCATGCGGTAGTACGCGCAACTGTCCGCGACGCTGCCGCCGGCGATGCGGTAGTCGCAGCCATAGCCGAGAAAATTGTCCGTCTTTTTGTTGACCATCGTCTTGTAGACGCCGGTGCTCGCGAGGTCCGCATCGGTGGTCTTCACCCGCGCGTTGAAGTACGGAAAAAGGAAACCGTCGGGGGTGTCGTTGTGGCACATGCCGCAGTTGACGTGCAGGTAGCCGAGCGCCGCGCGCTCGATGGCATCGCCTGGGACGGTGAAATTTCCGGCCGGTGGGCTCGAGAGTCGCTGCTCGTTGATCAGGGTGGTCAGAGTAACCCCAGGACCGTCGTGGCTTAGCTGAATCGCGCCGAAGCCGAGGTAGCGTGACGGGAGGCCGCCTTTGGCCGGGTACGGACCATGGCAGCGTTTGCAGGTGAGAATGTCGGGGATGTCGTGGTCGGTGCCGAGGACGTTCTTCTCGCCGCCGAGCACCAAGGTTCCGTCGGTTTGGCCCTCGTCCCAGCGGTAGGTCGCGTAGAGAAGGTCCTTCGGATCGGGACCGGTCTTGACCATGAGGCGCGTCTCGAGACGTTTGCCCGCGAAGCTGAACTCTTTCCACGCGCGCGTGCCGACCGGCAACTGCCACACGTCCATGTCGGTCGTGTCGATCGTGCCGCACTCGGGCAGGTAGATGTAACGGTGCTTTGCCTCGCCGTCCGACCACAGCATGAACTGCGGCTCGTACTCGCGGGCGAGCGGCGACAGCTTGAGGGTGGCCGGATCGTCGTAGAGGCCCGTCTGCGAGAGCAGCATCGGTGGGTCGACGATCGTTGGCAGCGCGTTCTGGCAGCCGCCGCCCGCGCCGCTCGTGGACGACGAAGAAGCATGGGCCGACGAGCGCGTGTGTTCTTCGCCGCCAGCGCCCCCTTGCCCGCCGGCGGCGCTCGCCGTGGCCGTTGCGGCGCCGCCCTGACCGCCGGCGGCACCGGCCCCGACGGCCGAAGAGGAGGATGCCTGCGTGCTCGCCAAAGGCGCATCCTCACGGCAAGCTGCAATGCCCGCCGCGGCTGTCACGGATAGCGCGAGCAAGTGCGCGCGGTTCATGCGTGGGGTTTTAGCAGATTCTGGACGCAACGCCCGTCCGGAAGAAAGGATCCGTTCGCATGCCTTCGCGAGACGGCGCGCGGTATCCTGCGGCGATGTCGTGTCGCTTCCGCTGCGCCATCCACCTCTCCGCCGCGCTCCTCGGCGTCGCACCTGCGGCGCAGGCCGCCCAAGTCGTGATGGCGAAGGGCGGCTCGCCCGCCGCGTTGAAGGCGGCCCTCGCGGCCGTCGGAGGTGGCGGGGTCGTGCTCGTTCCGGCCGGGCAGTTTGCGTTCGACGATACGGTCACGCTGCCGTCGGGCGACATCACGCTCCTCGGCGCGGGTTCGAATCGCACGAGGTTCTACCGCGCAAAGGACGCCGTCGATCCGAAGCTTGCCGCCGCGCCTTATTTCAAGGCGTCCAACGCGAACGGGCTGCGCTTCGCTGGATTCGAGCTGCGCGGCGTCGCGGTGGCAGGGTCGAGCGCCGAAGAACGAGGGATCGTGCTCGTGGACTGCCACGACTTCCGCGTCGACCATCTGCAGCTCGACTTCCTTGGCTTCGCAGGCGTCTACACGGCGGGGACGAGCCGCGGCGTCGTCGATCACTGCCTCGTCCATGACGGCTTCAAGCCTGCGGTCGCGAACTACGGCTACGGCGTGTGCGTGATGGGCACCGGCGCCTATACCAACGACCCTTTCGGGACAAACGAGGCCATCTTCATCGAGGACAACGAGGTCTTCGGGGCGCGCCATGCCGCGGCGTCAAACAACGCCGCACGCTACGTCTTTCGCTACAACCACGTCACCGCCAACGAAAACTCGCACGGCGTCGATGCCCACGGCGACGAGTACAACAGCACCGACACCGGCACCGAGTGGATCGACGTCTACCGCAACACCATCGACATGCCGATCTACTCGGGCGCAGCCGTGCGGATCCGCGGCGGCAAGGGCCTCGTCTGGGAGAACACGATCAACGACTACTCGAACGCCGTCTCGCTCTGGCACAAGACGCCTCAAGTGACCGGGCCCGTCCACGTTTGGAGCAACAAGCTGGGCGCGGGGGTCACGGCGGTGGGCGATCTGCAGGGTACGGTCTCCTACAAGCTGACACCGCCCGCAGGCTACACCCCCTACGCGTACCCGCACCCGCTCGTGACGGACCTCGAAGCGGACGCCGGCCCCGACATGGTGGTCGCCGCGGACGCCATGGGCATGGGGACGGTCTATGTCGACGGCAGCGCGAGCAAGGCCGATGCGGGCACGGTGGATGCCTTCGCTTGGCGCGACGGCGAAGCGCCCGTGATGTCGAACTGCGCGCGCGACATCGTTCACCTTCCGGTCGGCGAGCACGTCGTGCTCCTCGAGGCAAAGCGCACCGACGGGCACACCGAATACGACACGGCGTTCGTGCGCGTCCTCGCGCAGGGACCCCTCGCGTCGGCCACCACCTGGTCGGAGCGCTGGTTCGTTCCCTTGGTCGGCAAGGGCACGATCTCCTTCACCGTGACGCCCTCCGCGAACGCGCAAGACGCGTACATCGCGTTCACCGGGCGGCATGCCGTTGCCGAGCACGCCGACGCGGCGCTGATCGTGCGAACCAACACCTCGGGGTTCTTCGACGCGCGCGACGGAGACGCGTACGCCTCGCTGAGCAAGATCCCGTACGAAGCAGGGAAATCCTACAAGGCAACGGTCACGCTCGACGTTGCCGCACAGACCTACGACGTCACCATCGACGGAAAAACGCTGGCGAAAGGCTACGCGTTCCGACGGACGGAGTCGTCGATAGGCCAGGCCTCCGCGTGGCACTCGAAGGGCGGCCTCGCGGTGGACGGACTCGCGTGGAAAGGCGCGCTTGCGGCACCGGATCCTGCATGCGCGTCGGTGCAAATGCCCACCACCGGAGCGGGCGGCGCCGACCCTGGGGTTGGGGGCGCGGAGCCGACGGGCGGCGGGCACGGCGGCGCGAGCGGGGCCGTGGGCGGCGCGGGAGGCACGAGCACCGCGCAGGGCGGCGCCGCAGGGTCGACGAACGCGGGCGATGTCCCGAGCGGAGTCGACGCAAGCTGCGGCATCGCGCGAAACGATAACGGCACCGTCGCCGGTGCCGTCTTCGCCGTCGCGCTCGCGTGGGTCACGCGGCGGCGCAAGCGTTAAGCGCGCGTCGAATCGGCGCCCGCGGCTCACTCCCCGAGCGGATAGTCGGTGTAACCCTTCTCGTCGGCGCTGTAGAACGTCGCAAAATCCGGGGGCGTCAGCGCCTCGCCCGTCTCGAGCTTGTGCACGAGGCGCGGGTTCGAGACGTAAGGTCGGCCGAAGGCCACGAGGTCACCCTTGCCTTCGGACACGTCGGTCTCGGCGCGCGCGCGGTCGTAGCCGCCAGAGAGGAGGTAGGTGCCTTTGAACGTAGCGCGAAGCTCCGCCTTCAACGTCGCACTCACGGGAGGAGCGCCCATCGAGCTGTGGTCGACGATGTGGATGTAGACGAGCCCGAGCTTCGACAGCTCGCGCGCGAGGTGAACGTAGAGCGCGTCCGTCTCGGCATCGGCCACCATCTCGTTGAAGGCCCCGTACGGCGAGAAGCGGATCCCAACGCGATCACCGCCGATCGCCTTCACCGCCGCCGCCGCAACTTCGAGAGCGAAGCGCGCGCGACCTTCGAGCGTCGTGCCGTAGCCGTCGGTGCGCGTGTTCGACGCGGTGTTCAAGAACTGGTCGATGAGGTAGCCGTTCGCGCCGTGGAGCTCCACGCCGTCGAAGCCCGCTTCGATCGCGCGCTCGCACGCCCGGGCGTACTCCGCGACGGTCGCGTGGATGTCGGCCTCGGTCATCGCCACGGGGGCCGTCGGCGCTTCGTTGCCGTTCGGATCGACCCACAGCGGCGTCTTCAGCGCGACATCGGAAGCGCCGACGACGCGCGCCCCCGCGGGCATGTTCTTCTCGTGCGACGCGCGCCCCGTGTGCATCAGCTGCGCGAAAATGCGGCCGCCTTCCGCGTGCACCGCGTCGGTTACCTTGCGCCAGCCCGCAACCTGCTCGTCCGAGAAGAGGCCAGGGATGCGCGCGTAGCCGAGGCCGTTCGGGCTCGGAGCCACGCCCTCGGTGATGATGAGACCCGCGTCCGAACGCTGGCGATAATAGCTCGCCATGAGCTCGTTCGGGACGTTGCCGATGGCGCGGTTGCGGGTCATCGGCGCCATCACGACGCGGTTCTTGAGGGTGATGCGGCCGAGGGGGATGGGTGAGAAAAGAGAGATGGTCATGAGTGGCGTGGACCGTAATGCCGAACGCTCGCGGCGCAAGGCTTACCGCGTCCATGCGAGCGTTGCTCGAGCGGCCGACGAGGATGCGGAACGACGAACTCGGCGGTCACAACCCGAGCGGCCTAGTAGCGCCAAAGGACGTCGACGGTCGGCCACACCTCGAACGATCGCGGGAACGACACCACGGCGTAGCCGTCGGCGCCCGTTTCGACGACGCGGCGGTGTTTGTCGGCGTTCCACGCCATCGCGCCGAGCGTCACGCGAGAGTGTTCGGTCGTACGCACGTCGATGCCGGCGTAGGCGCTCAAGAACAGGGGCGAGAGCGGATCGTCCTTCGGGCGGCCGATCCAGTGGGCGCCGAGCTCGCCGCGGACGCGCAACCCATCGAGGACGGCGTGATCGTACGCCGCGCGAACCTCGGTGCGCCATTGGCCGAGCGACGGCGCGAACTGCACGGTGACGGGCGCCCACGCGTCGAGGGGGCGGACCTCCTTGCCCGACACCGTAAAGCCCTTCGCGAACTCGCCGCGCAACGTGAGAACACCGCGCTCGGCGCCGTCGCGAACGAACGTGCCCTTCGACATCCAGAGCCCGACCTTCGGCACGACGGCCCAGCCGGGACGGTCGCACCAGGTCGCGAGCGACGGCTCGTGCTTCGCGACGAGGCACGACGGCACGAGATCGCCCGAGAGACCGAACGGCTTCGAGAGCCGCCACCCGCCCGTCGGGACGCCGAGCCCAACGACGCCGCTCACGCGGAGCGCGCCCGGTCGCTTGTCCTCGTGAAGCCAGAAGCGCGCATCGACGTGCGGCGCGACGAGCGCGACGAGCGGATGCACCTCGAGCTCGACGTGCGGCAGCCCCACGCGCACCGGATTGAACACCCCGAACGCGACATGGCCTTTCGGGAGCACGTCCGCCGTCTCGCGCGGCGCGATCGGATCGGCGGCAGCCTCGTGGCTCGTGACGAGCGCGGCCAAGCCCACAATCGCTCCGATGACCGTACGGCGGCTCAACGCTTCACCTGCCAGACACCGGTGACGGGCGCGTGGTCGGAGAGGCGCAGCACGTCGGAGGCGATCACGGGACCGAGACCGTCCTCGCCGCCCACTCGCTGGCCTTTCACTTGAACGACATCGGTCGTGCCGGCGACCCACGTCGTGGGCTTCGTCGCGAAGAGGTAGTCGAGCGAGCGGTTCCAGAACCCCGGCTCGCCCACGTCGTTGCGATCGTCCGGACCCAAGACCGAGTGCGTGTAGTAGCGCTGCTGCTCGGCCTCGGTCGCGCCGTACCGCTCGAGCGAGACGAACGGTACGAACTCGTCGTAAAACGGCTGCATTTTCTCGGGCGTGTACGGCGGCTGCGCGAAGTCGTCGCTGCAGACGGCCGTCCTGCGCTCGTCGAGGAACTGCTCGCGCCGCACCGCCGTCGGCGGCAGCTCGTTGAAGTCGCCACCGACCACCGCCGGCAACGTCTCGGCCGCGAGGAGATCGCGCATCTGCTGGATCTGCCGCTGCTTGGTGCCGTCGTTGTCGTAGGCCTCGGTGTGCACGACGAACGCCGTCGCACGCTCGCCGGGCCGAAGCTCGAGCTCGGCGCGACCGACCGCGCGGTGGATGTAGAACATCTGGGTGAGGCCGCTCTGATCCGTTCGGTCCTCTTGCCGAATGCGCTCGGCGCGCTGGATGGGATATTTGCTAAAGATCGCGTTCCCGAGGTTGATGCGGCCGACGCCTTCGGAGGCAACGTACTGGCTGTTCCAGGTTTCGTAGTACGCCGCGTAATTGAGCTTCGTGTGCTCGAGGATCCCGCGCACCATGTCGACGTACGCCGACCGCCGCGAGTTGACCTCGATTTCCTCCGCCATCAAGACGTCCGGATCGAGCTCGTTCACGAGCGCGTAGATGCGCCCGAGGTTGTCGTCGACCTCGGCCTTCGACATCTGCACGCGATCGCCCCAACAGTCGAACCAGAATGGGATGCGCCCCGCGCCGTATTTTACGTTCCAGGCGACGACGCGCAGCTCCGCTGGGCTGCCGGGATCACCCGGCTCGATGACGGCGGAGCGCCGATAGACGGGCACGTCCTCGCGCGCGGCCTCGTAGTCCACCGCGAGCGGCTCGCAACCGAGCGCCGCGAACGACGACGCCACGGCGAGAACTCCGAGACTCGAGCGACCCTCGCGCATGGGATCGATCACTCGCAATCGCTGAAGAACTTCGACGTGACGGACGCGCCGCGCGCCCACTGATCGTCGCCGCCCGCCTGAATCGACGGCATGTTGGCCACACCCTTGAAGGCGTCGAGGTAGGCTGCGTGAAACGACACCGAGTAGCAAAGCTTGCCGCTCATGCTGTTCGCGTCGAAGGAATTCGGCGCGAACGAGAGCACGTCCGCGTCCTGCAGCGGGCAGACCTTCACGGCGAGCGCCTTCAGGTTCTCGAGCGTCAATTCCGCGTTGAACGCGTCATCGGTCTTCGGCGTCCACGGCGGCGCGTTCGGGAACTCGCGAAGGAGGCCACTCCACGGGGCCCCGAGGCCGTAGAGCTCGCGCGGCCCGATCATCGCCGCGAGGGACTCGAGGCCGTTGTCCTTGAAGACCTTCTCGGCGAGGTACGCGGTGCAGCTCGCGCCATCCTGCATCGTGCGATCCATCGGCGAGTAGCAGACCGAGAACGCGGGGTCGGCGCTCAGTTGGAAAAACTCGTAGTTTTGACCGCGGTAGACCGAGCCGCCGAGCAGCATGTCGTACGCATCGCCGGGGGTTCCTCCGGCGAGCTGCAGCGTTGCACCGCCGGTCTCGAGGATCGCGAACGGCTTGCCCGGGGCGACGGCCTCGTTGACGCCGACCCACGCGAGGTTCGCTTCGTCCTGCCCGGGGATCGCCTTCGCGACGACCTCGGTGAGCCCCTTGCCTTTCAAGAACGTGTCGATGGTCGTCCAAACGGCGTCCCACGCGGGGTTCATCGCGGGGGCGGCGGTCGCCGGATCACGGTAGCCGCCGGTGCCGAGCGCGGCCGCAAGCTTGACCTTTTCAAGCTCTCCGAGGTCCTTGCCTGCGGCGACGAACGCCTGGTCGAGCGCGGTCCACGCCTGGTCGAGGTTCGGCGTGACGAGCGCGGGGACGTCCTTCGGGTCCTTGCCGTCGGTGAGCGCCGCGAGGCCGCCGCTGCTCTTGGCGCAGATGGCCGTCGTGGCCCCGATCGAGCATTTCTTCGTGGCCGCGTCACGGGTCACGTCAAACACGCAGAAACGCGTGCCCGACGAGCCCGAGTCGATGACGAGGTGCCCCGTCGTGGGCGTCATGCCGGAGCCCGTCGAGCTCGACGATGCCGACGACGACGAGGAGGACGACGAGGACGAGGACGACGTTGCGGCGGCGGTCTCGTCCGACGACGAGCCGCACGCGGCAAGCATGGCCGGCGCCAACGCGAGCGCGAGGGGGGAAGAGAACGCACGGACGAAGGAACGATGGGCGGGGCGCATGCTGGAGCGGGCAGAAGAGCCGAAGCAAAATCCCGCGTCAATTGTGGACCTTTCCGCGGCCCCCTCGCGCCGCGCGCGGAGCGGTGGTACCCGAGAAGACACCATGGGCGCACAGTGGAAACAAAAGGGCCGCGAAGCCGCGGCGAACGCGAAGGGCCGCATCATGACGCGGCTCTCGCGTGAGTTGATGATCGCCGCGCGTGACGGCGCGGATCCGACGATGAACCCGCGGCTCCGAATGGCCGTCGAGGCCGCGCGAAAAGCATCGATGACGCGTGACACGATGGAGCGCGCCATCAAAAAAGGTGCCGGCTTGCTCGACGAAGCGGTCGTCTTCGAGACCGTGACGTACGAAGGCTTCACGCCCTACATGGTGCCGGTCGTCGTCGAGTGCCTGACCGACAACCGCAACCGCACCTCCGCGAACATCAAGCAGGCCTTCCGCAAAGGGCAGATGGCGACCGCCGGCGCCGTTTCGTGGGACTTCGCCCGACTCGGCGCCATCGAGGCGTCGCACCCCTCGGGTGCCGATCCGGACGAGGCCGCGATCGAAGCCGGCGCGCAAGATCTCGAACCAGGCGAGGAAGGCGGCACGACGTTCTATACCGAACCAAGCGACCTCGACGCGGTGTCGAAGGCCCTCGCGGAGCGCGGCTGGACGCTCTCGGGCGCTCGCCTCATCTGGAAGGCAAAGAACCCGATCGCGCTCGACGACGACGCGAAGCGCACCGAGGTCGAGGCCTTCCTGGAAGCGCTCGACGAGGATGACGACGTTCAGCAGCTCTACGTCGGCCTCGCTTGATGCGCTCGGGGTAGGAGCGCCGGGGCCGTTGTTGGCTCCTGCGCTCCGCTGCTCACGTACGGTTTGTACGTTCCGCTGCGGTGCTCGTCGCCGCCTAGGCCGCGACGCTCCTCCCCTTCGCGCGCGCGTTGGAAGCGAGCATCGGACCGGACGCGGCAACGCCGAAATCGCCGCTCACACCCCGTAACCACACGAAGGGGAGGAGCGGCGAGTTCAAGGCGCAGCGGAGGACCG
>Ga0114972_10001661_pt1 | contig 16687 bp, 14 predicted proteins | sample M_140807_EF_Meta_FD_87354 | JGI IMG/M metagenome (GOLD analysis project Ga0114972, IMG submission 87354) | Freshwater microbial communities from Lake Montjoie, Canada to study carbon cycling - M_140807_EF_MetaG | ecosystem: Environmental > Aquatic > Freshwater > Lake | place: Lake Montjoie... | reverse complement strand
TCTTTTGAAGAAGAATTGTTTTTTTACCTCAAAACCCTAAAAAACTCGTGATAACCATCTTTTCCTGGAAACGCCTTAAACGTCATCACAGACTAGGTTTCTATTTTTCGGACAGGTCTAATCATTTTCTGGGATTTACTCTGGTAGTACTTATAATATTCCCGACGTTTATTGTCAGTCGAGCCGTTGACGATCAAACCCATCACCGATAAATTAGAAAGTTTTAATTCGAGCAGTGCTTCTTTGATTAAGTTTTGATCGGTATAGCCCATCCGCACGACCAACAAAATGCCATCCGCTTGATTCGCAATTAACTTAGTATCCGAGAGTCCTAAAACGGGCGGAGAATCAATGAGAATCAGATCAAATTCACTCTTCCAATCGCTGATGACTTTGGATAACTCTTTTTCTTCCATCATCATAGACAAACTGAGGTTCTCGTACTGCATAATATAAAAATTATCTCTCAATTTTTCGGTCTTCATCCCCTGCGAGTGAATCGTCTGGGGATTAAAGTTCGGAAAAGACGAAGCTGAGGATTGATTCGGACTAGTCTTTGCTAAGGTTTGCCAGTATTCCTTTTGCGGGAAATAGCGATCGCCGTCCACGAGTAAAACCTTATGTCTCATGTTGGCGGCCGCCTGGGCCAGAAAAAAAGAAGTGGTTGATTTCCCCTCTCCTGGGGAGGCAGAACTAATGACTAAAGTGGCCTTACTTTGTCTTTGTCGAAGAAAAAAGAGATTGGTATAGAGAAACGCATAGGATTCTAGGAAAGAAACCCAGCCCTCCAGTTCTTTTTTCAACGATCTGTCGAAGGCTTGCAGATTATTAGATTGTTTTATTTGAGAAATAGACTTCAACAAAGGAATCGTCCCCAAAATCTTCAATTCCGTTAACTGGGCTAAATCTTCTGATGTTTGCAGTTTACTGTCTAAATTCTCTAAAATGAGTGCAATGGCAACTGCGGATATTAAACCCGCAAGGAATGGTAATAAAATATTCCTGACCAGTTGACTTTCGGGTTTTTCTGGCATCTTAATCTGAGAAACCAACTCCCAGGGACTAAAACTTTTGGCGGTTTCAATCTGCAATAACTGCCGAGCGGTTAATAGGGACGCTAAACTTTGATTCTCAATTTCTAGTTCTCCTGCCAATTCGGCATAGCCCCCTGCACTGCGGGCAAAGTTTTGTACCTGCTGGCGAACTTCCTGTTCATTGAGAGCGATCGCGGACTGACGAGCTTGCAATCGCTTAACTTGATTAATCGCAACCAGCAGTTGGGCCGTTAGATTTTGGCGAATACTATTCGGCTCCACCAATCCTTCAACAAATTGATCACCTAATTGATTCGCATTAATGGGTAACTTTTTAAGCGCTATCTTGACCGCTTGATCAATTAAAACTAAAAGATTGTTTCGTTCGGCTCGCAATTGTTGAACAATGGGACTATCTTCTGTAAAACGGGTAGATGCGTTAGCCAATTTAGTATCTAATTCTTGCAATTTAGCAAGTAAACTACGATAGCGAGGGGATTCATTCAGGGCATTGAGAATCACTGCTTCCTGTTGGGAAATTCCGAGTTGTTTCCCCAAATTTTGATAAAGGGCGATCGCATCTTTTAGCTCAGCTTTATTCGTTTGTTTAGCTTTATTTAGCTCCTTTAATCCGTCAGCGATAACCGCGCCCTGATTTGTGGGATCGATAAAATCATTTTTAAGACGGAATTTTTCCAAACGTTTTTGTAATAATAAAATACGCTGCTTAATAATAGGAATTTGTTCGTCTAGAAAAAAAAGTTTTTGCTTTGATTGGCGAGTTTTTTCTTGAATTGTGTATTTCAAATAAGCAGATGCTAACCGAGTTAAGACAAATTTCACTTCCTCTGGAGAATCGGCTTGATAACTAATTTCAACAACCTGAGTGTCCTTTCCTCTACTGACCTTTAACTGCCGAAGAAAATCCTCTATTTTAAAATTTTGTCTTTGCTCTTCGTCTTTGAAAAATTGTTTCTGTTGCTGAAGTTTCTCTACGACTGGAGTCAGTAATTTATTACTGACTAATAAGTCGAGTTGAGTGGCATAGTAAGATTCATCGATCCTTCCACCGCTCAGGCTAGCAATCTGCCCTAGTAAGGGGTTCGACAATGAATCAGCATTAGGGGGCGGAATCAATAGCTGAAAAGACTCTTTATAAACTGGTGGTTGTTTGAGCAAATACCACCCAACTAGTCCGCTAACGACACTGCCAACGGCCAACATCCACCACCCGCGACGACGAAGAATCTGAGTAATTCCTTTAAGATCTATTTCTTCTTCTTCTTCTTCTTCCTCCTGCTCCTCTTTAAATTGAGGCGGTTGCTGAAGAAGTAGATGTTGTACTAGCGGTTTTTGATTGAGATTGATACCGTTGGAGGAATGTTCTGACATGATTTTTTGATAAATGAACTCTTAAAGGGAGCGTACTAAAATTGACATCAAGACAATGTATCCAATAATTTTATCTTTCGCAGACCCAGGGTTGAATATACCCTACACTAATTTTGCGTATCGTCAAGTTGCCCTCTTGTTATAACAACATATCGTAATTATGAAAATTTATCGTCAATAAATACTGAAAAATCCATATTTCGAGGATTCAGGACAAGATCAATGAAGACGATTCTCCCGTATTTTAAAGGTGATTTCTGAAGTAATCATGCTTATCATTTTTATTAAGAATTAAGATCCTTTGCTTTATTAAGATGCTTATTGACATGGGTTACTACTAGTTTAGTACTACAGTTTGTTTGTGAAATTTTTGCGAATTTAAGCAATGATATAGTTTTTTTGTGAATATAGAATACTAATACAGCATTTCTGTGAATTTTTTGTGAAGAAATTAGGTCGATGTGTCCGATAAGTTGAAAGCACTAGCACTAAAAAGGCTTGGTATGGACAAATGCCCAAAATAAAGTCCATTGATGGAGAAAAATATCTCAGGAGTTAAATTATCCCCACAAAAACTTGTTCTTCGTGTATTTGATTAAACAAAAATTAAAATACACGCTATTTAAGCTTAATTGCCTTGAAGAGGTGGAATAACTGGAATGGGTTGCCCAGGTTTATCAGTACTGTGTTCGACAGACGGAGAATCGTTCCCACTGGCCGCCGAATCATCATTCGCCATTTGATCGCTTTCATGGGCAGGGGGATTCGACTCGGCGTTGGTGGAGTCAGGGGAGGGATTTTCTGGACTGGATGTCCCAGATTCGGTAGGAGGGGTAAGGGATTTATCCGTATTTGCTGTCTCTGGTTTTAAAATCTTGGTTGCCTCGCTGTCTGGCTCAGATTTAGGCGTTGTGTCTGAATTTGGGGAAGCGATCGGCTGGGGGTTAGATTTTTCCAATGAACCTTGGCCCACCGCTTCTGGTTTATCGTTCAATACTTGTGAAGCAGGCTTAGTAAAATCTGAATGATTGATAGGATTTTGGGGTAATTCTTTCAATTTTTCCGCCGATGGTTGGCAAGCTTGTGCCGATAAACCCAGTTTACACCGCAATTCTTCCCGTGCGAGGGAGACAAAGATACCTGTCATTGAAACCATTAGAGCGATAACAGTAACAACATTTCTCATATCCAACCAATGATCTCCTCTGAATTATTCCAGTTTTTTATTCTAGAGTGGAGTTTAGCTCAATGCCCATAGACTGATTTGGGGAATGAGATGTTTCGACTTGCGGTTATGTCCCTCAACCCCCATCAAGAGCGTTAATCTACAATTCGCTATCCATTGATTAATTCTTTGTCAATTCTTTCTGAGAAAGGTTAACATAAGTTAACAAGCACTTATGGATTTCGCTGATCCTGTCAAATTTTTACAATAATGATCCTATGTTTATCAATCCTTGGAGATATACCGCGTGAACAAAAATAATAAAAAATGGCGTAATGCTGGTCTTTATGCACTTCTCCTAATTGTCGTTTTAGCCCTAGCGTCCGCTTTTTTAGATAGACAACCCCAGAGCAGAGAAGTTTTGACCTACAGTGATTTTATTCATCAAGTCGAAAGTAATAAAATCGATCGCGTTAATTTGAGTGCGGATCGTACCCAAGCTCAGGTTCCTAACCCATCAGGGGGACAGCCTTTTCTGGTCAATCTTCCCAATGATCCAGATTTAATTAATATTTTGACTAAAAATGGCGTAGATATTGCTGTTCAGCCCCAAACCGATGATAGTTTCTGGTTACGGGTCGCCAGTAGCCTTTTCTTACCGATTCTTTTATTGGTGGGATTATTTTTGTTATTACGTCGCGCTCAAAACGGGCCAGGCTCCCAGGCGATGAATTTTGGAAAATCTAAGGCCAGGGTACAAATGGAACCCCAGACCCAAGTGACCTTTGGGGATGTGGCGGGTATTGAACAAGCGAAGTTAGAACTGACTGAAGTGGTGGACTTCCTGAAAAATGCAGACCGATTCACGGCGATCGGAGCCAAGATTCCTAAAGGGGTTTTGTTAGTCGGCCCTCCTGGAACAGGTAAAACTCTTTTAGCCAAAGCCGTTGCGGGTGAAGCAGGGGTTCCTTTTTTCAGTATTTCAGGTTCGGAATTTGTGGAAATGTTCGTTGGGGTCGGTGCATCCCGCGTTCGTGACCTCTTTGAACAAGCTAAAGCCAGTGCGCCTTGTATCGTCTTTATTGATGAGATTGATGCAGTTGGTCGTCAACGGGGTGCGGGTTTAGGGGGAGGTAATGATGAACGGGAACAAACCCTGAACCAACTGCTCACCGAAATGGATGGTTTTGAAGGGAATACGGGAATCATCATTATTGCGGCAACGAACCGTCCTGATGTTTTGGATTCTGCCTTGATGCGTCCAGGTCGTTTTGATCGTCAAGTGGTGGTCGATCGCCCTGATTATGCGGGACGTAAGGAAATTCTTAATGTCCATGCGCGTGGCAAGACCTTATCGAAGGATGTGGATCTGGATAAAATTGCTCGTCGGACTCCTGGTTTTACGGGGGCAGATTTATCTAATTTGCTCAATGAGTCGGCTATTTTGGCGGCACGTCGTAACCTGACCGAAATTTCAATGGATGAAGTGAATGATGCGATCGATCGCGTCCTAGCGGGGCCAGAGAAAAAGAATCGGGTGATGAGCGAAAAACGCAAAACTTTGGTGGCTTACCATGAAGCGGGTCATGCTCTCGTTGGTGCGTTGATGCCCGACTATGATCCTGTGCAAAAAATCAGTATTATTCCCCGTGGCCGTGCGGGTGGTTTGACTTGGTTTACGCCGAGTGAAGACCGCATGGAATCGGGTTTATATTCGCGCTCCTATCTGCAAAATCAAATGGCGGTTGCCCTCGGTGGTCGGATTGCGGAAGAAATTATCTTTGGTGAGGAAGAAGTCACCACTGGAGCTTCCAATGATCTTCAACAGGTAGCGCGGGTTGCTCGTCAGATGATTACTCGGTTTGGGATGAGCGATCGCCTGGGGCCTGTGGCGTTGGGTCGTCAAGGCGGTGGCGTTTTCATGGGACGAGATATTGCGTCTGACCGTGATTTTTCCGATGATACGGCGGCCACGATTGATGAGGAGGTTCGTCAGTTGGTGGATCAGGCTTATCAACGTGCAAAGGAAGTTCTACTCAACAACCGCATTATTCTGGATAAGTTAGCGGAAATGTTAGTGGAAAAAGAAACGGTTGATTCTGATGAGTTGCAGGAAATTCTCACCAGTAATGAGGTCAGAATGGCGGCTTTAGCTTAATTTTTTAGCTAATTAATATTTAACGAGGGTGGTTTTTATAAGCCACTCTTTTTTTTGTGAATTTTTTACAGGATGCGATCGCTTGATAAATTTCTTTTGCTTCATCAAAAATCGGTTAAAATAGCATAAAATTTCGCGAGAGAAAAAATCATGGTAAAAACCATCGAAAAAATTTTTCAAGAAGGAAAAATGCAACTTACTGAACTTCCGCAAAATGTCGGTGATTGCCCTTCAGTGTTGTTCAGTGCTTTAGAGACTGCTAAGATCGCTCCCGTTAAAAAAGAATTGTTGTGAGGTTGCTTTATGGGAATTATTAGAGGTCAAGGAAAACTAACAAAATGGAAAGATGATAAAGGTTATGGCTTTATTAAACCAAATAATGGAAATCAAGAAATATTCTTACACATCAGTTCGCTAAAAAATGCAAGTCGCCGCCCAAAAGTCGGAGATACGATTATGTATGAGTTAGTTACTGAGAAAAACGGAAAGTTACGTGCGGATAAAGCATCAATTCAAGGTGTTAAGCCTCGAACAGTTTCCCTTCAACAGAAATCAATAAAAAGTAAAGCAATTAAAACAATATTTAAAAATGTATTCGGTATTGTCGCCCTGATTGCAATGGTTGCAAGTGCTTTTTGGGGGAGTGAATGGAGTCGCAGTCGTTCTCTTATTCCATCTATCATCAAACCAGACTGTAATATTAAAGGTAACATATCGCATAATACAGGAAGAAAACTTTACCACATCCCAGGTATGGAAGATTATGAGTCAACAGTGATTGATCCACAAAGTGGAGAAAAATGGTTTTGTACAGAATCAGAAGCCATCAATAATGGTTGGCAGAAAGCACCAAACTAATTAAAAATGATATAAAATTTTGCAAAAAAAATCGTGATAAAAAGTATTGAAGAGATTTATCAAGACGGACAACCTCAACCGACTGAATTTCCTCAAAGGGTGATTAATGCCTGGTCTTGGGGGGCGCAGTATCAACTCATTGCCAATGCGACGGTAATTGGCGATCGCTTATTGGTTTTTAGTTGTGCGATGGAAAAATTAGAGATTGCTTTTTCTGATTTGCCTTGTTTAAAATTAATTCCCATTGACGAGCGGAGTAATTTTACTATTTCTGAAGAAGGAAGTTATTTACACTGGGCGAAGCAGGATATTCATCTGGATTTGGATGCCTTACGTTATGCGATCAATCCCAATATTAAGCATAAATTTGATGCCTATAAGCTGAGCCATGATCAGGAATTCGGTAAGGCGATCGCGACTTTACAGAAACAATCTAAGCTGAAACAATCTGATATTATTGGTTTATCAGAAAGACAGGTGAGCCGTATTGAAAAAGGGGAAGGAACGAAAGTAGAAACGTTAAGTTTATTTGCTCAAGCTCATCAAATGAAGTTGAACGATTATCTGGAAGCTGTTGCTAATTTAATGGAAGTTGTTTGATGTTTTAGGGAGAGTCTTTATTTGTATAAACGATTTTTCATATAATTACAAAATCAGGATTAGGCTAACTCATTAGGTAACGCGATCACTCAAACAAATCCAATTAGCATCTCCAAATACCAATTCGTTTGTCAGCACTGCCACTAATAATCGTTTTACCGTCATTTGTGATGACCATTGATGTAATCGCGTCGGTATGGCCTCTCAAGGTTTCTAAAAGTTCCTGATTTTCTATTTGCCAAATCTTAATAGTCGAATCTCCACTTGAACTAATAAGCTGTTTTCCGTCAGGAGTGAATTGGATAGACGAAATCAACTCTTCATGCCCACTCAATGAACAAAACTCTTCCCCTGTCTCCATATTCCAAAGTTTAATAAGATGATTAAAACCTCCCACTGCTAATAATTTACCATCAGGACTAAAACAAAGAGAATTTACCCCTGAAGCAACATTAATTGAGCGGATTATTTTGCTATCTTCAAGTCTTCTAATCCTAATATTATTCTCAAAGCTTCCAATTGCAAAAAGCTCATCATTGGGACTAATCGCTAAAGATGTAATTGGAGCCGCAAATCCAGTGAGAGTATAGGGATCACTTTTGCTTTCTAAAAACCAAATTTTAACTGTTTTATCTGCACTACCACTTACCAAAATTTTGCCATCAGAGCTTAAAATAAGGGCTGTCACCTTTCCTGTATGTCTAACGTTAGGAGATCCAAAAATCTGAGAATTAGAAAGATCTAAATTTCGAGAACGAATCGTTTTATCATCGCTACCACTAATTAAACCTGAATCATCTTTTTGGAAGATTAAGGAGCGAATAATATCACTATGTCCCCGAAAAGTTCCAATATGTTTTTTAAGTTGTAAATCCCATAAATAAATACTACCATCTTGATAGCCACTGGCCAATAAATTACCTTTTTTATTAATTGCAAGATAAGTCACAGGAATACTATTGTTAATAAAATAAATATTCCATTTTTTTATATTTTTAATTGGTGTAGAATCAGTTGTTGATGCTGTTGAAGTAGTAGGCGATTCGATGTTTTGTGCGGGATGAGTATCTTGAGCCTTTGATTTAGGAGAAGTTTGTGATTGTGAAGGATTAGGAGAATTTTCTGATTGTGAAGGCTTAGAAGAAGTTTGTGATTGTGAAGGATTAGGAGAATTTTCTGATTGTGAAGGCTTAGAAGAAGTTTGTGATTGTGAAGGATTAGGGGAAGTTTCTGTGCTTTTAGTGAATTTTTCCGAAGTAGTTTTCTGTGTCTGAGGTTTAGGAGCAGTATCTTTAGTTTTTACAGATTTTTTAGGATTATTGACACTAGACCTTTTTTGAGTAGTGGATTCAGGGGGCTTTCCATACTTCAATTCAGTTGCTTTTCGGAAATCGGATTCTGCTCGTTGTTTATAGCCTAACTTGTCTAAAATAAAGCCTCGATATTGATAAGCCTTTATAAATGTTTCGTCACAACGAATTGCTTGGCTAAATTCTTCAATTGCTTCTTGATATTGTTCTTTTTCTGCAAATTCTACACCTCTTTGATATAACGTTTCAGGGGAGGTTCGTTTTACTTTAATTCCTGTTGTAGAACTCGAAGAAAAAGATGAATTGGAAGATGAGCCTGGTATATAGTCTTTTAAAATTTCATAGGCTTCGGCAATTTCTTTGAACTTTACTTCTGCCTGTTGTTGCTCTTGATTATTATTGTGAAAAAGATCAGGATGCCAGATTTTAGCTAATTGGCGATAAGCTTTTTTTACTTCTTCTGGGGAAGCATTTGGTTTAAGACCAAGAATTTGGTAGTATTTATCCATCACAGCGAGTTAGTCGTTTCATAGCTGAGTATAATTTAAGGAGAATCAAATGTCTGTGATAAAGATCACTTATTCGCAACTTTAGACTGAGACTTTCCTGTTAAGCGATCGCGTTACAGATTAACTTGTTATTTTTCCATCAATAATTAGCTAAAATAATATAAAATTTAGCGAGAGAAAAATTATGCTAAAAACCATCGAAGGAATTTATCAAGACGGACAAATTCAACTCACTGAACTTCCGCAAAATGTCGGCGATCATGCTTCAGTGCTGGTTACTTTTCTGGATACTGGTAAAATTGATTCTGTCAAACTTGGCCAATTGATCGAGCAGTTAGAAACTATTCAGGGGATTCAGCAAGGTTTTGAAGAGCTTAACGGAAGTCAAACTCGCCCCGTTGAGGATTTTATTGAAGAAATGCGGAAAAAGTATGACATTTCAGGTTGAAATCACCCCCATTGCAGAGGCTCAGATTGAACAAGCTTATCGTTGGTATTGAGAACGTAATCCTGATTTTGCTGATCTTTGGTTTCGAGGATTAATGAATGTGATCGCCACATTACAAGAAAAGCCTCAACGCTGTTCTCTTGCGATTGAGCATGAAATTTTTCCAGAAGAAGTGCGGCAACTTTTGTACGGAAAATCGAGAAATTCATATCGAGTACTGTTTACGATTCGAGGTATTACCGTTAGTGTTTTGTATGTACGCCATAGTTCCCAAGCCCCACTAATTCCAAATGAGATAAAAGAGTTAGAATGATGACTTTTTATTCATTTTCAAATTATCGAAAAATATTATTTAATTGTGTTTTAAGTTTTGGGCTAATCGCGATCGCGTTTTTTGAAAAAAGAAGAAAAATAGCCGAATTTTCTATATGATAGAAAAAACAACCGTTCAAATTAAACAAGCAAAATCCATGCTGACTGTTAATCAAGCTGAATCTCTGATTTTAGATATTATTTCTCCCCTCGATCAAACGGAAATTTGTTCATTGGAAAACGTTTTTAATCGGGTTTTAGCTGAGTCGCTTAGCAGTAGTTTAGATTTTCCCTATTGGGATAATTCAGCGATGGATGGTTATGCAGTGAAATTTGAAGATGTAAAGGGAGCAACACCCGATCGCCCTATTGTTTTAACGGTTATTGAAGAAATTCCCGCAGGTCGTAAACCCCAATTAACCTTGCGATCGCAGCAAGCGGCTCGAATTTTTACAGGGGCAATGTTGCCAACAGGAGCCGATACAATTGTGATGCAGGAAAACACCACCACCCAAGGCGATCGCGTTTCGATTTTAATAGCTCCTTCAAATCCCCAAATGTTTGTCCGTAAAAAAGGGGAATATGCCGAGGCGGGAAAGATTTTATTGGCCCAGGGAACGACTATTAAGGAACCTGAAATGGCTATTTTGGCGACTGCTCAAAAAACCGAAGTAACAGTTTATCGTCGTCCCCTAGTTGCCATTTTTTCGACGGGAGATGAATTGATTTCCCCCGATAAAACCCTAGAACCTGGGCAAATTATTGATTCTAACCAGTTTGCTTTAACATCATTCTTACAAGGACAAGGCGCAATTCCCCTTAATTTAGGGATTGTGGCTGATGATCGCGATCGCCTACGGGAAACCATGAGCCAGGTAATTAATAGAGCCGACCTGGTACTTTCAACGGGCGGCGTTTCCGTTGGTGATTATGATTATGTTGAAGAATTATTGAAGGAATTGGGCGGAGAAATCCTGATTCAAAGTGTGGCCATTAAACCGGGTAAACCCTTGACAGTGGCGAAGTTTGCCAATGGATGTATTTATTTTGGCATTCCTGGTAATCCCGTTTCTGCGTTAGTGAGTTGTTGGCGTTTTGTGCAACCTGCTTTGAAAAAATTATCGGGTTTAGCCCATCCTTGGCGACCTAATTTTATTAAAGCACGAACGAAAAATTCTCTCAAACCGGATAGTAAAAGAGAAACCTATTTATGGGGAAAAGTTCACTGGGATAACGAGGGAAATGCTCAATTTCAAGTTGCCTCTGGGAGTCATAGTTCAGGCAATTTAATTAACTTAGCTCAAACAAATTGCCTGGCTTGTTTACCGCAAAGCGAACAAAATATTGAGATAGATCAAGCTATTTTAGTGATGCTCATCGGATAAATTTTGGGTTCTCTTGGATCAATAGTGCCAGTTGTTAAATTTTCTACTTTTGGACACAAGCCTTGCGCCCCTACGATTCCCTAAAAACCTTATGTAGGGGCTAATTGCGTTCGCCCTTGAACTATATAACCCACATTCCGCAACTTGATCAGTATGGATTCCCTGTAGAACCCTTATTACACCATCCTTTATCAATTAGAGGTCGCACCCCCTTCGATTTTAAGGAGAGGGGCTTTCACCTTCATCGAAGGGATAGTTAAGCTAGTCTTGGGAGACTTGGCCAAGAGCCGTTATTTACGGACTTTTACCGTGTTTCACGCTAAACGAATTGCACGCCACTCGCTTTGCGGTAATGTTACCCTATTGTTCAATTTCTGCTTTGGCAGATGTGATCGCCTGTCGGACTTGCTCAAATCCTGTTCCACCATAACTATTGCGGGCCGCAACGACTTGTCTGGGCGCGATCGCGTCATAGATATCGGTTTCAAAGGCGGGATGTAAGGCTTGCCACTCTTCTAGGCTGAGATCCTTGAGTAATTTCCCCACAGCCAGGCTACTTTTGACCACTTTTCCGACTAAATTATAGGCTTCTCGGAAAGGCACACCTTTGGCGGCTAAATAATCTGCCACGTCGGTTGCATTAGAAAAATCTTCAGAAACCGCTTCTGCGAGCCTTTCTTGACGGAAAATAATCCCTTCTTCCAATAAAACCGTCATGGCTTCGAGGGAGACTTTAACGGTTTTGACCGCATCAAAGAGAGCTTCTTTATCTTCCTGAAGGTCTTTGTTATAAGCCAACGGTAAACCTTTCATCAAAACTAACATTCCCTGAAGATGGCCAATCACTCGCCCTGCTTTACCGCGTATCAGTTCGGGAACATCGGGATTTTTCTTTTGGGGCATGATGCTAGAACCCGTTGCACAACTGTCGGTTAGGCTAATAAAACTAAATTCCTGGGATGCCCAAAGAATCATTTCTTCACTTAAACGGCTGAGATGTACCATGATTAAACTTGCCGCATTGAGAAATTCTATGGCAAAGTCGCGATCGCTGACTCCATCCAGACTATTGGCGTAAACCCCTTCAAAACCGAGCAAATTAGCACTGTAATGGCGGTCAATGGGAAAAGTGGTTCCTGCTAAGGCTCCTGAACCCAATGGGGAAATATTGGTACGGGCGCGAATTTCGCCTAAGCGTTGCCAATCTCGCTGTGCCATCTGAAAATACGCCAAAAAGTGATGGGCGAGGCTCACGGGTTGTGCGCGTTGAAGATGGGTATAGCCTGGGATGAGGGTTTCGACATTTTTATCGGCGATCGCAACAAGAACCCGTTGAGAATCTCGAAGATAATCCCGAATTTGGTCTATTTCGGCGCGGAGATAAAGGCGAACATCTGTTCCTACTTGATCATTGCGAGAGCGGGCTGTGTGGAGTTTTTTGCCCACATCTCCCACTATTTCAGTTAATCGTCGTTCTACCGCAAAATGGACATCTTCTTGATCAATGCCTGGGGTGAATTTACCATCCCGATATTCCTGGCGGATAGTTTCTAATCCTTCAACCAATTGTTCAGCCTCTGTGGAGGAGATAATCCCCGTATGACCCAACATTTTGGCATGGGCCACTGACCCGTTTAAGTCATATTCGATCAGTTCAATATCAAAGCCGATGCTGGCATTAAAAAGTACAATCGCGGGATGCAATGACCCTTCAAAGCGATCGCTCCACGTTTTTTTTGCTGTTGTCACGATAAAACCCTGTAAATTGTAAATAATGAATCAAATAGGACTAAATTGCGGTGAATAAATTAACCAATAAAACCCTTGAGCAACCAACCGATCACAAGACCGATCCCCAGGGCCCAGACTTGACCCGTTTTAATAAAGTGTTGGAAGGATTTCTGAAAATCGCCAAGAATATCTATTTTTTTAATTTCTCCCATATTTTGGGCAAGCAGGGTTGTCAAGTCAGAGAATTGATGACCGAGGAGAGAAACGCCGTGGTGATCGAAGAGGGTGTCAACACCATTGATGCTGAGAGTTGACATATCTAACATATTCAAAAGAAGCATTCGATTTATCCTAAATTATAAAGTCTTACTGGAGATGATTCTACCCGCATAATGACCAGGGTCATATCATCTTGATGATTATTTCCTGACCCAATAAATTTCTGCACTTGATCAAAAATATAATCTAGGATGTCCTGGGCCGTTGAACCCACTTCACAGCCTTCTCGGAAAACCCGTTTTAAGTTCGCCTCATCAAAGCGATCGCCGTTATTGTTGACCGCATCGGTCAGACCGTCGGTATAGTAGAGCAAAACATCCCCAGGGGTCAATTTAACCTGGGCATCTTCGTATTGGGAATCTCCATCTAATCCAATGAGAGAACCTTCTGTATCCAGAGAACCGATGAGATCCTGAGTTGATTTCCAAAGTAAAGGGGGATTATGGGCCGCATTACTAAAAGAAAGAATACGGGTTTCGGGATCATATTCCGAATAAAAAAGCGTGACAAACCGATGAGAGTTTTCTAAATCGGCATACATTACGCGATTCAGATGGTGCAAAATTTTAGCAGGACTATGACGGTTGAGGACTTCAGCCCGTAGCATTCCCCGCGTCATAGTCATAATCAGACCTGCTGGAACGCCTTTTCCCATGACATCCCCAATGACAATACTCCAAGGCACCAAGGGCATGGGTTCATCCTGAAGTAATTTTCCTTGTTGGCGAAGTTGGTCGTAATTAGTAGGAATAAAGTCATAGTAATCGCCCCCCACGCGGTTAGCTGTCACACAACGAGCCGCCAGGTCTAATCCTTGAATTTGGGGACATTGCCTCGGTAATAGTCGGTCTTGAATTTCTGAAGCAATTTCCAGTTCTCGGTCTTGTCTTTCCTTTGCCCGCAATTCCGAGGTTAATTCACTGTTGGCGATCGCAACAGCCGTTTGATCCGCCACGAGTTGTAATAGTTTACGTCGAGTTTGACTCCAGACATACTGGGAATCCACACTAAAAACATAAAGCCTGCCCCGTTCTTCATTTTTGACCAAAATCGGAGTGTTATAAAGCCGAATACGAGTTCCTAAGCAAGACCGAATTTGTTCATCCAAACTCGTCAGTGACGTTTTTTTATCGCTTCCCTGGTTATGGTTAAATTTTTTGATGACCCCTTCTAAGGCTTGACGAATTTCTTGGGTCAATTGTTGGGGTTGACCATGAATTTGCTCCAGGCTAATTTGTCCCTGTATTTTAAACAAAATTAGCGCACTAGCTTCCGCATCGGTTACTCTAGCGGCCATTAAAGGGGCGAGTTCTAAAAATTGATTGAGATTATTAAAACTTCTCAGGGCAAACCCCAGGGAACTTAATAAATTTTGAACCTTGCCCTGTTCTCGATATAAACTCGCCACAAGTTCCTTCAAGGCCAACATGGGAGAGGTTTCGACTTGAAGATTGCTAGTTACAGCATAGGGTTGGGGAGAAGACTGACGGGGATTAGGTAAAGCAGTCATCTGTCAATAGGGGCGATTATTAACGCTAAGGGAAATTAAAAATAACAATTTTTTTAACCAGTTACTCAATCCAATTCATCATGATCAATGATTTTATTCTATGATTCAGGTAACATTTGTGTTGTTACTACTCGTTTACCGTTTCTATAAAACTTCTCTGACATCAAAATATTATAGATAGTGATGATTGTCGCTATATATTTTCATAGAGTAAAAAGCCATGAATCTCCTTAATATTTTTACCAGTCAGTAAACGACTGACTCAATGTTCTAGGATGACTTAATTTTATAAATCAAGAGGATTCAAAACGGAGGCTGGCTAATCCTAACTCACATCTGTGATTTTGCCAAGGTTCTGAATTCAAATTCTAGTCATGGGAAGAATGATTGTTGAGCAATAATGGTTAGAGTCGTTGCGATCACGCAGTGCCGCCTTGCGATCGCGAACCTTGTATCTGATAATAATGGGCATGATCACCAATCCTTCTATTTTTGAATTTGAAGTTATTATGGTTGATACCAAGGGGCAACTTTTTCAAAAGGAACGCCTAACGAACCAACATTATTTAGAGCCACTAAAAGACGAAATTATGTTGGACATGGTATCGATTCCTCCTGGGCAATTCCTCATGGGTTCTCCCGAAACCGAAGAAGGCTATCACTCTTCCCAGGGGCCTCAACATCGGGTTAGTATTACGAATTTTTGGATGAGTCGATATCCCATTACCCAGGCGCAGTGGGAAGTGGTGGCCAGCCTACCCAAAATTGCGGAATCTTTGAACCCAGAATGTTCTAACTTTAGGGATTCTGCTCTTCCTGTTGAACAGGTTTCCTGGTATGAAGCAAGGGAATTTTGTGCGAGATTGTCTCAATTGACCGACAAAAAATATGAACTGCCCAGTGAAGCGGAATGGGAATATGCCTGTCGAGGAAAAACGCAAACTCCTTTCCACTTTGGAGAAACAATTACAACAGATTTAGCTAACTATTCAGGGGTCGATTGGGAATATCAAGCAAAAATTTGTAGTAAAGGAGCCTACGGTGCGGGGCCTCTGGGGAGCGATCGCCGAGAAACTACGCCCGTTAATCATTTTTCCATCGGCAATGCTTTTGGATTGTCGGATTTGCATGGCAATATTCGAGAATGGTGTGCAGATCCTTGGCATCGTAACTACACGAATGCGCCGACTGATGGCCGTATTTGGCAGTCCAATGGCGATGACAGTAAACGAGTGATTCGGGGAGGCTCTTGGAATGTGGGGCCCCAAAAATGTCGTTCCGCTAGACGCGATCGCTTTGATCCGAATGCTTCGTTGTATGACATTGGTTTTCGGGTCGTTTATCGTTTTTGTTAATTATCTAAAACACATACAGGCAAGGGGCTTAAAACCGTTGTTACAAGACTTTTAACAGAAGAATCATTATGCAATCTAAATTCGTGAAAGCTTAAGAAATAGTCAAATAACTATGCCAAAATCCCTTTCTTTATATTGAAGATATTCAAGAGTTCCTTGGGTCTTTTTTGATATGCAAATCACTCAATTCTTTTAAGTTGCTTTTCTGAAACTTGACAGGCTTTTTTTTTATGGTACAATCTTTATCTAGCTTCTCTGATTAGGAAATTTCTAAAAATGAGAACTGTTTCCCTAATCCCTTTTGTTGACTTGACAAAATGTCCTTTGATGACATGATTCATAATCAACTTGGATACACAACACTATCGACACAACTTTATTCTCTGAATCAGGATACCATTATGACCATGACATCTAATAAATATCAATCTCTAGTGATGGGGATCGCTACATTAGGAGTAATCTCTGGCTCGACCCTACTAGCTCCCTCCGCCAATGCGTTCACGATCGGCTCGATTGGCTCTAACACTCTTTCCTCTGGATCTACGACTTTCTCTGACTTTAGTACCACCACAGCCGATTTAGATTGGCGTAATTATGTGCTTACTGCTTCTTCAACACCACTGGGCGATCAGTTAACC
>Ga0114972_10001660_pt1 | contig 16694 bp, 17 predicted proteins | sample M_140807_EF_Meta_FD_87354 | JGI IMG/M metagenome (GOLD analysis project Ga0114972, IMG submission 87354) | Freshwater microbial communities from Lake Montjoie, Canada to study carbon cycling - M_140807_EF_MetaG | ecosystem: Environmental > Aquatic > Freshwater > Lake | place: Lake Montjoie... | reverse complement strand
TCCATAGTTCAGACGATCTCGTCATTGGTTGAGATAAGATTCTCCTGCTCTGCCGCCTCTTCGGCGGCTTTTTCATGTGCGCAGCGACCCTGCAAATTGCTGATTATTCGAGGTGCCCTTAAAGAAGAGGGTTCAGTATTCGTCCAGATCAGTGATGAGAACCAGCACTTGCTAAGGTCGCTGCTCGACGAGATTTTTGGTCGCCATAACTTTTGCTGCCAAATAATTTACAGAAAGACCTCATCTGCGAATAGCCCAAATGCAAAGGTTAATGTATTAGGCACCGTAACTGATGTCATCCTTTGGTATGCCAAGAATCGTGAGCAAGTTAAGTACCGACAGCTTTACCTCCCAAAGCGCGTAGAAGCCGACGATTTGGGAACCTACAGCCGCTTCCAGGCCGCTGATGGAGTCAACAGGCGAATGGAGCGAATGGATATAGAGAGCGGTTCAATCCACCGCCTACCAGTTTGCTGCTCTGACAACATAACATCCTCGGGATATAGCAAGAATCTTTCAGATTCTTTCTCGCATCAAGGAAGAGATTATCGTTGCGGAGATACCAAGCATTGGAAGACACACCGTGTTGGCCTGACCCGTCTTCAGAAGGCAAGTCGTCTAGGCACAGCTTCAAATAGTCTTAGGTATGTTCGCTTCCTGTCCGATTTCTCGGTGTATCCTCAGAGTAATACTTGGATGGATACTGGGACTGGGAGCTTTACTGATGAGAAGATCTATGTAGTTCAGTCAGGGATTAAGGCCGTCGAACGGTGCCTCTTGATGGTTACTGACCCAGGAGATCTGGTCCTCGATCCAACATGTGGATCAGGCACTACCGCAACAGTTGCTGAGCAATGGGGCCGTCGTTGGATCACCATGGACACATCCCGAGTTGCGTTGGCTTTGGCACGCACTCGTATCATGGGGGCCCGCTACCCATACTATCTGCTGGCTGACTCTTCAGAAGGAAAACAGAAAGAAGCCGAGCTGACTCGCACAATTCCAAGTGTTGATCCAGTAACTCTCAATATCCGCCAAGGCTTTATCTTCGAGCGTGTTCCCCACATCACCCTCAAGTCGATCGCCAACAACACTGAGATCGATACCATCTGGGAGAAGTGGCAATCAACCCTTGAGCCCCTCCGCGAACAACTGAACAGTGCCCTCAGCAATGCCTGGCAGGAATGGGAGATCCCCCGCGAGGTAGAGCCCAGCTGGTCCGATCAGGTCAAAGCACTGCAAACCAACTGGTGGGATGCACGTATCTCACGTCAGAATGAGATTGATGCATCGATCTCCGCCAAGGCCGATTCCGAATACCTCTACGACAAGCCCTACGAAGACAAATCCAAGGTCCGCGTAGCCGGACCATTCACGGTGGAGAGCCTCAGCCCCCACCGCACGATGATCGTCAATGACGACGACACCATCACCGATCCCCTCAAGCAAGGTGCCACCGCCGAGGGAGCCACGGACTTCGCCCAGATGATCCTCAACACCCTGCGAGTGGCTGGGGTGCAACAGGCCCACAAGCAAGACCGCATCAGCTTCGAATCCCTCGATGGCTGGCCCGGTGTTCTGTTGGCTGGCAAGGGCAGCTACCGCGATGCCGATGGCACCCTCAAGACGGCTGGCATCTTTATTGGTCCAGAGTTCGGCACCGTCACCCGCGTGGATCTTGTGGAGGCTGCCCGCGAATGCGCGGATGCCGGCTTCAACGTCCTGATCAGCTGTGCCTTCAACTACGAGGCCCAATCCACCGAGTTCGACAAGCTCGGCCCCATCCCCGTGCTCAAGGCCCGCATGAACGCAGATCTGCACATGCAGCAGGATCTGGCTAACAGCGGCAAGGGCAACCTGTTCGTGATCTTCGGCGAACCCGACATCGACATCCTCGATGCGACTGGTCCCGATGGACAGCCCAATCAGATCCAGGTGAAGATCAACGGCGTCGACGTGTTCGACCCCTCCACCGGCGAAGTCCGCAGCGACGAGCCCGACAACATCGCCTGCTGGTTCATTGACAGCGACTACAACGGCGAGAGCTTCTTTGTGCGTCAGGCCTACTTCCTTGGCCAGAACGACCCTTACAAGAGCCTCAAGACCTCGCTCAAGGCTGAGATCGACCTTGAGGCTTGGGAATCGCTCAACAGCGATATCTCCGTGCCCTTTGCCAAGCCCTCAACGGGGCGGATTGCGGTGAAGGTGATCAATCACCTGGGGGATGAGGTGATGAAGGTTTATCGGGTGTGATCAACTCCTATTCTTAACTCGCTCGTCTACAAGCAGCGCCAAAAGGAAAATACGTGCCTCATCAGTACCCTTGACTTTATCCCAGGATTGGAAGACCCGTTTGGCATCTTGAATGGCTTGGCGTGCATCTGTCTTTTTAGGCTTTTGCAAGATATCGTAATCAGCATCGTGGCGTGATTGTTGCAACGACCGAAAGGTTGCGGCAATGTCCTTCAAGTCTGTAGAAATGGCTGACTGCAGGCATGGCTTTAACCCTTTATTGAGGTTCCCGCCCGCAAATCCCTTGCAAGCCTCTGCCATTTCATTGTGGCTAAATGCACGAGCTACGTATCCTCTAAGTTCTTTTCGGCCTGCACTATTACCAGCCAACATGCTGGAAGCGGCATGTACAAGCAGGCTAAAAACAGCATAATATGCGGTAGAGATACAGCGCTTCAGCGTCGCTGCATCGGGGCGGCCTCGCTGGTTTTCTCCAGGCAGCATGGTTTCGCACAGAGCCAAGAGGTTCTGAGGCAGACTCATGAATTCACGCTCCCGGTATCAGATTTAGCCGAATCATCGGACCATGAGCTGTCCTCATCATTGTCATCATCGGTATCAGCATCCTCTTCGCGGGTTCGAAATCTGACGTAGACCCAGCGTTCATCTCCTGCTTCTGAGATCAGACTCTGGATTTTTCTCTCGGCTTGATGCGCTGCATCCAAATCGACTTCCTTAACATCGTAAACAACCCAAACCCAAAGTGCCGGATCACCAAGAGAATCAATGTCGCTCTCTACGCGACATGAGAAGAAAGGAGGGCTCCATTCTTCTTTGTTTAGTACATCCTCGACATCGCTGATCTCCAGCTCCTTCAGCGCTCGCGCTGGCATCACAGACCTCCCGAGTAGGGAAACTCTAGGCAAGAACCATCCTTTTGACAGCTTGCGCCACCAGCCAGCGACATCGGCCAGGAGGCCCTTACATCTCTTACGACCTGAGCTAAGGTGGGAAGGTGCATGGTGAGCCTCATGACCCCGCAGGCTGCGTTTCAGACTGCCGTTCTCGATCAGCTACGGCGCTCTCCGCTCGATTCGGCTGCCCAGGATGCCCTGCTGCAGGCCCTCTCCTCAGCGGCCGAGTCCGCCCAGGCAGCCAGGCTCAACGAGGAGGAGCCGCTCACCGATTGGCTTGGAGCGGCCCCCGCCAATGCCGCCCAGCTTGAGTTCGAGGTACTCCGGCGCAGCTTTGCCCTGCGCCGCCAGCTCCTGGCCAGCACCATCGGCTCAGCCGAGGTGAACGAGATCCTTGCCACCGGCAGCCGCCAGACGGTGCACGACCGACTCAAGGCCAGCACCCTGCTGGGGATCCTGGATCAGGGAAAATGGCGCTTTCCCCTCTGGCAGTTCGACGCCGAGGGCCCCAACGGTGTGATCAACGGCCTGGCCCAGGTGCTGCAGGCCCTGCAGGTTTCCAACCTGGCCAAAGCCCGCTGGCTGCAGAAGCCCCATTCAGTCTTTGGCGGCTCCACTCCCGTGGATCTGCTCCGCCAAGGTCGCCTCGAAGAGGTCTTGGCGGAAGCATGCCAGGTGGGTCGTGGTCAGGATTGATCCACCCCCTCCCCGCAGGTCCACGTCTCCGCTGATTGAGATCCTGCCCATGGCGGCTCCGTTGTTGCGCATCTACAGACCGGAGCCCTATGGCAGCAGTGCATGCGGCTTCCGGTACGACGGTCCGTTCTCACGCTTTGATCACCACGCCGATGGCCACTTGCGTGGAATCCACTACAGCGCACCGTCTCTGTCGTCTTGTGTGGTCGAAGTCTTCGGAGACACAGGGGTCATTGATCCACATGGTTGCCAGCTGGCACTGCTGCGCACAAACCGCCCCATGGCCCTGCTCGATCTACGAGGCAGCGGTGCCATGAGAGCAGGAAGCGTTGCGGCGCTCAATGCCACGGCTGACCGATCGCTGAGTCAGCAGTGGTCACGCTTTTTATACGACACCGTCGTTGCCGAAGAACAACCCATCGATGGCTTGCTCTACAGCAATGCCCACAACGGCGAATCGGCCCTGGTCCTCTACGAACGGGCCGAAGCAGCGATTCACTGTGCAGCCGAGCTGCCGCTTGCGGCAAACGAGCTTCGCAGCCGCCTGCTGGCTGTCGCCAACGACCACGGCATGACCATGGCCTCATTCGGCTTCTGAAACACAATCCCATGACCTTTCTCCTCGCCGACAGCTTCCAATCCAGCCTGGACAAACTCAACGGCGAGGAGCAGAAAGCAGCCAAGCTCGCCGCCTTCGAACTGCAGATCAACCCTGCCAATCCAGGCCTGCAGTGCCATCGTCTCGACAACATCAAAGACAAAAACTTCTGGTCTGCCCGTGCCAGCCGAGACATTCGGTTGATCTTCCACAGGGTCGAGAGCAGCGTGATGCTCTGTTACGTGGCTCATCACGATCCCGCTTACGACTGGGCCTCACGCCGCAAGATCGAAACCCATCCCGTCACCGGCGCCGCCCAGATCGTCGAGATCCGCGAAACGGTTCGCGAGATCCAGATCCCCCTCCACATCCCCGCAGAAGCAGCGGCAGCCCCTGAGCCCAAGCGGCCTCTCTCCAACCTCACGGAAGCCGACCTGCTCAGCTACGGCGTACCTGCCGAGTGGATCCCGGATGTCCGCACGGCGGACGACGACATGCTGCTGGTGATCGCCTCCCACCTCCCCGGTGAGGCTGCCGAAGCGATCATCGATCTGGCGACTGGCACCACACCCACCAAGCCGGAGGTGAGGCAGCCAGACCAGAGCAATCCCTACGAGCACCCCGATGCCCAGCGCCGCTTCCGGGTGCTCACCGGCACCGAAGAGCTGGCTCGGGCGTTGGACTACCCCTGGGAGCGTTGGATCGTCTTCCTTCACCCCAGCCAGGCCGACTGGGTGAGCCGCTCCTTCCATGGCCCCACCCGCGTGCAGGGCTCTGCTGGTACGGGCAAAACCGTGGTGGCCCTGCACCGCGCCGTTCATCTGGCTCGCAACAACCCCGAAGCCAGGGTGTTGCTGACCACCTTCTCCGAGCCCCTGTCGGCCCTACTGCAGGACAAACTCCATCGCCTGATCCAGGGGGAGCCCAGCCTGATTGAACGCCTGGATGTGCTGGCCATGCAAGAACTTGGCGAGCGGATGCACGCCGCCCAGCTCGGTAAGCCGCAGCTCATCACTCCCGAGGACCTTCGCGCCTTGATTCAGCGGCATGCGCCGGCGGAGATCAGCCGCGTCTATGGCGAGGCCTTCGTGGTGGAGGAGTTCAACGAGATCGTCGATGCTTTCGGGCTGCGCGATTGGGACAGCTACCGCGATGTGCGCCGCCTCGGCCGCAAGAGCCGCCTCAACGAGGCCAAGCGCCGCCTGCTCTGGGATGGTTTTGCCGCTGTCCTCCAGGAGCTGGAGCGCTCTGGTCAGATCACGTCCCACCAGCTCTTCCATCGCACCGCTGAGCAGCTCCACCGCAGCGGCGCCAGGCCCTATCAGCACATCGTGGTGGATGAATGCCAAGACATCACCGCTGGCCAGCTCCGGCTCCTGGCCGCTCTGGCGGGCACCAGCACCGATGCTCTGTTCTTCGCGGGGGATCTCGGCCAGCGCATCTTCCAGCAGCCCTTCTCCTGGACCCAGTACGGCGTGGACATCCGCGGCCGCTCGCGTTCCCTGCGCATCAACTACCGCACCTCCCACCAGATCCGCAGCCAAGCCGATCAGCTGCTCGATCCCGAGTCCCGCGACGTGGACGGCAACGTGCAAGACCGGCGCGGTGCCATTTCCATCTTCAACGGACCGGAGCCCGACATCCGGGAGTGCGAAGACACCGACAGCGAGACCGAGCAGGTAGCCGCCTGGATTGAGCAGCGTCGCAGCGAGGGCCTCACCCCCAGGGAGTTCGGCATCTTCGTGCGCAGCGAGGCCGAAATCCCTCGCGCCGAAGCGGCTCTGCAGCTGGCTGAGCTGCCCTACGAGCGACTTGAGCCTTCCGCCATCCGCCTCGGCAGCAAGGCCACCCTCTCCACCATGCACCTGGCCAAAGGGCTGGAGTTCCGGGCCGTGATCGTGATGGCCTGTGATGAAGACATAATCCCCAACGCCGAGCGCATCAAGGCCATCACCGACGACAGCGACCTCGATGAGGTGGTGACCACCGAGCGCCACCTACTTTATGTGGCCTGCACCCGCGCCCGCGATCATCTGCTGATTACCAGCGGCGATACCTGCTCGGAGTTTGTGGAGGATCTTTTGCCGGGTTCTTGCCATTGACAACCTGGACCCGTCAAGTTGCCGTTGCAATCAGCCAATTGAATGGGATACCTGTCCATTCGGCAACTCTGTACTGCTCCCGTTGGCGAGGATCCAGTAACACATTAAAATCGGTTGCGCTGATCACTGAAGGAACCCGCACTCCGCAGATCTGGCGACCTTCTATAGCCGCCTGATCCACAGCTTTCAGGAATTCACCCCCAATCCTCTGGGCGTTCGGCCCAACCGGTCTCACATTCCAATTGGTGGGTAGCAGTAGTCCTAGCTCTTCCAGGCTCAAAACGGATCCCTCCGGCACCGCAATGGCCGCGATCGTGAGATCTGTCACAGTGGCCCAACCTGGACGACTGACCACTTCGAGAATCGCCAGCGACTGTACTTCTGCCGCATAAAGAATGGCGCTTCGCTTGTCGTTGAAACGCCAGCCATCGCGTGCCACGGACGCACTGGCATCAAGCGGATCAAACGCAGACCGTGGCTTGCGACTGGCGCGATACACCAACATCCTTCGCTTCAGAGAGGCCCGCCTTCGGCTTGGGTTTGCAGTTCATTGAGCACGATGCGCTCTCCCTCACTGGTTTTAATCAACTCTGCTGGTGTATGGCCGCCCAGGGCATAATTTGGCGTGTGCATATAAGCTCGGGCGGCTTCGAAGTCTCCAAAAACCTCAGCGGCTGTCAGAGTGGCCCGAGCGCCACGCATGGCCCGTTCGCTTGCCGCCGTGTCCAGGGAGCGTCCAAGACGCGACTTGATCGTTTTGAAGCTGAGATCAAAGAATCCTTCCGCCTCTGCGAGGGTATCCAGGAACATGGACGAGGAAACCAATAGCGATTCTCCGGCCAAGCCCGCGATCAGGCGACGATGCACATCCAAGGGATCAGGGTGGGCAGGCACCCTGCTGTGGCGAAGCAGGAGAAAGCTGCGGGTCAGCTGCCAGACAGTCGCCAACTCCACCTTTTTGAGCTGCCTCACCTGCTGACGCAGCTGCTCGTCTTCCAGAACCGCGAGCAGCCAGGCATCGATCGAGGCGCTATCCGCCCCACTTGAAACCCAATGTATCTTATATCCAGGCTCCGCTTCAGCGCCCACCACACCAATCACCGCCATTGGAACTTTCCATGACTGCTCATGGATTATGGCACGCCTGACCACTGAGCGTCCTGGCGCACATCAGCTTGGCCGCGTACAATTGCTTTGTACAGTGGGATGCGTCTGGCATGATCCGCGTCTCCGTATCCGATTTGCGGCAAAACCTTCCCGCCTTCCTCAAGCGAGTCCAGGCCGGCGAGCAACTGCAGATCACATCCCGAGGCCGGGTCATCGCCCGTATCGAGCCAGAGCTTGACCCCGCTGAGGATGCCCGACAGTGGCTGCTGGATCTGCGTGATCGCGTCTCCCTGGGTGACGTGGTTAACCCCATTACCGATCTCGAATGGAGTGGTGATGCGGATCATCTGTGACACCCACATCCCTCTGTTCTGGGCCAATGCTCCATCGCGCCTCAGCGTCAGTGCCGCCGCAGCCCTAGAGAAAGGCCGGCAAGAGGGCCAGTTGGCCATCGCCGACATCTCGCTGTGGGAGTTGGCCCTCCTGATCGATCGCGGCCGCCTTCAGCTTCCAGGCGATGTAAGCCCTGTTGACTATCTCTCACGGCTGCTGCAGGCCCTTCGTTTGCAGGTAATGCCAATTACGGCTGATATCGCTGTTCTCTCCCGCAGCTCCATGTTTCAGCATGGCGATCCAGCTGATCGCCTGATCGCTGCCACGGCACTTCACGGTGGCTGGCCGTTGATCACCGCTGATGAAAAGCTCCGTGCCCTGCCAGACCTTCACTGCATCTGGTAGCAGCCGCTGCCATCTTGATCCCATGGCTTTCCTCCTCGCCGACAGCTTCCAATCCAGCCTTGAGAAGCTCAGTGGAGAAGAGTAGAAAGCTGCCAAACTCGCCGCCTTCGAGCTGCAAATCAATCCCGCCAACCCTGGTCTGCAATGCCATCGGCTCGACAACATCAAGGACAAAAACTTCTGGTCAGCCCTTGCCAGCCGTGATATCCGTTTGATCTTCCATCGGGACGAAAGCAGCGTCATGCTCTGCTATGTGGCCCATCACGATTCCGCTTACGACTGGGCTTCGCGGCGCAAGATCGAAACCCATCCCGTTACCGGTGCCGCCCAGATCGTCGAGATCCGCGAAACCGTTCAGGGCCCTTCCGGGTCTGCCTTTCCCCGATCATGGGCGTCTACACTGGTATGTACACACGCTTCCGGTCGCCCCATGGATGTCATCCCTAGCCGGGTGTTCATGAACGGCAATAGCCAGGCCGTGCGCATCCCTGCTGAATTCCGGCTCGCCACAGATCGGGTGCAGATCAGCCGCACACCCCAGGGGGATTTGCTCATCCATCCCTGCTCACCTCAACGAGGCAAAGCACTGATTGAGATCCTGGCCGGCTTCGACGCCGACTTCGTGACGGCGCTGGAACAGCAGCAGGCGGAGAAGCTGCCGCTTCAGGAGCGCGAATCGCTGTGATCTACTTGCTCGATACCAATATCCTCATCTACCTGATCAAAAACCGTCCGCCCCAGGTGGCGGAACGGATCGATGCCCTCAAGGAAGAGGATTCCCTGGCGATGTCTTTCATCACCTGGGCGGAACTGCTCCAAGGTGCACAAGGCAGCCAGCGTCGCGAGGCAACGCTTCTCCAGCTCGATGCACTCTCAAGGCAGGTTCCTGTGCTCTATCCGGAAGGGCAGGCCATCTGCCGCCACTACGCTGAGCAGGCCACAGCTCTAAAGCGCCTTGGCACTCCGATTGGCGGCAACGATCTCTGGATTGCCTGCCACAGCCTTGCCCTTGGTGCCACCTTGATCAGCCACAACGTTCGTGAGTTTGCTCGTATTGAAGGGCTCACCCTGATCGACTGGGCCGCTGTCTGAAGGGTCATGAAATTTCACCTCGCCGCCAGCTTCCAATCCAGCCTGGAAAAGCTCAATGGAGAAGAGCAGAAAGCCGCCAAGCTCGCCACCTGCGAGCTGCAGATCAATCCCGCCAACCCTGGTCTGCAGTGCCACCGGTTTGAGAGCAATCTGCTGCTCTGTTCTGTCGGCCATGGTGCTGGTGATCGCCAACAGGGCCGGCCGACGGACTCCAGGCCCTGCCGCTGACTGCGGTGGCGGCATGCTCGATTTGGGCCCTGGCCCCTGGCCAGTCTTTGGCAGTCCGCGGCCTGCCCTTGCCATGACCCTAGGTGTCTGCGTTGCTGTGCCTCTCCCCATCCCGGATCCGGGGGGCCACGGCCGCTGACGGGCCTGCGCCCCTAGGGAGTCTTGCGCTGCTGTATAAAGGCTGCTGCAGCGGATCAGCTCAGACTGTGATCACATTTTCGCGGTCATCACGGCAGTGGACGCTCTTTGGGTAAATTTTGTTGCTCTGGTCAGTAGTCCTTGAATCGCATCACGTTCGGCGCCGGAGATTGTTTCCACAGTCTGCTGCGGGAAAGAGTTCACGATTATTTTGAGCGCACGGGACAGGAGAGGCGCGATTCCGCCTCCATGGCGTTCAAATCGATCGTGATCCTTGGTTGGTTTGCTATCACCTACTGGCTCCTGGTTTTCCAGGTCAGCAATGGCTGGGGGGCGGTGGCCCTTTCGGTTTCCCTGGGCTTATCCATGGCTGCCATCGGCTTCAACATCCAGCACGACGGCGGCCATGGGGCCTATTCCCGCCATCGCTGGATCAATCGTGCCGCCGCCATGACCCTCGATCTGCAGGGGGCGAGTTCCCTGATCTGGTCCCACAAGCACAACGGCCTGCATCACACCTTCACCAATATCCCGGGTCATGACGATGACATCAACCTCGGTCTGATCGGTCGTCTGTCCCCCCATCAGCCCCACCGCTGGTGGCATCGCTGGCAGCATCTTTACCTGTGGGCCCTCTACGGGATGCTCCCGATCAAGTGGCAGTTCTTCGATGATTTTGCCGATCTCGCCAGCCGCAACCGCGGTGGCCGTTCCCTGCCTGCGCTGCGGCGAGAGGACTGGTTTGTGTTCCTCGCCGGCAAGCTGACCTTCTTCTCCCTGGCCTTCCTTTTGCCGCTGCAGTTCCATCCCTTCGGCGTGGTGTTCGGCTGCTATCTAGTGACGACGATGGTGCATGGCATCGTGATTAGCGTCGTCTTTCAGCTGGCCCACTGCGTCGAGGAAGTGGAGTTCGCCGGCATCGACCCCAACTCTCTAACGATGGGCCCTTGGGCGAATCACCAGCTGGCCACCACGGTGGACTTCAGCCGTTCCAATCCCCTGCTGAGTTGGCTGCTTGGCGGCCTCAATTTCCAAGTGGAGCATCACCTCTTCCCCCGCATCTGCCACGTCCATTACCCCCAGCTCTCCGTAATTATTGAACAGACTTGTAGGGACTGCGGGGTTCCCTTCCGCTCCCACCGATCCTTCTTCTCAGGGATAGCCTCCCACTACCGCTGGTTGCGGCGCATGGGACAGGGCCCAGCCGCCACTTAGCCCACCCCCCAAGCCCCTAGGCTGGATCCTTGTTGGCTGGAAAGGCTTTGAGCGCCGGCACCCTCTACGACAAGGTCTGGGATCTGCATCGGGTGGCCGAGCTGCCCGGGGGCGCCACCCAGCTATTCATCGGCCTGCACCTGATCCATGAGGTCACCAGCCCCCAGGCCTTCACGGCCCTGCGGGACCTGGGGCTGGGGGTGCGGCACCCGGAGCGCACCGTGGCCACGGTGGACCACATCGTGCCGACCACCTCCCAGGCGCGGCCGTTTGCCGATCCGTTGGCGGAAGAAATGCTGGCCACCCTGGAGGCCAACTGTGCCCAGTACGGCATCCGCCTGCACGGCCTGGGCAGTGGCCGCCAGGGCATCGTCCATGTCATCGCCCCCGAGCTGGGCCTGACCCAACCGGGCATGACCGTTGCCTGCGGCGATTCCCATACCTCCACCCACGGCGCCTTTGGCGCCATCGCCTTTGGCATCGGCACCAGCCAGGTGCGCGATGTATTGGCCAGCCAGAGCCTGGCCATGAACAAGCTCAAGGTGCGGCGCATCTGGGTCAATGGCCGTCTCCAGGACGGTGTTTATGCCAAGGACCTGATCCTGCACATCATCCGCGTGCTGGGGGTCAAGGGCGGCGTTGGCTACGCCTACGAATTCGCCGGACCCGCCATCGACTCCCTGTCGATGGAAGAGCGCATGACCCTCTGCAACATGGCCATCGAGGGCGGCGCCCGCTGCGGTTACGTCAACCCGGATGCCGTCACCTTCGCCTATCTCAAGGGTCGGCCCCACGCCCCAGCGGCTGAGGCCTGGGAGCGGGCCGTGGCCTGGTGGAGCTCCTTGGCCAGCGGCCCCGATGCCGTTTTCGATGATGAGGTGCTGTTTGATGCCTCGTCCATCGCCCCCACCATCACCTGGGGCATCACCCCCGGCCAGGGCATCGGCGTCGACGAAACCGTTCCCACCGCTGACCAGCTCGACCCCGAGGAGCGCCCCCTGGCGCAAGAGGCCTACCGCTACATGGACCTGGCCCCCGGCGCCCCGATCGCCGGCCTGCCGGTGGATGTCTGCTTCATCGGCAGCTGCACCAACGGCCGCCTCAGCGACCTGCGCGCCGCCGCGTCCATCGCCCGGGGCCGCCAGGTGGCGCCGGGCATCAAGGCCTTCGTGGTGCCGGGCAGCGAGCAGGTGGCCGCCGCCGCCGAGGCCGAGGGCCTCGATGGCGTGTTCCGCGCCGCCGGTTTTGAGTGGCGCGAGCCGGGCTGCTCGATGTGCCTGGCCATGAATCCCGACCGATTGGAGGGCCGCCAGATCAGCGCCAGCTCCTCCAACCGCAACTTCAAGGGCCGCCAGGGTTCCGCTAGCGGTCGCACCCTGTTGATGAGCCCGGCCATGGTGGCCGCCGCCGCCATCAACGGCTGCGTTACCGACGTGCGGCCCTTGCTGAGGGCCGAACCCGCCAGCACCGAACCCACCAGCGCCGAACCAGCCACCGACCCCACCGTCGCCCCGATCCGATGAGCCATCCCTTCCCCAGCGGCCCCGTCGCCCAATGGACGGGCCGGGCCGTGGCCCTCCGGGGCGACGACATCGACACCGATCGCATCATCCCGGCCCGCTTCCTCAAGTGCGTCAGCTTTGATGGCCTGGCCGCCGGTGCCTTCGCCGATGACCGCGTCGAGCGAGCCGGCGCCCACCCCTTCGACCAGGACCGCTTTCAGGGAGCGACGTTGCTGGTGGTGAACCGCAATTTCGGCTGCGGTTCCAGCCGCGAACACGCCCCCCAGGCCCTGATGCGCTGGGGGATCCGGGCCCTGATCGGCGAAAGCTTCGCCGAGATCTTCTTTGGCAACTGCCTGGCCCTGGGATTGCCCTGCCTCAGTGCCAGCCACGACGATGTGTTGGCCCTGCAGACCGCCACCGAGGCCGATCCCACGATGACCCTGCAGCTGGATGTGGCCGGCCGCCTGGTGCAGCGGGCTGGCCGCGATTGGCCCCTGACTCTGGCCGACGGTGCCCACCGCATGTTGGTGAGCGGTGAATGGGACGGCACCTCCCAGCTGGTGGCCAACGACGCCGAGCTGAAGGCCACGGCAGCGCGGCTGCCCTATCTGGTGGGTTTTGACGCGCCATGTCGCGAATAACGGAGTTTTGGTAATGCAGGCTATAAAAGCAGTCTATCGACCGGAAATCGATGGTCTTCGTGCCTTGGCCGTTGTAGCGGTAGTTTTGAATCATTTAGATAAAAAGATCCTCCCCAGCGGCTATCTTGGTGTTGACATGTTTTTCGTGATATCTGGATATGTTATTACATCATCCCTGCTCGCACGTCAAAGTGAAAGCCTTGGTGAATTTATTGGCTCCTTTTATGGGAGGCGATTTCGCAGACTGTTGCCCGCTTTAATTGTTTATTGTATTATTGCTGCATTGTTGATATGCTTGGTTGATTCTGATCCAGGCCCGTCATTGCGTACTGGCATGGCTGCTTTATTTGGTTTTTCGAATTTCCATCTGTTATCGCTATCAACTAATTATTTCTCTCCTGATTCCGATCTTAATATTTTTACGCAAACTTGGTCCTTGGGGGTGGAAGAACAATTTTATTTTATTTTCCCATTCCTGTTTTGGATCTTGGGCCTGGCACGTCGTCCTTCGCGACAAACAGTAATCCGCTTCGCAGGGCTGCTTGCGGTGCTGATGATAGCCTCATGGTTAACCTTTCGTTGGCTTTCGGCGGCTAATCCTTCCGCTGCATTTTTCTTAATGCCCTCTCGTTTTTGGGAGTTATCTGCAGGTAGCCTATTGTTCTTTTTGTGGCATTTTGGGCCACAGAAGTGCTTGAATCGGTGTAACTATCCCATACCAATTCTGGCCCTATTGCTTTTGTCTTTGAGGGTGCCTTATGAATCCAGTTATAATTATAAATTAACTACAGTTGTGGTTTTTTTGACTGGATTTTTGATCCTTAACCTTAGGCAAAGAACGGGCGGATTTGCGCTTTTGAGCTACACTCCGATTGTCTTTATCGGTTTAATGTCTTATTCGATTTACCTGTGGCACTGGGGAATCATCTGCTTGGTTCGCTGGACGATCGGCATTCAAGCTTGGTCTATTCCTTTTGTTTTAATTTTAACATTATTAGCTGGTTTTGCTTCCTATCAATGGATTGAAAAAAGAAGTACAAAAATTCTTTTGTTGACGCGGCCAAGTCGGATCCTAAAGATTGGTTTTATGTCGTCTTTATTCGCTTTTGGTTTTATTTTTTCTCTCTCACAGTGGTTGCATACTAAATTTTTCATGAGCATTAATAACACTTTAGATCATTCCGAAGAAATTGATGGCGTGTCCCTATTCGACAAATGTGATTATTTCCGAAATTATCGTACTTTTAATTATGCTCGCGATCTTGCGGCGTGTACGTATCCTGCGAATCGAAAGTCTGGCACGCAAAGTAATTTGAAAATTCCTCATATTTATTATCTGGGAAATAGCCATGCAGCCCACTTGTCTGGAATGATTAGCTCTCTTCGAGATGAAAGTTATTATTCCCAAACGATATTATGTACAGGTGCTATTAAGAGCCCTCCTATCCCGAAATCATTGATGCTACCTCCTTGGGATAGTGATCCCTGGACTGAAAGTGGCATCGCAACACAGACAAAGATTTCTCGCCTAATCCTCAATACAGCCAAACCAGGCGATGTGATTGTGTTGGGTAATGATTTGGGTACAACATTTGCCATGATTTCTACTGATAGTTCGGAAATAAAAAATAGAAAAATTCTTGCGCTCAAGACCTGGATACATGAATTATCCGTATATGCAGCCGAGGCTGACCTTAGGCGAGTACAGGTTGTAGTTATGATGCCCGTTCCTTTTTTTCAAGTTGCCAAGCCTGACTTCACAACAAAGAATTGCCAAAAGACTTGGTATCGGCCATCGATTGCTTCCGACTGCTATCTTTCTGCGCAACGAGCTAATACAATACAATCTTTCTCTGGCATTAAATCCTCTTTGAACGCGCTTGAGGCACGCCATGCCAATCTCCATCTTTTTTCAGGATTCGATGTTCTTTGCCCTGCCGATAGGCTGGTCTGCATTAATCGCGTTAAGGATGGCTTTACCTATTGGGATGGAGGTCACCTTAATAATCGGGGCTCTGGTTTATTGTCCAAATCGTTTCAAGATTTTCTTGTTAAGTTAAAGAAATAGGATCCTCATCTTGTGAATAGCTGAATCCCTCGCCGGCATAGCCCCTGGATTCGTAGCGATCAGAAGGGCCGATCCAGCACCTGCCGCACGGGATCGAGGCCTGGGGCGGCCGGTTCGTAGGGCACAAACGGTAGCCCCGGACCCTTGAAATTGAAATCGTTAAGTTTGACGCGAATGCCGCCTAAGCCGTTGTAAGGACTATAGAAAAAACCTAGCTGATAGGCGCGCCGCTGCCAGCGGAGTTCGATATAGGAATTGGTGATTTCGCCGTAATTGCCCGAGCGGCCATCGACGTTGAAACCAACGCCACCGGAGAACACCAACGGCCCGGCAATTTGCTGGGTCAAGCCCACCCCCACCGTGCCCAGGTCCACCGCCCGATCAAAACCGAAGGGGCTGTTGCCCTGTTTGAGGGTGCCGCCGCCCGTGACGGTGACTTCGGTGTAATCAAAGAACGGCTTCACAAAATGGCCCAGGGTCAAGGTGGGACCGGCTGAAAAACCCAGGGTGTTTTGATTGGTGCCATCGCCGTAGTAAGCCAGGGTGCCAAGCACATTCATATTCAGCCGCAGCCCTGGAACCACCGGTACCGCGGTATTGGCCAGCCCCTGGGTTGGTGTCAAAGGTGCTGCCTTACCTGTCCAGAGGGGATAGGTGAGGTTGATGGACGTGATGGCATTGGTGCGCCATAGCCGTTCCAGGTCGGGACTGTTATAGGGACTGGCCTGAACATTGGCAGAACCGAAGCGCCAGAAATAATTGATTCCTAACTTGCCCCAGTTCGGCAGCGTTTCGGTGCGTTCGAACGACAATCCATAGGCCGAATAAACATCCTGTTCCCCCAGGGTGCCGTTCCAGACCCGGTAGCGATAGGCTCCAAAGAACCGCATCGTGCTGGGCCCCAACAGCGGTACAGAAACACCGCGGGATAGATCGCCCCAGCTGCGGGTGCCATCCGGCATGTTTTCCGGATTGAAGGTGCTCATCTCCAAGCGGGCATTGGATTCAAAACCAGCCAGATCACCGCTGTATTTCAGCTGCAAGCCCAACAGGTCGGACGCTTTGATCGATTGGCTCTGGGTTGGCGCGCCCGCCGGTTCGCCCGGCAGCGGATAGGCGTTGGTGTTGCCCTTGATCGCCCGCTGCAGTAAGAATTGGGGTTCGACGGTGAGTAATCTCCTCTCGCCGATCTTGATCGGTTGGCGATAACCGACAAACCAGCCATCGCGATCGTCCTTATCCACCCCAAGCACGAGGCGATTGTCCACCTCCTGCTGTTTTTTAATCGTCGTGTTGTTGGTGACGCGAATGCCGAGTCGATTTTCGAGCCGCAGGTGGTTGCGCTGGGCCTTGATCACCGTGTCGCCGTTGGGCATCAACGTCGCCACGACATTTTCCGAATCCAGCCAGGACTGGGCCG
>Ga0114972_10001655_pt1 | contig 16711 bp, 11 predicted proteins | sample M_140807_EF_Meta_FD_87354 | JGI IMG/M metagenome (GOLD analysis project Ga0114972, IMG submission 87354) | Freshwater microbial communities from Lake Montjoie, Canada to study carbon cycling - M_140807_EF_MetaG | ecosystem: Environmental > Aquatic > Freshwater > Lake | place: Lake Montjoie... | reverse complement strand
GCGCTCCGAGAGGGGCTTGAGGGTCACAAACATTCGAGCGTTGTTGGTCCCGCCACCGCCGGGGCCACCACTGCCGGTCGAGACCAAGACTCGGTCGATGGATGGCTCGTCGCTGACGGCCTTGCCGAACTTCTCAACTAAATCCACCATCGCCTGGAACGAGGTTCCTTGGTCGGCGACGATGTTCCCAACCAATCGGCCGGTGTCTTGTTGCGGGAAAAATCCTTTGGCAACTTTGACGTAAAGATAGACGTTGAAGGCGACGATGAGAGCCAGCACCACCATCGTCCAACCCGGGAATTTCAGAACCACATCGAGCATTTTCCCATAGGCGTTTTCCATCCAGTAGCGGTTGGGATGCTCCCCGGATGCGGTCTGCTTGAGCAGCAGCGCGCAGAGCATGGGAGTGGTGGTAAGCGAGATAACTAGCGAGATCAAGATTGCGACCGACAGGGTCACCGCGAACTCCTGAAAGAGCATCCCGACGACGCCTCGCATCAGCAGAATCGGAATAAAGACAGCGATGAGCGAGAGGGTAATCGATACGACCGTAAACCCAATCTCGCCAGATCCTTTGATCGCCGCATCCAAAGGCTTCATCCCTTTCTCGATGTAACGGCTGATATTTTCGGTCACGACGATCGCATCGTCGACGACAAAGCCAGTCGAGATGGTCAGAGCCATCAAGGAGAGATTGTCCAGGCTGTAACCGAGCAAGTACATCACACCGAACGTTCCGATCAGCGAGATGGGCACCGCAACGGTCGGAACAATCGTGGCTCGAATATCCCGCAGGAACAGATAGACCACGACGATCACTAGCAAAATACTGATTAAGAGAGTCTTTTGGACCTCTTCGAGCGAGGCGCGGATTGTGATTGATCGATCCATGCCAACCCCCAATTCGATCGCTGAGGGGAGTTGGGCCTTGAGCTGCGGCAGGACCGTTTTGATGCTGTCGATCGTCTCGATGATGTTGGCACCGGGCTGGCGAAAGATCAAGACGCTGATCGAGGGTCGTCCGTCAGCGATGGCATAGTTTCGGATGTCTTCGAGCGAGTCGGTCACCTTGGCAACATCTTCGAGGCGGACGGCTGCTCCATTGCGAAAGGCGATCATCAGTGGTCGATAATCCTCCGCTGCCATCAATTGGTCGGTTGTATTGAGAGACCATTGAACATCCCCTTCTTCGAGAACTCCTTTGGGGCGATTGGCGTTCGAGGTGCCTATCGCTGCACGGACATCTTCGAGCCCGATTTGGAGTTGGTTCAAGACGGTCGGATTGAGTTCGATTCGAACCGCTGGATTCGAGGCTCCGGTCGCGAAGACTTGACCTACGCCGCTGATCTGCGAGAGCTTTTGCTGGACGATCGTCGAGGCTAGTTCGTACATCTGAGGTTTGGAATAGATCTCCGAGACGAGCGTCAGGAGCATGATCGGTGAATCGGATGGATTGACCTTGCGATACGAAGGGTTATTTGGAAGATTCGCGGGCAGTTGACTGCGCGCGGCATTGATGGCGGCTTGGACCTCGCGGGCTGCGGCGTTGACATCCCGATCGAGTTCGAACTGCAGTGTGATCGAGGTCGATCCGAGCGTGCTGTTGGAGGTCATCTCGGTGACCCCTGCGATGCGACTGAGACTTCTTTCAAGGGGAGTTGCCACGGCCGAAGCCATCGTTTCGGGGCTGGCACCAGGCAGGTTCGCACTTACCGAGATCGTAGGAAACTCGACCTGCGGAAGGGGTGCTACCGGGAGCATGAAGTATCCGAGGATCCCTGCAAGGGTGATCGCCAGCGTCAGGAGCGTCGTGCCGACGGGCCTACGGATAAAGAACTCGGAGAAATTCGATCCGCTCCCGATCATGCAAGTAACTCCTGAGAATCGAGTGGCCGCGAATGCGGTGGCTGCGAATCCTGCGACTGTGATCGCCTGGATGCCAACGCGTCAAACCACAGATAGATCACCGGAGTGGTATAGAGCGTCAGGGCTTGGCTGAAGATCAATCCGCCGATGATGCATATTCCGAGCGGTTGTCGAAGCTCCGAGCCGACTCCGCCACTGAAGGCCAGCGGCACGGCGCCCAGCAGGGCTGCCATGGTGGTCATGAGGATCGGTCGGAGTCGGAGCAAGCACGCATGAAAGATCGCATCCTCGGCGGTAAGACCCTGTTTGCGTTGGGCTTCGAGGGCAAAGTCGATCATCATGATCGCATTCTTTTTGACGATACCGATGAGCAAGATAATTCCGATCAACGCGATGACGCCCAGATCGAGTCTAAAGAGAATCAGGGCGACCAGCGCACCGACTCCAGCAGACGGTAGAGTCGAGAGGATGGTCAAGGGATGGACAAAGCTCTCGTAGAGGATTCCCAGGACAATGTAGACGGTGACAAGTGCAGCCAAGATCAGCAGGGGAGTGGTCGCAAGCGACCGTTGATAAGCCTCCGCGGAGCCTTGGAAAGCACGGACGATTCCGGCAGGCATTTGGATCTCGCGCACGGTCTGTTCGACCGCATCGACGGCTTGGCCGAGCGACACTCCATCGGCGACATTGAACGATACGGTCACGACCGGAAACTGGCCTTGATGGTTGATTGCAAGGGGGGTGTTTTGGTATTCGATTTTGGTCAGCGACTCTAGGGGAGCCGGGCGGCCCGTATTGGTTTTGACGTACAGGGACCCCACATCGCTGAGCGAATCGCGGAACTCTGGGGCTACCTCTAGCACGACTCGGTACTGATTGAGTTGCGTGAAGATCGTCGATACTTGGCGTTGTCCAAAAGCGTTGTAGAGAGCATCGTCGATGATCATCGGTGTGACACCGAGCCGCGATGCGGTGTCTCGATCGATCACGATTTTGGCTTCGCGGCCCAGGACCGATTGATCGCTGGCGACATCCTGGAGTTCTTGTCGCTCCTTGAGTTTCGAAACGAGTTTTGGAACCCATTCGGCGAGTTCCTCAGGATCGGGAGTTTCCAGAGAGTATTGATACTGAGTTCGGGAAACTCGGGACTCGACCGAGAGGTCTTGGACCGGCTGAAGGAATAATTGGATACCCGAGACGGCAATCGCTTTTTGTGAGAGCCTTGCCATCACCTGCTGGATCGATTCGTGTCGGTCCTGGTGAGGCTTGAGATTGATTTGGATCCGTCCGTTGTTGAGGGTCAGATTAATGCTGTCGATACCGATGAAGCTTGCAATGCTTTCGACGGCTGGATCGGAGGCTAGAATGGCGTTGAGTTCGGATTGCTTGGATTGCATCCTGGCAAAAGAGCTGTCTTGATCAGTCTCGGTGATCCCGAGAATCACGCCGGTATCTTGGGTTGGAAAGAATCCTTTAGGGATCTGCACGTAGAGAAAAACTGTGGCGGCCAAGGTCGCCAGAAAGACCAACATCGTGAAACCTTGGTGCTTGAGGGTCCAGCGTAGGGTGCTCTCGTAGAATCGCAACAGCCAAATAAATAGCCAGCCTTGGGCGCCGTGACCGTGGCTTGTGCGGGCGTTCGTTGGGATGGTTTTCAAAAGCAGCGCGCACATCATCGGTGTGAGGGTCAAAGAGACGATCGCCGAAACGAAGATCGTAACGCTCAGGGTCACAGCAAATTCGCGAAAGAGCCGACCGATCACATCCCCCATAAACAGCAGCGGAATGAGCACCGCGACAAGCGAGACGCTCAGCGAGACGATCGTAAAACCGATTTCCGCCGCCCCCTTCAGAGCCGCCGTCCGCGGATCGATCCCGTCCTCGATGTAACGCATGATGTTTTCGATCATCACAATCGCGTCGTCGACGACAAACCCGGTCGAGATAGTCAGCGCCATGAGGGTCAAGTTGTTGAGCGTATAACCCATCAGGTACATGATCCCAAACGTTCCGATGATCGACAGCGGGACCGCAGCGCTTGGGATCACCGTGGCTCGAATACTGTGCAGAAACGAATAGATGACGAGAATGACCAAGCCGATAGTCAGGAGCAGTTCATGCTGGACGCTTTCGACGGAAGCTCGGATGGTCGTGGTCCTGTCGGTCAGAACCTCTACCTTCAAATCCGCTGGGAGGGATTCCTGAAGCTGTGGCAACATGGCTTCGATCCGATCCACCACCTCGATGATGTTCGCCCCAGGTTGTCTTTGGATATTCAATAGAACGCTCGGAGTGGTGTCTCTCCAAGCCGCCTGGCGGATGTTTTCGACATCGTCGATGACATTCGCAACTTCGGAAAGTTTCACTGGAGCATTATTGCGATAAGCGACGATCAAATCGCGGAATTGCTCGGCGGTGAAGAGCTGATCGTTGGCTCCGATAATGATCGATTGCTTGGGGCCATCAAAACTCCCTTTGGCCTGATTGACGTTAGCAGCCATCAAGGCATTGCGCACATCGTCGAGCGTTAAACCCATGGCAGACAAACTCGTAGGATTGGCCTGCACCCGAATCGCAGGTTTTTGACCGCCAGTGACCGTGACTTGCCCAACCCCTTTGACCTGCGAGAGCTTCTGAGCCAAACGGGTATCGGCTAGATCCTGGAGCTTTGGCAGAGGGATGGTACTCGACGAAAGGGACAGTGTCAGAACCGGGGCATCGGCTGGATTGACCTTCGAGTAGATCGGTGGGTTAGGTAGTTCGCGAGGCAAGAAATTCCCTGCCACGTTGATTGAGGCTTGGACCTGCTGAACGGCGATATCGATGTTCAGGTCTAAGAGGAATCGCAGTGTGATCACCGAGCAACCTTGGGTGCTCGAACTGGTCATTTGCGATAAGCCTGGAATTTGACCGAACTGTTTTTCCAAGGGCGCGGTGACCGAGGAGACCATGACCTCGGGGCTGGCTCCAGGATAGAACGTGACGACTTGGATCGTTGGGTAGTCCACCTGAGGAAGTGCAGCGACGGGGAGTTGGCGATAAGCCACCCAGCCGCTGAGGATGATTGCAACCATCAACAGGGCTGTTGCAATCGGCCGCATTATGAAGATCTTTGAGATATTCATCGCGGCTTGGGACCCGCTCCTGGCAGAGTGATTTTGCCTTTGGGCTGCAACTTATCTGTGCCTTCGGTCACGACCCGATCCCCCTTCGAAAGACCTTCGGAAATCACCGAGCGACCGGCTTCGGCAAATGCGACTTGGACCTTGGCCACATCGACCGATTCATTGTCGCTTTGGACGACGTAGACGTAGAGGAAATCCGCTCCGCGTTGGACTGCAGAGGAGGGAATTACGATCGCATCGGTCCATTGTTTGACCAAGAGCCGAATGTTGACAAACTGGTTGGGAAACAGCAGTCCCTCTTGGTTTTCAAAAACCGCTTTGAGCCGAAGTGTCCCGGTGGTCGAATCGACCTGATTGTCAATGGCTGTGAGGGCGCCCTGGGCAAGCTTGTTTTGAAAGGTTCGGTCAAAAGCGATCACTGGAACAGCGGAGTTTTCTTTGAGCTGCTTTTGAACTCGCAGGATCTCGTCTTGAGGGATCGAGAAGACCACCGAAATCGGCTGCAACTGGGTGATCACTGCGATGCCATTGGGGTTGTTGGCTTGGATCATATTCCCCCGGTCGACTTGACGCAGACCGACTCTACCGCTGATCGGTGCGGCGATATTGCAGTAGGCGACTTGGAGCTGGGCGTTGGCGACCGAGGCTCGATCGACATCGACCAAAGCAAAGGCCTGCTTGTAGACGGCTTGGAGTTCGTCCAGTTCTTGTTGGGAGAGGGTTCCCCCTGTAGGCAGGTTCTTGGATCTCTCGACGTTGAGGCGAGCCAGTTCAAGGGCTGCCAAGTCTCTGTCGAGTTGGCCTTTGGCTTGGTTGAGTGCTGCGTCAAAGGTTCTTGAATCGATTCGAGCAATGAGTTGTCCTTCCTGGACCATCTGACCTTCTTGAAAGGCGACTTCGACGAGCTCTCCATCGACTCGGCTTTTGACCGTTACGTTGTTGAAAGCCGTGACGGTTCCAAGGCAGTTAATAAACTGGGGGATCGTGTCCTGTTTGGCTTCGGCAATTGAGACCAAGGGAGGTCGGGGCTTGGGCCGATTGGCTGCAGCGGGTCGAATCCAGCCTTCGAGGATCGGCTCCCATCGGCCTCGGGTCCAGTAGCCAAATCCAAACAAACTCGCCACCAAAAGGAATGACAGGAGTTTGTACCACCAAGGTTTAGAGTTTCTGGCTGCTTTTGACCGATTCGACTCGTTCGGTGCAACTACGCCGACCAATGGATCGCCGTCGTCGAGCTTGGGGGCAGTCGACATAAGTTCATTTGGGGGGGAAGGAGGGAGATGGAGGGGAGACGGGTTCGCAAACCAATGACCCGAATGTATTGTAATCGACTAAAATCGCTATTCCGCAACACGGGCGGATTCTATCCATGAAACCTGTAAGGATTCTAACTGATGTACCGATTTCCTCGATTGCAACTGCCCCATAACTTTGCAGCTGGCGGCATTTTTGTGGGTGACCTTGAGACTGGCCCAGTATCCCTGAAGGAAATGCAACTGAGTCCGGCACAGTACATCGAAAGGATCCAATTTGCTCTAGAATTGGCGGGGATTGCAAGCGAGGTGACGTTGGGATTTTTTCGCACCCAGGCTTACCAAGTTGAAAGAAAGAGCGATCGATCGCCGGTTACGGCGGCCGACAAGGGGGCAGAGAAAGCCGTCCGCGAGGCGATCCAGCGGCGTTATCCGCAAGATGGCCTGCTTGGAGAAGAGTTTGGATCGGTCCAGGGATCTAATGAATTCGAGTGGATCATCGATCCAATCGACGGCACCAAGTCATTTATTTCTGGGGTACCTTTGTATTCGACATTGGTTGGATTGACGTTTCGAGGCCAACCGCTTGTTGGGGTCATTGCGATCCCTGCGCTCGGAGAACTGGTCCTCGGGGCAGTCGGATGTGGAGCATGGTATGGTCAAAAGCCGGCCGAAGAATCTTGGGACGAGCCGGTGCTCTTGCAACCGTGTCGGGTATCGAGTGTCGACACCCTCGCCGACGGACTGTTCTTAACTTCGCAGGTCGACAACTTTGATCGTCGGGGAGCCGAGGCAGCTTACAAGTCCCTTCAGGAGGCGGCTTATGTGAGCCGTTCTTGGGGGGATGGTTATGGGTATTTGCTGGTAGCGACTGGGAGGGCCGAATTGATGGTCGACCCGATTGTCAATCCATGGGATGTCGCTGCGGTCGCCCCCGTGATCATCGAGGCAGGTGGCAAGTTCACCTCTTGGTCTGGTAAGGTCGACTTGCGCGCTGGCCATTGCTTTGCGAGCAATGGTTTGGTTCACGATTACGCTCTGAGTCTGCTCAAGCCTTACGCGTAGTGTGCCATCGGCTTTGATCGGCGGCAGTGCGATCGATGGATCAAGCCAGTGTCAAGCGGCACTGCGTGCTTTCGATCAATTTCGCTCCGGCATGTTTCATTCTCGACCAGGCCTGGGGGATATCTTTTGGATCAAGTCCCACACCGCGGCAAGCATCGACGATGACCCTGGTTTTAAAACCTTCTCGGATCGAATCCAGGACCGAATGCAGCACGCAGTAATCGGTAGCCAGTCCCAGGATGAAAACCTCTTCGATGCTTTGGTTGCGGAGTAGATCCGACAAGCCTGTGGTTTTGCGATGCCCGTTGTCGAAAAATCCGCTGTAACTGTCGATCGCTCGATCGGTTCCTTTGAAGACCCGATGCCTGATGCCTTGGTGATCCAAGTCAGAGACTAGTTCCGCTCCGAAGGTGTCCTGGATGCAGTGGTCGGGCCATGCGGTTTGGGGCAGGCCATCCAGGTCGAACTGAGTATAAAGCCCAACGCCTGGGTTCTGACTTGCGAAACTTCGGTGGTCTTTCGGGTGCCAGTCTTGGGTGGCGATCACAACTTCAAATTGTGGGATGAGTCGATTCGCTACGGCGATGACTTCTTTGCCCTTGGGTACGGCAAGCGTGCCACCATCGACAAAATCGTTTTGCAAATCGATCAACAGGAGTGCTTGGGATCTGTTTGAACTGGTCATCGTGTTACCTTATCGTTTCCATGGTTCAAGGTTCCCCGGGACGTGAGAGCTTTTGCCGCTCTTGATCGATCAATCTACTTTTAAGTTCATGCAAGGAAGCTTCGAGCCCACAAGTGTAGGGCTCAGGATTATCGAATCGCAGCAAAGTCGATGGGAATTGCTGCAGTTGGGTTTGGGTCCTTTGACGCATCTGGTGAATGCTCGGTTCGCGGTAAATGAGCTTTCCGTCGCGAAGGATCGGGACCAAAAGATCTTCGAAGGGAGTTTTCTCCGATAGTTTCTTCTGCTTGGAAAAATCTCCCGGGATTACCAAGATGCTTTGGCCTTTGGGGGGGTGGAGTTCGTCAAAGGTCATGTCGCACTGCGCGTTTCCATGGGCATCGTAAAAACGTCGGACCTGCTGGAATCCCGGCGTGGATGTCTTGATCATTTGCTCGGAGATTTTTATTCGAGGCTGCCACTTGCCCTGTGCGTCCTTGATCGCACCAAGTTTGTACACCCCCCCCAAAGCGGCTTGGTCAAACGCCGTGGCAAGTTTGGTTCCGACACCCCAGATGCTGATGCAAGCGCCTTGATTTTTGAGGCTTTCGATCAACCGCTCGTCCAGGTCATTGCTCGCGACGATGGCTGCATCATGAAATCCGGCCTGATCGAGCAAGCGTCGAGCTTCGATGCTCAGATTGGCCAGATCGCCCGAGTCGAGGCGGATACCGACCATTCGGAATCCATTGCGAGCGATTTGCTTTCCGACTTCGATCGCATTGCGAACACCCTCGAGGGTATCGTAGGTATCGACAAGAAAGACGCAGTTATTGGGCATTACCGAGGCATAGGCTTCAAAGGCTTCGAGCTCGGAATCGAACGACATGACCCAGCTATGAGCGTGTGTTCCGCGGACAGGAATACCGTATTTTTTTCCTGCCAGTACGTTGCTCGTCGCCGCGCAGCCACCGATATACGCAGCGCGGCTTGCCGACAGCCCACCGTCGGGTCCCTGGGCCCGTCGCAAGCCAAACTCCAACACGGGATCTTGGCCAGCGACTCGACTCACGCGAGACGCTTTGGTTGCGATCAAGGTTTGGAAGTTGATGATATTCAGCAGAGCCGTCTCGAGCAGCTGGCACTCTAGGATCGGGCCAGAAACTCTGAGCAGTGGTTGATGGGCAAACACGACAGTCCCCTCGGGAATCGCGTCGATTTGCAAGGAGAGTTTGAGGGCCTTGAGATACCCTAAAAAGTCCTTGTCAAAGATCGGTTGGCCATCATTTCCGGGAATGCTTGCCAGGTAGTCCACATCGTCTTGGGAGAAGCTGAAAGCTTGGAGGTACTCAATCGCCGATTGCAAGCCGGCCGCAACGGCGTATCCGGATCCAAAAGGGTTTCGACGAAAGAACAGATGGAACACCGACTCATGCTGGGCTTTGCCAGTGCGCCAGTACCCGTAGGCCATGGTCAATTGGTACAGGTCGGTCAGCAGCCCAGGGGATTCGAGCATATAGTCCTCGAAGGATGGATCGTAGGTTGGTTCGCAAAGTCGATTTTAGCCAAAGGGCAAAACTGTGACAGGACACAACGGCGGCTTTGCAAAGAGCCGACCGCGAATCTGAAAAATTTCAGCTCGCCAAAATCGGGCGACGAATGCAACATCTCGGTAAAATCCGATCTGCACACACGGCGAGTCGATCTGGGAGAGAGTACATGGCGAGGGATTGTTACTTATGGTTCCACTTGGGATCCGTCCGACGAATGATTTCGCATTCCTGAAGACCTTTGGTTCGCCTGAAAACAAGATCGCACTGATGAGCTTGCTCAATGCCATATTGGATCTGCCAGATCCAATTGTGGACGTGGTGATCGAGAATCCTTTCAATGCGAGGGATTTCATGGATGACAAGCTATCCGTCCTGGATATTCGGGCGTCGGACCAGCGAGGCTGGGTTTACGACATCGAGATGCAGGTGTCGGTATGTTCAGGGCTGATCCAACGTCTAGTCTATTATGGATGCGAGGTGTACGCCGGTCAGCTTAGGTCCGGGGACGACTACTCGATACTCAAGCCGATCTACACGATTTGCCTCTTGGAAGGGAGGCTGTGGCAGAATTCGACCAAGGTGCATCATGCTTTTCGGCTTACGGACGTGGAATCGGGGCGAATGCTTGCAGAAACAATGGAAATTCACACCTTGGAGCTTGGGTGGTATAATCTATCGCAGAATGGATTGGCGACTGCGAGCGTCTTGGATCGATGGCTTTTTTGGTTGTTACATGCCCACGAGTACGATACCAAGACGCTCAGGGAGTTGTTTCCACAACCTGAATTTCTAAGAGCGACTAAGACGATTGATCGGATTGCAAGAATAACGAAGGACAAAGTCATGTACGATGCCCGTGAAAAAAAGATACGCGACCAGCAATGGATCCTGAACGCATCCCGCAAGCAAGGCCTTGAGGAAGGACGCCAGGAAGGACGCCAGGAAGGACGCCAGGAAGGACGCCAGGAAGGAATCGAGTTAGGAGAGCTATTCGGTGAAATTCGGGTACTGCAAAAAATTTTGGGTATGGCCCAGTCGACCGACGACAAATTAAAGTCGATCGAGCGAAGTGAGCTCAAATCGCTAGCATCGGACTTAGAGGCCCAGTTGCGTCAACGCTTGGACTGAGAGTCTTCTGCACTGGCTGATCACCCCTGGCTTGAGCATGATCCACGACTCTCTAGCCACGTGACCAGCGCGGGCAATAGACAGAGGTTGCCAATCAGGCCACCGAGCATCGTCCAAGCTGCCAAGGTTCCGAAGGCAACCGTCGGTAGAAAATCGCTCGCAGCCATCGATCCAAATCCAATCACCAACGCCAAAGTCGCCATCAATACCGCCATCCCCGTCTCGCTCTGCGAAACTCCCAAAGCCTCCATCACGCTGCTTCCCCGAAACCGCTCCTGCCGATACCGAAACAAGTAATGGAGCGAGGAATCCACCCCCAATCCCATCGATACGGCCGCGATCATCGCCGCTCCTAAGTTCATCCGGACTCCTAGAGACCCTAACACGCCCAAGACCACCAAACTCGGTAAGACCGCCGGTACCATCGCTACAATCGCAAACTTCAACGACCGCAACGCAATGGTCATCGCGAGCCCTATCCCAAAAGCCGCCATCAAAAACGATTTCCATTGGTCTGCTACCACATGCTCGACAAGCTTCGTCAAAAGCACGTAGTATCCTGTGACCGCCGTGTCGTCTGGGCTTTTGCTACCTAAACCTTCGCGATGCTTGTCAACCACCCCTCGAACCCTCGCAATCAACTCCATCTTCTGCTCCGATTCACTGCGCTCTGGCGATCGCAACATCACGCGCATCGCACGTCGGCCACCCGCAGGTTCGCTTAAAAGCGTTCCAAAGAAACTGCCCATCGATTGCTTCATCCCCAAAAATCGAGCTTCGATCGGGATCATCCTCAAGACTACCGCACCCCGCGCCACCCGATCAGTGTCGGCTAAACTCAATGCACTGGAAAGCTTGAGCGACTCGCCACCAGGCTCTAAGGGTGGCACCTCAATCGCAAACAACTCCTTCTCCATCGCGAGGACCCGATCCAAATACTCCTCGGTAATCGGAACAGGGGCCGGGATCATCACGTCCCAAATCCCCGCTCCACCAAGCTCGGTCTCCACAGCCCGATACGCTTTGGCTATCGGCGAGTCGGCTTGGAAGTTCTTCAAAAAATCAGTCTCGACCTTCAAGCGACTCGAACCGATCAACCCCAAAATCAACAGCAACACCGCACAGGTGATCACCCACGCTCGGCCTCGACAAACCATATCGAGCACTCTTCGCAAGACCCCTTGGATCCACCCCTCCCCAGGTACACTCCCAAGCGCATATCCGGAATGCTTGCCCAACGTCAGCGGCCCAAGAGGCAGCAGCGCCAGCGTCGGTACCAACCAAAAGATCCCCAGTAGCACTACCCCGCAAGCGATCGCCATCATGCTACCGTAGTCCTGCACCGGCCCGACTCTCGACAAAGCCAACGAAGCAAACCCAATCGCGTCGGTCACCACCGCCCATACAATCGGTTGCCATAACCTGCTCATCGAAGCATTTAGCGCGCTCTTTGCGCGAATCTGCTCGTCGGACTCGTGTGACCTTGCGTCGTACTCTTTCTGATATCCAAACATCCAGTGAAGCGTCGTGGCTACCCCGACGACCATCACGATCGACGAGAGCATCGAAGAGACCATCGTCAATTCCCAATTGAGCAGCACCAAAATCGCTCGGGTCAGGACCAGCGACCACTGAACTACAGCCACGACGATCAATGCCCATCGGATCGAACGGAACCCAAAGAGCATCAAGGCAGTCAAGCTGATCGTAGAATAAACTCCTAAGCGATTTCCATCGAGCTCGATCTCGCGGAATCCCTCGTCGACCATCGCCACATGTCCGACAAGCAATCCTCCCGGAGCACTGTTTGCAAGTCTTCGGAGTTCGACCAAGATATCCTCGGAGCTCTCTACACGCGACTTGGATTTGTCGAGCAGCACGCCGATCGCGACCAAGTCGGTATTGGCCGCATGGGTCTGGCCGGTGAAAAGATCGCGATACTCGATGGCCAACTTGTTACTCGAGTCCAGCAGCGGTCGCTTGGCCTTTACCCCTGAGAGTGCCCCTAGGAAACCAGCTGGACCTTTGAGCGTTGTGAGCATCTCGTCGACGCGCGAGAGATCTAGCGCATAGGCCACTCCCGAAGTAGCCTCGATCCGCTTTCGCCACTGCATTGCCCGGTCGATCCCAGACCCATCGGCTGCCCATAATTCTGCGTCTCGATAGGCAAAGACCAAAAACTGAGAGACACCAAAGCGGTCTTCGATCCGCTCAAACTCAATCCGATCCGGATCACCGCTGGGAAACATTCGTTCCAAAGATCGGTCCAGCGCGAGTCGTTGCGAGATAGGCCAAGCTGCCGCAAGCAATAACATCGCGATCGCAAACCAAAGCCATCGGGTTCGAATCATTAGTTAGCCGGCAATTCAAGAATCGAATTTGAGGAAACGGGGACTTCTAAGCCAACGGGATACGCTTGGACTCAAAATAGTTTCTCACATCCAGCCAATCCATCCCAGCCCGCTTGGCCGCTTCGATCCCAAGTTCTGCATCTTCGAAGACCAAACATTTCTCGGGAGCTGCCCCTAATCGCGTAGCGCTTTCCAGAAAGACATCCGGGTCGGGCTTGTGCCTGACCGTGTCCTCGGCGCATACGATCGTGTCGAACCAGTCCAAAATCCCGACGTGACGAAGCTGTTTCTCGATACCGTAGCGACTGCCACCACTGGCAACAGCGATCGGTTTGATCCCGCGAAGTTTCTCTGCTACCTGAACGATGATATGGATCGGCTCGAGCATATGGATCAGCTCGAAAAACGCTTCCTCTTTACGCTTGGCCGTCGCATGGGCGTCGACCAGGACTCTTTGCTCGTGGGCGAGCATCTCGATGATGCGATGCGTCGGTATCCCGCCCATGGCATAGAATCGGTCTTCGGGCAGCTCAATGCCAACTTCTTTCATCGTTCGATTCCAGGCCAAGAAATGGATCGGCATCGAATCGACCAGAGTTCCGTCGCAATCGAAGATGACTGCGTCGGCCGCCTGCACTCGTTCCCACGGAATCATTCGCCGGATCCTAATGTCACGGGAATCGAAAGGGCCTTGCCTGAGCGAACGATGGTCAAGCGGACGACATCGCCGGCACGCTTGGTCTCGATAACGCTCAGCAGATCGTCGGCTTGTTTGACCTTGGTTTCATCGATGGCGATAATCAAATCGGCTTGGCTATGATCGACGGTCTCTTGTTCGATCATGCCGAGCACCGATCGCGATTTCTTCCGTTCGATGCGAGAACCATTCAGACCAGCTTTTTCAGCAGGTCCATTGGGAGTCATGTTGACCACAAGCAATCCGTTCTCAGTCTCGAAGACTTGGAGGATTCCGATCGTCGGACGTGCCACGCGGCCAGTGCGGATCAACTGCGGAACCACGCGGCTCATGGTGTTGACCGGTATGGCAAAACCGATGCCCGCATTATCGCCACTCCGAGTGGCGATCGCGGTATTCATGCCGATGATTTCCCCTCGCGAATTTAAAAGCGGTCCACCCGAATTACCTTGGTTGAGCGCCGCGTCGATTTGAATCACCGAGCGGATCGTGCGCCGAGTGCGGGAGGTGATCTGTCGATTCAGGCTCGATATGATTCCGGTGCTCATTGTCCGCTCGAATCCGAATGGATTGCCAATGGCGATGATGTGCTGGCCGACTCGCAGCTGGCTCGAGTCACCCCATCGGATCGGATAGAGCGACTCGACCGGAGCAGTGATCCGCAGCACAGCGATGTCGTTGTCGGGGTCTTGGCCCACAAGCTCGGCGGGATAAGACTCTCCGTTGAAAAGCGTAACGTTGATGTTGCGCGCCCCCTCGATGACGTGGAAGTTCGTCAGGATATGGCCTTGGCGATCGATCACCGAACCACTTCCGTTCCCCTCGATCTCCGCGACCAACAAGAACGCTTCAGGCCGGATGGTTCGTGTCGAGATGTTGACCACACCGCGATTGACCCCTTCGTAAACAGTCACGTGGATCGCTTCATCGAGCGAGCTGGCCAAAAAACCATCCGATAACTGAAATCCTTGCGCAGCGGCCAGCTCACCGGTCGGGTTGAGGTTGTTGGCTGGAGCCGGCGCGATTTGCTGAGGAAACTGGGTCGGAGAGACCGGGATCACGACTGGATTTTGAGGGCTCGCATGCGCGCGGGGCGCATCGATCCGAGAGTGAAATCCCCAGCCTAGCAGCACCCCGGCCGCTAGCACGGATGCAAAGGCCATCGATCGACGAAGCATCTTTCAATCCCTGTAGGTAGTGTTGAATTAGCGAATATTCACTAAACGCATGGAAGCGGAGTGGGACTGCCGAAATGCAACCTTGGCCGCGCGGACGACTCGTGCTGCATCCAATCGGCTCATGCAATCGGCATGCTTGAACCGACAGTTGTACGAGCCGCAAGGCTGACAGGCCAATCCCATCGTTAGAATCGTCTCGGGGATATTGTAACTGCGTGTGAGCCCCGGATCGATCGAGCCGAAAAGGGATACCACAGGCTTGTTCATCGCGACGGCGATGTGCCGGGGACCTGAATCGGTCGAAACGACCAGCCGCGACCGTTCGATCAGGGCTTTGCTCAAGCCCAACGGCAGATCATCAAAGCGCCCCATGCTCTTAACCCCAGGATGATCGGCTAGAGCCTCGATAGCATTGGCATTCTCTCGCTCGGCAGGACCACAGTGAATAAGGACCGATAGCTCTAAATCATTTGCAAGCACTGCTGCGGCTTTGGCCGCCTGGTCAATCGGCCAACGCTTCGTCAAAGCCGTCGCCGCCCCCGTATTGATCACCAACAACTCTCGATCCGTCCCCAGGCCGATCGACTCCAAACACCGCTGTGCCAAGGCTCGGTCTGTTGGCAAGACTCCAAGCTCGGTTCGCTGATCTCTGGCCGAACAACCTATCGCTCGGACCAAACGCAGGTAGTTGTCGATGCAGGGATCTTTGCGAGCGTCCTGCTCTCCAGAGCAAACGTCAATTGCGTCAGTCAACAACCACGAGCGGTAATCGCGCGCATAGCCGATACGACGCGGGATGCGAGCCAATGCCCCTAGGAGGGCTGTCGATAGGCTGTTGGTCAAGTACAGGATCGCATCGAACCGCTGGGCGCGGAGGGCGCGGACCAATCCTCTACGATTCAAGATCGTGCTACCTGATGTCGGATTCGAAGGTAGCTTAACGCGAGGCTTATAACAAAGGGTTTGATCGGCCCACGTGAGTCCTTCCAGGACGGCCAAAGGGCCAGGACGAGCGACCCAGCAAATCGATGTTTCGGGAGGCAGTTCCAGCCGCAGTGCGCGCAATGCCGGAGTCGCCATGCAGGCATCACCCACCCAGTTTGGAAGCATCACCGCAAGTTTCATAATACGGGACTTGTACAAAATGCGCAAGCTCCGCGTCAAGCTGGGTTTCTCTCGGATTCAGCTGTCTAGTTTGGAACCATCGATATTGTCATCCGCGACGCTTGCCTCCCAGCCGTCGTAATCTCCATGGTGCCTGCTTGCGATGCTAGCAAAGCTGGTGGTCAAGCGTTTGATTTCGGCCGCATCAAGCGGCATGTCCTTGGTGGTTGAAACAACCCAACTGGGTTTGACAAAGAGTCGCTTCCACCAAGGGGGATCGTGTCGGAATACTTCGCCTGGGAAGTCGATCTTGGCCAGGTCCCTTAGAGCATTCTCTGCGTCAGTTTGGTCAGTGAAAGCTAGATAGAAATTGACTTCGCGAGGTTTCGAAAAGTCGATTTCGAGCTTTCTAAAGATCTCGAATAGAGCATCATCACCTTCGTGGTCGTGCATGGGTAGATCCTATCTAAAGAATGCTTTTGCCACTGTATCCCCGACATCTCAGAGGATCGGGGGATCGACGAACTCCGGAACGATTAGCTTGGTAATGACCCCTGAATCGTAGCCGCGTTTGAGCAGTTGACGGACCGCCTCGCGACCTCTATCGGTGAAGTCCAGCGTCCAGTCGTTGACATACATCCCAACGAATGTGTCTGCCTTTTCTCGCTGCAATCCTCGCCCCCAACCTAACGCATAGTCAAGCGCTTTGTTTCGATGCTCGAGCCCG